>Ga0209208_10002925_pt1 | contig 24559 bp, 22 predicted proteins | sample S1TSphfallax_3_FD_187694 | JGI IMG/M metagenome (GOLD analysis project Ga0209208, IMG submission 187694) | Host-associated microbial communities from peat moss isolated from Minnesota, USA - S1T2_Fd - Sphagnum fallax MG (SPAdes) (version 2) | ecosystem: Host-associated > Plants > Peat moss >...
CAAAACCCCCCATTTTCAGTTGTATTCTTGTCCCATAGCTTAACTAGAATGGTTAGTTATGAACTAACTAACTTTGTGCTTGGATCTACCTACCTAACTAATACCCACCAAGTTCTTTACCTATGTACCTACATAGGAATCATTTCCATTTCTATTGATGATATTGTTGTTTAATAATTAATTAAATTTCAAATATTAACTTTAGCACTTGGTTTTTTTTAATTCTGCAATTTTCAGCAGTAATAGTTATATTAAAAACAAATGCAGCCTTTTGGTAGATGTGTGGAATAGTCTAGTGTGTTTAGAGTTATTCAATAATTTTGGTACTGAGGGTCTACGGTTCAAATTTGACGGTCAAATTTTTTGATTCAATTAAAATTTCGACAAAAAAGTAAATAATTTTTCAAAAGTTCGACAAAATTGAAAAACATTTTAGTTTATGCCGAAATGGTAAAGGTACTACGGTAATCCTCAAAACAGTGAAATGAAACTTTGTGAAAATATAGAAGTTGAAATGGTGAAAATCATTATAATTATCATAAGTTACACTCTAAAATAATTTCATTACTCATATCACAATATTATAGTAGATGATGGAAAATATATATAATCTCAAAATTAAAAAACCAATCAAATTTTTTGAAAAAAATAATTATTCATTTTGTCAATGTGCAAACTGACCCTAGGCTACGGTATATTGATTGTGCATTGGTTGATGTGCCGCTGGGTCACATAATAATAGAGTTACCTGTAAAGTAAGAAAAACTTGCAAAAAAAGTACATTTAGCATTCAATGGGGAATGAAACTTAGAAAACCATCAATTTTGGTGGTAAACTGAGTTTTTTATCCTGTATTTCCTTTTTTCCTGAGCGCCTCCACTATTGTTACATATATTTTCACTGCTCCTAGCTGTACAACTACTATAATTAGTCCCGAACCTGGTGCATTAAATGGTGAGTTTCAGTATTTCATACTGAGTTGTGTTGCAGCATTTCATACTGAGATTTAATAAAAATGTCTTTACTTTGCAGATACCACTGAAAGAGGTGGTACATAGGGGGTGAAAGGAGGCCCAAAGACAGGGTGAAGAGAGGGTTACTTTATGGATAGCTCTAATATACTTGGGAAGTGCAAGGTAAAAATGCAATGACCAGCCTTATCCAAGTATGGACACAAGTACAAATGTGAAACATGTTGGATAAAGCTTTAAATGAAGGTCAGGGTGAACCCCCAGAGGCACCTTATCAACTAGTACCTTCAGCTTCTTGAATGAGGTCATCTAACTTGAGAAATGATAACACAAGATGTCCCTCTAAATGCTAGTTCACTTATAATGGTGCATTCACACTTGATGTGAAGTCAATGTTAAAATGAAAATCTAGGTGGCATCCTAGGTGGCACCCAATGTTAAATGGGCAATAGCTTAATGTTAAGTGAATGTTAGCTTAGTTTAGTAGTATCTATAACGATCATTGATTTTGTGATTAGACATTTGCAAGTTGGAATTTCCAACAATTTTTTTGTCCATGTATGAAACTAAAACAAAAATGGTTTAATGTTAAATGATTTTTAAAAAAATTGTCTTGCTTAAGAAAGATATTGTATTCAATTGTAAACTTTTTGAAAATTTGTGAAATGTGAAGTGAAAAATTGTACCCATATGTGTAGGTGGTCTATTTCAGTGTTGTGATCTTTTAAATAACCGGTGACCGGTGATTCCAGTTATTGAAAATTTCAGAATCAGTTCCAATTTTTTTGAGGGAAAAAAAAAGGAATTAGAGAACCCCTGGTTCCAGTTATTGCAGTTTTTTGAATTAAAAAAAATAAAATTGAGAACCAAGGTTCTATACCAAATCCAGGTTTTTGATTTTTTTTCAACCCCTCCAGTTAAGTTAAGTGGGTATATACCCAGGTTGATAACCAATGGTGGTCTGTTTGTAATATGTATTATGTCAAGTTTGAGAATGATTTGAAAAAGGCTACTTTGGGATTCTAATGCACACACAAGACTGTTTTTGGATACCAATTATTGACAATGTTGAAGTTCATTTCAAATTGCAACAAACATACCTATTTAATTTTTTCAATCTCAAATGGAAGTTAAAAAAATCTCTTGGAGTTGTTAAGTATGTGACTCTGCAAAAAAATATTTCTCACTTACAAGTGTAGTTAGTTACTTACTTTTCCCCCAACTCCTCACCCATACAGCTAAGACTGAGAGACCGCAAATAGGTGGGAGACTACTAATTGCAAACCACCTGGACGAATCATTATGATTGGCCAATCAAAAATAGGGAACATCAGTCACATCAAGTGTATTACAGTTCTCCAATCAGAAATAGGGAACATCAGTCAGAGCACATTTAGTACACTTCTGTTACAGGTTGTTATATTGTGTTGCGCCTTTTACCAGCCTCAGAGAAAACAGTCAGAAAATGCTCTGCCAAAGACATTGGTGCTGTTCCAAACCGGGCCATACTTTTAACTTTTCTTCATCCAATTTCTTTTTTAATTTGCAGGGTCACATACTGAGCAAAGGTGGAGTTGTTCTTGCTTTCCCCCCAAGAACTCATTTAAACTCATGCAAGATCCAAATGTGTGGTCAATAACCCTCAAAACGCAAGTTGAAAACGTCAAATTTAGGACTCATTCCTTTAGAAGTCAAGATCAAATGACTTGAATCCAATTTTTTCTTTTTGTCTCTTAGATTGATAAAATCCTACCATTAAAAGCAAAAGAATGTAAGAATTGGAAGTTTTTTTTTTTATCATCCTAAAAAGATTGAGCATTAATTGGTGACACATTTGTATAAAACTATTCAAACTGGGAAAAAGAACTGCTCCAAAAAAGAGAGGCACTATGTTGAAATATGTTGAAATTTTCCCCAAAATTTTTCTAAAATTTTTCTAAAAATTTGATGAGTTGAAAAAAAAAGAAAAAAGAATTTGTGACAAAGTATTCCTTTTAGTTTAGGTACAAATATTAGCCTCAATAACTTGGTTGGACAATTGGTTTGAGAGTGTTGCTGAACATTATTCTAAGGATTTGGCTTGGGTATCCTTTCTTCATCTATATACCCTGAGGGTAAACCTAAGTAAAGGTAGATTAACATACACTACCCAGGCACACACCATGATTATTATTGTTCTTATTGCACTAGGTTCATTTTAGGAATAAAAAAACATGACACCCTTGATGATGATAGGTATTGTATCATGCTTTAGACAAAAACCTTCCTAAAAGATTGACAAGCTACATGTGTAGATTTCTATCCTTTTATCAATTATAGTTGCAAAAATGCAAAAAAGATTTAAGAAAAAAAATCCTCAATGCATTTGCAAAAGAACTTCTTCTACAAAGAACCAAACTATTTGTTTTTCAACAACAAACAACCTGATTTTGAGTATCATGTGGGATTTCATAATTAAATTGGGTGGCCATCTTTACACCCAAGAAAATGTAGCGGAATCAAGCGAGGAAAAGTAAAATAAATTACAAACCATAAATCCTCTTATGAAGAAGCTTGGAATTCTATCATTGCACATTCTATATTTGAAGTTTTCAAAGATTGACAACAAGGACAACATTATTTGCATTTGCAACAATCGACAAGAAGTTGCAAAGATGAAAAAGGACAACATTTGCATTTGCAAAAGATTAAAAACAAGTTGCACAAATCCATAACAAGGACAATGCGATTCGCATTTGTAACAATCACCAACAAGTTACAAAGATCAACAACAAGGACAACATCATTTGCATTTGCAAAGTTCAAACGATAGGGGCACTATCATTTCCATTTGTAAAGATCAATAAGGGCATTATTACAATGTGATTTGCAATGTCATTCCCATTTTCATTTCCAAAACAAGTTGCAAAGATCAACAACACGGACAAGTCATTTGCAAATTAGATCAACAACAAGGACAAGTCATTTGCAAATTAGATCAACAAGAGGACAATGCCATTTGCGTTTGCAAATTAGAGGAACAACAACACAATGTCCTTTTGCATTTGCAAAAATCAACACATTGCAAACATCAACAACAAAACAATTTAAATTACAATTTAAAGGATCAACAAAAACAACAATCACATTTCAAGGAGAAGTTTGAAGGGGGAAGATAAATGCATAGAGCAATAAGAAAGGGAAAGGAGGAAAGAGACACAGAGAAATAGAGAGAGAGAGATCTTCCTGTCCTGGGGCCCCAATGTGGAAGGAGAATTTCCTACTATGATCACCAGCATCTGATCAGTCAATGTTGATGATGCCATACCAGGGACTTGTCAATTATGGAGTCTGTCTACATGAACACTGCTGAATCCTCCACCACCTCAGAGTCGACGGTTAGTCATAAGTTGGTTGCTACTGCTCCTGCTGCTTTTATCTGATGCGTATTGTGCTGGTAGCCTTGTGGGAAGTGTAATTATGCATGTACCATGAGATGCTGCAGCTGAAACTTTTACATCTTTTTTCGCTTCCCACATCCTCGCTGCAATGTTGTTGTTGCAAAACTCAGAACATTTATAGCAGAGTATACCTCTCTTGCGTCGATCAACTCCTACTACAGCAGAGTATGGTCTTAGGCCAAGTTTGATCAGTTGACAATGGACAGTTTCTGCATAAGCTTTTCTGGGTCTTCCTCGGCATGGACTGCTAAATTCTGAATGGGATCGAGGATAGTATGCAGCTGCCATATGACAAGTTCCTCTTTGCAGCAGCAGCTGGTTGCTGAAATGAAGTCTATACAAGTCCTTGGGTTGTTCCTCATCAACTTGATCAGTCCCTGGATTTCTCACAAGAAGCCCCTGCAATTGAGAACTCAGATGAAGGTCCTGGGAAGCCTAGTTTACCATGTGCAGTGAAGAGAGGGAGAAGTTGTGAAGGGGTGGCCAGTTAGTTTAAACCCCTTGGTATCTGCCAAAGGCTGCACATTAGTACCCCATTGGAGACAAATGGTGAAATCCTTTCATGTCCCCTGCTGATGGGTTGTTCACCTGCAGCAGCCAACTCTAGAACCAGTACAGAGGGTCCTTTCACTTCCTCTCCTTCAAATGTTCTTCTTGATGAGCACAGTAGGTGGTTCTCGCATTTTTTTGAGATGCAATAAACCCTCTAACCAACTTCCACTTCTTTGAATCATTCCTTCATTGCCTCTCAATTCAGTATGAACATAGTTCCAACTTTTTCATGTTTGAGGGTTTATCTGAGTGTTTTTTAAAAGGATTTTAGAATAGTGCCAGGGTGACAATGATTGATTTTAGCCAGAAATCTGGCTACAACTAAGTAATGACAATGGAAAAAATCTAAGAATCCTTCTATATTGTTGATACCCTACTGCAAATTGATATAAATGTCTGGCGAGATTGCCAAGGGGGAAAGAGGGGAGGTGAATCTGACAATATACAATGTCAAAAATCACTTCCTTTTTTCTAGACTTTCCAAAAAGTTCACTTTCTAGTGAAATTTCACCCTGAAAATGCTTGTTCATCCCCTTGTTCATCCCCAAGGTGTGTCTCTGAAGTCTCGTCTTTCATGTTCCCAACTGTAGTAACCCATAAACAGTGGGAATCTGAGTTTACAGTAAATACAGAATGCAAGCCAAAACTTCACAACACGCAATGAGAGACTCAACCTAGACCAAGAGTCAAGCTTGCTAGCCACTCATGAAAAAAGGACACACACACAGAGGAGAAGGAATGTAACTTTTATAATGTCCACTGTGGGCATAAAATCTGCTGATCACTGATCAACAGTGCTCAATGAACACATCAGGGATTTTACTGATGCAAACCGAGCAAAACAAATATGGAGGAAATCAAAGATTTCCATAACTAGCTAGCTGGATAAAATGATGTTACAACTAGTTATGCTTGTTCAATGGCTTTGATGCAGTCACTGACAGAAAGACGCTTTGACATGGCAACTTGAAGTGCATCATAAGCTTTGGTGTTAGTCTTCAACAAGGAGCCCGCATACAAAACAGCCCAACGTGTCAGATTCTGCTGCTGCTGACTACTCAAAGGTGGTTTACTTCGATTCAGCAATCTCTGCAGAGAAAATAAGTCTGCAGATTGTCCCATAGCTTTGTCATACTTCAAACCCTCAGCTGCGAGACCCGCCATTGAAACAACTGCCAATTGATCGAGAAGAGCTGAATCAAGACCCCCTGCACTGTATATCCTCTTTTGTAAAGCTTCATCCAAAAGGTTCACATGCTCTTTGCCTAGATCTACACTATAGCCCACAATTGGAACACCCACTAAGTAAGCAGTTAAGAAATGTGCAGCTTCATGGCACAGAGTTCGTTCTTGGTAGTCAGAGAAAAGGCCTGAAAAGCTATTGATTGCAACTTGTAAAAGCCCTGGTGCAACAGACCCAACTGCTAGAACAACTAAAGAAAGAGAGCCAACAAGATAGGGTACAAAGAAACCCCAGTCACCAGGAAGCTGTCCTGCTACAACAGCAACAAAACTTGTCACTCCAACTACAGTTCCAAGAAATGCTGCATCATTCCTCACACTAGGGATTGCCAGCTCCTCTGCATTTTTGATTCCCATGGTTGTCAGCTCTCTGATGAATGTGTTGCGCCGGGTTATGTTAGGGATGGAGCTCCATAACTTGGTTTGACCTAATTCACGAAGCTTGTCAAGGGCCACTTTCACTCCTTCAGCATCCTTTGCTGATACTGCAGCATCTAGGGTTTTGAACATATCCTCTCCTAATTGAGATTCTTCTTCCTTCACAGCTGCTGCTGCAGATCCTAGCTCATCTGTAGCAGCTACCTTCACATGAGGTCTTGATTGTTTTGAAACTCCCCACTGTTTATACAACTTTCTTCTTGACCTTAAACTTGAAAGATCCAAAGCTTGGGTGAGCACCAGTCCAATGTTGTGTTGGTGGTGGTAGGTATTCAACATTGCAGAATTGTGAGTGTTGAAAGAAAGCAAGTGCGAGGACACAGCAGATTTGAAAACCTCAACAGCAGAGTGGACACCCAAACCTTTGCTAGTTACATATTCCATTTTCTTCTTTACTTTTTTGACACTAAATCCACCCACACAGAAAGAAAGAAAACCCTTCTCCTAGAAAAACCCTCTGCAACAAAAAAAATAAATAAATAAAAAAAATCAACCAAGCAAGCTCTTGCTCTCAACGTCTGTTTTCAAGACGGCTTTCAGGGGAAAAACCACAACTGACTTCTTCTTCTTCTTCTTCAAAGACCCTTCTCCCCTCTCGAAAATATTGTAGGACAAATGCAAATGCAAGGCAAGAAATTTTGGAAACCCACCCAAAAAAAAAAGAGAGTTTCACCACAATCAAACAAAACTCCAATCCTTTCCAAAAGATGTGAACTTGCTTCTAAAACCCAAAACAAAAAGGGGATTGAGTTTGTGTACTAGTAAGAAGTAATAGCAGTAGTTCTTATTATACATACCTCTTTTGTTTTGGGTGGGTGTTTTGGCTGTGTCCTTCTGTATGCAAACCTTCTCTGGAAGTACCACCAGTTGCTTGCTTCCTGGGTCCTTCAATTAGCAAATGGGAGGGGCATGGGGTGGAAAAGCAAATACACAATACCACATACATACTCAATCTTACTACCCTCTTTTAACACTTGAAGAGTGAAGAAGAAGAAGAAGAAGAAGAAGAAGTGGAAGATTGAGTCTTTCTCCTTTTTGTGTTATGGATAAGAATGTTCACCATCTCCACCCATCTAATAAAAAGTATCTCTCCTCCTCCTTCTCCATCTCCTCCTCCATAATCTCTGTGATGTTGAGATCATTCATTCATTACCCAACATCATCCCTTTGTTGTTGAGAACAGTCATCATCTTGTGGTACTTTTGCTCAAAAACTACAATTTAAGTTATTATTTGAATGGACTAGGCTACATAGTACAGACTACTACCAAATCCCACCACAAAAGTTTTGGCTAAGTTATGCAAAAAAATACCCCTAAACTCATGCACATTCATCAGAATCTCACCAGAGCTTCCATCAAATTAGCTAGAACTGGGAACTGGAGGTTCTCCTTCAAACTTGGAACCAGACAATACTGGGTACCAGATATTTCTTTTCAATTGTCAAAAATAGCTAGCCTGGCTAGGGGGATGCATTCACCATGGCCTAAATGGCTAGTTTGGTGAAATGTTTGTAGATGGGTAGGTGACTCAGCTTTTTATTTTCAAAACATGTGGTGATAAATTTATTTTTGTGTCTATGAAAATTTTGGCTATCTCAAATTGTGCGATTTAGTTTAATTTGGCTAGTGTGTTTGGCCCACCAAAAGAGCATCGGCAATTTTTAAATGTTTTATAGATCTTCCTAGCAATGAACATATTCATTAAGGTGAGATTTTGTAATATGACTTGTGGGGGAGTTGAACCTTTGAATTGCCCATTACAACACAAGTCTTCTCCTACATAATCCACACATAACACACAAAGTTCAAACATGTATAAATATGTATAAAGTTACAACTAGTTATGCCCATTGCTTCCTTATTGAAAATTGACTTGTGTGAGAATCAAACCCCTAAACTACCCGTTACAACACAAGCCACCTACAAAATAACACATAATATATGCATACAAACTATACACAACAACAAATCTTGTTAGTGTTTAGTATTTTCTTCCTACTAGTTACATATACAAAATTCTAATGTGACAATCATATTCATCAACCTTGCTAAGATCATGGAAACCAATGGCAAATGGAAAAAAATCAAACCTCAACTTACTCAAACAAAAATTATGCATCAAATCCATATCAAGCTCACATTTCCTTCCAATTTGCAATTACCTAAAGGTCTGAAAAAAAATTCAACGTGTAGAATTGTTGAACAAACATCCAAATTACAAGTTTGAAATTCATTGTCAATCAATTCTGGAGCTTGGGTTTGATCAAATTCAAATGGTTGAAACATCTTTTGTCCTCAATAAAACCAATCATTTAAACCATAACAATTTCTACCAACTTCACTTATTTCAACATCTTGTGTGCAATCATTTGTGAAGAGGCTAAAAGATTTCCAAAGTTGAGTCATAGGATTCACAATGTAAGGAAAACCCATGGCTAATGTTAATTTGAATAATGACATTTACAAATCCAAAGACATAAACTAGTTGGTCCCTTCTAGGACCTGGAGTGGAGGTAAGCCTAACGCCCAATTGTATGAAGGGTATTCATATTTTTCCCCTTTTAATTGTTGGGTCATTTTTATTTATTTTTCTACCAAGTAAATTAGATGTGCAATGCATCGTCATAGCCAAGAAGGAACCAAAAAAAAAATTGTTTCAAAACTCTTTTAAATTGATGTTCAATAAATATAATAAATAATGCAAAGTGGGTGAAAGGCATCTCAATTCATATTTTTATAAAAAATCAAAATTCTATAAGGTGTGTAATGATTTTAAAAGTAATGTGTGTTCTAATATTGTGGTTGGTTTTGGAAATTGAAACACCAAAATCCAATTAACACTCATTAGAATTTGGATTGCCTATTATTGATTCTATTAATTAGATGTGGGTACATCTCATATTAATTCTTAAAAAATCTAAACTTTGAAACAATCATGAGCAAATAAAAGTTCAAATGAATTTTTAAAATATCTATATAAATGAAGGAAGGTTGTTTGTTTGTTTTGTTCCAATGGTTCATGAAACCAAGGTCATAGTGACATGAGGAAAACTATTAAATTTTCCATTCAGCCAATCAATTGGGATTTTTGTAAAAATTTACATCTTTAAAAAAATTTAAATATAACTCAACCTAGGATTTGAACCTAGAAAAATATGCCCAATTTGCACATTGAACAAAAAGGAAGCTCGAGCAGGCTACCTGTAACAACAGTATAAACAAATTTCCTAGGTTTTTGTGTCTATGTAACCTTGTGAGGTTAAATGAAACATTTTGGGTTTGGTGGTCATGGGTTGGTATTACACTATAAGGATTGTTTTGGTGTTTGATGGTTCTTTAATTATCACTTTGAGCCACACCAAAACATGAGGGATTCTTTGTAGTTTTTGGATTTTAGTTTTTTCAATGTCCAAAAAAATTGGTCAAGCACCAGGTAGAGAAAGTCACACCTTTATGTTTGGGAAATCCCAAATAGCAAACATTAAATCCTGGTAGGCATTAAATATGAATAGCCCATGTGCCATTCACTTCTGAATTTTTAAAAAAAAAATTACCCTTCACATTGAAAGACTGACAACAATTTCAAATGAATTTGTTGCAATGTTCTTGTAAACCTTTGGATAGGTTGCTTGTAAAGCAAGCAAGCTCAAGAACATCGAAATTTCATCCTTTATCAAAGACATGTTGCTCCTCTTCATCACTACATCGTGAAAGAAAACGCAAATAAATCCCACCACCTACTGTACTTATGGCAACAAAAAAAAAACAAACCTAAACCTTCCATTATTGTAATTATGATAGTAAGAAAAAACGAGCCCACCCTGACCACCTACTCTATTTATGACAACACACAAAAAATGAATAGCTATTGAATTCCTTTTATTGTCAATGTAATTAATGACTGTCACAATAATTCAAGGGTTGTGAAAGGAAGGTAGCAAGAAAAAAATAATATTGTGAAGGTGCTTGTGATCAAAACGTAAATAAATCCCACCACCTCATGTACTTATGGCAGCAAGAAAAAACAAACCCAAACCTTCCATAATTGTAATTATGATAGCAAGAAAAAAACAAGCCCACCCCAACCACCTATTGTATTTATGACAACACAAAAAAATGAATAGCTATTGAAATTTTTTTTATTGTCAATGTAATTAATGATTGTCACAATAATTCAAGGGCTGTGAAAGGAAGGTAGCAAGAAAAAAATAATATCATGAAGGTGCTTGTGGCCACAGGGCTATGAAAGGGAAGCGACAAGAAAAAAATTTATTGTGAAGGTGCTTGTGATCACATGGCGCTCTGAAATTTTAGATTGGGTTTTAAGCCTTTAGGCTTACCTCCACTAAAAATAACACCTCTAGCACCAAGGTTTGATCAAGCCCAATCCTCTTGGGATATCAATATTGGGTTTGAATCACATTGAGGTGTTTCTTGAAGGATTCCTCACATTCTACAATCATTCAGTATCAAGGAAAAATCACTCCCAAAGCTTCCATACTCCATGTCAAGGGAAGCATGATTGTAAGTACGAAATAAAAAATTCAATTGCTTTCTTCACCTGATTTTTTATAGTTTCCACAACCTAAATGTGCATATCTTTTGTCACAAAACTTACAACCCATGTTAATTGGTCTACATGTTTTGCCAAAAATGTGTTGTCCATTGCAATCAAAGGTTAAATGTTTGATATGTGTATTCAAGTCTAATATCCACTTCATGATGAGAAGGTCATGGGAGGAACTCGCCAAAGATTTAATGGAAGAAAACATATCAGACTTGAAAGTTATGTTAAGGTCCACAAAATGTGAGAACAAATATGCTTCACAAAACTTGATTACTATCCCATAATCAACAACAAAAACATCTTGAGCTTAGCCCAATTTCATTAAAATGTTCACCTCCTCCAACAATGGCAACAAGAATGCTAGCCCATAAAGGACTTCAATATCGCATCAAAGTTCACCTTGGTAGAATTGCTACTAGCAAAATCCATGGCCATCTTGACCACCAAAGTGTAGTATGCATTCATCATCTTTTTTGTAGGTTCCCACATAAAAATCCACTTTGCTTTCACATTTTTCAACAACTTATCACCTTGAATCTCCATGATTTTAGTAAGCTTGTTGAGTTCTAAGTGCCTATTCAAGCTTTTACTAAAGAAAGCATATAAGGTTTGGAGGAAGTTCTCCAACCTACAAAACATGTTCAACTTAAACAAAACTTACACAACAATATTAGTTCAATGGGCCATGCAATGGATGCCTTGCATGTGAAAAACATAATCCATTTGAATTTGTTGTGTAATTCCAATATTAACACATTGAAAAATATTCACATCGTTAGCTCCAAAACAAATGAGCTTAAATGTTGGTATTTGACTTGTTAGATCACCAATAATCAATTATGTTCAAATACTGATTGTGGTCAAATTTCCAAAATCAGCCTTTTCAATCACCTTTGCAAGGGAGACCATAATTAGCATTTTGGACCAATCCTTAATGACATACACATGCAAGGAAATCTAGTTCTGATTATCAACATTTTTGACTTCATCACAAGAGATAAAAATATAATTTGTTGTTTTGATACCTTATGTAGTGGATGGCTTGATAATGGACTAACCAATATTGTCACACCAATGCTTTTGTGGATAGTACTTCACTGAAGGAATTGTAACATGCCTTTCATGCTTTCTTATTCAAGCATGGGTTCTCCCTTTCAGAGTAGGTATAAATTTGTGGCAAATTGAATATTTTCTTCAAGCCTTTATGTGCCATACCATGCATAACCTTTTCCAACACACTTTCCCCACCCCCGAAAACATAAAACACTTCATTCTTAACATGTTGGTAATCCTTAGTATAGTAGAATGTACCTTTAGGAACACCAAACATGGGGGAAGTAACCTTTTTTCCTATTAGCATGTTAACAAAGAGAATCAAACATAGGAATAAGAAGTTTTTCCTTGTAACATTTGTGCAAATCTTGCACAAAACATGTGTGACAAGCATGTTTTCACTCAAAATATTTTATGTGGACATGGTAGTTTTGCAACCTAGACATCCTAAAATTTCCAATTTAGTTCATAGGCCTTTTTTCTTTTCTTACATTCAAGTTTAATTTTGTCAAAAGTTTTGTCAAGTTCAACTTCAAGTGTTAAATCAATTTGAAATGGATTTCCTTCATTCATGACTAATTAATTTTGCTTTATCTTTTAAAGCCCTTATAACACCTTGGTTGTTGCTTTCAATAGCATTGTTAGTTGCCTTACTCTATTGACAAAAAAAACAACGAAACTTAAAGTTGTTTGAGGTTTGAAAGGTTAATGAGGAACCATGTTGAAACTTGAAACTCAAATTCCACAAAATACATAACCACTTAAAAAAAACATTCACAAAAAAGGTTAAGATTAGCAGTTTTATTTGCTTGTGTTGACAACAACAAAAGTTGCAATGCACATTGAACACATCAATGACCAACCAAAGTTACAATGCACAATGAATGTGTCAATGACTAGTTAGAGCTACAACAATTGCAACATGCGATGAACACATCATTTCAAACGATGAAACAAAGGTGAGTTACTAAAACAAGTGGAATTGCTAAAGGTGGGGTTGCAATCCTTTGGAATGGTGTAAGTTTTGGTCAAGTTTATGCATGTTGCAACAACACCCAATTGGTTAACAATAGAACAAAAGTTAATGTAATAGTTATAGTGTGCAACGATTATGTCAACAACCAACAAGAACTATAGTTGTTGTAGTGCACAATGAATATGTTAATGACTTGAAAACACATGAAGATTATAACTATGGAATGAATGCATTGATGACTAACAAAAATTGCAACTCTGTCAATGTGCAATGAACACATTGATGACCTATAAGCACACAATGATTGCAATTGCATGATAAGCTTGTCAATGACCAACAATAGTTGTAATAATCATAATTTGCAATGAGTGCATTAAAACCTTACAAGCACATGATGAGAACTTTGATTTGTTAAAAAAAACTAACTAGCAACAATTCACATCAACTTGTAAAAAATTTAATCGCAAGCTTGCAAGCACATTGCACTGTGCAAGTTTGCAACATTCTTCTTTCTCCATTAAAAACCTTGGTCAACACTAAACAAATACATCTAGTGCAAGGTACAACTTCATAACAAGTGCATGGAGGAAATTGGGAGTCTTATGAGTAGGTGATTGATGCATGTTGCTCAAGAACAAGGTTGGTGAACTACAATTATGTGAAAGGTTTAATGATGGTGACACCTTTCCTAATTGGGTTGAACAATTTGGTGATTAAATTGTTAAGATGCTCTTCTTAAAGGCAATCTAAAGACTGAAAGGGAATACTTTAAGCATCCACGTTCATTACAAAATAAAATATTTTGGTGAAGGTTTTACATTTAAGGTGGCTATTTGGCATTAATCATGACAACACATTTGATTTTTGACGAAAAGGTTGATTTTTCAACCTTTATTTCCTTTGTTAAGGTGGTTGAATCTTTTTAGATGGGGAATTTTGGCAATAATTTCCAAAAAAAAAATCTTTATTGGGTACCCCCACAACTAGCTAGAACTTAGGTTTTCTTTCAAACCTAGATTTAAACAATACAACATATACGGGCTTGAATAACTTAACCCCCATAATTACATTAGTTGGGATTTTCACATTTTGGGACAAAACCCAATTCTTTAGGGGTGATTGGATTTCTTTTTGGTTAAGGGAAAACAAATGAAAGGTAGTAAACAAATATGTGCCCTATTTCCTTATGGCCTAACTACATCCTTGTCATCTTTTGTTTTTTTTCTTGAAGCTCCCCGATGCTTTAACCTTTCAAAGGTTTTCCATGATGCTTTTTTCTTCTTTTTGTTTTTGTTGCAACTATAGAAAAATAACAACTTATTATTCTTTTTCATCTTGTTGAAAAAAACTTACTCATCTATCACCTAAGGTTATCACACAAACATTCAAATTCCTCTTCTATATAAACCCTTATGCCTTGTATTTCTTTTGTTTTTTCATGTTTCCAATGTGTGCAAGTCAATGCAATGCACATGAAAAATATAAACAAAAGGAAGTTTTTGTACCTACATGTTTTTTATACCAAAAGCAAACAACAACTATGTGGCGGTAATCTTATTGCTGATTTCCTAAGGTTCTTCTATATCATCAACTTATAGTGACATACTTTGTTTTTTTTTTTCTTGAAAGTTTGTTTGGGTCCCACACCCTTTTTTCATACACACAATATCACATATCTTGATTTCATTTGTAATCTAAACTTTTGGATCAATTGTTTCACAAGCAATATTGTCATGAACCCCAACCATTATTTTGATATAATCATAATCACATAATTTATATTTCAACTCTAAACTAAATTCTTGTGTTTCATGATGGTGAGATTTTTTTTGCATGTCACTGCCATTTTTGTAGCATGGTCATTTAAACATTTTTATGAATGTTTATACATGTCCACATATTCATTTTTGTAACTTTCCACCCATTTTATTTTCCAAAATCAATTTTAGTTCGATTTCAATTTGTGAACCTTGATCACCCCATGTCGCATTGCACATACTTGCGTGCCCCATTCCACATAATGCCCCCATCCATCATAAATGAACAATACCTTCATCCACATGAAGAAAACATTGACTATGTCCCCCCCCCCAAAACAATACTTTCATGGGTGATAATTTTGGGTCACTATTAGCATGATCAACAATGTAGTACCTTCATTGTGTTGATAAGCCCTCACTATTTTTACAATACAATACTTGCACGATAACTTCAAGCAAATGTCAAGAGTTTTACTATAATTATAGATTGTTATCCTAATTTCTATATGGAATTTGGGGTAAGTTTGGAACTGGTTCCAATGTGAATGGGATTTTAGCTTTTTGGCGTTTAGGATAAGTGGGACAATCTATGATCAAAATCCAATTTTCTGGAATTTGAAACACACCGTAGCTCTGCTGTGTTTTGATGTGTTTCTGTGTTCTTGTTATGCAAGGAATTTGTTGAGGTTTTCTTTGTTGGTACTTGGATTCTTATGTTTTGCAGATCTTATGTGTTGTGAGTATGGTGATAACGATAATTGTAAACGCCAACCTTGGAGCACACAACATAAAAAATGTATTGCAATACTTGGATACAATTGTATGGTGTACCTTCACCAAAGACCTCCCTTGGTGCATGATACAATTTTAATATGCAAGTATTGCATAAACTTATTCCTCCATCACCCAAGGTTATTTGAACCACAAATGGTCCACCAAATGCAATACCAACATTCATTCGCCTAAAATCATTGATGTTTTTTTGTTTTTCACCCAACATGCAAGAATTGCAAGGACTTAATTTTTTTGTTCATTTAAATTTCACAATAGGTGTCCCTATCATTGTGACCCTATATGAAGTTATTATGAAAACTTGGTACATTGTCATGTAAGTTCCCTTCACATCATGATTGGTCCATTGTATGCAATATTTGCATGAATGTGGTTTCATGTGTTTCCATAAATGGGGTAAAAGGAGAGTTTCATTAGACACAGGGGGGCTACACAATGCATATGCTCATTTGTTGCTGACAACATTGTGACTTTGGTGTGTAGATAGGTAGTGGGGGGAGGGGGGGAGGAGGGGCTTAAGAAGATACCTACCTCATGCATATTGCAATACTCTAATCAATCGCTAGCAACATTGTGACCTTAGTGGGTCTTTTAAGTAGGTAGGTAGGTAGGTAGGTAGGTCAGCAAGCAAGTAGGAATAGGTCAATAGCTTTAAAAAGTAGGTTAAGGTAGTGGGTGTGTTACTTCATAGGTAAGGGCAAGGTGGTGGGTGTGGTTGGATTTGGGGGGGAAAATAAAATAAAATTTTAAGAAGGGAAGGGTTGAGCCAAAAAAGAAAAATAAAAAAAATCAAATTGTGCTAACATGTTTGATTACATAGGATAAAAACTGACAAATTAAAAAAATAAAAAATAAAAAATAAAAATCCATGACCATCCAACCACATACATCCCGAATTGGTGCGGTTATGGGGGCTGTTTCACTCTGGCTGTATATATGACTACTTGCAACCTGAAATTGGACTACTTCACCTTCTTCATGTTGGATATCAAACTAGCATCTTAACCTTTGAGATAATCCAATTCCATTGTATATCAATTTCTAAATTACATCCTCAATTTGATATTCATGTTCTAACTTTCCCCTAGAACATCAATCCAACCAGTTCAAGTGTGTTGATCCTTGATTGAATCTCAAGTTCATAGCATAATATCATCAACATCTCTAAGCACATGATTAATTTCCAACATGTGCAAATATCAAATGAGGTAGGCATTTTATCATCTTTTTGTACAAGACCAGTTCCAACATGTACATAATCACTTTGATTTGGAATTGTAGCTTTATTCTACTATGAAAATACTAAATAATAGTTTATGAAAGTGAGGACCGGATTCATAATGAACTTCTATAATCACTAGCATCCAACACTTCACTCTACACTTAGTTCCAGCATAAACACAATTGAACATTTGAAAAAATAAGCAAACATTTTCATAACCATGATAAAATGATTGTTGCCACCAACTAATTTGTTGCCAATGAAGTCTTGCACCATTTCTTAATGTTTTTTGTTTATCACTGATATTTTGCACAAGGAGACAGTTCCAGCACTGAGTAAGCACAAGCATAACTTCGTACCACAAACAGAGTAGCCAGTAGATTAGTTCCAAACCAAAGGTTTTATGTATATACAAAGGCAGCGGTGCCTAGAGGAAACAAATCACAAATCCGTATCAACACTCAATTATCCAAAAGGCATTTTGATCTTCCGATCACAGTACCAAAGACTCAAAACCCTTTACCACAAAGGTTCCAAAATCATATACTACTGCTTTTTCTTACAAAATAAGACCCTTTGTCATAAAAAGTCCATCCTCATCCTGCAAAATTCTTGGCTAAAGGTGGGGTTCTTCTTCCTTTCGTATCCAATTTTCAACACAGAAATCCATCCTATCATAAAATTCACTCCACCCACTAAATAATTGTCAGTAACTAAACCCTGAATCCACCCACTAAACTCTAAACTCCCATCCACCATAATTTGTCGTCAGATCCACCAAGTGTAGTTTCACAACACATTATCTAAATAAGACTTTTGGCTACTGGAGACAGAATAGCACAAGCAAAATACTGTCACAAATTTGAAGATTACCCTCCTAAAATCCCACGAGTCAATGGAACTGGAAGCAAAGGACAGAGAGAGATAGAGATTAGAGTGTTCAAAAAAAAAGATTAGTACACAAAACCCATCAGAAGAAACCTGCTAATGACACTCCTATTGATGTAGTTAGTTGATTTTTTCAGGTCCAAATTCTCTTCTTTCAAGGCTTGCTAGCCGTTGTTGACCTGTGATTTTGTTCACTCGTTGCCGGAGCTTTGCACGATTATCATGAATCCGTCGAAGTCCATTACCCACAATCACCAGAGAGTATAATGTGTGTGTGATGATTGGTGCTAATATATTCCCCGTCTGCACACACCCAAAACCCAATTTGTTTCTCTTTTTTTGTGAACTAAGTCTCTTTTTTTGTCATGCAATTTGGCAAACTGTTTAATCTAATTTTTTAGCATTCAATCAGCACCTGGTGAAAAATTATTTACATGTCAGAGGAGCAGGTCAAGAGTTGTTGTCTAGAGAAGAACAATGTACATGATTTCCTTCCTCAAGAAAAATGCTTACAAAATCAAGGAAGCATGTTTAAAGAGACACGGTAAGAAAGAGTGCCTTACATGCATCCATTCAAACCCAAGGTACAAAGCCAATAATGATTCCACGAGTGGAGAGTATATTTTCTTTTGCTGCCGTCGTGCATACCATGCTGTAATCAAACACATGACAAAATTAAGACACAGAGAGAGAGAGAGAGAGAGAGAGAGAGATTCACTCTTTAAAAACATAAAAAAAATTTAGTGAGAAATTTCAAAAAAAGACTAATCAACAAACCCAAGAAAATAAATGGAAGATAAATGTGAAGAACACATTCAACCTACCTTCTACACGTGCCTTGATATCTCTTTGATTATTACGACCATGAATGGCTGGAGCTACCACATACTTGGGATCTGCAACTTCAAAAATTATTATAAGGACTCAAAATTTAAAGATTATATAAATACTTTATTAATTTTATAACACATATAGTTTGTTGAAAAAACAACCATAATACCATCAACAAGAGACCTGTAAGAACTAATCAACAAAAATCAATGCTTGATGAAGCTTTTTCATGTGCACACAATTCTCCAAATTATCTTCTCTTGACTAAAACTTGATTGTGAATCCAAATGGGACCAACCATTTGCCCAACAACTTAACATTCAGCAACTCAGGATATCTGGAATCCAAATGTATATATATATATATATATATAATTTGGCACCATTTGGACAAAAGAGATTGATTGCACTCAACTACATTACCTTTAGGAGAAGAGATGACATAATACATTGAACCCGTGAGGGCGGCAGTGAGGACAGAAAGAGATGTGCAAATGGAACAAACATTGGAATCACTCCCGTCTGCATGACCCAAATCCAGCATTTGATTCACAAAAATCATTTCCTAGGAATTTAACCAAGAAGTTGCATTGCACTAAGTGTTGTTAAAAAAAGAATGGGAAATTTTCGCCCACTTCTTTGATTTAAAATTTACACAAAAAAGGTGAGAAACTTTTTGCAAAAATTGTCTTGGCTCAAAACTACGTCTTGTAAAATCCAATTTTTTTTCTCTGCTTGGATATTATAATATTGTAACCCAATACACCAATATTGCATGTCCCTTATTTTTGGGATAAATACCAAGGTTTGCAAAACATTGTACACACACAGATTTATATGTACACAATTATTATTATTTATATAATCTTCGGTTGATTCAGGAAAGGTTTTTTTCTTACCAAGGATACAAGGCCAATTGTTGTCTCACTCATTCCTTTGTCACTCACTTGGAAAGCATGTGCCAACCCACCCTGCCAAACCAAAGAGCCACACACTTAAAGAACATCAAAGACATTTCAGTGGGGATCATAACACATAGTCTCTAATTGTTCTACAAGAGAACCTTTGAGATTAATCAGCAGTTTGTCACTTCTGGAGCTGAATACAACTAATGAAAAGGAGGTCAAATATATAACCAGTTGGTTAGCTAACAAAAACAGAAAACTTTACCCAAGCTTTCACAGTGTTTTACCTGAATAGAAACCCTAAAGAAAAGCTCTTCTGCTACTGCTCCAGCCGCCACCACAAACGGAAACTGAGAATGCAACACATCAAATGCCAGTGAACAATCCCCCTATGTAATAACATGCATGCAATTTGTGACCATAAATAAAATGAATTCAAAACTTAGTTTCTTTACAGGTGACCATCATACAAATGAATTATAAAATCATTTTTCACATGTGAAAGATGCAGAAATTGGAAAAATAATTTTTTTTAAAAAGAACGGAGAGAGGAAACGAGATATTCTCTTGTAAGTGGTAACTGGTCTAACTCCAAAAACCCATCCTCAGACAAAGTTGTATCCATAAGGTAGGCTAATCTGCTGAGATTTATTTACCTGCCATGGTGACATGCCAACAAAAAAATCCATGAGCTCTTCGTCTTCAACATCACGGATCGCTCTTGCAGCTCCACAGTTTTTCACTATCTCATCCTGCAGCAGACAACCCAAGCATCCCCTTCAAACAAACAGCACAAGTAATGTGCCACAACCCTGTCTGTCACTAAGGGAAACACTCTCAAAAGCAATTCACAGCACTAATTCAAACAGGCAACTCTTACAAACAATTCAAGGCACTGATTTAAACAATTTCATTGGCCACAATTTTATATTTTTTCCACCTAGGCATAAATGCCAATGAGGCTATTACAACATTTCAGAGAACACCTCAAAACAATTCAAGGCTCATGTTCTAACAAACTCATTGGCCACATAGGCTTGTTTTCCACACCTAGGCACAAAGCTTATTGCATGGACCTTGATATGATATTTATCTTTATTTTGCAGTAGTAGTCAGGGGAAGGCAAAGCAAACCTCGAGAATGAAGAGGAGAACCATCATTGGGGGTACAGCATAACCAAAGCCTGTGGTAATAACTTGGGGTGATAGATCGAAGCCACCCCACAAATCAACCCCTGTAAAATTGCAAATCAGACTGCCTGCAAATGCAAGCCCTCCATACATGGCTGGCCACACAAGAACCACACACACAAACATCTGTGTCAAGATACTATGATTTCATAATTGAAATCAGAACATCAAAGATGAGATCTGCAAACTTTGCATGTTTTCAACATTAAATACAGGAGATCTGTGGAAGGAGTATATCTGTTTTCAACATGGAAATCAGAACATCAAAGACAAAGATCTGGAAGTATGATGTATGGTTTTTCAACATCGAAATCAGGACATCAAAGACAAGAGATCCATGAAGTATTATGTATGTATGTTTTCTCAACATCAAAATCAGAACATCAAAGACAAGAGATCAGTGAAGCATTTATGTACACATGTTTTCTTCAGCATTAAAGACAAAGACCTGTGAAGTTAAAGAAGCATTTTATTACCAATGGCATAGACAACTCGGAAAACCATTCCCATTTGCTCCCAACTCGCCTCTGATTGATCCCCTACCGTGTTTCTTGTTGCATGGCTTAACTCTGCATGCCACTTCCCCTGCAGCAGCAACAGCAGCAGAAAAGCAAGCACCCATCAAGATCGAGCAAAGAATGACAATCATCAACCCTAAAATCAATCATTCAGCAGAAGATGGAACACCCCTTCCAACCCTAAATCATTCAGCATAATGAGAAAACTGCTGCCCCTACCCCACTCTTCAACCCTAAATCATTCAGCAGAACGTTTGCTCAGAATCAAAAATCCTCCACCACCAGCACATCTTGTGTCCGTGCCCATTATTGTGTTTTTGATTTCAAATCCCACAAATCTGCATCAAATTTGCAACAAGCAAGCAGAGAGATTCACACAAAAGAAGCTTGTCAGCAAGAAGAATTCATTGTAAAGACAGTGATGGTGATGTGTTGTGATGGGTCATGTTTTGTAGATTTTTTCACCTCGAGGGCTTCTTGCATATCACCAGCTTCTCCCATCTTCTTCATATCATCGCTCCTGTCTTGACCATTTGTTCCCAAAGCGTGGACTGGAGCCATTTGTGAGTGATTTGTGTGGGTGTTCCTCCTCTTCTGCTGCTGCTGCTGCACTCTCTTTGGACCCAATGGTAAGCTTAAAAGACCTGATCCCTGCAAACCCATGGCTCCACAGCAGCTTCTGGAAGCAAATCCACCACAAAGAAGTGCTGAAGGGTTTCTTGTTCCAGCTAGCTGAATTGATGATGTTGTTTCTAAGCATAGGAGTGATGATGAGGAGGAGGAGGAAGAGGAGAGAGAAGTGATGGTCATCAGAAGACAGTCTGCGCTTCCTTGATAATACCCACTTCGCTTGATGATTCCACATGAGTAGCCAAGCTGCTGCTGCTGTGAGTAGCATGCAAGGTTTGAGATTCTTCTTCTTCTGCCTCTTGACTTGGATTCCTGCACTCGGCAACTGAAGCTTGCTGCACTGCAGCTTGAGCTGCTTGATCTGGAGCTGACATCAGAAGAAGATAAGCCGGCGCCGCCAACAGCAGAAGACGAAGAAGAGGATTCCACTGCACCGTTATCAGAGCTTAGTCTTCTGTGGTCACTGTCACTGTCTTTGGGCCATGAAACGCTGCTTGCGGCATTTGCCGCAAGTCCGTTCAAGCCTGCTGCTCCTGACCATCCAAAGCCGCCGTCACAGGAGATTCCTCCAGACCGTGGACGAGCATTCAACAGCCGTGTGGCACTTCCTGGCATGCTTGAGACTGCGCGTCTTTCCCAACCAAAATTCGGGTTCCTGATGTGACTGACACAGCTAGAGAGAGAGAGAGAGAGAGAGAGAGAGTGATCACACCAGTGCCATCCCCCCCACGCACCCACCCACTCACACCCACAGCTTAGATTGCTCTTAGAAGCTCACTCACTACTTCTGTGGGATCTGTGGAAGTTTCTTCAAGCTTCTAACCTCATCCGTCCAGTCGAGCTCCACCCACAAACCTTGAAGCCGAAAAAAAAAGGTCAAAAAACGAAAGCTCTCTAATGACGACGGATGAAGCGCAGCTGCAGCAGCAGGTTTGCAATTCCTAAGTGGCTTTCACTACTGCCGCAGCACCCACAAAAACTTCCCCAAAAGCAAATCCCCAAATTCTTCCTCTAGCTACCACTCGACATCAGAAACAACAACAACAAAACTTCAGAAAACTCAACCCAAAAAAAATCTCATAAGAAGAACCTGAAGAAGAGGAAGAGGAAGAAGATGACGACGATGATGATGATGAAGAAGGAGGAGGGGCATAATCACTGATGGAAGAGACGCTGTAAACAAGAGAGAGACTCCCACAGAGCATGAGAAATCCCCCCAAAAAAAAATTCCAAAGAGAGAGACAAGAGACAAATTTCTTTGGGGACTTATGACAGAGAGCTTGGGTTGCAGATTTTTCTTGTCAGAGGTTTCGAGAAACCAAAACACCACAGAATTTTCTCTCCGAGAAGGAGAGATGGCGAAGACAGTTGCTGCGACGATGAGGACAGTTTTTGGTCGAGATTTGTGCGAGCGAAATGGCGGATCAAAACACGGGGTTGGAAAAAACTCTGGATCACAACAACGAAGCTCGCTCTCCCCGATTTTGTCTCTTGTCCGGATTTTTCCAGCAGAAAATCAAAACCGGGGATTTGAAAAGGCTGGTGGATCAGAACAAGAGTCGATTTGTTTTTTGTTTTTTCCTCCGGAATTTCGGGGGGAACAAAAACAAAAAAACAAAAGCGCCAAAGTCGCCATATTTACAGAATTCGTTCTTGAAGATCGCCAAAAAAAACAAAGCAGGATTTTTTCAAATTTCTATTTTCCCATCTCGCCTCTAGCCAATTTTCACCAAGCTATGATTTTCTTTTCTTTTCTTTTCTTTTCTTTTTCACACATATATGTAGACTTCTGGATATTTCTCCATTATTAAATATTATTAAAATTATTAGTAGTAATAATTATATATGTTTTACAAACTACAACTTCTTCCAGTGTCGTGGTAGAATATTCATTTATTTTATTATTTACTTTTCATACTTACTCAAACGATATTATTATTATTAATAAATTGGTTTGCTGATTTCTTATGATTTCTTTTGGAAAATTATAAAAATATCTTCAATAGAAAAAAGTAGCTAATTATTTTATTCGATATAAATGCAAATATCTTAAATTTCGTTGTTTTGCCTGTCGGTTTGGGTGTGAGGTTTGCATTTTATTTACTTATTTTTATAAAAAAAACCTTCACAAAACCCTTGGAATACTGGCGAGCTAAATTCAAAAAATATTTTTGTGACCTCAATCAATTTTGGCTTTTGCTCCACTTCGGTTTGGCCACATGTAATGGAGTAGAGAGTTTGTTTGAAATCAACTTTGTTTGTTTTCTCCCAGTGTTTGTTTCCTTTTACACAACTTTCTTTTCTTTTCTGTGGTAAAGACAAAACAATTCTTGTTTTTTTTTTTCCATCCTTTATAGACAACTTCATTTTTGTTTTCCCTTTCCTTTTCTTTTCTTTTCATGGGTTTCTTTTCAAGGTGTTTTGGAAGCCGTGGTTGTTGTAAAAAAAATATTTTATGCATTGCATGCGAGGTTCGAAAAATCACTTGTGTGTCCGGTGTAAGGCTGCCGGGTGTGGTAGCAATTCGGAAATATGGCAAAGCAGTTGTCGAGCCTGGCCCCCCCCCCCCCCCCCCCCCCCCCCC
>Ga0209208_10002927_pt1 | contig 24554 bp, 10 predicted proteins | sample S1TSphfallax_3_FD_187694 | JGI IMG/M metagenome (GOLD analysis project Ga0209208, IMG submission 187694) | Host-associated microbial communities from peat moss isolated from Minnesota, USA - S1T2_Fd - Sphagnum fallax MG (SPAdes) (version 2) | ecosystem: Host-associated > Plants > Peat moss >...
TGGTGACTCAGATTATGAGGTAAAAACTCTCACACCCTTTCTTTGGAACTTGTTGGTGACTGGGATTATGAGGTAAAAACTTTCTTGCCCTTCTTCTCTTTCAAAAAGGTGAGTTCAGGATAAGTAAGCAATACTGAACATGTTTCAGGAAAGACCTCTCGTCTACTACTGACTGCTGAGTGAGGGTGGTTGTTGGCACTATTACTACTACACAGGCATGGAGAAGGATTCACTTGGAAGAGTACGTGAAAATGTGTGAGGAGTTTGCATCTCAACTCCCACAGCGTACCAAAGATTGAAGTCCCTCAGTGTGTACATTATGGGTAGGCAATCATACAATGTTGATACACCTATTGCACCCAATAACACGTTTTTTGCCTTATTCAAGCGGCTACCAAGCTAGCTAGCAACACTGGTTTGTCTTTTGGGAATACAGGGCTTGAGACTACTTATGCCCCCCCTCTTGATTCTGAGTTGTGACCTTGGATTTTGTGTTTGCTTGTTACACTTTGAATTGCTCCTATTTGTTTATTTATTGATCTGGGCGTATACAACAAATCTATCTTATTCTAGTTTACATCAATGGAAAATCAAATACATTTCTTTAACCATTTTCTTAAGTGTTTTCACTTTCAATCATTGTGTGAGGGTTCAATTTGCACTTCATTTCTTGCAATTATGGGTTCAATCCAATTGTGAAAAGATTCCAATCAATGCAAAAGTTTTGGGTAAGCGTGCAATTTGTATTTCCCAAATCCTCCTTTTCTTTCTTGTACATGTAACAACTCTCATGTTACTCTCATGGAAAAATGATGAACCCTTGATGTTCCCAAGTTGTTCCATGACAATGAATTTACTTACATGAGTCAATGACCAACTTGTTGGAACAAACAACTTGTTCAAACATAAAGACACATCCATATCTATGTGTATGAATCTCAATACAGTTGAGGAAAAAATGAATCCTCAAAATGTGAATATCAACTGTTGGATATTATGTCAAAACTTGATTTACAAATCAAAACATCCTAGTCACAAATTGGATGTGCTTTGAGTCGCTAATTAGGTTCAATGTTACAAATGTAAACTCTTATTTGGAAGTTTGTCTTCTTGGTATTTGTTTGTCTTTTGAGATTAAGACAATAGTACCTTTTCAGGTTCAACACTAGCCTCTAGTGTGTGAAAGAGGTAAATTATTTTGTTTTTCAAATTTCACTTCGATAGTAGAAAAAAAGATTATGAAATTTCAGCAATAAATATAGCCAGCTTCTTTGGCAGGATCTCTAGACTTTGAACTGTTTTTAACACAACTATGTTTTTTACAAAAAAAAATCAATTTCTTTTTGCAAAAATGTGAAGAGATAATGTTCCACCTTGAATAATAGGATAGAGAAATATGATTAATTATTGGATACCTATTTTGCAATGGTAGATTGGCCTAAAGCAAGAAGCTCATGGGTTTCCACCAATGTTTTCTCCTTTCTAATTTTCTTAAATTTGAAATTTCAACTAGATAATTTCTAGACAATTTGACATTTCCAAAATAATTTAATATCTACCAAAACTAAAAAGGTACTATAATAAATTTTAAAAATTGATAATTTTTATTTTGATTTTGCAAAATTAATAGGTTTCATATTGTATCATTGTCAACATTTTTTTTGAGTAAACTATTTTTTAAAATATTCAATCACAATGCTTCTTTTTTTTTTTAAACATTCACAAGAAAGGAGATTTTATTATTATTTTTGTTAGATGTCTATTCATAGTTAATGATGCTCTAGCAGGAAAAAAATGGGGGGAAAAAAAAAAAACACTAATTATAGTGGATGTTTGAGTCCATCAGCTAGTTGGACTTGTTATTTGGCAATCCCAAACTTTTTGTTGCAAAAGCCTTTACTTTATTTTGACATAATATTCATTTAGGTACTAGTTCAATTCAAATCATTGTAAGTAAACAATTCATTTATTTCAACTAAGTTAAAATCATATATTTAGTAATTTTTTGGAATATCATTATTAACTAAATGTTTCAAATAAATAGGTGAATTATATTCTGAAAAGGTGAATGCAATCCTATAATAACAATAACAATTCTTTTGTTAATGATTCACTAAAAGAAATGATGTGTTGACCTTTCATGGTTGAATTGTTTAGTTTTGACAATAAAACAATCTCCATGGGAAATGTTTGCAAACCAACAAAGAATTCATTGAAAATTAAATAGATCAATTCATCAAGTTATTTTTTTGGTCCCAACATTAATTGTATTTAGTAGTCAATTATTACCTTATTGTTTGAGCATTTTATTCCTTTCCCCGAACTTTCTCAATGTTTTTTAGTAAGAATGACCATTAATTAAACAAATGTTTATCCACATGTGACCAAGTTTGTCAATAGATTTATTGTTGTATTTTGATAAATTAAATTAAATTTCATTAACAAACTTGAAAAGTTATTTTCAAATCTTGTTAATTGAGGATATTCATGTTAAAATCACCTAATATGACAATGTGACAAAAAGTGAAAGAATTTTTTTTAATTTTTGAAATGCAAATAAAAAAGTTCTCAAAGATGAGATTTGAAGGATTAGAAGTGCAATGTTGAATCATATTAACAATCAATATTAAAGATGGCCAAATGGTGCCACTTTTGAATTAGGATTATTTTTTCATTATTATTGATTTTGTTTTCCTTCTCATTAATTTGCAACCATCACACTAATTTGCAAGTACCTAAGTGATGTTCTCTAGGGCATCTTCACTAGCACCACCTATTTGAATTTTGGACCTTTACCATAATACCTTGTCCACTTTGACACATGTTTGTCAAATAAATAATTAACTTTGAGGATTCCATTTTGACAAATGATCTATTCTCCAATACTCCATCATATTTTGTATTTTCTTTTAAAGAAAATATTTTCAAAATACATTCGTTCACCTTTTCAAATTGTGAATGCAAAATTGGTTCAAGTATTATCGTATCACATCCAACATAAAGAATTAATTATTTCCCCGTCCTCACCCATGAACATGAAAAGGTCAACAACAGAAGGTGAGAAAACTATTTAATTTCACTATGACCCAAAAAGTTAGGCAAATGCACACAAACAATTGTTCAAGATATTACAATATCATTTTTTTTAATATTCCTAAAATCACATGAATCCATCATCGAATTGCACTTTGTATAGGTGTTAATGTATTGGTTTAAAACTTCCACTATGACTATAAGCATTAATTCCTTTTCTTCCTTCTTTTAGTATCATAAAAGTCTGAACATGTAAAGATATGATATTTAAACGTGTTCCACTTTTAAGTGGATTGACTAATTTAATAGCAACAAAAAGTTGCACAACAATTGGTGTTGCTAATGTTCTACTACTACTTTTAATTTCCACATATACAAAACTAAGGGTTGATATGCTTGTAGTTATAGTTGATAACTATGTTCATTAGAGCGAACTATTTCCATGTTTTTTTGAATTTGTTCCTTGTGAACTTTTGAACGTTTTGCCACCACTCCTTCCACTTGGGGTTTTTCATCTCCAAGGCGTGATTTGACACCTTTAAAAGGGTGTTGTCTAGTAAGAACTCTTCAAATTCCTTCAACCTATTGTTCATTATAACATGTAAAATGGGGTTGGGTTTGTTCAACTATATTTTAATTGTTTCATACTAACCTTTGGGCAATCAGAGTTGTTTTTCCTTTTCAAACTCTATATGAGTAACAATTTGTTGCTCCTTGAACTCTTAGCAAGTTTGCTCCAAACTGGTTATTGTACTATGTTTTAGCATATTAGATTCCTCCATTTTGTTATAGTATCGCATCATTTGCACAAATTTTCTTCAAATCGTTGTGAGTTTTCCAATTGAGTTGATTGAGCTCAATATATTCTTGTTGTAGGTTTTTAGTTTTCTTAACAACATGTTTTGCCTTTTTCAACTTGTTGGACAAGTTCTAGTTTTCATGCTAGACCTTAGTCAACTGCCCCTTAATTGTGACAAATTATTTATCATGGTTTCTAAGAGTTTGTTGCATTATTTTTAGCTTTGGGCTATAGGTTTGCAATTGATTATTGGTCATACACATATTTTCCTTAATTTGTTCATACTCAACTTTAAGTTTGGCCAGTTCTTGCAATGTCCTTGACCAAGTTGTAACATTTTAGGTAGCTTGCTTTAAAAACATACTAATATATCTCAAATCATCTATAAAACGACCAAAAACTTGGTCAAGTTGGGTTATAGAAAACTATGGGTTTTCTACATGAACATGTCCAAATGCAAGTTGAATTAATTGTGATGATTTTGCAACTACAACTACAAGTTATTTGGGCTCTACAATTGATACCACAAGTTGAATAGGTTGAATAGGTTCAACTTGGACATTATCAATTAGCTAATCCAAATTGGGCTTAAGTTTTTCCTCCATGTTGCGCAATGCATTGTTTTGAGACTCTTCTCCACCTCCACCTCCCATCTTGTCTAAACAAGTTCACTCCTCATCCTCTTCTAAATCAATAAAATGTGACCTAAAAGTGGTTTTATATTTCTTTCTCAGTGGTGAAGTAATAGGTTTAAGACTTAATTTGTCCCTAGGTGTAAGCGATTCTATATGCATTTTCAGTCAATGAGATTGATGTACTAGTAAAGGCAAAGTTGTTGTTGAGCATGCTTGTTTTCTTTCCTTCAATAATTGTCCCCTTGTAACAAGTTTAGGTGAAACATGTTGCTCTTGAACAACCTATCACTTTTGGCTAGTTCGTGACACAAGTTTTTTTTGGGGTTGTTATTATCGGCGAAGGCACCTCATATAATGGGAACCACTTCCTAAACAAAATATCTAAGATAGGCCCCGAATAATAATTATCTACCTTGGTTTTGCTAGAAATTGGGTTAGTTACTATTTTTTTTTTAAGGTTCAATCCAATACATAAGTTCAACAAACAATTGGGTCAGAACTATAAAACACAAATTCAAAAGTTTTCCTTGTTGACTAAATCAAAAGTAATATCAATCTTGTTGTTAAAATACACTAATCACTCTCTTTGGTAAATAATTTGCAAAATAGCTACAAATCTAGCATGAAATTATTCCTTCATGCAAATTACACTCCATTGTTCATTTTCAACAAAGGCATGTGGACTTGCAATCTTCTTCAAAGTGGTTTTTGTTTCTTCAAAGGTTGATTTGTAACATCTACTATTCCTTCCTCGGAAATCCCAAGTTGATCATGAATAAGTACCTAATCAATTAAAATTTCTTGGCCATGCACTTGTCTTTGGATTCTTCCATCCTCCAATTCTTCCCAAGTTCGTAAAAAATATTGTAACATGTCCTCTCATGGAGTAGTCCACTATAAGGTGAATAGGTTCTCCAAATCAGCTCGTCTAGCCCATTTGAGTTTGTTAGTGTTCATCTTAATCCATTATAGCATCTTCTGAGTCTCCTTCGTTTTAAACATTGTCTTTTTCTTAAGAAGTTTCTCAACATGTTCTTCTACAAGCGCTTTGCCTTTTTTCTTCATCATGACTTTGGTCCTTGATCATAGACATTGAGGAATAACATTGCAAATAGGTTATTTTTCAAAGAGATCTCAAAGGAACTTTTCTCCAATGTTCTTGCTTTCAAACTATTGTAACTCAATGGCTCTCAATATGCTTGAATGTTTAGAAAATATTATCCCAGACATGTTTCTATGTAGTTTTTGGAATAAAATACCATACAATGGAATATGAGATGTTTTCATATGAAATTTTGAAATTGCAATCTTGTTGTGTGCAACAAACACATCACAAAAACATGTAAATGTATCCAATCATATGAATATAAGTGGTATTTTGGTGGTATAATATAAACATCAAATTCATGTCATGTGTAACAAATACCTCCTATGTGTATGGCAATGGTATAGTTAAGATTATTTGTAAAAAAAAATAAAAAATCATTTTGAGTTATATAAGTTAGATGTATAATTTCACCAATCTCTAGGCCTATCTAGTAACGATACTATAACAACTTATGTATTTTGACTTGTTGGAATGGTCCACATGCGAAAGTACCACATTTTATTAGGAAATGAAATGAAACTAAAATTGAAAGTGTCAACAAAGAAATACACTAGTGCCTTATCAAAAAAAATTGTGAATATATAAATGGTAATGGTGTGATTTATGAGTATAACCAACAAAATTAGTCTTAAAACGTTATTTTTGAATACAAAAATACACCCAATACCATACCAAAAATTGGACATTCAAGCATATTGAGACCCCAACTTCTTCCTCTACATGTCATGATTCAAGAGCTTGGGGTGTTTGTTCTTTAACAACATTTTGAAAGATAATCTCCACTTCCTCCTTTGAGTCTCAAATAACAATAACTCACAGCTCTACTATTGCTATAAAAATCATAGTTATCCTAAATAAATTTTTGAGTTGCTTTTAATTCCTCTTTTAACTTTATGTTTTTATTTTCTTCCTCAAAGATTATAATTTCCTTTTCTATAGGTTCTCGTGAAGCTAAAGGTTTAACATAAATTGCTCATGTCAAACAAACTTGTTACATTCTCTCCCTCTCCACTTGTTTTTTCCTAGATGCTTTAGCTTTCTTCTTAGATTTTATCTTTCTTGCTTCTCTTCTCAACTTCTTTAAGGCACTTTCATTCATGGCCTTTGATAGTATTTTAAAAAAAACAAGAACAAAGAGGTAGGACAAAGAAGGCGACAATTCTTTATTATTTCAAGTGATAAAAATTCTTTGGCTAAGAATGAATGTGACTTTTAGGGTTCCAAACCTCTAGGATACAAATGTTTATAGGCTTTTCATTAAATGCATCATTTTGATCATTACGAACATGTATATAGTTAAACTCAACATGTACATCATCATAATAATGAGTAGGTACATTTGTTCTAGTAATATTGCCATGTGTTGAATAATTATTAACAAGTTCAAACTTTACAAGTTCAAAATTTGCATTTTTAACAAATAATGGTTCAAGTTCCTTTTTGTGAACATGTTCATCAACAATTAGGTCACTAAGGTTAACTAATACAAGTTGTAAAGTTATATTTTCAATAAACATGTGTGCCTTCAAATTGTTAATGTTGACAATAATTAGGTTGGGATCAAATTTATCAATGGTGACAAGTAAAACAATATTATTGGGCAAACAATATTGGATTCTATATGGTTCAAACCAATGTCTTTAGAATTTTGAAAAATGTTTAAAAACAACCCTTGGAAACCCATAACATGTAGTTTCCAAATTGAAACTTAGTTTCAATGAATTGATTCAATGACCATAATGACCTATTCCACTAATTAGAAGCAACTAAATCATGTGCAATCAACTTGTTCTCTTGAAATTTCTATAATTTTGATAATCGGGTAGTTAGTACTTTTATAGGTTTTGGATTAACATGTTCACTAGGTTTGGATGGTAACAAGTATTTTATAGGCAATAATGGATGTAATCCATACACAACTTGAAATGGGGTATGACCTATTACAACTTTGTAGGCGGTTCAATATGATAATAAGACTATGGACAGGTGTTCATCCCCGTCATTCATGTTCTCATTAACAAATTTGGTTAGTAAGGTTCCAAAAACCTTGTTTGTAAACTTAGCTTGTCCATTTCCTTACAAATAATAAACAATACAATTGGTATGTCTAAAATAAAATGGTTAGTAAGGTATCTGATCACATCATTGATAAAATGGGTACCTTGATTGATCATGATTGTTAATGGACATCCAAATTTGGTAAGGATATATTTGTATAAAAACTTGGCAGTCATTTTGGCAGTATGGGTGCGAAGTGCTCGTGCTTCCACCAATTTTGTTGCATAGTCAAATGGCCACTAGAATGTATCGATTGTTTGAAAATTTCTTGCAAGTTTAATAGGTTGAATAAAATCTAATCCCCATTTTTGAAATGGTTATTTAAGTATAACATTAACCAATTTGGCCAAGTTTTGCGTCAACAGGTTACTTATTCTCTGATATTGGTCACAAGTTCGACAATATTCATGGATTTCAATTCATTGTCAACCACCAATAACCGACATCTAAGATCTTTCTCACAGTAATGTCAAAAGAAAAATGTCTTCTTGCAACTCTTCGATGTAACTTTTGCAAGATTATGGGTACTTGTTTTGGTTGTAAAACTCGACAAAACCTATTATCTTGTCCAAATCTATATAATATTCATTTTTAAAGCACAAATGGTTTAATTATCTAGGTTAAATATTGTCTTTGTGATGCAATAAACCTTTGGCATCACTCCCTCTAACACTTGTACTCATAAACACTTTATAACCACTCGAGTTGTAATGTGAACATGTGAACATCATAAGTTTGATAAGGTAATCCAATAGGTTCAGTTTGGTTGGGTAACCTACTTAGTGCATCAGCCACTAGATGGTAGATGGGCACACTTCGGACCTTTTCTCATGTAAGTTATCACCATTTTATGGTGTGTTTTTTTTAACAAACTAATGCCACAAATTCTAACCATTTACCCATCCAACCCTCAAAATCACAAACATGAATAACATTGAATAGGACCCAAGGATGGTACAAATGAACATAAAACCCAAACCCCTTGGTAGATTACAATTGATCTTTAAACCCCAAAATTACTCCTCCTAAAAAACAAGTATTAAGTTTAAAGCTCCCAATTTCACAAGTATTCAACCCCCCCCCCCCTTTCCTTTTACGTACATCAATACATGAAGCAACCCATGTATATTACATGGCAAGAAGAACCACACACAAATCAGCCATATGATCCCCTTGAGCCCATCATCAATTCTATTGAATGCCTCTATGGATTCTACAATATCTAAATTATTGTTCATCTTCTTCCATGTGTTGTAGAAATTTGAAGGATAGTTTAATAAAGCTACAAACTACACACAATGTGGGCATTTAACCCATCATAAAAAATAAACATTAAACTCCAAAAACATCTACAACATCCTACTTAGCAAAACACAATCTAAACAATGGTAGAAAAAAAATTGGTGTTTATCTTTTAAATGATTCACTTTTTATCACCATCAACAACTTGTTTCGCTCCATCACCAACACAACTACAACCACACGCAAAAAAAAAAAAAAAAAAAAAAAAAACAAAAACAAAAACCAAACAACCAAGCATATCCCAAGCACTTCACTCCTTTGTAACTTGCATGATCGTTGTCATCACTTGCACAAATTAAATCCAACTCTAGTGAATGATAAAAAACAAAATACGGTTTGGTTTTCAACACTTATACAAAGACAAATAACATTTTTTTTACACTACAAACACTAAAAGATAACCAAAAATAATTCTGGGCTACATCACCATTTGGGTTAATCACTATAGTTGACTAATCAAAAGTAGTATTTTTTGTTACAATCCTTTTAAAGTCACAATATCATGAGCATATTTACATGTGTAAACTTTATTTGACACGGTATATCAAAATTCTATTTTACCCAAAATATTATATGCATATTATTGTATTGATACCACCATAGGAGATGCCCCTAGAGCTTTGAAGAGATGTTTAATGTAAGAGTAATAAAGAATGCCAACATATATATTGGTTTGAAATTCAAGCCAAATTTGTATCCCTAAACCTATAAGATGTTTCCTCCTACACAAAAGCAAAAATACATGACACCAACTTGCAAATAAAATGAACAAATTATTAATGTGCCAAGGTGAAGTGAAATAAAATTTGAATACAATCATTAAGTTTAAAGGTCAAACTTTAACAAAATCAAATACATGCTTGACATTAATATTGAAAGTCAAAACTTAAAATACACAACAAGTCACCTAATTTCACTAAACACAATATAGTTTGCACATTAATGTGAAAAATGTGTCATTCAACAAAACGATCATTGAAAAGTTTTGAAAACCCAAATGTCCTTTGAATATGTGATAACACTATTACAAAATAAGTTGTAGAGTTTACAAGTTTGAAATGACTAGAAGGGATTTTTTTGTCCATTTTGCCCCCCTCTCAAAGCATGCACATATAATTTGACCAAATTAACTAATAATTTAAATCAAATGAGACAATGTCATTTACAAATGGACCTTACCATGCCAACATGGTGTTAGTGCGTACTAAAACATTGATCACTAGTTTTAATCATTGCCAATGTGGTGTTGTTGTTTACTTTAATTTGATTAATTTGAGTCATGCACCATGAATGATGCGGCTTGTTGCATGGCAATGTGATGTTAATGCCTATTTCAATGTGGCTCATTTCAATCATGCTATAAATGACATGACATACCAAGTAAATAGGTTGGTTTAGGTAAGTACATAAGTAAATAAGTAGGTAAATAATGAATAGGTAGTCTAAATTAATCATAAATTAAACTTGGCTAAACTTAACTATTTAAACTTGATTAAACTTGTCTAATTTTGGTTTAACTAGGCTAAAATTGTCTAAATTATAGTAATTTATTTAAATTTCGCTAAACTTGGTTAACATTGGTTAAATTAAAACATTATCGTTAAACTTGGTTAAAATTGGTTAAAATTTAATATAAATTGATTAAATTAAAATGAACTTAGCTAAATTAAATTCTTGAACATTTAAATTGGCTAAACTTGACAAAATTCTCCATTAATGTTTATAATGTAACCAAGATTAGCCAAATTTTAACAAAAACATCCAAATTTAATCAAACTTAATTAAAGTTTCATATTTTATCCAATTTATTTTATTTTGTACAATTTTAACCAAGTTTAGCAAATTTACCATAGTTTAACGAATTTACCTTATTTTCATCATGTCGAACCAAGTTTAACAAAAATTAACCAAGTTTAGTCAATTTATTTTATTTCATCCACTAAATTTATTTAAACCAATTTACCCAAGTTTAACCAATTTACCATAATTTAACCAAGTTTAATTAATTTTAACCAAATTATTTTGATGTAGTCAAATTAAAACAAGTTTGGCCAATTTACCCTAATTTAGTTAAATTTAACCAAATTTAACCAAGTTTTACCAATTTATTTTAATTTAGCTAAATTTAACCAAGCTCAAATTATTTTAGCCAATTTAAACCAAAATTAACCATGTTTAGCTAAAATACCCAAGTTTAACCAAGTTTAGCCAAAATTAGTCATTTAAAATTAAAATATCTTAGTTTAGTTTAGTTTAACCAAGTGTAGTTAAAATACCCAAGTTTTAGCCAAAAATAACCACTTATATCTAAATTACCTTAATTTAACCAAGTTAAACCAATTTTAGTCAATTTTAACTATAGTACTCAAGTTTAGCCAAATTGAATTTAAATAGTGAAATCTAGAAGAATTTAACCAAGTTTAGGTTAAAATTAATGCATGTCAAATTCCAAAAGAATCGAGTATGTATTTTTGTTATCACATTATTAGTCATCATGTAAATTAATGGTTGGATGGCTAATGTTTTGGCTTGTTACAATGGAGGTGAGGCAACTCCATCTTGTGACATCATGGCCATCCTTTAAGACCTACAAATGGTTACATGCTTATGGGAGGTTTTATAAGTGGCCCATGTGCCTAGAAAAAACTACCATTGGGACATCCAAAAAAATCCATCATAGCATGCTTTTACCCAACCCTTGTTCCATTAGACACATAGGTCACTATGTGCAATAGTTAAATATTGTTGCATTGTATGCAAATCTATTTGAAAAACTTGGCAAAAGTAAAATGAAAAATTGAAACTTAGATTCTAATTTTTCAAACCCAAAAAAAAAACTACCAAAATGGTAAATGTTCAATCCAAGGTGGGTGGACTTTATAAAGGATGGTACATCCAATGTCCCTAGTCCAAACTACAAAAAAATCTATCATTATGGATTTTTTTCTTCTACTAGAGTTGAAAACTAAGCCTACAACTTTATACCACCACACATTAAAGTACCATAACACTTAAGATGAAAAAATCAAGCAAGAAAAAGTTTTTCAAAAAATTTCAAATTTCAAATTTCAAATTTGTAAGTGCATTTTGATATCCAAATTGACTTTTCAAGGTCCACATTTTAAAAGGTTTTAAAAAAAGGTTTAAATTATTGTGGTATGAACTTGGAAATGGAAAAATATGTGAATTTCGACACCATTTAAATGTTTTTTTTTTAAATCACTAGATTTTGACTCTAAAAATGGACTTTGAGCTACCAATTTTGGTTTAAAGTAATGTGCTTTTATTTGATTATGCACATGCCTAGGGTCCTCACCTAGTTTCTTAGGCTTATATTTTACATCCATATGAATATTAATTTATTAATAAATAATTTTTAAAATTATAGTTATTTGACTTATATAATATTTATGCCATGTCATCACCAACTAACATGTATGTTAGTGTTTAGTCAAATTTGTTAGCCACGTCAATTAATAATTATTAGTTTTTGAATCAAAACAAGCATGCCACATAAATGTTACCAATCACTTTGTCAAAATTCACATGATTAAGCTATTATTTTGTAATTTTCCTAAATGATTGAATATTTTTTAATGTGCAATTATCTTATTTGGGATCAACATTGAACTAAAATTCAATCACAAAAAACAACATAAAACAATGTCTTAGAGTAGTGTAATTTGAGTTGGTTCAATAGTTTTTGATACTACAAATTTGTAATTGCTAAAAAACACATGATTCAAAATCCCCAAAAAATTCTTTTGAACTTTCAAAAATGTTAAAATTAAGCTAAATAATTTCACACTAAATTTCAATATATGCATATTTTCAATTTTCATGTCAAATCTTTATACATCACAAATTTCATGGGCCATAATATGGCAATAATAGTCGTGCAAAATCTACTTTTCATAGGTTCCTATGGAATAGACACAAATGTCATTTATTTACTTGTATTATTTAAACATTGATGTCATTCACATTGTTTAAACACAAATATCATGTGCCTATTCGTGTTATTTAAATACAAATGTTATATGTCTATTTGGTTTTTTTACACAAGAAAGTCATGCACATTATTTTCATGTTTAAAGAATGCATGACATTCATGTTTAAACAATATGAACCTATGAAATAATAAATTTTGCACGGATTTTGAATGAACCTGAAAATTTATGATATATGTACAACAATGGAAATCAATTATTTCCTTTTCATTTAACAAGATGTATTTATCAGCATTGATGTTTAAATTTTAATTCACTGCTTAATTGTGATGTCAAGTATAATATTACACACATATTTGATATGTAAGATGATCAATTTTCAACAATTGGCATTCATTAAACATTTTTTTTTAAGCATCAAAATTTCCATGATTAAAAAAAATGTCAAAAAATTCGCTAATATTGGACACTTCCAATAGAAAATAGTAGTGGCATCTAACATAAAATAACTCAAATTTTGAAGGGATCCGTTATTTTTCTAATTAAACATGATTAAGTAAGTACAATAACCTCAATAAATAAACTTTTCAATTGTGAAAAACCTTCCAATGAGGTGGGCTTGTACAATACGCACACTAACATGTAGGAAACGCAATTACATTTTAGTAAATCCTTCCCTTTTATTACAAAGGATAAACGCCCCACTCAAAGGGTTTTATCTTACCCTTTTACCCTTTGGGTGAGAAACATGTGTGAAAATGACACCTATTATTTGAAATAAGAGGATGTATAAATGTACAAAACAAGGAATTAATTTTCTTAGTATCTAACAAAATTTGCAAGTTAAATGCACATTTTACATTGTTCATCCTACATGAAGGTCTTTTGCAATGTGTTTGTTAACTTTTGATACATTCCTAGTTCCTTGGTACCAAATAAAGTTTTAACTAACGTACTTCTTTCATAATAATAAAACTTTTAAATCAAGCTTCACTTATAGAACACAAACAATGTAAGCACCAAACATCAATTTGTAATTTGGAATTGGATCACATTACAAATTCATCACATATTTGACACAAATTTTTTTTAAAGAGGGTTCACTCAAGGTATGTAAATATCCATCAAGATAATCTTGAAATGACAATAACCTCAATAAATAACTTAAAAACCTTCCAACAATGTGAGCTTGTACAAGACGCAATCTAACATGTAGGAAGGGCAATTACATTTTTGTAAATCCTTCCCTTTTATTACAAAGGATAAATGCCCTACTCAAAGGGCTTTATCTTACCCTTTTACCCTTCGGGTGAGAAACATGTGAAAAATAACACCTATTATTGAAATAGGAGGATGTATAAATGTACAAAACAAGGAATTAATTTTCTTAATATCTACCAAAAATTAGAAATTAAATGTAGATTTTACATTGTTTATCCTACATAAAGGTCTTTTGCAATGTGTTTGTTAACTTTTGATACATTTATAGTTTTTCATTATCAAGTCAAAAATAAACTATGTTGTTCTTTTTACATAAAGGCTTCTTACAATATGTTCAAAACATGTGTGCTAATGTTTGATACATTCTTAATTCCTTGCTACCAAATAAAGTTTTAACTAACATACTGCTTTCATAATAATAAAACTTTTAAATCAAGTTTCACTTATAGAACGCAAACAATATAAAGCACCAAACATGGATTTGTAATTTGGAATTGGATCACATTACAAATTCATCACATATTGGACACAAAAGCTTTTAAAAGAGGGTTCACTCAAGGTTTGTAAATATCCATCAAGATAATCTTGAAATGACAAAATTCGAATTTCCCAAGATTTTTTTTAGTCTTCCTCATAAAATAAAGACATTAATTTGACATCCCCAAAATTCTCAAACCCATAATCTTGAAAAATGTAACAAATTTTCACATGTGACTCAATTGTTTTATTATTTATTTATAAATTTATGTAATCCAAACATGATTGCCCATCCAAATCATACTCCAAATGCTTGAAACTTATTTGGTCTCTTGGAAATGCCATATGATATTATTTGTTAACAAATTAAAATTTAATTTGAACATGCAAATCAAAATTTTAAACATGTTTGAATGCTTTTTAATAAAAGGAACATCATTCAATCTTGACATGATTTGATATTTAAAACATATTTTGAACATTTCAAACTTTTAAAGAATCTTATTCTTTTTACTTATCATTTTTTTCCTTTCATTTGAAATACTATGTCTTTCACTTTCTAAGACCTTGGCCATGCTTTGAGCTTATTTTCAACCCAATTCTTTTTGGCTTGCATAGGCACTATCACAAACTGATAGTCAATGTCAACATAGACTAATTCACAAGTTGAGTGAGGCCTATCTTTCATTGAAACTAAATCAATTGTCTTGAAGGATTTTTTGGTTTCAGAAAAAAGGTTGTGTTGTATGGTAATATGTTATATTTCAAGTATCATAACATATCATCATCCACACATAAACACAATCAATACATGCACATTTTTATCCTTATTTTGGAGTAATTATTTGATAAAAACATGTTTAGAAAATATCAAGTAATGATAGTACATTTGTAATTTAACCTATGGACCACTAAATATTCATCTCCTCTTTTTTATCAATGGTAACAAATATGACACCACATTACATGTCATTATAATATTTTGATTTCATTGCTTAGGAAAATCATTCCCATGTGCTACATGACCAATGCATATATTTTCATCAATTTGACATTCTTTTCTTGAAGACTAGGATTCACACTTCCAACGATGTCACATTAAAGATCTTCACAAATGTTTTGAATATTGTGAAATTAAAAATGACATAAATTTAAATTTCACCCAAGTGAAAAAAAGTTACAACATATGGACTTCACACAACTATTGAAGTTGGGCATGATGTATGGGTATCACGGAACCTACATGCTAGATATGTTTTGAAACTCATAACTAGGTTGTTGATAGTACTTAGGGTTTTTGGGCATGGACCTACCTATGTTGAAACATACAAGTTTTCGTACTTTGGTGAAAATTGTATTGAAAGGTGAAAAGTTTAAGTTGGGAGGGGTAGGTATAATTACATTAAGGCATTCCATGTTTTCAACTTGAAAAACATTATAAAGTTTGTAATTGCAACATTAATCATGGGATTCTATTCAAGGTTGTTTCATGTGCAATTGTTTTTGTTGGATGTTTTTAAATCTTAATGTTTTGTGAATGTTCAAAGTGAACAAATGTGCAAAATTTGCTTAATCCAAGGTATTATATGTTACCTTTCAATTTTTTTTTATTAATTGCAAAATGATATATATTCATAATATCATACCATTGTACATATTCCCTTAATGTGTCCATTTAAATAGTGATATACTCATGATTAGGACCATGGTATGTTTAGTATGAAATTACTCATACCAAGCAAAAATCTTACCCTAGAGCAATTCTAGTTATCTAAAACCTTAATCATGACTTAACTAAATAGGGGCATTGAACATATTTGTACCATTTTGGTATGTGAAAAAAAAAAAATCAATACAACATTGATCATAACATTAAATAGTGCCTTGCTAATTAACAACATGTGGATACCATATATTCAATAACATTAAGACAATTAAGGCTAGAGGTGATGAATGAAAATATAAACTATAAAAACATGCACACACATTCAAACACTTGAAATACAACAATAATATGTGACTAACATAAAACATAAACACTCCAAAAAGGAAAAAAACATTAAAAATAAAATAGATTTAGCTAACATTTTCAAGACTTTTCATATGGGTTCCCTTTTATGTATATTTCTCTATTTGACTATGTTTATATGTTCTTATATGTATTTATACCTATTTACATGTTTTTAATATGGAATTGTACCCATTTGTATAGTTATAATTTGCATTTATATCCATTTATACATTAAAAAATTCATATATACCCATTTATACGATTTTGGTATGTTATTTACACCTAATATTTATACATGTCTTTAATGTATTTATACATTTTCATCCTTGGTGAAGAGAGATTCTTTATTCAACATTCTTTCTTTGGATTGACCTTGACGTTTTGTTGGGAGATTTTGGGTTGCAACACTAATCCAAACATAGTGAAGGTGATGAATCAAATTGGGTCATAAGGATTTTTTGAATTTAGTAATTATTGAATCCGATAAAACAAGGAGAATAATGGCGAAATTGAAACAAAATGTGATTTTAATGACAAAGGAGAAGGAGGAGGAGGAGGAAAAAGAAGGAGATCAACAGGACATTGATAGTAGCGGCAAGAATTATCAAATGATGCAACAACAACAACGTGAAGGAATGATGAGAACATGGAGTCAAAGGAGAGTAAACATGGGCTTATTTGATCCACCTACACCTCGCACTTTGAATCACAAGCGCCAAAGAAATGTCCTCATAACAAATGTAAGGAATAAAAAATTCCCCCCATGTAATCATATTTTTCAATCTATATTTTTTTATTGTTTTGCAATTTATTCTCTATATTTTTTTCCTAAATAAATTCTTCATTGGGAGTGGCGATTGACAATCCATTGTTGGAATGTTTATTTTTTAGATAATTGCAGAGATGAAAGTAAGTCCTAGAAAGTTCAAAGGAACAGAAGGGGTAGAGGCCAAGGGGTGGAAAGCAAGACCTAATGCGCAACAAAGTTCACTTTTGCGGAGCATCAAAAAACGCATGCAACAACGCAAACTCAAGTTGAAAGCATTCCAAAACCAACACATCTTTGACAAGCTCTTTGTGGTACAACAAATAACATGATTCAATCCATCTTTTTCTTTTTCAAAAATCATGTGAATTCTTTTTTAAAGGTTTGGAGCTCTTCCTTAGATCTCTACTTGTGAAATCCTTAGTTTAGTCCTTTGTTTTCCCCTTTCTCTTTTGTTTATCTTTGCAGTGCATGCCAAATATGTCGCATAAGTAATCTTTTAAATTTAGGGTTGTTGTTCCGTAAATTAACTATAAGGTTTCCATACACATTGTGCCATTTCTCCACTTGTGCAAATCACTACAATGGACATTTGCACTATTGAGCTTTTAAAATTGTTTCTTTATGTATCAATGTTAATTGTTGGCATTTTCTTTGAACGTTTTCTTCTTCAAGGCCTTTTTTTCTTATTCAAATTCCTAGATTTCTTATGGTTTTTTGTCAAAAAAAACTCATAAAGGTATGGATCATGTGTTCATGTCTCTTTATTTGTGATTCTTTCACCATTTGGTAAGCTTAACATCTTCTTGAAGTATGCAATGTTTTTTTTAAAAAATTTATATTCTTGGACTAGATTCCAGAAGGTATGGATGATCATCGACATATCACTGAAGAGACTATAACAGCAAGCAAGGTGGAAGTGGTAGCACGAGAATTAATTAACAAAACTGCTTATGATCAAAATAGGTTTGTTGATTGATCATATTGCCAACCATATCATATATATTACATATGTTTTATTCCTAAGCATTGCAAATCTTTAAAAGTGTCCTTTAGGAGGATATTCACATCAAAAAATAAGACAAAATTTTAATGATTTATATTGAAAACCTTCAACCCAAATTAATCATTTCAAAGGAAATTCATGTTTTCCTAATGAATGTTTGCATTGAAGTTCAATTACGAACAATAAAAAAAAAATCTTTTAAAAAATTGAAATATATGAACATGAAAATAGGGTTAGATTTGTGTAGAGCACAACAAGGAGTTTGGGCGCAATTAGGGAAGCCGTATGAATGCTTAGGAGTTCCGTGCATAACAGTTTCAAAAGAATGTCCAATGCCAGAACTTGGAAACTATGGTATTGATATTAGTGAGGATGAAGAAAAGGCATCATTTCAATTCTTCAAAGAGTTGGGTGTTGTTGAGGCACACAAAAGAGCACAAATTCAAGATGAAGAATTAGTCCCACTTTTCAAGAGAAAAAAGGAAATGGTTCTTCAATATGCTCAAACAAGTGCCAATATGGCCCGAATGCTCATCAAAATGGGACTCATGCATTTTCATGGTAACAAAATCTCCCATCTTTAATTAATGAAATTGTGTTATTTATAAACATGAATTGACAAACTCATACTATGCATGTTCGATGATGCAAATCTATATGTAATGGGTGTATTTTTTGGTGCTAGATTTGGATTCAGTTCGATTTCCAAAAGTACCAATTGAAATATCTGATGCTTTCAAGAAGATTGTTAAGGTAAAATCTTCTAGGGGTGTGATAAATGTGTATTTATTTAACATCAATAGGAAAGGGAAAATGTTGAATATTTTCCATGGATCTTTGAACTTTGAATAAAAAATGTTTTGATCATGGATTTAACAACCATTTATGAGTTTTGAAAGTTTTGTGACCATCTAGTCTCCTGGTGTGTAGAAAGGAAGCACATTTCCAGCAGATTATGATGTGACCATGATGGCATCACATGCTCGGAAGCTAACACGTGCACCACTTGAAGCCGGTACGTCAACATTTACCAAAACATCCTTGCAAGGTGTTTAAAAAAATGTCATCAAATTTCCTTTACATGTTGCCAATTGTTCTCTTTTAGTTCCTTCATGACCTCAAAGATCTTCAACCTTGAGTAAACTTGTGTACTATGATATAGTAAACATGATAATTAAATTCACAAGTTTTCTATCCAAGAGCTTGATCCATTACACATAAAATTAAGCCATAGTTACTAACATATTGATGGCATGCATGGATATCACTTCTTTGGTGATGATCACAAACAAACACATGCCAAACCACACTAAGATGAACTCAATTTTTTCTTTGGATTAAACAAAGAAGCCATGAGAATCTAAAATGATAGCTAAAGGGTATGACAGGAGAACGATTTATACTTGGTGTAAGTGGATCACCACTTCCAATTCTACAAGGAAGGTAGTCACCTTCAAATCCTAAGTCATAAATCATATGCATAGCCTTTAATCGTAGGTACATGAAGAATGGTTCTTTCATGAATGCATTTGTCATTTTTTCCCATCATAATTGGTTGCAAGTTTATTTGTTTGAATATATAGCAGATTTTTTCTTAGCATTTGTGGTATAACATGTGCATTGAAATATTAGTCAAGATTTTTAACAATGTCTAGTGGTGGCTTGGGGTGCAGTTTACAAGATAGTGATACTACATTGCAAGGGCAGGTAACATTATGTTTCTTCCTTTAATGGGTCTAATTAATCCTAAACAAAATCTACACATGGGTGTTAGAAATTTATGTCACAAGTTTGAACCATTCAATCACAAGCTTCAAACTTGCTATATGTATTAATATGGTTACTAGAGATCTTTGTCATTGAATAATTATTCCACATCAAAATATGTACATTTATTTTATGGAAACAATTATTACGTGGTAATTGTATATACATTCAGATGGATGTAATGGCAGAATGTGTATGGGGAATCACATGTATCAGCCATCAAAGAGCAAGACATCCCTAACAATGTTTTCATCCACTCTACAAGGCCATCAACTGGATCCCAAAGAATTTCAAGGGTACATATGTTTTTCTTGGCTTGAATGACTTAGGCTTTTGTTTTCTTCTAGATTTACAAGTCCTAGAAGGTGAAGACAATTTACATTGGGTAATGAATGTCTACATGAAACACATACAAATGCATCATATGGTACATGATTTTGATTATTTGATCTAGAATACGGTTTGGGTTTCATCATATAATCGACATGTACCATCTATGCTACCATACGTGATTCGGTAAATCTGAACTTAGGTAACAATGATGCATTCTTAGTTGCATCATTGTTGGGGATGAGATCAATGAACCTAGTTATAGGGCTTGTTTGGTTCTTATTGTTAAAATGACATTGGTGTGTAACACAGAATCCCACACCAGCATTAAAAATGGCCAAAACACTTCCACTCCATGATGATTCTCTTGTAAGCTTCTTCAACTTTTGAATATTAAATTGAGGGGCCTTCCAACTTCATGATTTTGTATTTTCTATGTTAAGTTCTTAATCAATTGTCTAATTTTGACATTGGCAACCCATGTTAAATATCTTAGTTTCCAAAACAAGTGCAATGCTACCAATTCAAGAGGTCCTCAAATGATACATTTTACGTCATGGACATAAATGTTTTGAAACTCCAAATGTGATGGTCACATTCGAGAATCACATAGTTTAATTCACAAATGTGAGTTCAAAATTGCAGGTATTTGAATGGAAGAAACAAATATTGACACTTCGAAGGGATTTAGAACATGACTTGCACTTGAAGTTAGTAGCACGGTCTGATCGGCGTGAACATTGGCGTTCATCCTCCCCATTCTCAAGTGAAGTATGAATTGTAGTCACTTATTTTACATTGTGTAATTTTATATTTCATAAGTTTCTTGCAAAGTTGACTATCAAATTACACTACAAATTGTTATCCTACCAAGGGAGTTGATCAATGGGTGTGTATGTATGGTGTTGATTGATTTGCAACTCCATGTGATATATAAGTTTGTAAAATTGGCCTACTTGTTTTTGTTATGAGAGTTAGGTAGCAGAAAAGGTGATGGAACAACTAAATCACTCAGGTGGTCGACAAACTCCAAGCACTCGACGAATATGGCAAACATCTACCCATCTCTCTTTAGATTGTGCTCCCAAATAAACATCATGTGTTTGAAATGTTGATTAACTTGCATCATGTAATTAATCTTATCTGGTACTTAATTAAACATGGTGATATGTTAGAGATGGCATTATGGGTTGTGATAGGTAGTATTGAAGTGGGTTTAGTGCAAATGTGAACAATTTGACAAAAATATTTTTACACTAAGTTTGATTGGATGATTGAAGGAAAAAGGCACAAGATAGGCATGTGGCACAAATGCCAATTCTTGTGCCAGATTATGAATCAGAAACAGAGAACATAAAGAGATTTTACGATCGGGTGTGCACATTTGTGCATCATCAACGAATGGCAGACCCTTTGATGGATGTTCTTGTTTACTTCCTAAAAGAGTACATCAAACCTTCCTCCCCTTTGTATATTCCATTCTCATTCTTTTTTTTCATGAATGTAAGTGATACCCTTAATTACTGTCATATTAAAATAAACAAATGGTGGAGTTGGGAATGTATGAAAACCCACCAAGTTCCAACCCCATTACACACCACATGCAAAGGAAAAATCATTTTGATAAACATTTGTAAATTGCAGACTATTGGAAGAAGGACAAAAATTAGAGAAATTGCTCTTGCATAAACTTTGTCTCAACCTTGCCAAAATTCCTGGTAACTTAAAAGAACTTGATGCAAATCTTTGGTTGAATTTTTTTTTTTGGTTTTCTCCTTAAAAATGGAGCAATATTGCAATATTGGTTTGCCAAAATTCCAAAGCATGTTAATCAAACTATAATTGTGTCTGTAGATTTTTAATTAATTAACTACATCACCAACATAAGTTGGATCAAAATTGTGTTTGGCTAGATGAGTTGGCGAGTGTGGGGCGAATGGCAAGTGTCATGCCAATTCTTCAATTTATTTGCAAGGAAGTCCATGTCACATCCACTGAGTTCAAAGACCTTTTGAGTTCATCAGGGTTGGATCACCACAATATATTATAAGAGGTATGTATGTGTATTATTTATACACTATTTCCATTTGTTTTGTTCTAATCAATTTCCATGAATCTATCATCAATTTAATTTTGTTAATTAATTATGGCAAACACCCTTGTTACCCCCCCCACATGGATGGACAAGTATAGAGCAAATAGTAGAAACCAACCTTGAACCCAACCTAGATTTTGGGTTATAATAGCAAAGACATTAATAGTAGATGTTGAAGCAATCTCTACTATGCTAGTTTTATTTTATTTTGTAGAAATTAAATTGATCCAACCCTTGGTAGGAGCTAATGTTACAAGGAAGTTTTAATCATGTCCTTGTTGATTACATGTAGTCATGCAACTACAAGGACATCATTTTTACTATAAATTAAATGTTTTTCATGCTATATCATGTCATAAGATATGCAACTTTTGTTAAAAATTTACTTCAATGTTGGTGTATCTACTAATGTTGCACTTGCCCTTTTGGGTGTACTAGCAAGAGATTATAGCCCCAAGACAAAACTCTCATGAAGATAAACCAAATTACGGGTGGTCTTACGAGCTTGTGCCTTGGCCATTGGGACCATTTCACACATTTTGATAAGCATTGTATTTCAAGTGTGGTCAATTTCCCTCCCTGCATTTTGCTAAAAATCCCATGAGTTTATTCTTTGAATCCTAACCAAAGCATACCCAATTGATGTCGGTTTTGATATTATTCAATTTTCATACGGATTGGCGAATTTTTTTGTGTTTTATTGTTCAACATTCACCAAGATGCATTGGGCTAACATATGTAAAATTGAGACCATGGTACACAAAAAGGAATGATGGTTGATTGTTTCAAATAATAAAAGACAATTTCACTCGAACAATGAACGCATATAGTCCCCGATGTTTTTAAATTTTTTTTTGGAAATTTAATCAATGTATATCAACATTGAAATTTGTGCTTCAATGTGTGTCATAAATTTTGTATTTTTCAAGTTCCATTTACAAAAGGTACATGATCACACAACAAGTATTATTTGGGCATGATGATTCAATAAATTATAATTGTCATGATAATCCTAAAGCCACGATGTAAATGTTATTTCTTCTAGTTTTCTTTTGTTTATAAGAAAATTGAATGGGAATGTTTTTTTTTTCAATGCAATTCACCATGTGCACCAAGGAACTTGCATGTATGTTACAAGAGTTCATAAAATGTTTGCAAATATAATTTTGCTCAATCATTGCAATTTGAAAATCCCATGAATTTTCAATTCATAAACGAACAATGCCTTTTGTTTGATTTCAAATGAATTTATATACCCCTTGTAAGACTACCACCCCCATATATTAACACTTAAAGCACTGATATAATCTATTGTTGCCATTGCAGCAGATAAACTTTCACAACATTATGAAGTTCATGAAACATTTGCAAGATTTAAAATGTATAAATGTTTTTCTTAATCCCTATTTGAAATTATTTTAAAGAAAATGCAATGTGGTTGAACCTTGTTTGCTAATATGAAGAATGTGGATGAATTTCATTGAAATTTCAGTGACAATATTGATATACAATTTATACATGTAATTGACAATGTTGATAGCAAATGATGAATGGATAAAATTTTGTGTTTATGAAATTGTTGACACAAGTGAGATTGGCCATATATGCAAAATGAATTACATGGATGAACTATGACATAGATAAAATTAAAATAAAATAAAACTAACAATAAAATAAAAAATAATGCATGCATCACTCCCTTGCATGTCTTTCAACATGTAATGAAAATGCAGGTTATTTGCATGTAAATATTATTTCACCAAATCAAGTTTAAAATAAAAATAAAAACACAATTTAAACAATCTCATTATTCAATAGTTTTTTCTTTGCTCATAGGCAAAAGTCTATGAGGCTATTACAAAATTGAAGTGTTAATTTACTGAAGTTAACTCCTAAAAAAGATTCAAGGTTTCCAATTGAACAATACCATAGGCCATTCACACTTTATTTCACCCCTAGGCACAAGCCTATTCAATAGATCCTGCATATTATCTAC
>Ga0209208_10002928_pt1 | contig 24552 bp, 19 predicted proteins | sample S1TSphfallax_3_FD_187694 | JGI IMG/M metagenome (GOLD analysis project Ga0209208, IMG submission 187694) | Host-associated microbial communities from peat moss isolated from Minnesota, USA - S1T2_Fd - Sphagnum fallax MG (SPAdes) (version 2) | ecosystem: Host-associated > Plants > Peat moss >...
CTTGCCATAAGGGGAGGGGGGGGGGAGTGGGGGGGTTGGGATTGGCCATGAATCAAGGAGACATATAGTTTCACCAAATATTTGGCCTGGGCAATTCTTGGGCCTAAGCTAATTTTCCATCTCTTAAGAGGGTGGTGGGTACCCCCATTACACCAATCAGTTGTTGGTGAGTTTATGTGTCTTGTCCCTAGTGACAAAGGAATGGCCAAGAATTCGTCAAAGTAATGGGTGGACATGTACAATGGACATTGGACGTAGTTCAGACATGTTCGATGGACGGACATAAGAAGCCGTAAAACCGTAAAATTTGTGTGGGTGAGTGATATCGATACCACTTGCCGGCTTTGCCTGACTACCACCACCACCACCATCATCACCACCCGACCTGTTGTCCATCCAAAGCAAAGCCCGAGAAAAAATGGTTGGTGGACATCATCCCCAAAATCTGAAAGCCCCGTATGAAGCCAGATCTCAATCTCTTTGCGCAAAGTGTTGTTATTGGTTACAACTGAACCAAAATACAATTTCCACCCTTCTCATTGGTTGAGAGGTCCTCAAGTGGGCAAACGATGAGTTGACCTCATTCCACTCCAATTTTTCTAAACTCGTGGAATATGTCGCCCAAATTAGTAATTTGTTTTTTTTAAAAAAAAATTTCCACTCAGAAAAACAAAATACATTCCCCACTTGATATATATATATATTTTTTAATTATTTTTTATTATTATTTTTTTTTTTCCAATCAGATTTTGCAGAATCTGCAGAATTCTGACTGGAATTTGTTTTTTAAGGCATGATTGTGGGGGGGCTGTGTCTGGTCTGGCAAATTTTATTTTATTTTATTTTTAATTTCTCAAAGTCACAACAATTTCAATGCTAATTTGGTAGAAGTAGGTAGGTAACTAGTCCATTAGTAGGTAGGTAGGTAGGTATTTAAATAGGTAGGTAGATAGGTAGGTAGGTAGGCAGGTAGGTATTTAAGTAGGTAGGTAGGTAGATAGGTGGGACCCACCTGATTTGGGACTCCAAATATGTACGTACATTGTTTCAAGTATATCCACAGATCTTCCATAAGCATTGGCCATTGGACACATGTATGGCTTCAGGGACAAGATTTGGATTTTATTTTTTTTTGCTACTTTTTATGCGGTAAATCAATGGGTGGCCTACAAAGGGTAGCCTGATGACCCTTTTATTGCACATTTCAAGAACATATTTTTTAAATTATTATCATGATACAAAAATTATTTTTCTTGCTCTCAAATTTGGTGTGTAGTTGCCTGCTAGCACCTATTTAGTTGCTTTTACACAAAGTTTTTTTTTTTCTTTTTTTTTTTCTAAGGCCAAAATGATCGGTGAAAAGAATGGAACATTTCTCAAAATTGACATATTTCAATTTTGAACATCTCCATGGAGAGAACATCAAATTTTTTATAACAAGTTCAAAAACTCAAATTAATATTTATCATTTTCCAATGGAAACTAATGGCTACCTATCAATATAATATAGTTTATTATAATAGACTATATTATATTATAAACCGTTCCATGAAATAATCTATTAAAAAAGATGCTAGCTTTAAAAGAAGGCACTTTTTTTTTTTAAGGGTTCACTTTTCAATTACGAAAACCATAAGTAAACACAAGAGCAAGGAGACACACAAGATACATATTATGTACCATTGTGACTCTAAGGGGATGTGATGAGAATCTTCAAGGGTCACCCTTTTCAAAACTAAGTAGGTAATAACAAGCACATAGAAAGGGAAAGGAGGTAAGAATCATCCTTGCATAGCATCAACTATGCATGTACAACTTCACACTTGAAAAGTTATTTTTTGAATGTGTTTGTGCCAAAGATAGTTCAATTATTATTGTAAAAGAAACCAAAATCCTTCAAAATATTATAACTCTATAACTAACTCAAGTTTCAACACAAGCAAAAATATCATCTTTCAAAAATCCTCATGTAAAAATAAACCTATTAACTAGGGGCCTAAGCTACTATACTCTAATATGAATCTAAACACAATATCCTTACCTTGGTATGCAAGTCCAACAAAGTGCACGAGAAATGTTCAAGAACCTTGTCTACAAGTAGCTCTTGCACATTGAATTCTTAGTTCACTCAAAATAACTAAGAAAATCATAACCCTATTATGTTGAACCAAGGTTAGCAAGGAGACAAGAACACAATGAAATAGTGTTCCTTATCCATACACCATGCATCCTTCATTGTATATCCGTGGGTGCTAATTCACACTTGTTGAACCAACACCCACTAGGCATATCCATAAGATGTCCATTATGATTTAGTCATGAATGACTTCAACTATTAGTACAACTTGTGTGATCCCACACTCATAAATGCATCATCTCCATTTTCCCATTTTGAAGTTGTTTAGTTGGATGAACCTCAAATTTAGAACACTTGGCTATGGGGAGGTTAGATAGTGAACAAAAACCCAACAAAAAATAGGGTGTTGTCCAAGCACAATAAACCTTGAAGATTTAGTTAGTATTCCATTCAACTTCACCAATTGCATTCCCATGTGGTTGTCAGCCACATCCCTAGGCATGTGGCTTAAGTTTTTTTAACATTAATTGACTTTTGGCTTTGGTTAAGTCCTTTGGTGGCATCCATCTAATTACAGTGGAAGAAATGTTTTATCAAGTAATGGGTAAGGTTTTATGCCTAACATTTCATGATGGTTTTGTTTTTCAATGTCACCATATTAGTTTGGAGTGGTGATTAGAAGAGGTTATGAAGTTGTAGTCCATAATGTCCAAGCTATTTTGGATGCCCATCCTAATTGGGTGGTGCTTTAATTAGACATCACAAATGTTTTCAACACCAAATCACATAAGGTCATCTTTTAGGGACTTTGGGCAAAAGGAGGCTAATTGTCCTAGCTTTTCTCTTTTGTTTGTTCTTTTTATGGCCTTCAAGTTCATGTGTTTTTTAATCATCATTTTTCCTTGAAAGCTTTGTTTACCATTTTTTTTTCTATGGGCACACACCAAGGCAACCCATTTGTGGGGTTTTTTTTTGCACTTGCTTAGTTTTGTTCTTTAGGGATTTTCCCCTTATGTTTCTTCTTTTCTTTAGCTGATGACACCTATATTTTCAACCTTACCCATGTTGTTTCCTCCACATTTGATCATTTTGCTTCCTAATTAATTTTTTTCTGGTTGTTTGTTTAATCTTACAAATGTTCGATTTGGGTTCTTTCTAGCTTACTTGCTAAGTTTGTCCCCCTATCGAATTCAGTTGCCCCCCTATGGCATCATGATTTTTAACATCCCTTTTAGTTCTACCTCCTTTGCCTTTTCCTTTGTGTAGGAGGCTTTAGGTGAGGATGTTCAATATGCAAATGTGCTCCCAAGATTTAAAGGATGCCTTTGTAGGTTTTGGTATACTCTTTCATTGTTTTGCCTAGAGTCCTTCATTTTTGTTCAATTGCTTCCCCCTTTCCAAGTTTTTTAAGTCAACTCATTGTTTTTTACTCAACCTTGATGGAAGTTTTGAAAGACTTTTCAAACTAAGATCATTAAAGTGCTTCAAAACCCTTCTAGTTTGTCGACAAATGGCTTTCCCCATTTCTAATGGGGTGTAAGGTTGATTTCCTTAGAGGTCATTGCTCCAATTGCCTATCTAGGGAATCAGGCTTTAGTTGTTTGTCATAGCTTCCATGTTTTTGTTGGATTCCCACTCGTTTTTGTTAGAGGTGATTGGTGTGAATAACTTGGGGCCATTTTCCTTCTAGGCACATTTGAGATCAACATGAAAGTTTCTTCTCTTAAGGGTTGTAATGTGTGTGCCCCTTTTTGAACAACTGGTTGAAAGAAGCAGAGATTGCTTTTAAGAGAGTATTTCAAAAAGATTGCACAACCATTCCTTTATTAACATCATTTCTAATTTACCTTCTAATTTGCATTGGGTGTGTTTAAGGTTGTATGTGGGACTAAGTTTGGGCATTTGATTATCAATTCCCCTAATTTGTTTTTTTGTCCACCTAGCTTCAAATGTTTTCTCTATTACGTTGCATGCTAGGTTGGGTCTTTTTCATCCTTTAGTCCTTAGGGTGTCACATTACATTTGTAGCCAACTTTTGAACCCTATGGGGATTCACATTTTTCATTGCACTCATGGTGGGGAAAGGATGGCCTTGCATGTTGTTGTGCAAGATGTTTTCATGGTCATTGCAAAAGATGGGGGATTTCAAATATCACAAAAACAAACCCATGTCCTTCCACCCCTACCTTACAATTTTCGCATTGTTGAATTGACATTGTGTTATTAGTCAATGGTGTCCACACATTGGTAAACATTGTCATTATGACCCCAATCAAGTTGATTTGGTTTCACAAGTTGCTCTTTCTTGTGGGGTTGTTGTGATAGTTGCAACTTCGGTAAAATATGATTTTTATCACAATCGGTTTTCGACAAACATGCTTTTCCTTCTAACTCTAGAGGTTTTCAAGTGTCTACACCAATAGGCGGATGAGTTTCTTCATTGATGTGTCAACATGGCGGAGCAAAGGATCCTAGAGGCCCTCCTCTTTCAATTTTGCACACATTATATAAACAAAGGGTGCCAATGACATTACAATGTGCACAAGTGATCTCTATTTTGAGAATTTTGTTGTAGGAGGTGAGGGTTTGTCTACATTAAGTGTCCTAGGAATAAAATAAAGCAAGTTTAAAATGACATTTGAATTGCCTTCTATTACAATAATGGACATATAAAGCGAAGATTCATGCTTGATCCAAATAAAACTTCTATTGCAACAATACCTTCAATGTTTTCAAATATATTGTTGATTGATCCTCTTAATCTTGATGTCTATAATTTATGCTGAGTAGGAACTTCTTAGCAAATGAGTTTGTGAAAAGTTCCTCCCCCAGAGGGAGGGAGTGAATGATTACGCTTTGTAACATGTCAGCCACAACACTAGAAAACCAGAGGAAGGGCTTTACACATACATGACCAATTCAAAAGCCTAAAGGCCTTGTCACCTATCTAGTAGTTGGTTTGTCATGTGTCTAATCTTCTTGATTTAAAAACTATAAGAGCACACTACCATAAATATTAATTAAGGTGCAGATAACAAAAATTCCTTACAAGCAGGTGGGTTAGGAAGGGCCACGTTGCATCATTGAAGTGAATACTTGATCGGAATTCATTGGTTGTTGATGTCAATGTTCATGTAATCAAACTAGGTGAAACACAAACAATTAGCATATTTCTTGGCTGAATGTAAAAACATCAAGTGACTAGCATATAAAAAAATGAGCTTTTAAAAATGAAGAGGGCGAAGTAAGAGTGAGAAACTCTAAATGAAAACTAGAAGAAATTAGAACAATAGAGTTATCTGCAAAGTCACCCTGTCTTTGTATTGCCTATCTAGTGATGTCCACAAAGTATGGAAATTTTATTAAATCTCAAAATGAAATGCTGAAACTCAACATTTAATGCACAAGGTTTGAGAGTAATTATAGTAGTAGTACAGGTAGAGCAGTGAAAATATATGTAGCAGCAGTGGAGGCGCTCAGGAAAAAGGAAATGCAGGATGAAACTCAATCTTCAACCAAAATTGGTGGAAAAACTAGTTTTGGATCCCAGTTATTTAGTTTAGTAAAATTTTCATTCCTAATTCCATGTTTGACGCCCTATTATGCTCAAACTGGCTGTTCTCACCTTGTAATCACATGACTTTACAGATAACTCTAATATGCAGAAATTTCACAACATGAGTGTTGCGAGATAACACATGGATCTATTCTTTCGGTCCACAAGTCCCATTGTGTTCTATTGATTCATATCTCTTCTCTGAATTATTGAAAACTCCCATTGTGTTCTATTGATTCATATCTCTTCTCTGAACTATTGAAAACTCCCATTGTGTTCTATTGATTCATATCTCTTCTCTGAACTATTGAAAACTCATCATGCACGCACCATGTTGGGCGGTTCTTTCTTTTTTTAAAGAAAGAACCAGCAGTTGAGAGAGTCAGGTAAATGAACCCTTGACCAGCAGTTCTCAAAACTCAAAGACCCAGTTTTGACCTATATAGCCACAATTCTCCGAAATTTAAAGAACACCAGTCAAAATTCTACCATCACCAACCACCGTTGAAAATTCATCATCTATCCACCAGTGTTGGGCAATTCTGTCATCATCAAAGAAGGAACCAGCAGGTTAGGGTCAGGTATATTGAACACTTCACTCACAGTTCTCAAATATCAAAGACCCAGCTTTGACATGTAACTGCAATTCTCAAAAATCAAAAGATCCAGTCAAATGACCTACTCTCAACCTCCAATTCTTTACCTGTTCTTTGCAGAAATGCTATGGTTGTTTGGAAATTTTCCAATACCCAAAACTGAAGGTTGATTTATTCTGAAAATCTTCAAAAACATGAGACTGGAGGTTCTTTGATTTTGAAAATTTTCAAAAACTCAGAATCAAAGGTCATAACAATATCAAAGAAACACCCAACACTGGTACACACACACAACAGAAAACCTGACTTTAATAGGTTCTATGAGGATAATTGGGTAAAATCAAGAATCTAAAAAAGTGTACCAAACTATCAGCTTGTAAGCCTACCTTGGGTAAAACACCAAATAATCTGTTTAGAAAGTACCCAGCTTCAAACAGAGGCCAGTGGCCCAAACAATCAATGCCAAATCACATTTCTCTGGGAACTGGAGACTTCCTACTACAAAAAAAGGGGCAACAGGAAAAGAAATTACAGCATTGTTGGCTGCACCCTAGTAGCTGAGAAGTTACCATGTGACCCAAGACAACGAAATATTATATAGTCACAGGTAGTTGATGTTGCACATATTTTCCAGAGCTCAACATGTGATGAGGAAAGCCACTCTCACTGTAATCCAGATTGAGAAATAGTTGTTGAACATTGGTACAGAATTTTCTGCCAGGATCTGTGTAGCTAAGACTAGGAAGAAGCAGCATCTATTGGGTGGTTGCAAAAAAGGCTTAAGATATAGTACTAACAGCAGGTTTCCAGTTTGCTACTCAACTACCTACATAAATGAATCTTCTTGAGGTAAACTTTCTCTCACAATGACTGGCATGGCCTTTCATACCAAGAAGCCATTCCAAGTTTTTAATGAACCCTGAGACACACCTAAACTCTTTGGAGATCTAAGAATCAGTATAGAGGCAACCTACCAGGTAAGACAGCAGCCAAAAAGAAGAGAAAACCTACAAATGGCAGCCGAAACAGAATAAGGGGGAAAAAAAAGCAACCGCAAGGGAAACCCTTCTGCATAACACATGTAGAAGAGGCACTCCTTGTTCATATAAGAGTGAAATCTGCACCAATGTAACATAATCTTATACTGCAGAGCTATGTACTACAATGAGGACCTATTTTCATGCTGACTCAATGCAATTACTTTCTCAAGTTTCTCAAGCACTTGCTACAGTCTAGAACAACCTGCTTTCTTCATCAACATGGGAGAGACAAACCTGATAGGAAGAGAGTCCTCTCCCATTCTGGTCTCCATTCAATATCCAGAAAGAAGAAATTTGTTGCTCTGCTGTCTCCATTCTTCCTCCCTTTCTCATTGCAGCTCAATTAATCTGGAGTGCATTGACACCAAAATGGAGGGATCCAAACCTTTGTGACCTCTTTACACCAAACAATAAAGACAGGCAAACAGCCCGAACAAAACAACTACCAGGTTTACACTACTTTGTGATTGTCACACTGATCCAAACTTGTGGGACCATGCCAGAAATGGGTGATAGTGTGAGACAGCAACAGAAAAATATCCCACATAAATTTCAAAGGCCTCTATAATGCGGCACTCTCTGCTCCCAATCCTTCCTCAACCATCTAAAAGGAGAAACCTCAGCCAACACACTGTTGCTTCTTGCACAGTTGACAATATGTCCATGGAATTGCAAATTTGCAATCAGCCATTCGGCCTGTGTTCATAGTCACTTGGCAAGTGAAGATGAGTCACATCCTTTCCACATTGTGGTCCTGTACCACAGAATCCCTGCACACTGTGACAAGGTAAGGGGGAAAGATGTGAAGACCAGAACTCCCCTTGACCTATATCAATCCTGTTCCTCATGCACTAGTGCAATGCAAGCACTAATAACTGAAGCACTAATTTCCCACCACAGCCACTTGCCCCTGAGGTGGAACTCCACTCCCAGTGTGCGAGCTGACCATGTTGTCAGATGGAACACTGCTACCTTTGATAATGCTATTATCAGTCAATGAGGTGCCAGCAGCTTCAAGACGCTTCCATGTATTCTCCCGCTTCTCTTCAAGTCCCTTTGCCTTTGCTTCATCCTCCAGGAACTTGCGCTGGCATTCCTGAAAAACCTCCTGGTCCATCTCCAAGAACATTTTGCGCACATTCAATGTTAGTCCATGCACTGCCTGATTCCAGTGGTTGCGTGTATTCCTCTCCAAGGCTGTGAAGATCAAGGGAAGCACCACCTGCCGATTCTGGGCCACAAGGCTCACAAAATGGTCGTTGTTCCACAAGAAAAGCGCCCTCTCTGCCACCTGAACATAGAGACAAACATCCATACCATGATTTCACTTCACATATACCTATATTTGAATGAGGTCTTATTGCCCTGGACAGATATAGTGACAGAGTCAGACATTTCAAAAATATATATGAGAGAATGCAGAGAAGACTCCATAGAAATTCTTTTGTCCATTCCAGCAAAAGCAAAACTAACATGACAAGAATGAGTGTGGTCATAACCTCATAGGTGCCACTCACAAAGTGACAGACCGTCACCTTCATCTTGAATAGCAGCAATGAGCTATTTGTCTGAGTCAATATGTTGGCTAAGTGACTGTTTGTCTCAGACCATCACTTGTCTGAGTCATGACGTTGGCTAACACTCAGGAGACATATATATGAGATTGCAGAGAACGCTCCACAATGACACTTTGAAAGTAACACAACATTGAGTGTGTTCACAACCTCATGGTAGTTGCTCACAAAGTGTCAGACATTCACCATCATCAAAATAGCAGAGATGAGCTGCCATGACTACCCACTGACTTTATCAGCTCCCAATGGTGGGTGTAGATAAGCTTGATGAAGTTGCAGAGAAATCTCTACAACAACAATTATAGGTGACACAATAATGACGGCAGTCATAACCTCATGAGAGTCACTCACAAAGTGACAGACCATCACCTACATCACAAACTGCAGTGACAAGCTGCCATGACTACCCAATGAGTTCATCAGCTCCCAACAGTGGGTGTAGATAAGCATATAATAATCTTCCCAAAAACTTGGGCAAACCATTATACACAATCTGCGTCCTGAGTTTCTGTTGCCTTTCTGGAAGCAATGGGAAAACTCAGACATGATGTTGGCTAGCACTCAAGAGACATTGCTAATAAAAAAGGTCAACAGCATCCTCATTCAAGCTGCAACAAGCTTCTGAAGGAAAGAGCTTTTATTTCATTTTAGCATGTCCCTGTATATGCAAGCATCTATGCCTGGAAGACATAGAGGCCTATATATAGGGTAGTTGTTGGGGCCTCCTGCACCCTGAACATATCCTTTAAGCACACCACTGGTGACTACTTGGATGCAGAAAATCTGCTAAAGCCACTAGAAAAAAGCTTGATGAAGTTGCAGAGAAATTCCACAACAACAATTATAGGTAACACGACAATGAGTGCAGTCATAACCTCATGAGAGTCGCTCACAAAGTGACAGACCATCACCTTCATCATGAATAGCAGTGAGGAGCTGCCATGACTACCCACTGATTTCATCAGCTCCCACCGGTGAGTACATAATAATCTGCCCAAAATTTCAGGCAAACAAAATAAAAAAATCTGCATCCTGAGTTTCTGTTACATTTCTTGAAGCAGGAGGAAGACTCAGTTATGATGTAGGCTACCACTTGAGAGCCATCACTACCAAAAAAACTCTAGTATCCTCAATCAAGCTACAACAACCTTGTGAGGGTTGTAAGCTTCAATTTATTTTAGCTTGTACCTGTAAAAGCAAACATCTAAGCCTAAGGCATAGAGAGGTCTGCATAGAGGGTACAGGTTCAGGTGTCCTGCACCATGAACCTGTGAGGGTTGTAAGCTTCAATTGAAGCCTGTGAAGGTAAACCCACCTACATGGGGGAATACAGACTAGACAGAGGTTATCATCTGGAGCCAATACATGAGTCAATGGAAACACATACTAACAATTGGCCAGAATTGAATTGGGACTCACCTGGAAGTGTGAGCTATTGAGGCAGCGACTGAATTGTCGGAACAATGGAACCATGCACCGTTGAAATTCTGCAGCCTGGGTTGCCTCCAACACCTCTTCCAGCTCTCCAAGAAACAAGACCTCCTTCTGGCTGTTTGTGACAGGCCAATACTTGAGCAGGCCCATGATAACAGTGTCTGCAAGTTTATAGTCCTTTTCCACAAACTGAATAATACAATAGGAGAGCTGCTGGTGATACATTGACACACATTTTGGTTTATGCAAGGGGATCAATGCTCGGGCCAAGAAAAGCTTGTGCTCTTCTTTGAGAGGCAGAGCAAACCCATTGATGATGCTGCCGAGAATCTCCAGCAGCTCAGCCACACCATTGTGCTTTTCAGTCTCAAAAATGAACTGATAGAAGATGTTGTTAATTGCCTTGCGGATAAAGGGGCGGTGAACCATGAATTTCCCATAAATACGGTGCAGTATGGTTTTCAGGTACTCTCTTTCTCTTGGATCCTCTGAGTCAAACAAGTCCAAAAGTCTGAGCACAAATGACTGGTCAATGTACCTCTTTGCAAGCTTTGCATCAGTTTCAGAGGACACAACATAACGCAACAGAAACTCATAAACAATTTGCAGATGCGGCCAAGCAGGCTCCATGGTGGGCTCTTCTTCTTCGGGGTCAAAGTTTTCAGAGCCAGTGTTTTCATGAGATGAAGGGGGCAGGGTGCGGAACAGATTTTCCACCAACATTTTACTGATGTCCTCAAACACAGCTTCAGTGAACTTGCCTGTTCCTGAGGTTACATAGTCCACTAACTCCAGCAGTGTCTGGCGTTTGATTTCCTTCTCTTTTACATTCTTTGTGGGATCTGTAAAGTCAAATATATAGCAGCACAGGTTAAGCTTCCTAATGAACAGGTTCTGTCTTTCTGAACTTGGCACATCTCGAAATAATGGGAGTGCTTCAAAACTGCCATTTGCCAACTTCTCTTTTACTGGTGCAAAGCGTGTTGCCAGAGCAGCAGCATTAGCTGCTTGTACTGGTGGTGCAGTAGTCCGAGTAGCAGGTACAGCCGCTGCTCTGCTTCCAGCTGCTGCATATGTGCCAGCCTTGGTGGCCACTGGCTGTGGAGCAGCCATTGCAGGGGCTGAGGTTGATCCCCCTCCAGGTGCTGTAGAAGGCATGGAAGCCGTATCATGGCTGTTGCCTGCTTTGGAACCCTTGTTACCACGCTGGATCACGCGCTTAAACTTGAAAACCATCACTGACTAACCAACCACAACGCTATCTGATTCAGCTCCTGCTCACGCACAACAACAGCACAAAAATGCGCAAACCCTAGCACCACAACACCCCTTTCCGGTAGTGCCCTTCCAACCACCACAGCATTTGCAATATATTCTCGTAAAACAAACATAAAGTTTGCTTATGCGTCCAACCAGTCTCCTTGTTCCACCTGATCCCGCAATGAACAATATTTACAAGTCTGCCATTGCCCAAAAAAAAAACAAAGCCAATAGAGAGAGCTGGAAAGGGATATCAAAGAACTATCCCACACCGAACCTGCATCATCATCACCATCATCCTTGCAGACGTAGCCTCCGCCTGACTGACAGACTGAATATTTAAGCCAAAATTCTCTGTTGCCGACGGGGGTTCGAAGGGAGGAGGCAAGAGAAGCAAAATCACAATATATACGAAACCTCAGAGACTTCAAAAGGGGTGATCGATCCTCGAAACACCAACGGCGACACGAATCGCTTCAGCCATCATGCCGACGTCGGTAAATCCTCTCTCTCTCTCTCTCTCTCTCTCTCTCTCTGAATCGGGCTCTAAGAAACGGCCAAGAACCAGCACCTGCTTATTAGCCAATACATCTCAGACAAATCTTTCCCTGACTGCACAAAGCCTAGGTTTCCGGGTGCACCAACCAAAACCCTAAAAGCAGCAACAAGAAAGATTCTCACAAACAGAACACACACACAAAACCACATTCATGAATGCGTCTTCCTTTCTATACAACAATTCATTCCAACCCTTCCTCCTTCTCCTCCTCCTCCGTCTATTGATTTATTTTTGTATGCTACAAGCGGAGCGGGGCCGGGGGCCTCTCAGAGATGCGGCTTGCTGCAGCCGAAGACCCACACATACAAAGGAGAGCGCGAGGCAGGGAGGGAGGGAGGAAGCGAGGGAGGCAGAGAGGTGGGTGCGTTCATCGTCAACGAAAAATGCCCAGCCAGACGTACGTTGCCGTCCGTCGTCATCTCGCCCGCGAGCGGAGCGGTGTTTTTGTTTTTTGGCCAATTGTTGGTTCAGAAAATGAATTTTTGGGGTGATTTTTAGGTTTTGCCATTTTTCGAAATAAAAATAATTAAATGAGCCATATCTAAAACCTACATACCTCCGAGGTCGTCACTTGTAGCCGCACTTTTTGCAAAAATTCTTCAGCCCACCGAGGACAGTCGCCATTTAATGCTAGTTAATGCTGGGAATTCTCACCAGCAGAACCAGTACATATTTGAGGAATTTGGGGGCAAAAAAAAAAAAAAAAAACATGCTGGTGCAGTGGGGTCTCTATTTTTCAAATTTCTGATGTGGCTAAAACTAGCAATCATCCACATGAAGATTTAGCCAAATTTGGCTATAGATATGAAAATATCCTTTGAAATAACGTTTCACAATTTTGGCTAAATTAGAGAACCAGAGAAATATGGCGATATATCAAAAAAAAAAGTGTTGAAATCTGATAGGAATATTTTTTTTTAAAAACCATAAAAAACATTTATTTTTAGCCATTTTGAAAAACAATTTTAAAGGCTCCTAGCATCAGTGTTGGGCAGATATTCGGAAAATCAGGATATCTGCCCTGGATATCCGGCCGGATATCAAAAATGATATGCTGCAAATATCACTATGGGTGATATCCGGGTCAATATCCATGATGCTGGATATCACCCCATCATAATATTTGCAAACTATGTTGGATATCAAAGATGTTGATATCTGGCCTGGATATCACATCCAAGGCCGGATATCAGAATTAATAATTACTAAATAGGTTAGGTTATTAATTAGGTTAGGTTTGTAGCATTAGCTTCTTTTTTTTTCATTTTCTTAATGCATTTAGGGTGATGAAAATCTCTAAACAATTTTAAACTACTCTTGGGACATATTTTTAGAGATCTCTTCAAAACTATAGTTAGTAGTAATTATTACTATAGTTATACTTTCTTGAAAAAATAATTTATGATTTTTTAAAATGTGTTTAGAAAAAGAACATTTATAGAAAAATATTCTTTTAAAATGAACAATGTTGGCTTTTAGAAATTTTTCCCCTAAAAACAAACGACTAGGGAGCCAACATAGTTGGGAAATGAATTTTTGATATTTAAATTTGTTGATATCCGACCAATAAATAAATGAATTTTTTTCAAGGACACCAATATCCAAGTTGGATTAAAAATGTGAAACTCTTGTATCCGTCCATGATGTCTAAATCTTTAAAAATAATAAAAATGTAATAAGTGAATGCACATTACGGTGTACATTATTCAAGGGTAATTTGAACTCTAAGAGTGTTCGATAATGGGCAAAGGAAAATAAAAGATCACTTAAGGGGCCACCTTGCCTCATGTTTGAAGATGACTCAATAATAGTAGCCCGTTCTGGTAGTAAAGAGAAGAATGAACACCATTAAACAACTTGATAAAAAGGACAATGTTCGCTAAAGGTCCTTCAACGTCTCAAAGCTCTTTAAAAATAATGGTTAAAAAAATGCCATTAAAAGCATTTCCAACATCAATTTGCATCACAACCCAATCAAGGTGTAAGTCAAGGAGGGTTCTGATGCCAAAAAGGATGGTTTCATAGCCTCTAGGGGTTGAAACTTTGAATTGATGGGGGATAGATGCTCTTGAAATGACCCCCCAAATTGATTAATAAGTTGAAAAAATATTTCACTTATAACAATAGGATGAAGATCTTCCGTGTCTTTCGCCATAGCCAACAATTTGTTAATCCCCAACACTAAGGCCACTGACCTAAGGATATCACCACAACTAATAATAATAGTAGTTTAAAATAATTTTGAAAACCTTAAGGATGGGTCCTCTAACATGACCATCTCATATAGCCCACTTGAAGACAAATGGGGAGTAGTGGCTAAGGCCTATGCAAACAAAGTCATATCCAGTACAAAGGTGTGTTTAGGTTGATAGTTAGAAATAAATGGAGGGACATGGTCTAAGGGAAGGGGGTGTAGTTGTCGTAACATTGCAAATGGTGTCTTTCGAGGGAATAGTTGGTGACATGGGTTGAAAAACTCTAGTAATGTGACTATACTTTCTAGCTCTACTCAAAGTTACACAATGTTGAAGGTGAATGGTAAAAGAATCGTCTGGTAGTGATGGGAATGATGAACATGAAAGGCACGAGAGGACTCTTCTTGAAGAAAAGACTAGTTGTTCACCATAAACCTCTTAAACATATCATTGACTTGAATGACCTCCTCAAGTATAATGCAAAGACCAATGAAGCAATAAGAGGAGAAGGAACCATGTTGATTCATCCAATGGATCTTGAGCAATTAGGTCAAAAGGTAAGTGAAAAACATGCTTGACCTCATCCTAGATGGTTCAAGGGGTCTTATGAAACAAATAAGAACACACAAAACAGGCTTCAAAAACCCCAAAATGAAGTTAAATTGGGTTCAAAACCAACCCTAAAAATCAAGGGGATAAAACTAGGGTGTAGCATAAGAAGAAAGGACACCTACAAAGACAAAACAACCTAGCTAGCCTGGGAGACAATGTTGGTATGAAGGTGAACACTCTTGACATGCCTTGAGAGGTTGGTACAAAGGTGAACACTCTTGACATGCCTTGAGAGGTTGCATGGAGCATCGGTTCGAAATGCCCTTTGCCCCCTCATTCTCTTCTTCAATCTGCTTCTGGTTTCTTCTTCTAATGACTCAATGACAATCTATGATGATGATGATCATCATCTCCTCCTCACAAAAACCTAATTGCCTGAAAGTTTCAAAAATCTTGTCTTTTGCCTTTAAGTATATATGGACCATTTACATGCAGAATCTAGATACTTACCCAATAACCACCTATTATAGTAGGTACGCACATCCACCTACCTACATGACATATCATGTAACCACTTATCATGGCAAGTTCAACATTTTCATGTCAAATAATTATTTTATTTTGAAGTTTCCACATTGAAAATAAAATACACCCACCCCCATTATTCCAATAGATTCTTTACTTTCCTTCCCGCTATATTATTTTTTTCAATTTTCTGATGTTGCGTCGCTGGCTACTATCCCCAGAGGGATTTAGCATTAAAATGGAAACTGGTTTGTAGAACCTGTTTAAATAGTAAAAGAACTAGTTGAAAAATAATACAAAACTAAAATCAGTTCCAAAATGTGCCCAAAAAAAAATTCAATGAAAAAAAAGAAAAAGTTTGGCAAAAAAATTTCAGGAAATGAGGAATTTTTGAAAGAATATTTCCCTTCTCTTTTTTTGGTATTTTGATAAAATTTAGCACCACAAAAATGCTATTATGGGTCTCTAAAGATTACGAAACCACTTGGGGGCACCCATGATCATTGAAGGCTTTCCAAGGGTACCAAGAATGGAGGGGGGCACCACCATGGGTCGGGGAGATCTCAACACAACAAAAACAAGATGAAAAAAACTACGTTCCTTAATAGCAACAAGATAAACCAAACCAATTTGAGACAATAGTTTGGAATATACAACAAGATAAACCAAACCAATTTTAGACACTAGTTTGGAATATACAACAAGATAAACCAAACCAATTTGAGACAATAGTTTGGAACATACAACAAGATAAACCAAACCAAATTTAGACACTAGTTTGGAACATACAACAAAAATAAACCAAACCAATTTTCAAACCAATTTTAAACACTAGTATAGACCCTAAACAAGGCAACTAAAACCTTTGACTTTCAAAATGATTCTTAAGAAAAAGAAACCTTACTTTGAACATCTAGTTTTAATTAATTACACAGGATTTTGAATCTGGTCATTATTTCAAACCTCTCATTTTTGGCACATTGTTCAAGGTATTTTTCAAAAATCATTTATGGAATATATCAAACATAGAATCAATTGTTGAAACAAATACTAATATCATGTAGCCATATCCAAGGCAATATCATGCTGGGATGTCATTGGAAATGCATGGGAAAGGATACATGAAGCTTTGAGACATGCTAGTATGGCCTATCACATTGGCCAAAGCATGAACTCTTAAATTTTTGTTTGATTTTGTTGAATTATTATTGAATTTCCAATGACAAAGAGTACTACTATAAAATGATGAAAAACAATTCAATTTCCAAATTAATTGATTGACAAAAATTGCTCTAAATTCAATATATTCTGTATGTTAAGTCGGTCTTTCAGGAGATCTCAACATGACAAACACATACAAACTACCTTCCTTAATAGATAAATTGTGTATGGTTTTTTTTTTCCCGTATTTTCCCCTTGAACCACAAGAAAATATTCAAACCCAATCTGTCATTTCAATGAAGATAAAATGTCGTCATGACAAACCAAACCAATATTGGTATTGGCTGATATCAAACTTCAAAAATCACAACATTTGGCTAGTGTTACACCAATTGTGAAGGTATTTGTACAAGCTTAGTATTCAATCTCCAAATCCCTCAACCTCCCAAAGACCTGGCTTCTAGAAGCTCTCCTTCAATATCTGGCTCTTTAGAGTACTATGATACCTGCCCAACACTAACACTGCTATGTACCCTTCATTAGCTTTATGAAATACCATAGTGTTATCGGTAAAGTCACGCGATTAGGGGGCGAGAACAGCCAGTTTTGGCATAATAATAAGGCATCAAATGTGTAACTAGAAATGAAAATTTTACGAAACAAAAATGATTGGGACCCAAACTAGTTGTTTCACCAATTTTGGTCGTAAACTGAGTTTCATCCTGTCTTTCCTTTTTCCTGATCGCCTCCACTGCTGCTACATATATTTTCACTGCTCCTACCTGTACAACTACTATAATTACTCTCAAACCTTGTGCACTAAATGCTGAGTTTCAGCATTTCATATTGAAATTTCCTTACTTTGCAGATACCATTGAAAGAGAGAGGATAGGGGGTGTGAAGACAGGGTGACTTTATGGAGAACTCTAATGGCTACAATGAAATACTCACACGAAAGAAGGTCCACAATTTTCAAAAGAGACTTAGTTCAAAACTATGTCATGTCCATAGGAAAAAGAGCTATTTCATGAAGGCCTCAAGAAACTGGGCCTCAAACCTTATGTATACAGTAATATCACCACCCATTGTCAAAAATTTTGCTGATGATGTAACAACCTCCTTTCCTTGAAATGATCATCTCTCTAGCTAGAGGAGCCCACCTCCCCATCACGAGTCTTGTTCTGTATTCAACTTGAATCCCTGTAAACAACACAACATTTTGAGCACCTCGAAGCTCCACATGATCACCTACCCACGAGGTGGCTTCAGGAAATGTGTACAGAAAAATGACTTGAACCCTGCTGCCAGCAACTTGCTGAACTCATTCATACCTGGAGTTTAGACATCATGTGGAGATGGCCTTCGTGGCCTCAAAAGCATGTATGGAATTTCCTCTTTCGAATGGAACTGTTGGCCAGTATTCAAAGAACCAGTGTGATTTTTTTCAGTGTACTTACCTGTGCATGATGATAATTCAATCTTTCTTCGCGCTGGTTGTTGATAAAATCCCGGGTGCTCATTTGCTTGCTCAGACTAGGTGTTGGAGTTTGGCCTGCAGAATCAGAGTTGGAAGATTTCTGCTTCTTGTTCAGCTTGTCCTGAGGCTGTTGGCTCATTACTGGGCTCCCTGGATCATGATCAGGTACAGCACATGACTCTGTGCTGGTTTCCTCTTCATTAACAGGAGAGCTGTTGAATCCATCTCCTGTTGTTCCTGAGTTCAACCTAGAACTGCTGCCCTTTGACCTCTCTTGAGAAAATGGCCTCATGTCTGCCTGCCAATCCCTCCCTCCGAAACCCTACGTGTCTTTTAGAGGGTTTGGTTCCTTGAGAAAGAAGCATTTTGCCTGAGCAAATCTACAACATGTACATTGTATGTGGAAGAACACTGTAACTGCAACAGAAATGATTGCCACAGTTCTACTGAACTTGTGTAAGAAACAAACACAATTATGTCGAGATTCCAGTCTTCTGCTCCTCCCCGTGACTACATTATGACCGGACAGCATTGCTGCCAGGTACGAGTCTTTTGACATTTTCTTTGAAACGAATTCCCAAGGAATGTTTAAGGTACTCGATGAGCAGCAGCCCATGACCCAAAAAATTAAATTACTAGAGATTTCGAGAAACCCATTTTCCAGAACCCATTTTCGAGTGATTCATGAAGAAGAAGAAGAAGAAGAAGAGAAAACAAACAGACAAAAAGACAGAAACACCGCCACCCTACGGATGGAAAGCACAAAGCACACACACAGACGTGCAAACAAAAAAATAAAACAAAAAACAAAAACAAGAGAAAGATACCCAATTCGTTGTGGAGTGATTTCTACTAGTGAAGCAGCTGCAGAGCTGATGGAACCAGTGCCGCCGATTACTAGAATGTGAGCAGAGCTCAACACTATTACTACTACAAGAAGTTCCCAAGCAGAGCAAGACGACGCCTGGTGGGTCGATCAGACGAGTGCCACGATGAAGATATAATCCCCGTCTCACCAATCCCGGAATCATGTGTGCAGCAACTCCATCAACTCCCAACAACCTCTTTGCCATTTCACAAAATTTGCAACAAAGTTGTGGTGTTTACGAGAACCCAAAAAACACCCCCCCCCCGCAAAAAAAAACGAAAAAAAGAGAGAAAAAATAATTCAGTTCTATTATTATTATTATAGTAGTCTTCCGAGGAAACGGCCTGCAACAAAATCAAAGATACAAGAAGAGATGGTTGAGGACGGACGAGGACGCTCCAGTTGCTACTACACAGGAACAAACCACGGCACGTCTTGTGTGCAGCGGAAGAAGAAGCAGCCGAAGCGGAAGAGAGACAAGAGCGAACGAATGCAGAAAACTAGGGGAAAAAAAAATCCAAAAAAAAACATCCAAGAGAAGAAGCCATATTAACGAAACTGGAAGAGTTTCTGGCAGTCCACTGGGATGACTAAGATGTGAAAGTGGATGAGTAAGATAATGGAAATTGGATGAAAAATACATGCCTTGAATTGCGGCTAATAGGCCAGGCAGGAGGTGGGGGCATGGGGGGTGGTGTCTAGTCAACATGATCCTGTTAATATAACCCAGCTAAGATAATCCAGTTAACATGATCCAGTTAATATAATCCAGTTAATGTAATCCAGTTAACATGATCCAGTTAATATAGTCCAGTTAATGTAATCCAATTAACATGATCCAGTTAATATAATCCAGTTAATGTAATCCAGTTAACATGATCCAATTAATATAGTCCAGTTAATGTAATCCAATTAACATGATCCAGTTAATATAATCCAGTTGATATCATCCTCTAAACATCATCATCCAGTTACTATAATCCAATTAATAGCGTTTTTTCGTAAAGTCAGGAAAACACAACACCAGAACCCAGAGTTTAGTCCAAAACCGGGTGATAATAAATTTTTTTTTTTTTTGAGTTTCTCAATATTCATATTAATCATTTAGCATTACTTCCCATGATTACCATGGCATTAAAGTGATATCACAAAACCATATCTAACAAAATTATAATTTTGAAAAAAAATTAACGATCGTTTGAAATGGTTTTTGACTCATTTGATTATGATTGCACCTCTGCTGATTAAATTATAGCTACCAATGTAGTAGAGTATGAGTTTAATGAACATTGGACATTACATTAAAAAAGTACATGTTGGAGAAGATTTTATGAAGTTATACAAGTTCAAAAATGAAATTATGAAAAATGATTTGGTTATTTATTAGGTTTGAAATGAGAAAATACACATGTAGATTAGGGATGGCAACTTGTCGCAAGTTGTTTTTAATTCTAATGACAACTATTGTTGAAAAAGGAAATTGGTGTTGACATGAATGAAATTTTTTGGAAGGAAAGGTCGTTAGTTAAACAAAAACATTGGAACAAAAGACGAAATTATGAAAATCCAATCCCTTTGTCATGCGTTACAATATTAGTACTTACAACTATTGTTATCCACACACACATGAATTAATAACATAACATTCCCTAAATGACACGTTGCCTCCAAACCAAAATATGATTCATTTACAAACAAATAGGAATCGAAACTCAACACATGAAAAAAAAACAAACACACAAAATAGTGTGCAAACATAAACTTACATAAACACATAAAACTACAAGAAATAGCCTTTTGTGTTTTTGAATTTCGAATCACCAAAAATAATTTGAAAACACACAACTTGGATTATATCCCAAACACAAAATTTCTTCAACCCAATTCACACCTAAACTAATTTCAAACTAATTTCAAACTAACACACAATTAGTTACACTACCCTAGTTTAAGACTAACTTAATTATGACTTAACTAAACAATAAAATTATAACTATTACACTTTGAATATAATTTTAAGGCAACAATAGAAGTTCAAATGAAGCCAATGTTGTTAAACGAAATGGAAAGAAAAAATGGTCAATGGATTAAATCCCATATTACCAAAAGACTTGAGACCTAAATGACACTCCACTCTTTTTAAAAATACTCAGTAAAGATTTCAATGATGATGATCCATCAAATCTAGCATATTTTTGGATGATGTCCAAATTGGAATTTGCTTAGCTGATTCTTAAGGCAAAAGGAGTGGAAAGGTGCCATTTTGGATTTTTTTCCTTTTAAAGTTTATTTTTCAACACCATATTCATGACCAAATTTCCAATACATTATGGTTGAATTTGCATCTCATTTTTCTTCAATTGAATTTGAATGTAATCATAATTGAATTGAATTTAAAGAAATTTCAATTACATTCAATGGACATGTTAAATTTTATCAGACATTGAGATTAATGACCATAAGTTAGAAATTGTTGTGGGATGGATGATTTTTAATGATTCCATTGCAATAATGACACAAAAAGGATGTGCATTACTTTGATTTAACCTTTGGTTTGATCAAACATGTTATTATTTATATGCCTATTAGGTTCTCAATTTTTATTTGTGTTTAACCTATTCATGTTCCATTTTTTCATGATTCTTCCGTTCTTTGATAACTTATTTAAACACCAACTAAGACTACAAATATTCATTATTATTATTAGTAACGCCCCTTGCACCTAACATCCTATAAGGTCACCCATCCCAAAATTACTCCCTTTGAAGTGGGCTCATTTATAAGTTATTTGTTATAAAAAAATATTAATTAAAAAATTCAAGAGATGAAAATCATTTTAAATTCAATTGTTTTTTTCTTTCTTGGTTTGAAAATTGGGAAACAACAAATGTGCATTTTGCCTCATTCAAGGTTTTCTAACTACACAAAAAGTGGGAGGATGGGCATGGTCACATCCAAACAAACAAGAACATATCTTAAATATATAAATTCTCATATATCTATATATTGCAATCCTTTCTATTTTATGTAAAATTTAATTTTTATGATTTCAACCATTTTGAATTTGATTAAAACTACGTGAACTTATAACATGTGATTTGGTTAATCATATACCATCTAGTTGCTGACAAAAGTTTCCTTTTTCTTTTTCTTTTGTGGTTATTGAAAAGAAAATTTTAAAAAACTATTTTTTATTGATATTTTTTTCTCTTTTGGTGTTTTTTTCATATTATTTTTTTGGACTACTAGTTGGAATTCAAAATGCATGTATAAGAACAAATGATGATATTCAAATTTTGTTAATCTAGGTTTTTGCCTTTTTATAAATAACTTTTTTTATGCATCCTTTCAAACCAATTTTCTTGCACATTAGTATGAAACTTGGCAATCAACAAAACTCCCAATGCACATGGCTTCACTAAATCACTACCTTGATGATGAGCCAAAAATTCATATGATATAACAATTTTTAAGTTGTATGATAAAAATGGGGAGATTGAGTTGGTTAATTTGATCACTTTAACAACCCACAACCTCCTAAACTGCATGATTTCATTCCTTCCATTACACCAATGACTTATAACATGAACCAATTTCACCAAAAAAACAACCCAAACTTCACCAAAAACCTTAAAATGAATAGATGAGTAGAAAAGAAGAACCTTGTGTTTCCTAACAATTGTGACCATATGTTTTCAACTTTTAGGCTACTTACCTCCTATATGAAATACATGATTCTAACAAATAAAACTAGAATAATAGCATTACCCAACCCTTCCCTTGATGATGTATAATCATTAATGCCATTAGAAGTGGGATGCATGTGGTTCCTTTAGATGTTACATTAAAGAGAAGGGAAAAAACATCATCATGACAATTCCAGATGTTTGATCAAATTTATATACCAATTTTTTTTGTTGTTTCATTTTCTTTCATCACCATGTTAACTTTTTTTCAACTTTTCATGATCATATTGAATTATTATTGTTCTAATTTTTTGTTGAATGTTATTTCAATTCATCATGTTCATATTGAATTGTTATTTCAATTTATCATTGAATTGATGTTTCAATTCTCACATAAAAAACACAAACACAATTCAAAAACTTCATAACGTAAATATTATGCGCATGAAAGGGCACATAACATGTGCGCCTTTTGGTGTCCATATTGATGGGTAGACATTAGTTAATTAAGCTTGCAATAAATAAGTAAGAACAATATAGATAGATAGATAGGAGGACAACATTTTTAATAAAATTATATACATTATGAATGTAATGAAGGTTAAAAAATTGAGCAAAATCTCCCTTCTCTTCTTTTTATTTTTTTATTTTTTCCTTTATGCGCTTGGATATGGTTCCCATAGTTCATCATTATGCATGTTAGATTTTTCATGTCCATGTAGGTGCATAAGGGAAAGGGGTTAAGTAGATACACTTGAAAGAGTTAATTTATTAAATTGTTATATATGATATAAATGACATGAAAATGCACATGTCAACTTGCCTTTTCATATCCATGGAAGGGCATAGAAGAAAGGAATGAAGCATTTAGGCTTGGAAGAGGTAAGTATGAATGACACAAACATACAAACATCAATATTTTTATTATATAGATTTGAATTAATTTTAAGAATTTTTATTTGATTTAATCAAATTTGAACTCATTTCAAGTTACATGCAATGTAATTCAATATTTCCATTCAAATGGAACACCATTTTCACAAAATCAATTCATTTTTTCCATTGGTTTATTGTCATTGGTAGTGTATAACAATGTAAAGCCCAAGTTTAAAGTTTGGGTACTTAGTACTATGTTTTAAAATGTCCATTTTCTTAAGAATTAGAAGAAATTGACACATTGGATTGTTTGGAAAAATGGTTATTCAATGTGGTTCATTTGTTTAATATGACATTATGGTGTTGAGTGTTATGGAGCATTATGGCTTGGAAATTAACTTCTTGATTTATTGTGGCATTTTTTAATCTCATAGGTCTACAACAAGGACAATATCTAAGAAAATATATAATAAATTCATGGCAACCAATGTAATCTATTTAGTTAAACATTTGTTGTAAACTTTACACAAGTGGAAAATTAGAAACTTTTCAACTTATAATGTGTGATTACAAGTAAGCCTATAATATCATGTTTTACATTTTGATCTACCCATCTTGTGCAATTCATAGGATGACATTTTTGACATGTTTACTTGTCAAACAAAGAACGTAAAATTTAGAGTCCAAAGTCTTGGATCCATGGTTTTACTCATGAATTAATAATGATAAATTTTTTCCCAATAAGCTATTGGGTTGAGATCACAATTAAGAAAAAAATTACAAAGAAATATCAAGTTTATAATTTATAGTTGAAGTTGGTGCATCCATGACATTTTAATTTAATTAGTTATGGAACTACCTAGGGTTATTAATTACTCAAGAATGTGTAGGAATTTTGTAATATTAGAAGTCAAAATGAAATATAATAGGTCTACTTCATAATATCATTTGTGTTTTTCAAACACAACAATTGGTGTTCTAAATTACACGTTGAATACACAAGAGTTGTGCAACAAAGCACTCCATCATGGAAAGGCATTGTGAAATGTCAACCCAAGGATGCTATGAAAACTCAATAACAAGGTCATTGTAAATTGTAAATTGATGTTTGCTTGT
>Ga0209208_10002929_pt1 | contig 24551 bp, 16 predicted proteins | sample S1TSphfallax_3_FD_187694 | JGI IMG/M metagenome (GOLD analysis project Ga0209208, IMG submission 187694) | Host-associated microbial communities from peat moss isolated from Minnesota, USA - S1T2_Fd - Sphagnum fallax MG (SPAdes) (version 2) | ecosystem: Host-associated > Plants > Peat moss >...
ATGTAATAGAATGAATTAGCACCAATCAATGGACCATGCACAATGCATGGTTTGTGGACATGAAACATTTTTTCATTTTATCTTTGTCCCACAAGTTACCATGAAATATTAGGATATTAATAAGGTAGAATAGCCTACAACCAAACACTTAAGGACTCATAACTCTCTAGCACCTAGGTTTTAGCATGTTTGGTGTCAATCTCCAAAAGAAATCATGCCCCATCTTCACATTCACCCAAGATTGTTTGAATCATTCAATTTGATCAAGAAATGAAAAAGATAAGGGTTTCCAAAGTAGAGAACCTTTTTCAACTAGAAATAACTTCAAGAAAACACATGGGAGATTATTTAACAAACATCTTTCACCATGTGCACAAATAAATTTCAATTGACATTGGACAAGTTTTAACCCTTGATTGAAATTGATGGATGCCAAAAAAAAAATCACTTTATGTGCAAAAAGGTTCATTGAACATCAATGGGTGAAATAAAAATTTGAAAGATAGTTAAGGTTTGTTGTAAATCCTAAATGGTTAAAGGTGTTGCCACCCAAAATGCATAGGTTTTGCCCTAGTGCTCCCACCTCATTCAACAATGTCACTTTTCTCCTCTTACCTTGCTTTTCATGCTTATAGTCCAAGTGTTGTGCACTTGTGTATTGATTGCAAGAAAGGCAAGTTGTAGTTCCTCATTGTCTTCTTGGTTGTCATCCTCAAATATTTTTCATCCCTAAGTTGCCTTCGTGGTTTTTAGTTAGTGGTTGGTTTTATGTTTTTTTTCAATTCAAACCTTGTGTAAACATTTTATTGAATGTGAGCATTTGTGTTTGCAACAAACAATTGAACTCTTGGAAGAGTTCATTGAAGGTTGTAAATTTATATTTTTTGGTTCCTTGTTTTTTGCTTGCAAATACCTCCAAGCTTGACGCACAAGCTCTTCATCCCATTATTTAATTCATCTCTTCCCAAACCCACCTCCCTCCTCTTTTGTTGAACCTAGCAAAACTTTTAAACCCCCCCCCCCTTTTATGATTGTTGGTTAATTTGTGGTAGGTTGTTGCAACATGTCCTTTTGCATGCACTTTGGCCCTAGCCTTGGCCTTTACTTGTTTTAGTGTTGCAAAAGTTTATATCTCCATATCCAACTATATGAACTTTAATACCAACTTGAAAGTTACAATAAAAAATGTCCTTTGAATCTCTAATTGGTATCACAAATTAAACCTTTTTTAAATTTGCTCTTGCATGCCTTTTCACCATATGTTGAGTCATTCAATTAGCTAGGTTAAATGATTTATTTATTTTCCTTATTTTCCTTCCTTTTTTATTCTTTGATAAGTTTTCCTATTTTTTGGTCCAAAGCTTCTTGTCGTAGAATCTCCAAATAATCATTAAATGTCATGTGTGATCTTCCATAGTTAATTAATTGTTTTGTCTTTCACGTCCTTGTAGGCAAATGGGCTAATGATAACATATTTGTACATCAAATCATCTCTAGAGTTCAAGTTGTAGAATTTTCAACCTTAAATTAAGGTTCATATGTATTTCATTGCTTCGATCTATTGTCCCTATCTCCTTTGTAATAACAAAACTTCTAGGATATGCCATGTAGTATTTGAGGTCATTGGGTTCTAAGCCTTTAGCATTGTAACTTTATTCAACAAATTTTTTTATATTTAGTATGTTTATTAATTCTTTAACAATTCCATGTTCTCCCCAAACTATATATATATATATATATATATATATATATCATATGTTATGAATGTTTTCATCTAACATGTTCATGTTAATTACAATTGTGTGCATCTCATTAAACTTGGTCTTGTTGTTCATAGTCTTTGGAATCTAAATAACCCCAAACTTGCTTTTGATGTCAATGCCTTGTCAATTATTTTGAAAAAAGTTGATTTGTTTAGTTCCTAATAGTTGGATCTAACCATGTTATTGTCTTTCTCACTTCTAAACACAGTCTTGAAAAACTTGGAATAGTTCACATCTAAAAGTTGTAGTACATGATATACATGTAAAGGTAAAATCACCATGTTCTAACTCAAGTGTTTTTTTGCTTGTGTTACCGCTTTTAAGGTTACATGTGAACCATGCCAATTTAGAATTAATAAATGCCTATTAATTTGAAATGTGAATCCAAGAACAAATTTTGTGAAAATGACAAAACTTCCTTGATGAGAAAAAATGTCATCCGTGTTTTGTTATGCATTATTATGCACGTTTGTGGCTTGCAATTTCTGATGTAATCATTTTTTATCCTTTCCCCCTTAAATATGAAAAACCCTAAAAAATAAATCCCCAAATGCATTTACAAATTTTTTATATTTGACCATTCTTAAACTTGGGAATTCATCACATGGTGTAAACATACAAAAGTAGGCCAAAAAAGTACATGTTGCAAGTAGAAAACTTAAAATTATCAACTTTGAAGCATAGAAAATAGAACCTAATCTTTAAAAAATACTAAAAAACTACATGAGTGTATGTAGGATGGTATGGATATGTTCCATAAAGCTTAAGATTTTGTGTTTCCTTTTTTTCCAACCTACTTTCACTATACTTTCCAAATTTACGCTATTGTCCCATATTGAACAAAGTAACATAAAAGTATTTAATTAATTACCATTTGACCAAACACTTCATATGTCCTACTTTAACATTGTTAGAGGATTTTTTAAACATATTATATGCAAGTATTAGTATTTGGGTTCATATAAAAAATCATGTTTTAGACACATATTTATGTTAATTTGGAAAAATACTTTTAAAAGGTTTCACATTATCATAATTGAAATATTCAAGTTTAAAAAAAAAACATATCAATGTAAAAATATGACAACATTTGAATAATTTGATTTTGAAAAAGTATCAGACATCAACTTGTGATAAATAAATAAAATGATGAAAGTAGTAAAATATATGAAATATGACCATATATGGTTTATTTAGTATAACAAATACATTCTAAAATTTGTAGCATCATTAAAAGCCTTAAAATTCAAAAAATGAAAACTTTACTTTTCACATATTTTTACTTTTTTTTAGCAAGGATCACTAATTGGCCTACTTTATCATGCTTATGCCCCACATACTTGTGAAGTTTCATAAGTTTGTACAAATTCTGTGTGAAATCTAGTTTTCATAGGTTTGTAAAAAATTTACAAAAATTCTTGTTATGTTTAATATGAACGATATTTGTACATATTCAATATCTTAAATATTCAAAGGGATGAAATTTTTAAAAAAAATAACATGCGTGGATGTTCATATTTAATCCATAAAAATTGTATAATTTTATGCAAAATATCATGATAATTGTCATAGATGCCAACACCATTGAATTCATTCATATGAATGTTCATCCATGAATTATAATTAACTTGTACCTAACTTTTAATTTAATTTTCAATTCACTCTTAATTAATTCTTATTTAAAATCCCACATTACATTGAATTTGTCAACATTAATTTTGCGTATGTATCTTTGTTTTTTTTTTTTCGTTATAATTTTGTAATAAAATCCTTTTGCATTCACATTGTGCACACATTGTGTTTTTTCTTTTGATTTTCTTATTCCATGACCTTAATTTAAAACTACATTTGTTTTCGTTCATGTGGTTTGGAAACCTTGTTATTTAATTGGTTCGTTTCATGCCTATAACAATAATTGCACATATTTAATTAAAATGTAAATCATATGTACTTCACATCAAAACATCATAAGTACAAAAGACACATCATTTATATATATATAATTTTTTGTGCTATTGAAATAATATTGAAAGTTTGTCATGTGGTGTTATACATTTGATGTGAATTTATTTTTACCAAAACATTTGCCCCTAATTATTGGCATATTTGAATTCATGTCTCATCATAATTCCATATGTAATTTGTTGTATACTTGTGTTGAGTGTACATTGTTGCAAGATTTTGGTAGAATGAATTACATGCATTGTTGCCTAAACCTTGTTCTTTGTAGACCTTTAACCATGCCATGAATTTGATTGACAATTCTAGATGTATGCATTTAAACCAATACCATCAAAAGTATTTGGGTACCCCATCTCAAAATGGAGTAGATTGAATCTAGGTGAGTTATGTTAGCTCGAGTTCAAGTTGTTGTGGTGTGATAAAAGTCCACATGACTGCATTCCAAAAATCTAATCAACAACATATTTTCTCTTCCTTTGACAACACACCATGTGGGCCAAATTTTATAGTCTTTTGACCATTTAGATTGTCAAACATTGAAATCAAAGGAATGTTGAAAAAATTATTAGCCCCCTTAAATGATGTTACACCTTTTTCCACTACATCCATGACATCTTCTAATTGTTATGTAGTTCATTTGCCTCATGTTGTTAAACTAGGAATCCTTTTTGTTCTTGTTAGTTTTGGTCTTTTGGCTTAATCAAGTTGGATGTTCTCCTCACTTGGAACTAGATAAGGTTGGATGTTGGTATATGTGATTCAATTAGCTAATCCAACAAGTTATTTTGTTAAATATGGAAACACTAAACATCATCTTGTATTGATCATCCTAGCCCTATGTTCCAAAACATGAAGTGGGTGTGATTAACCTCGACATGGCATATTTCCTTGTCCTTTGTAAAACTAGACCAAAACCACAAAAATTGAGCCAATTTGGGATATGTTCCATCAACATGTTTTTTTTATTTGCCAACAATTTGAAATAAGTTCAAAGAAGTTTGCAGCTTGATTTCACCTTTACATATTAACCATTTACGTGCATCATCATGCTTGTAACCTCCTATTGTCCTAGCTACCCACCTTTGTACCTAGACATGAAATATGTATTATGAAATAGTTCACAAGTCGAAACATCGATCAATTTAGTTGGATTTCATTCACAATCAACTCATAAAAAGCTTCCAATCAATGATGTAGAGGTGGTCATTGGTTTATTTTAACCATCTAACTATAAGTAACACTTCATTAGTATTAGGTCTTTATTTCAATTCCCTATAGTATGTGCATATATTTAGTTATTTAAAATTTATTTCTAGATATGTAAATCTCAAAATTGGCATAAATGAATACACATGCATGCATGTAGACAGTTCTTATGTCAAGTATCCATTTTTAAAATTTAATAGTTAATAATCTTTAATCAAATTATTTTGTAAAAACCAATGAAATTATGAATTTGAATAATATAATGTAGACGTCTTAAAATATCATTAATTAAATATTGATAGCAATGTGATGATCAACAATTGATGATTAAAGAAATGAAACTTGTAAAATGGCTTCATAACATATTTCATTTTAAAATATTTTAAGTTGCAAATATAATGTTTAAGATCCAAATAATTCATATGTTTAATTCCATAATTAGTTCGTAAACTAGCAATGCATCTCTTTACTATATATGTATGTGCTTGTGTAGTTATTAATACACCAAAATATCAGTTTGCATGTGAAAGTTGGAAGGGTATCATTTTGGATGAAGCCATTCCTTCCATTGTTATTTATGCTTCATGTAGGAACTTCATTAAAATTGGGGTGGGATGGGATGGGGCCCACTTTTTCACTTCCAATGAGCGAGTGCCATGGAGTCCATTAAGGAATGTTGCAATTCTAAATATGCATTTCTAGTGTATACCAACAAGGCTTATCTTCATTTAAAATACCTAATAGGGTTTATAGTGAATCCAAGCCAATTGAAAAAACGAGGCCATGCATATTTGTCCTTTCTCTAGTTTTTAGGACATTTGTTCATGTTGAAACAAATAATAACTTATTTTCGGAAATTAAATTTTCTCCCCAAAAAATAAATATATGGACCCAAAAAATTTGTTTTCCTATTGAAGGAGACTTTTCCCATTCAAAGGTGATTGCATTGCCTTAAACCTTATATTGTAACCTAATCTTATTTATTGCATCTTTAGGTAGTGGTGTGTGTCTTTGCTTTTCATATGTGTTTTGCTGCTTCACATGTGTGAAGAAGAGAGTGCACAATGGCTAATCAACAATGCATAGACTCTAGAAAAAACATTGATGGTGTTGGGTGTGAAACTTGAACATTGTCAAAATGAATTGTTCAATGATGTGTCTTTTCTTGCAATTTCACACTATTTCATGTTTTACTTAATATATAGTTACAACATTTCACCTCTTTATTTTCACGTTTTTCCAATTTTTTCATTTGTATTTTTTGGCAATCCTGCTTTGCAGGTACGATATTCTCACTTGTGTAAAAGTGTAAACCATAGATGCAACCAAAATCAACACCCCAAAAACCATATGCAACATTACCTAATCAATTGTAAATGTTCAACTTTGAATTAAAATTGAACCCAATAAACAAGCAAACCAATATATAAAGGTCTTACCTCTTAAGTCATGTTAAAGGTGCATTCACACTTGTTTTCAAAGATACACCATTGTGAGGTACACCCAAGTCCAAATAGAGGGCAATGGTAAGATGTGGTTTCATGGTGATGTACAATTTAAGGGTAGGATACATTAACAACAATATATTACCTTGGATAGTGTGATTCTAGTGTTGGAACATTTAAATACTATGAAATTGAGTGGAGTGGGTGGAGATGCTCTTGGCCATTTACACAAAGGCTGTTTTTCCATACATGTGTGCTCAAGATTTGAATAATGGCTCATTGCTGAAAATGGGTGGCTTTCTTTCCCAACAATTTGCAGAAGATCATCTTGTACTAAGGCTTATCATGAGCAATCTGAGATGAACAAATGGGAACATCTTTTAGCATACCTTCCACGGTAGAATTTCTGGACTGCAGATGGTAGAATGTAGTTTTGAATTCTGACCAAGCTGAAAAAAACCTGCTGATCAGCAAAGAATCATCTTCTTTCAAGCACCAAGTAACCTGGAAGAAACTGGTCAAGAGCAGGCTGCGAGGAGGGATGTAGAAGGGAGGAGTCCTGTGCAAGTAGATGGAGAGGAGCATGGGGTATAGGCTGCCAGCTCTTTTCCAGTACCTCTATCGAATACCTTTTTTCCAGCAGCTCCACTGCAAAGTGTCTCAACTCTGCCATGAGTTGTTGTTGAACCCATTTGTGCCACAATTTTACTTTAGAGTTCCGCAGACCATCTGAAGTCATAGTCAATCAATACTTCCACATTAGCCAGCATTGAAGTGTTAATAACTTGGTCATATCATGCAACCAGGGCCATCTCTCTTCCCTCCCTGCATCCACAATGACATTCAAAGTTTCAGGAGGATATATGCTTGCTGACTGTTAGAGCAAGTCCATGGGTGCTCAATATGTGACCCTGCAAATTAAAATTGGATGAAGAAAAGTCAAAACATGCCAGTTTGGCTCAGCAAAATGGTTTTGGCCCAGCATTCTCGCACACTTTGCTGAGGCTGGTAAAAGGCACACCAAAGTTGAACACCTGCCAGAGAAAAGTGTAATAAAAATGATGTGACTGCTGCTCCCTGTTTCTGATTGATGAGGTGCTTTGCTATTAGTGTCCCCCACCTACTTGTAGTCCCATTTTTAGTTTTATGGGCAGGGTTGGAAAAAAGTATATAACTAGTGGGAAGAATATTTTTGCAGGGTCACATACTAAGCACCAATGGAGATGCTCATAGGGAGAAAATCTAGATGCAACTGTACAGCAACAGGCAAACTGATGAGTTCACACCTTGATTGATCTGCCCATAGCCTGTGGGCTGAAACCTTGTTTCTGTAGAAGTTCCATCAGAACTGAAAATTAGTCAGCAGGCCTCACCAGAACCAACACCTTGCTAGAACATGAGTCTCCCTCCTGCTGCTTCTTCCACACTTGTTCGAGAATCTTTGTTATCTGCTCACATTCACATATGCCCACAGCTGTTAGTTTCATAATAGTTAGTGCATCTTGCATCTTGTATATTGGTCATAAACCCCAAACTCTAAACCATGAACCTGTCAGCTTTTTAGGATAGTGCACTACAATAGGCTGATCACACATAAGATAATACAGAGCATTTGCCTGGGGCATGTAGAGCAACACAGACCTTTGACAGCTTGGTCTCTTCAGTAGTAATGACAGTTAAAGCCTGTATGATGCAGGCACCCATAGCTGGACAAGACAATTCTGATAAAGCTCATACAATAGGGCCCTGGAGCTAGTCATGAGTGATGTTGACCACCTCTACAGGGAAGGTGGCACTCAAAATACCCATTTTTGCCCTTGGAGGAAGATGTTCCTTGATGGTTGCCATCTCCTCTCCATACCCATGGCTGACAAGGTCATCCATTCCATCAACCAGCTAGAACAAGCAAGACCCAAACCCCACTGACAAAACACACCAGACAAAAATCCAAACTGGTTAAGATGACTATCCATTTGCTGGTTGCAGATACATTGAGGAAAAATGGAGCATCACAACCAAGTCATTCATTCTGCAACAATTGAAAGTCATTGATGTCTTAATTTGGAATATGTAACAAAATAAATCACACATGGACAACAACCAATCTAGAAGGACTTTTACCACATAAGAGACATATCCAAGTGAGAGGGCATGTAAAGCAAGGAGCTGACAGAGGCAGTCGGGAGTGGCAACTATTATTTCAGGCATCGATACAGCCAGCCTATTGACACAAAAATCACATACTCAAAAAATCAATTGTTGATCATAATCCCAACAAGATGAGCATACCACCTCCTGTAACTCCCTCTCCTCTTTCTGAATGGATTACTCTGAACCCCTTACTCTGCAAACCTAGGAAGAGAGCACTATCCAAATGTGCATGGTGCATCCACCAAACCCTAAACCCTAAGACCCAAAGGGAGAAGACCAACCCATCCAAGTGATGCTTGAGGGATGTGCCGGGATGCAAGCCAACAGACTGTATGTTCAAGGCTGTCTTCAGAGGCTTGCAAACCTGCCTCACCTACATAAAACAGCAGACAACTACTGGAGATTGGCTGACATGTCCAGGCGACAAAAGATGGAGGTGTTGCAGAATATTTAAGACATGCAATTCAGGAGGTAACTTCACAGTGCTGTAAATCTGATTGTAGAGAAGGAACTTGAACACAGTCAAGAAAGTCTGATCACTACCATTAAAGCTTGTTCTCTTCAACAGACCAGAAAAAGAGCAATAGGCTTATGGAGAAGAAATCCATGGGCGTACCGATCGATGGGCAGCAATGTGAGCAGCAACAGGCACCACATATGCTCAGGTATGACGGTAAGAGTTGCTGCTTGCACCCAACACATGCATGTCTTCTGCAAATGCCTGCCACCACTGCATTGTTGACTCAGAGATTTGCTGGAATTTGTTTTTGAACGTTTGGCTCTCATGTTGTCATGGCACTCGAGAAGACAACTCTGGAAAGACACTATTATTACAGTCCAAAATCTCCTGGCCAAGGGGTTTAAAACACTAAGGATGGTTGGCTCAGAGATTTGCTGGAAATTATTTTCTTATGTTTTGGCCCTCATGTTTGTCAAGGCTCAAAGACAAATCTGGGAAACAACACAATGGGTGTGACAATAAAAGCCCATCTTGGAGAAGGGTTTAGGGGTTTAGAGTTGGTAAAGCATTTCTGCATTTTTTTTCCTTGGTATATTTTGGTCTCTCATTGGCCTGAAAAAATCCTGTTTGTTGATATCATAGTAATGTCATAAGAACAATAACTTATACAATCCCAAAGGTATTCTTCAGCTTATCTATCACCTTATCTGTTATCGATGCAACATTGGGTTTTTTGCAGTGTTGCAGACACTTTATGGAGGAGAAGAGTTTCTCAGCATACCCTTCTGAATTTTTGACCTAACTGTGCAACTCTTTCTACAATGGCCCCCTAGTAATAATACAACAGCAGAAAGAAAAGTTATCAACATCATCTCTTTTGTTAGGTTTGTGAATGAGCTTCTTTGTTCTTCTCCTTGCAAAGTGCATCATCTCCCTTCGAAGTATTAGTGTTCCTCCCCTTTGGCTCAAGTATATACATGAAAGGAGGACAACATTTGCTACATAAAGCATATGGGATAAAAGTGAGGTACTCTGGAGAACATGTTGAGGAACAAATTGGGAACCCATTGAGAACTTAAAGGGAACATAGTGAGAACACCTTGAGAACCAGGGAAAGATGAAAAAAAATCCTAGACTTTCTTGCAACAGACCTGACTAAAAGAGGCACCGTTTTGAACCATGATTTCACTAAGGCAATCTTGTCCTAGAAAGGAAATATTAATGGAATTGGGTTGAAAAGAGTCAATTTTGAGTCTACCTTACCCTAAGATCAATTTGGTGATTAAATAATCCCCCAAATAGTGAAGTGAAATTTCGTGAAAAATAAATAAAAATAATTTAAAAAAACATCCAGATAAGTAGGTAGGTAGGTAACAGGTAGGTACCTAGTAGAAAACTCCACACAACAAAGAAAGAAGAATGCACAAGGTTAATCTCACATTGTTGTTTTCCAAGCATACCATATATGTAGGTCTTTGATGAGTTGCATGTTTGCTCCTTTTTCTGCAGGAGGAGGAGGAGGAGTAGTAGGAGTTTTCTTGGCATGACAAGAAAATCCTAAACCTTCCAGGTATGTATGTATGTATCATGATGTATACACTAAACCCCATTTCAATCTATACACCCAAATCTGCACAAGAAGAAGCAGAAGAAGAAAAAGTAGATTCACTAGATATTATTATTGTGAGTCTCGTTTGATCATGGTCAAGAAATCTGGTTTTGATGATGCAGGAAAAAAAACAACAACAAAAGCACCCTCTTCCTTTCTTTGAGGATTTTTTTATCAAGTAGGTACCTAAATGGGTACTGTAGTTGTTCCATTCGAGACACCCATTTGTGGCCAGCCCATTTGTGTGGGCATTTTTCTCTTCATACAAAATTGTGATTCCGAATGCGCAGCAAAGAAATTTCTTTTTTTGCATTTGAGAGAGATGGGTCGATTTTAGGGTTTTAGTTTGGCAACTCCCAATGCCCACCCAATAGATTTTTGATTTCTTCTTCTTTTTGTAGTACTGGTGCCTAGTAGAGGCGTGAGATTTTCTGGAATTTCTGTTTTCAGCAATATTAGTTCTTGCGTGCAGCTTTGTGTTTGGTGTGGCAGAGACTTACTAGTCCTCCTCCTCCTTTCTAGTTGTTGTTGGACGTGGTGTTGCAGGAGAGTATCTTAAACTTTTTGACATTGATCTTTAGATCTTGTTAGGGTTAGGGTATGTGACTTCCTTGCTTTTCACCTCATGCTTTCTTTGTTCTTTATGATTGCTTTTCAAACCTGCCCTCAAGGTGGGTGGGTGTTTGGAAAAATCGAGAATTGCTTTTGTAAGACACAGTGAAATCTTTTCACAAAAGGGTGTTGTCTTAGGTTGGGGTTTTTGGTGTATACACAATCTCCTCCTTTTCTGTGTGTAACCCTAACTCTGATAGAGCTGGTTGGGTGTCATCGGTGTTTTCTTTGTTGCAGGAGAAACTGGGAAACTGTAGAATAACACAAGTCTTGGCACCACAGTGAATTAGGGCTACATTTTTTTATCCTTGACACCCATGGGTTGTGATGCGGAGATGTCTGAGCCCACTCCTGAGTCAGGTAAACCGTGTCATAGCAATTGAAGCTAAAAAGATGCCTTGAAGAAGAAAATCATGGTGTGTTTTTGACCGCTCTTGTGTCTGATGAATTTTGGTCTTGGCAGATGTGACATTTTTTGCATTGGTTTTTATGGAGACTGTTGGTGGCAAATGGCGGGAACCATTCTGACCTTAAAGCAAGCTGTCTGTGCAGATGCTGCAGCGGAGAATCAGGAAACCTCGCAAGCTCCAAGAACTGAAGGTGGAAGTACAAACTCAGCTCCTGAAGGCTCAAATCCTCCCCCTTTCCAGGTATGCTTGAGCTACAGGAGCAGTACTGAAGCTTGATGCATTCTGTGCCCTCTAAAGTCAAAGGTGAAGGTTGGGCATTTCCACATGATTTGGACATTCTGTGCTGATGATGCCTTTGATAAGTTTCACAGGGAGGTGGATGGAATCCATGGGTGTTCAATCCAGCCATGGGAGGTATGGTGCCTGGCCTTGGAGGGGCAGGAGGGGGAGAAAGAGCCAATGGCATAGCCATGCCTCCATGGGTGCCAAATTTACAGATACCCACAATGCCTGGTTTTTCCCCACTGATTTTACCAGAGCAAGGTGGCCAGCCAGGAGCCTTTGTTGTTGTTCAACTGGTTCCAATTTATGGGCCCCTCGGTGACAGTACTTCATCTAATTCTCTCCCAGCAACGTTCACCATGCCTCTGTAAGTGGCTGCAACTGAGCAAGTGTTTTAAAGCGGTCACCACTGAGTACCCTAAAATTGGATTTGGCTGCAAATATGTCTGTCCAGCAGTAATGTATGCTTATGGATCTGTGCACTAAATCCACTTGCTGGTCATAATTGGAGGCACCTTGAATAGTGACCCTGGCAGTTGTCCTTTGTTTTCAGAGGGGCGCCCATGACGGTTGAAGGATTCATGCCTCCAGCAGGTGCTGCAGCTGATGGGGTCGGAAGGCCAGACAGAGTACCACGAGCTGATGAGAGAGTTCCCGCTGGCCTTGATGGACTACGCCAGAGACATGCAGCAGGATTAGCCCCTGTGTGGGGGGGAGCAGTGCAAAGGCCTGAACTACAGAGGCAGATTGTTCGTAGGTCAGTTTCCAGCTCCATTACAGGTGAATTGTTTGCATAATTTCATAATAGATCATCCAGAGTTTTCTACCAAGGTTTGGATCAAACAGTAGCAAATTTCATGATAGAAGAAAAACTGTGCAAGAATGTAACCGAAAGGTGTGGGCATGTTGTTTCTTTTTGCAGATTTCGGGTGGGTTTCCAACTTGATCTGTTGCTGCTACTAAAACTAGCAGTTGTGGTGTTTGTGTTCAACCAAGATGGGTCAAAAGACAGGCTATTCCTCCTTTTGTTCTTGGCCGGAGTTGTTTACTTGTGAGAATCCCTACAACCCTTTTCTTCCAGTTAGCTGAATAAATGCTCTTGTTGTGGAGTGTTCTGTCCCTTTTCACAAGAAGCCATGCTCACAGTGACATCCTCCTTGCATAACAGCAGATGGTAAAAATTCTGGGCTTGGTGCTCATCGTTTGGTTATATTGCTGATAACTCAAACTCATTGCTTAAGGAAAAGTGCTTGTTCATAATTTAGTGGAGTTTTCAGTGCAATCTCATAGATAGACATGTTCCATAATTTTGTGGGTCCATATATTGCAGATATCAAACAGGTGCTTTGACCCCTTTACTGCGGTGGATCTCTCAAAGTGCACAACAAGCTATGAGGCCGCCTCAGCAACCTAATGTAGCTGGGCAGGGAGGCCAACCTGGTATTTTTTACATCTCTTTTGCTGGTTTGAGACCATTGTTTGCCAGCTAGATTGCAACTGGTTTGGTCTGTGCTCTGGAACTGTATGAATTGAACCGTAATACTTTTGTGCTGTGGGTGCTGCTGCTCAGAGATGGGTCTGTTGAATTCTTGTGCTTTTACTCATTGGGTTGAGTTCAGCTCTGTTTGACAAGTACTTATCTGGCAGAGCAACCAAGAGATGGTGTGGCAGGTGATCGTGCAGCAGATGCAGATCCAGCAGGTAGTATAGCTTCTACACTCATTTGGTTTGTCAATCTCTTGCATTTCTGGTATGTTGTGTAGGTGCTAATGTTGTCTGCTCTGCTGCCTACTTTGACTTTTTTGCTGGGTTTTATTTCTTTGATTTTCCCAGACCTAAAGTGATGGCAAATTTGTTTCAAATGAGGCAAAAAGCTATGTGTGCTTGAGGTAGATAGGAGTGAGATACAAAATGCTGGAGAAGTCTAACTTGTTGTGTATACTTCTCTTGATTCATTGCAGTCAGAGCTGCTGCAGGCGAGGCAGGTGGAGGTGCAGGTGGAGTTGCAAATCCACCCCTAGTACCTGCAGTGGATGGAGATCGCAGGGCACCTCTTCCTCAGGGCAATTGGTGGGGTTTTTTCAAAGAGGTCCAGATGCTTGTTGTGGGTTTTGTGACATCTCTGCTTCCTGGTTTCCAACATGCTGATTAACATACTGCTCGGTACGCAGATCACAACACATCTGTCATTTGGTTTGAGGAAAGCGTTTTCCCCACTAACTGTGAACGAGCTGCAGTTGATATTTAGACAAAATTAGTAAGCATTTTGTTTTCCAACTAATTTCTGTAGTCCCAAAGTTTCATGCCACATAATAAATATATTTTAAAATTTTTAGTTCTGGCAAGTGGATCTTTAATTCTGGGGTTTTCAACATGTAATGAATATATTATAATTAAGAGATCCCTTCAAGTGACGTGCTTGGAGATGCACAGTCTAGATGGTTACCTTATTAGGCACTCCAAATGTGGAGATTGGGGTTCAAATCCAACTGAGCCAGTATTTTGTCTTAACTTGATTTTTGAAATTTTTGATACTGTGAGGTAATAATAAATTTTAATTCAGAAAAATAAAGAAGTACTTTAATTAATGCTGAAGATGATTGTGTACTATGGTAATAGATACATATCAAACATTGTTATCAATAGCATGGTGTAAAAGGGTATTATGAGAGTGTAAAGACCTGGCTTAAAATTTTAAACCCTGCACAAACACTAAAATTTCTGTAGCAGTTCTTTTAGGGGCCATTAGGTTACCTTTGGTAGGCAAGTATAACTTTTTGAACTAATGAACTTTTCCATAAAGTCACCCTCTCTTTCACCCCCTATCCCCTCTGCTTTCGCCCGCAATCTCTTCTTTCAGTGGTATCCTCAAAAGGGATGAAATTTTATTAAATCTCAGTATGAATGTTGAAACTCAGCATTTGATGCATAAGGTTTGAGAGTAATATAGGTAGGAGCAGTGAAAATATATGTAGTGGCAGTGGAGGCGCTGAGGTAAAAGGTAAAAGGAAAGAGTGGATGAAACTCAATTTACCACCAAAATTGGTGGAAAAACTAGTTTGGGTCTCAGTTATTTCGTTTTGTAAAATTCATTCTCAGTTGCGCATTTGATGCCCTATTATGCTGAAACTGGCTGTTCTCACCCCCTAATCGCCTGACTTTACAGATAACTTTAGAGTTTTCTTCTATGAATGATTTCTTCTATGGCACCAATAGGTAATTTAGAAACAAAAATGTCTGCCTAATGTTTAGATTGCAATGAAAAGAAAAATCGCATTGTGTGCTGGCTCTTGTTTTTGCTTGATCAAACTTCCAATTTATATTGCAAACTCTCTTCTCATCTCGGTATCAATTCATTCAGTGGTGTCTCTTCTTAAATTCCACTTGTGTTCAATATTAGGCTAGTAGTCTATGTTATTGTTTTGGTTGTAAATGAAAATCAGTATCATGGTAAGTTAATGTATGGTAAGATATCAATGTGTATAGTAAGTTAATAATAATAATAATAATAATAATAATGATAGCATGATACCACCCATAATATTGCATTCTCACAAATTTAATAAGAGGCAATTCTCAAAGGTGTTTCTCATAAGCCAGTTATCAAAGCTCACACTTGTTGTATGTATGGTGCTGCCCTAAACCATAAATGCATTGGAAACTCTGGCTACAATTTTAGAACCCCCTAACCTAAAACCCTAAACCCTAAAGCCTAGCCTAAAAATCTAAACCTAGACCTTACTTATCTCATGTGTCCCTATACCCTACTTACTACCTAGCCTAATTGTGTTTCTCTTTTGTGCAAAGTTTTGCATCGACAGAAAAAAAAGAAGGTCAGGGCAACAGGGTAGAAACAAAATTTTCACCAAACTAGATCATTCTAGTCTAGTGTTGAAAAGAAACCAAAGAAACCAAAACAAGGGGTGTGTCACACTGTGGCCTTGCCATTTACATTAAAAAGTATCTTAAGGCAAAAGACGAATTATGGAAATTCAAATATTTCACCATGCAAAAAATATAATCTTCAAAAAAATTCCTCTAAAAGAAACCAAAATCCTTCAAGATATTATAAATCTATAACTAATCTCAAGTTTCAACTCAAGCCAAAATATCATCTTTCGAAAATCCTCATATAATAAAAATAGACCTATTATTTATTACCTAGGGGCCTATAAAAATCCCTTAAGCTACTATACTCTATAATGAATCTAAACACGATATCCTTGCCTACTACCAAGGCAAGGCCAACAAATTGTTACTATACCAAGTGTTCGATCATAGGCACTCATATGAACAGCAGTCAAGTCAAGTGGGGCCATGCATGTTTGGGGTGTTTGGTTGTAAGCCTGTGTTTGGTGATGGGCATAGCTTATCCTGAGGAATTTCAGATCCCAGTCATAGCTACACTAGTTTTTTGATGCCAATGTCAGTTGTAGACAGAGTCAGAAACCCTAAATTCAGCTACTACCCTAATGCTGACAAAGTCAGAAACCCTAATTCAGCAACATGCCCTGTATTGATTGCAAGAAATATTGAAGAAAGGATGGTCAAAATAACATTGAAATTACTGCAATAAACTTTGGCAAACTCTAGTGAAACCCTTATCAATTAGATCAAGAGAATACCATAGGTATAGCTACTCATGGTGTGGTTAGCTTGGTTGCTTCTTTTACTTATCTACATAACAAACAAGGAACCTTATCAATTAGGGTAGGAAAATATAGCTAATCATTGTGGTTAAGCTAAGTCTAAAAGCCTTTCCTTTGTATAAAACCATCTACTCATGTCTAGTAGTCACCTATTTTCCTACCTTTCCATCTATATGTAGGACTTATGTAATTCTCGTAGAATGGGTTACCAAAGGTGAACTGGATATTAACTCAAGTTGACTCAGTCCCCTTGAACATGGGTTGAGGTGATGGACCTGAGGCCATTAGCCTGAGTGTGGAAGTGAAACTGAGGGTGTGTTACTTCAACCCCTGGAAGTCCTGTAACTAAGGGACTTCCCTGCAAAAAGAAATGGGAATTTGTTTTAGGGTTTTCTACCTTTTACCTTGCAGATCAAAGGGTCTTACAAATGCTTGTTGGTAGAATTTGCTCCATCCATTTGTTGAAGCTCTAATTTTTGTTTTCCATTTCAAAAAATCATATTAAAGAAGCACTTCCAAAAATATTCACACAAAAACCCAAAATGAATCACCAGATTGGCTTGCTAAAATAAAAGAAAAGCCGCACTGTAAAGGAAAGAGTCACTTTGGTAAAGAAAAGAAAGAGGCCCTGGAGTTGTGTTTTCAGGGGAAATCAAATGCAATATTTGTCTTGCAAGGAAAACCCTGTGAAATCCCAATTTCGCAATTTACGGCACCCCAGTTCTGCATGGGAAAAGAAATCCCCAGAGTTCTTCTTTATGTCCGCAGCTGCTTGCATGCCAATAGGCTGAACATCAAAACCTACATTCAATAATCAGCCTGCAATGGAGAAAGGCGAATTTTGCACTCTCTTTGCTGGGGCACACAAATTCACAAGTCATCATCATCGTCGTCGTCATCGTCGTCTGCGCCATCCATGCCATCAAAGTCGTCAAATTGCAAATTAAACAGAAAATTTTCAATACCCCCAACCTCCTCCTGCAAAAAAGTACAGAGCACATTCATGTTAATCTTGCATCTGCCAGGCAAGAAGAAGAAGACCAACGGGAGATGCTTGTCCAGAAAACATCAATCTCTCTACAGTCACTTTCACCACCTGAAATTTGCATAATGCCACAACATCAACAAAACAAACCAACAGCCTACACAGGTTTGTAGCACTGGGAAACTACTGCTGAGATCACTGATGGACAAATTATTTTTACTCATGTAACAGTGGACTTCATTATGAGCAAACATCCAGCTGCAGAGAACCTTGCCAATTTGGTGTCCATTACCTAGTATTTACCTGTCAACAGTTTCTTAGGAATTTCCTCAAGCTCCCTACAATGATCTTCAAAGGACAGTAAAAAGGCCCTTACCACTTCCTTCCACCTGTTATTTTGGATCATGTATTCTTCAACCGTCCATGCAGGCCCATCCTTTTGCTGCACAAAAAGACATTACCACAATCTTTAATTCCATTGCTAGAAAGCAATACAATGTACCAAAAAAAAACAGATGCATGGTACACATGCCCCAGCAACAATTTTCCAAGTATAGTGGCAGAGGGAAAGCTCACATGAGATTCAACAGTTTCAAATTGGAGCTCTTGTTTGCTTGCAAGATGAGGTGGTGTTCCTGTCTTGATGGCTGCTTTCGAAGATGCATGATGAATAGGTGAAATCAGGTCTTTCAGGAATGTGCTCCTCGGAATTACCACTGCTAGCACAATGGACTGTGCAATTTAGTTCCCACACATGTAGATGATTGGACACTCAGCCCTTGAATTTGAATACTCCATCTGGACACTGCTAAAATTTTGCATATCACATATAGTGTCAGCAAACTAAGTCTCCAATTTTTCTTTCATCTCCAAATTTCTCTCATCTTGTCACAATGCGTACTCACATTTGGCTTGCCGAGCATCCACTGGACTGTGTTTGGCCTCTCGAGTATCCCATGTATTTGATGGACTGTGCACTTTCTCTTCTCTGCTGGCCTGCACAAGGCAGTTATTGGGTTTCATGAGTTTGTCCTCTATCTCAATAGAGCAAAGGTCATGTGTGCTCAGTACCATCATGCAGCAAACAGATCCTATGCTTCACTGTGTACTTTGCCTTAGGAAAAAGAAAGATGTGAATAAAGATCTGTTAAAAACTTGACATGGAACAAAAGAATAGAAAATTGCACATGGGTATCAACTTCAAGCAGTTGGCAGAGATATCAATGTGAAATATCCTACAAATGACTCCACCATCAATACAGAAACAATACAGAGTGCAGATAGGTAGATAGCAAAGGCCAGACTCACCATGATCCTGTGGAAAAACTTGCTAACTTGCACATGACAGAAGAAAAAAAGCCCAGCATGCACACACAACCAACATTGTCAGCACAACAAGAGTTGCCAGATGACCAACAAAATTCAGAATCCCAGCTTCAACTCTTTTGGTAGTTGTACAAAGTCAAAAAACATCAAGGGAAAACCACAACAAGGCAGGAAACCCTGGATGGTAAAACATGGGAGGTTGCAGCAGGAGAGGGAAATTACATACATACCCCCTTTGGAAGACTTCATCCGCTCTTTGCCATGTGTGCTGGATTGTGGGGGTGGTTCAGGACCGGCAAACTTCAGCAACTGCAAAAGCAAATTGTCAAATTAAAAGATGATGCTGCTGAAAAATACATGCCACACTCACATCCACATTGTGGTAGCAGCAGCAGCAGCAACTGTGGTGGAAAAATTCTAGATACTTACCTCATCGTCTTGTGCTCTCTCAGTTTCCTCCTTGGCAATCCTTTTAGCCTCCTCCCTTGCCTCTTGATGATCCTTGAGCTCCTCCATAGCAGCTCCCTGCAGCAGTGGCTTGCCTGGAGGCAGTCGAGACTCCTGGCAATAACAAAAACCAAATCAATCTTTCAAACCCTAAGGCAAGAAGACTGTATGCCAAGTCAAGCGAAGGCTCTTGCTGCAGTTTGTGTGGGTTGAAGAATGTGAACAAGAACAGAAGCTCTTACAAGGACATGGGTTGCCGATTTGCTCCTACTGTAAGTGGGATTGTCGGCCCTCCTCCTCCACAGGGGCCTCTGTTGGATAGAAGAAGCTCCTTCTTCTTCTTCTTCTTTCTTCCCTGTTGTATCTGTCACCTGTTGAGCGGTGGTTGCTGCGGCGCAACCCATGTCAGTGCTGCTCTCCATGTGCCCCAAGGACTTTGTTCTCGTGATCTCGGGGGCCTCTGCAGCAGGAGGAACACTAGTATTACTACTGATAGCCGATACTCCGCCAGCGGCAGTTCGAGCGGGAAAAACAACGGAGGCGTCACCCTTGAACAAGTCAAGATCCATCAGATTCCATTCCTGCTGCGACGGGGTCGCCACATCGCCTGCATTCTTCTCCTCCTCCGGATGATGTGAGCTCGAAGTCTCCACCAAACCTGCGCCGTGTGGTTGTGGCTGAACGGCTTGCTGTTGTTGCGAGTCGGTTTCCTCCCAGTCGATCAGATCCACCTCGTTCCAATTCCTTGCTGCCACCGTCGTCGTGGTCGCCGAATTACCGTAAGCCGTGGCCACTACATTCCCGTCCTCTCCAACAACACCTCCTTGTTCTTCTCCGGTTTTCTCCTCACTCACCTTCTCTTCTTCTTGTTCCGCCACAGTCTCATCAGAAGACACTCTAACCTCCCTCTCGATCATCTTGTGTGTGTCTCTCTCTGTCTGTGCTTCTCTTTCCCTCCGGTAAGTGTAACAGCAATTTCTTCGGACAGTCGTGCAACAACAACAACAACAGCTGTTGAGAAACCTCAGGAGCTGCAAAACACATGCTTTTGAACAATGCAACAAAAAACAAGTTGAAGAAGAACAAGAAGAACAAGAAGAAGAACAAGAATCCAGCCCAAATTTGTCGCTGCAACTGAACTGCCGCGCATCCAATAGACCGCGCAGTAAGTAAACATATACGTGAAAGATATTCAAGCGCGTCAGTCTCTCTCGCGTTCTGTCTCTCCTCACTCCGTCCTTCCTCCTCTTCCCCTCGAGACCAGTTTTTTTTTTTTTAAATTAATTTTGTCATGTTGCGCCAAAAGTGGCGATCAGTCAAAAGGGGATTTAGCCAAATATCTGGTGACAAGAGAAATGGAGAAGTAGAAAATTAAGGAAAATCCTGTTCCATTTTTTGGCGAACCACTAGAACTTATTTGATAAATATGGCGATTTCTAAAAAGAAAGCTCGAAATTCTTCCGAGTGTTTTTTAGATTATCAATAGCCATAATTCGACCAAAATTTAAAGAAAAACCGCCAGATTTCTTAACATGGTTTCAAGTACGGGGTTTTTTTTTTCCTCCCCCTATAAATTGACTTCCATATTTAGCTTGTAGTTAAATTTGGCTAAACCTTTTGTTAGTGATCACCGCTTTGGTTTCCGTCTCTCTCTCATTCTTTCCTCCTTTTCAGCCTTTCTTTCGCTGGTTACATATAGCCAAAAAGCTATATTAAAACTTAAAAAGTGCTAAAATCAAGTTTTAAGAAAAAGAGTGTCAATAGCCATAATTCGACCAAACTTTTAAGAAAAATCGCCAGATTTTTTTAACAGGGTTCAAGTAAGGCAGCAAAAAAATATAGAAAGGCTTTTTTTTTTTTTTTTACAATAAAAGATTCACTTCCATATTTAGCTTGTAGCCAAAATTTGACTAAATCTGTCTGTGGATCATCGCCGCCTTGGCTACATCATAAAATTTGTCATACAAAAACACGAACTCCTCTTCTCGCTCACTCTGACCGACCACAGACCCCACCTGACTTTGCGAACAAATGAGTCGCAACGGAGGGGCCAGGGCAGCCCGAAAAACATTTGTAACCTATATAATCTAGCCCAAAGGAAGAAATTATAATCATTGGGCAGTTCTTTATAATCTCCGGTTAGGGTTTTGCACCCACCATGAAGGACGACGGTTTTGAGTTCGGTTGGGATATTAGAAATTTTAAGAACCTTGGGTCGAATCTAGTTTTGATTATTTTGTTAACCAAGAGACGACGAGAGTTTCGGTTGTTTCATCAACCAAAAGATTGGTTTCGATTTGGGTCGGGTTGTTTTGATATGTTAATATCATCATTCCGTTCTAATTTAGGTTCTCAAACATTAAAGATATTTGTATAGTCATTTTGAATCTCGCACGGTGTTTGGCACCGTATTGAGCATGGGGGTAGGTGGGTTATATGGGGGTGGTAGGATTATTTCATGAACTCGTAAGGCCAAGGGGAGAGGGGGCACAAAATTTTCTTTTTAAAATAACTTTGGGACTATTTGAGGGGGTTTAATTGGAAGCAATGTTTTTTACTACAGAAATTTCGCACATTGGCCACCCCAAGATTATCCCCTTGACCCTCTCAAAGGGTTTTTTTATGAAAAATTTCAATAATTTTGGCAGAAAAATAAGAGGAAAAAGGGGGAGTTCCTCATATTTCAATTATCTCTTCCTTCAACACAATTTTGAAAAAAAATAAAAAATCCTATAGCCAAACTTGGTGAAATCCTCCTATAGATGGCAAAGAATGTGACTACATCATAAAATAAAAACATTATTTGGAAGGGCCAGGTGATGTTTTGAGGGGTTGGGGGAAGATTTTTCTATGGTTTGGGGATCATCACTCAAGGAAGCATTGAAATCTTGATGCATTTCTAAGTTTCAACCTCTACATATATTTTTTGTTTTAGTTCACTCGGTGTTTTTCAATGCGCCCTAAGTTTTTGCCAAACACAAACTGAGAAACTTGAGTTTTGACAACTTTACAAATAACTTTATTGGATGGTTTCAAATTTAAATGCTTGTCCCAGTTCTTGGTTAGTGGTTATGTTTAGGTAGGTCAGTTTGGATTAGGTTTTTTTTTAAAAAATTATGTTTGTTCCAATTCCTAGTGAGTAGTTATGTTTAGGTAGGTAATGTTGGCCATGCATCCTCATTAATTGTAATTGTGGGACACAGATTTACATCTGTATTAGTATTATGACTACCAACACAACCAACAAAGGTTAATGCAAGGGCTAAACCATAAAAAAATTGGGTCATTTGGTTTATTTGCTATTTCTACAAATTCAACATTAAGCTCAACCACAACATTATCTTGGTGGATCATCGATGTTTCATTGTGCAAATCATCAATCTCTTAAAACTGATGCAAAAAGAACAAAAATGGCCAACACCAACCTTGATAAGCAGAAACCCTTGATGCACAAACAAACTACAAACACAAGAAAAAGGAAAAAAATATGTAGGATGATGAAGACATACTTCATAAAACATTGATGGTCGAGGTGGAATTTTTTTCTGGGGAAAATGAAGACAAACCTAATACAACACTAATGGTCAAGGCACAAAAAATATATATGGAGGAAAATCAAGACATACCTCTCACAGAGCACTTATGGCCAAGGTAGAAAGCTTAATGAAAACACAATAATCAAACAAAAAGCAAAACCTCAAAGGTAAGAGAAAAGTACTTTTATTAATCAACATGAAAATGACTACAATAAAACACGACAAATGTAGATCAGTGAAGCAAGGTGCAAGGTGCAAGGTGATGAAGATTCGGTATGGGGCATTACATAATAAAAAAGAACTACAAAAAAAGAGAACTCCCAATGATGGAGACAAATTGCAAAGTGCACTAATTGAAACAAGCTACATAAAACATAGGGATGGAGATTTGATGCAAAACACAAAATATTCAAGAAAAGCTGATGCAATACCTAACAATGCAGATGAATTGCGTAGCACAAAGTGATGGGGGATTGATGTTCTGCAATAGAGACGACATGCTAAGGGTCAGACAATGGCAATAAATTGTAAAGTCCAAGGCATAAGAAATAAGTTGCAAAATACAAAATCGTGCGACAAAGGTGAAAAGCTTGATGAGGCATTGAGACCAATGAAAAGCAAAACCCTAAACTGTTAAACCCTACATCTGGATCGAGAATTGGGTTTAGGTGAAAGCTTTGGTTTGGTTCCAGTTCTAAGCCTAACCGACCCAACTGGGTCCAGTTATAATTTTTTTCTAACTGGCCAAGTGGGTACCCGTTGAACACTGGAAATTACAACATATCTATTATGGGACGGTCCAAAAGTTGATTTTTTCTTTTTTTTAAATTTTGGTGTGATGGGCCTATCAAAGATGCCCATTGCAAAGAAAATATTTTGAAGTTTGGAGTCCCTACAACTAAGTTATAATTTAGTGGAGGTTGAAACCGGTGACAAACTGTTTTGGAAATACAAATTTCTTGGACCCAATAACAAGGCTTAAGGGGACGACTTAGTGTTGTTTCTTTTGGGTTTTGGGGGGGGGGGTGCAAAGGGAGGGAAGATTTTTAATCTTTTGTCTGTTCCCAATGTGTTCCCAATGTGTTCCCAACAAGTTCTCAAGATGCTTCCATCAGGTTCTCACCACTTTGCCCAAGTTCTCAATATGTTCCCTAAGATGTTCCCATTTCCACCTTTTTTTTAATCCCATATTGTTTGGCCCCAGTTCAACTTCCATGTATATAAATCAGGGCAAAAAATAAGGGAAGCGGGCAGCAGTCAAAAAGGCTCTTAATTTGGGCAGGGAAGCATATTTTGGCTTCCATGTTAGGGAGTGCCCCCATATTCCAAAAATATTGGTGATGGACCAATCAAATGACTCCTTGTGGAAAAAAAATAATAATAATAATTGTAGGCTCACTAGACCATCCTATTCCTTGACCTGTTCCTTTTTTTCGTCGCCGCCCGGGAGGCTACGGGACCAAAAACGAATAAAACATTATGGTTGCCCTGCCCTGCCCTGCCCTGCCCTGCCCTGCCCGGTGAAGTGCGTCGGTAAGTGTCCCCACCAGTTCACCACTGGGCAGCGGGCTGATCTTCGCAAAAAAAAGCGCTCAAGGCGGGCCGGCCGGCGGGCGTCCCTCCATCCGCCTCTCAACAACAACAACGAGCGCAAACTGTGGAGAGCGGAAACACAAGCGGAAACAACGGATACTTACAGACTAGCGAC
>Ga0209208_10002930_pt1 | contig 24548 bp, 23 predicted proteins | sample S1TSphfallax_3_FD_187694 | JGI IMG/M metagenome (GOLD analysis project Ga0209208, IMG submission 187694) | Host-associated microbial communities from peat moss isolated from Minnesota, USA - S1T2_Fd - Sphagnum fallax MG (SPAdes) (version 2) | ecosystem: Host-associated > Plants > Peat moss >...
TTTTTTTTTTTTTTTTTGTTTTTTTTAGGTTTTTTTTTTTTTTTTTTTTTTTTTGTGACGTCATTTTTACATTATTAAATTTTAAAACATTTTTATGCAATTTTTTTCATTGTTGTGATTTCCTTCGTTTTTTCATGTACTTGCATGGTTATGTTGTGCCTTAATATTTCCCTAGTTGGAAACATGGTTTTAATGAATAAGTATTAAGTAACCCCAGTTTATAATGAGGGTATTAGCCCAGGCCAAAAATGGTGACAAACTGTTTTGGGAATAGAAATTTCATGCAACTAATGGGAAGGCTCCATATGCACTCAAAGTGCCTTGCTTTTTTTTCTTTTAATTTGGGAGTTGGGGGGAGGATATTTTTCATTTTTCCTTTATTCCCAACGTGTTCCTTTCAAGTTCCCAATGGGTTCCCATCAGGTTCCCAATATGTTCCCTATGTCCCCAAATTTCTGCCCCTACCATTAGCCCAGGCCAAAAAATGGTGACAAACAGTTTTGGAAATAGAAATTGCATGCAGCCAATGGGAAGGCTCAGCACACACTCATGATGGGCCCTGCTTTTTTCCTTTTCAAGGTGGGGTGGGGTGGGGTGAGTTATTTTTTGTTTTTGTTCCTTGTTCCCAATGTGTCCCCAACATGTTCTCATCATGTTCTCAAAAGGTTCCCAAGTTTTCAATGTGTTCCCCAACATGTTCCCAATAGCACCTCAGTTTTATTGCATATGGTTTGCCCAAAGTTCAACTCTCTTGTATATAAACTGAAAAGGTACACCATAGGGAAATACATTTGTTTTTATTTTGCAACTGGGGATCCAAAGAGGTGCTTCCATTGGGGAGTGCTCAATACTCCAAAAAAGTTGCTGATGGGCCAATCAATATGGCTCTTGCAAAAAAAAAAGAAAAAAAAGTTATGGGTGCACACATGAACTAATTAATATGAATCACAATATGTCCTCACAACAATGGGTTGTAAATAATTTTGCCATGACATCCCTATTGTTCACACTCACACATGGCATTTACATTTGTTGTGTGAGATTATTATATCATCTTGGATTACTATGCTACAAAATTTTGATTGTCATACTTCTCTTTGCCTTCTATCCATTCATATAAATTGTTTTAATTATTAGATTGCTATCACAATTCAACATGTTATATCTTCAAGGATCACTTATCCATGCAAATTCAATAATTAGTTAAGTTTGCATGTCGTGATTAAAATTTAAAATTAATCACATATATAGTTGGGTAAACAAGCTTCTTATTATTGTTTTCTCCTCAAAGTCGTTGTGATTTATTGTGTGGTTGTTGGATTGTCCGTACTTTGCAACAATGGTGTAACAATGCAAACAAACCCTCCTCCTTTGTTGGTTTGGTTTAAACCCTAAACCCACAAAGGGTATTGTGAAACTAGGGTATAGAGAGGGCATGTTTACAAAACAAATCAAGCAAATCCTTAAAGGCATGTTCAATGGGCACAACTTTGATTAGGACTAGGACGATTTGTAATTATGTTCCAAATTTGGTCACCTAGTCATGTGCCCCATCTAGTTGTGCACAATTAGCTTATGTTAATCATCATTGAGGCTCCAATATGACTAAGGCACATGTTGAATCCTAAATTGATGACATGATTCACAAATTTTAGCATTTTTTAATTACTATATTGAGCTTTAATCAATTTATAAATAAATAATTTTTCAGATGTGAAATTAATAATCATGAATTCTAGATTTTAATTTTTATTTAAGGATTAAGTCAAAATAATAGAAATTAATGTAATATCTTTGCTTTTGAAAAGTTAAATTATATTTTAAAAATTTCCATTTGACATTAAATACATTATATAATTTACTATAATTATTAAATTAAATAATATAATTAAAAGGAGATTACATAAATTATAAATATGTAAATATGTAATCAAACATGTGAAATAAATTTCAACATGAACCTTGAAAATTACATAATTATAATAGATGAAATTTGAAATAAACATGTTTATATTTATGACATGACATTATTTGTTACAAGTTGAAGTTGTGATCAAATAATTAAGGACTTGGTTTATAGCAATGGATGCAAACACATTGCTTTTACTAAACATTTATAATTATGTTGACATGTTCAAATTTCATATTATATATATATATATATCCATTTTATTATAAATTTCAAAACATGCAACTTGTTGATAGTTAATGGTTTTCAAGACAATGAAAATTTTATTTTTAATCATTTGCATGATGAAAAATACATTTTGATTGTTCAATTTGTAGTTTGGCCATGTTGAGACATCACATGGAAATTGATGCATCTTGATGGACTACATAATCATGTATAGATGATGTAGTCATGTTTGTCATGTATGTCACATGAAGTTACAAAGTCAATTGTATATGAAGTAATATGTGTTAGGTTTTGGCATAATGTTAGTATTATGAACTAATGAAGTCAATGGGGATCTTATGGTAACTTGTCATTAACATGCATATTGTTGTGAATGAGTAGTAAACCATCAAGATGTTGTAACACTAAATGTTACTTGAAGTATTATTATTCAAACAATGTGATTGTTGAGGGTGTCCAAGAAAGGAGGTTATACAAGTTGCTTGGAGTGGCTTAATCTTTGGTTATAAATTATTGTGCCATGCAAAGGATTTTTGTCATTAAGGGCTTAAATTTGTTTCCATACGTGTAAGGCTTAACAATTGTGTCCAAAATTAACCTTATATTCAAGCATTACAATAAGTCATGGTTTTTCAAATGGTCCAAGTTTATTAATCAAACATCCCTCTTAATTAATGGTCATGTACATTTTGACTATAGGTCAAGGGCTTAAATAACATGTGTATTTTTTGACTAATCAATTTGACTAAAATCATTTATTTGACTATTTGTTAAAATGAACATCTAATCAAGTTAAACATAACAAAATGACATCCTTGTTCAAGATGGCCAATGAACATTTATTCAAATGGGACAACATATGTTATCTATTAAGTTAGGCTAAATGTGTAGACTAAGCCTATCAACATACCTATTTCTTGCTTAACTACCTACCTAACTACTTGCTATTATTTAACCTTCCTACTTACCTACATAATAATCTACAACACTTGATGATGCATTGATGGAGGCAAGGAGTGTAACTATAAGAATTTTGACAATGTGTGTTATGCAAGGACAATGATATTGTGAAACAAACAACCATTTCATATAGGTTAGAGAAAAATGTAATAGTTAAGAGGAAAAATTGAACATTTCTTGAAAGTGTGTGATGTATGTCACAACACATGAAGTTGAACAATAGATTTTGGGTAGAATTGATGGCAATTGAAGCATATGTTTGTGGAATCAAATTCACACTAAAGCAATTTCAAACATACCAAACATAAGTCATTTGTGTCTTTTTAAGTTGTGTTTCTTTTGCTCATGTACCAAAGGAAAGACAAGGTTGAATTTCAAATGTGTCAAATGCATATTGATTGGATATAATGAAGAAACTAAGGAATATAAATTATACAACCCTACAAGTTAATATGTTATCATATGTTGTGATGTCATATTTGAAGACTCCAAAAATTTGAAGGTGTGATAATTTAATTTTAAGTGAATGTTAAACTTACCATAAAATCATTAAAGACATAAATTTTGAAATAAAAGTTAAAGGTTAGTTTAAAATCCTTAAAAAAGGATTTTCAATTAATGATAAAATTAAAAAATGTTTTTTTAAAAAATTGTTCCCTTACCCACTCACACTTACCTACCTATCCACATTCACCCATCTACTTATCTATTATCAACTTACTTATCAAATTATTTGCCTAACCGCCTAGTTGTTTACTTACCCATCCATCTATTCACTATCTTGCCCATCTATCTATCACCTAGCTAACATAATAAAAGAGACAACATGCAAAAAAAAAATGATGACAAGAAAATATTAAGAATTAACATTAACTTAGTTGTTAATATGCATTTTAACATTATAAATGTGAATGGGAGTTTTAAAAATTAAAATTAACTTCTTTTTTGTAATAATGGTAAGTAAGTTCATGATTAGCTTGCTGTTAGCAAAATTAACACTTGAGTCCATATCACCAACACTAGAGTCTGCATCACCAAGTGTGAAGGCAGCTTAACGCCCACTATACACTAGGAGAAAGGGCCGGAACAAGTTGAGATGAACTTTGAGCATTTTTTGGCTTGTTGTTTGGCCCCCAAGTTACTAATAAATGCTAGAACAATTGATGTCAAGATATTAATAAATGTTGGAACATTGGCCCCAAAGGTTGCAAATTGGGCTTCCCAAATGCAATGGTATCCTTTTTTTTCAGCCTTGGGTCGATACAAGGCCATAAAGTTTAGTAACTTGGGGCAGATTGAAAAGATTTTTTTTTTCTCTTTCAGCCTTGACTCCTAGTGTAAAGCCGTTGGGGCTGATTTCAACTTTTGCACCAATAGGAATGGTGGAATTGGATTGAAAATTGGCCCTGACTCCTAGTGTAAAACGGGGCTTATATCCACCGGAGAATCTGACGTGAGTGAGGATCCATCCGTCTGTCTCCAGGGAAACCGGAGAATCTGACGTGAGGATCCGTCTGTCTCCCGGAAGAGAAATGGAAACCCATTTCAGGCGTCAGAGTCTTGGGTAAAGAATCTTCATTGTCGACACCGGGAGATCATGGTCTCCGAGAGTCTTTGGCGTCTTTGGGGAATCGCAAAAATTGAGCATCTTCATGACAGTAGTAATTTCGAAGAGGAAACAAAAACTACAGCAAACTACAGCTCTGTGATTCTTTTAATACCCATCAACGAGAGAGAGAGAGAGAGAGAGAGAGAGAGAGAGAGAGAGAGGAGAGGCACAAACGAAGCTGCAGTACGCTATGGAGATGGGGAGTGTGATGGCATACACCCCCGGTTCTCAATATGGTTCTCTGTGTCCGCTGGCTGCTTCTCCCGCGCTCTCTTTCCCTTCTTGTTTCGTGTCCCGGCGCCAGCTTTTTCAACCTAGGATTTTTGTGAAGAGATTAGCATCATGGCAACACAAGCCATCAACTATCCAGGCGAGTGATTCTTTGTATATGGGTATTATTGTTTGTCAAAGGTATTGATTGAGTTGTGAATTTTGAGGTGGAGAGTTCTATGTCTACATGTCCCCTCTCTCGTCATTTTCCTTAAAGGGTTTGGGAGACTTTCATCATCGAAGTGTTCAGCTAGTCGGAACTTTGACCGCCTGCACCAAAGACAGCGGGATGTGGAGTATGGATTTGGGACCAATTGTGTGCTAGCAGTGGCAGAGGAACTCAGGTCAAAGACTGCCTCAAGAACAGGATCTTTGCAGGGGAACTCTAAGGGATAGTTGCAAGGGAGTTGGGTTTTCGTAGATATTCATCAGATTTTGGGATATTTTGAGGTCAAGATTCCAAGCTAGTGATGTGGTCTTGGTCACAACATCCAAAGACTAGTAGAAACTGGCAAGAATAAAAGAGGCAACACTTCAAGAATAGTTGCAAAGGAATTCCTGGCTGTTTTTTGCTAGGTATTTTTGGTCAGGTTTTTGGACATGATGGGTTCAAGATTTACATCTTGTCATGTGGCATCAGCCAACACTAGTGGAATCTTGAGAGAATCAAAAGGAGACAGAAGGCAAAGAGACAATTGTACAAATGACAACAAGCTGCATTGACGTGGGAACTTGAATCTGCATTGAAGTGCCTAGGGCATGGAGTTGTCTAACTAGGGCAAAGGACATGCCATGACATCTGGGGCTCTCTTTTGAATGCAGTTTTGAAGTATTAGCCTCATATAGAGGTAGGTGTTTCCTGGGAGAAAACACAATACTGTCCTATTGATGTGCAGAACATTCAGTGCAGAATGTTATGAAGGTTGTGTCCAGTTTGGTGTTTGGCAACACTGTAGCCACTCCCATTGTAAGGTCTTAGGCAATTTTTGCAAACACAGACGGGAAGTGAGAAACAAATGTAACATCTGCGGATGCAGGGTTTTTGACTGTTGCATCTTGATTTATTGCTGCAAGAGCCTTTCAGAGTTCCTCACCTTCCAGTATGGGGCAAGTCAGTTGTGCTGGTTCTTTTCCCCCAAGGAAGTCCCTAGGTTTCCTCCATTGGATGACTGGTTTACCAGATAATCCATCATAGGCAACATTTAGCCTGGCAGTCATTGTACAAGATGTGCTCCTGCCAAAGGAAATAGGAATTGGTGTGAAGCTTAAGCATCAAGCGAAGATGTGTAAGCCTGTGGTTTATGCTGTTCAAGCAGGGCTGTTGCAAGCTGAAATGGGCTTCAACAGCATCCAGCTGTCGGATGAGGGCATTTTGTTTTACTTTGTCAGTTGCCAGTGGTCCAATTGAGGAATGATTGTTTCCATAGAAGGGGTTGTTTTCTTGTTGCTCAAAAATATTTGGGACATTTGCACACTGCAGGTGAGGGCAGAGACAGAAGTTGGTGATAGCGTTCGATGGTGGGAAAGGGATGGAGGAGCATATTTCACAGACATACATTCCACAAGGGAGTTTGTGGATGCTCTTGCAAATGCCAGCGACAAACTTGTTGTTGTTGACTTCTATGCTACGTGGTGTGGTTCCTGTCGAGCTCTTTACCCTAAGGTAGGGTGGACCTGTTGCATTCACTTCTGGATATTTGAATAGCAGGGCATTCACTACATTGGAATTTTCTGATTCTCATCATGAAAACTTGCATGATACCATTGTGTTTCTTGCAGTTGTGTAAATTAGCAGCAGAACATGAAGATGTTGCGTTTTTGAAGGTGAATATCAATGAGAACAAATCCATGTGCAAGAGCTTGAACATTAAAGTGTTACCCTTCTTCCACTTTTACCGAGGTGCTGAGGGTCGCATCGACAGCTTCTCTTGCTCCCTCTCCAAGGTAACATATCGTTGGACTAATTTTCTCTTTCTCTTACTATTTGTATCGCTCAGTGTGGAATCAGGATCTTGTTGAGGCAAGATGCCAGATCATGAGCATTCCATCTTGACTTACAAGCATAAGGTTTACAATGTGTAGTCTTAGCATAAAACTATCAGAGATTCCTCAGTACCAGCTCAGTAGTAGGCACATAAGTTCTGTAGTTTGCTTTCACATCTTGGTACACACTGCTTTACCTTCCCTTTTACCTGGGGGTAGTATCTTCAGGGAATGCACATTATTGCAATCTGGGAGCAAGAGTAATTTTAACACAACAAAATTTGTACAACAAAATTTAGTGAGATTGCTGTTTTGAGTTGAAGGCCACTGATGCATAGCTAATTGAGAGTTTACTATTATGAGATGAACTTCCTCATTCTTGAATGCATTTGTGCTTCTGTAGCTTCAAAAGCTCAAGGATGCAATTGCTCAGCATAACACTGCAAGGTGCAGCATGGGACCACCTGTTGGAGTCGGCAACCTGTTTTCTGTGACTACAGATGATCATGCAACAGCTGGAAGCTGCTAGTGCAAAATAATAATTTGCATAACAGATTCTGTCTTTCAATTAGCTCTTGCCAGCCAGCACTAAGGTTGAGGAAGTACCTGCACACTTCTGTGTACCCTTTGTCATTGCAATTCAACTGCAGGTCAGTAGTATTCAAGTTTCTTGTGATTATATTCTGGTTTACAACGAAATCTGTACTGGATAGTAGCATTGCAATTTGGCTGATCTTCTCTGTCTGGAATCTGTACTGGATAGATATCTCTGAAAACTTTTGTGTGACCTTTGTAAGAGCCTTATTGAAGACAAGAAGAAAGAACCTCTGGAACTCAGTGGAGTGGGATTAAACTCAGGCCATCAAGTTTGTAGTGCTTCTTCATCTGTGGGTCGAATATTTTTGACTGCAAACATCATCTATTAAAAGGGGCATCCAGAGGCCAGAGAGACATGAAATATGATTTCCTGAACATCTTAACAGAATGCAACACCCAAAATTTGGACGGGTTTTATTCCTAAGCGGTTGAGCTTGTGCAAAGTGAACAACACACATTTCTGATTGTACCCCTAGAGGTTAAGGGCCTTAATGGAGATGTATGGACTCAATTCTGTTTGAATCTACACCAGGAAGAATGTTAAATGGTAGAATCTACCTATCTAAGTTGCTTCATGTATGACAAAATGGAGCTCATAAGGTGCTACCACAGTGCTGGGAAACAGACCTTGCTTGCACAGGCATCACACCTTGTGCTGATTGCCCAATTTGCCCAATTTTTCTTACCATAGAGTACCCTGGTGTGAATGGTTAAATTTTCCTCCACATTTGAGCAGATTGGGATTGCCTGAATCCATTTGCAATCTGTGTCTCCTCATACACCCCCAGAGCTTGGATTTGAGAGCCATCTCCACCTGGAGCATGGGTCATAAATTCCCCCAAGTTGAAGTCAGCCTGGCTGATAAGACAATGCTGATCTTGCAAACTTTGCTGCTGCTGCATATGGGAAGTTGCTGCCATTGCACCACTGTTTGCACTGAATTTAGACAGGGCTGGCCATTGCCCGTACTGACAGTTCTGCAGCTCCTGCAAACCTGGGACAAAATGCTGGGCCTGAAAGCCTGGAAAACCTTGTGTTGACATAGCTGATTGCTGACCCCATTTTTGCCCTTCACCTTGTAAGTAATGACTGGAAAGAAGTGAAACATCTATGATTCGGTCCTGACACCATTGTTGTTCCAGTACTGATGTGACATATGTACTACTGCCCTTGCCTTGAGCCTCAGACTCCCCACAGCTCTGAGCAAAAGAGGGCCATCCTTCTGAAGAGGACAAATGCCTCTGTTGATGTTGTAAAGTTAGATGCTCCTTGTGCATGGAGTTCATGTCTGTTCCATGTGATGTCCCTTTGGATGAATCTGGCATTGGGCATGAAGAAATACATGCAGTTTCACAGTTGCTGCTGGCAGTTAAATACATCTGCTGTTTCAACTGACTGTAGACCTCCATCCCGTGGCTCCCACCAACTTGTGATGCACCATTGAGTTCCCCCCTCAATAGAGGCTGACTGCAGGGGACCTGATGTACAAGTCCTGTTTCCAAAGCATCTGTGTTGGCCTGAAAATCTCTCCACATATTAGTCATGTTATTGGGGACTACAGCTTTAGTATTGTGCCACTGACCTCCATGGCTTATATCTTGAGGCTGAACTCTTACATTCAAGGTAACACTTGGATCTGGAACCAAGCCTACTGCAGCAGGTAAGGGTGGATTCAAACGTGGCAATCCTCCAAAAAGGTGAAAGAATGGCTCCATCCTGCCAGCCTGACCAACATCTGCAGTCCATTGATCTTGACTTCCCCACAATGCCTGAGCTGTTTCCTGATGACCAATCTCCATTGACACTTGGTTCTGGATCTTTTTGCATTTCAAAACTTCCCACATTTGCTTTCTTTCCTCCTCTGCCCCTCCTGCAGACCAATTTGAGGCCCCACCAATTTTCTGAAAAATTCCATCCAAAGTTTGCATGCAGACCTGCACAAAAAAATGCTACCAATCTCATCAGTAAAGAAAAAATGGTGTCATCCACATCCTCTCAGTGGAACAAGAAATCCTATATTCTAGCAGAGCATCAAGAACCATCTTCACCAGTAAAACACAGATGCATCTGTAACATGGTCACAGTTCCTTAGATGTGAATCCCAAAGGCCAGTTTCTAATGATTTATCTATGCCATTCAGCCGCATAGTCAAGTGGGATTGGGCTCCAAGACTGTGACTTGTCAGGGGGGAGGAAACAAAATAGACCAATGAAAAATGTTCCAAAATCTTTTGAACTCTCACCTGGCTGCCCATGTCACCAAACTTGAACCCAGCAATTTTCTGCAAGCCTGGGCTGTGGCAAATAGAGGGTTTTAATGTGTCTGTAGCAACTGAGCTCTCCATAGCCCTGTCAGAATATAACATCTGTGAACCAGCCTGACTCATTTGCCTTGGTCCACTTGCCTTCGTGCTGTCAGAGTATGCCAGCCATCCCTGAGAAAGTTCTCTTGAACAAGCCAATCCTTGAGAATCTGGCTTCAGACACTTGAGCATAAAAGGTGACTCCTCTGATGGAGCTCCACAATCCTCAAGCCCCTGGTCATTTACCATATGTTGCACTTGAGCACCCTGCTTCTGCTGTTGCTGCATTTCAACTCTGGATTGCAAAGACTGAAGAATTTCAGTGTTCAATACACCTTGCATACTGGAGTGAAGAATGTTCCTGCACAGCTCCAATGCTGGTAACATTCCAGTTCCATCTCTGCCCTTTGGCCTCTCATCTAGGAGTGTATCCTTCTCTTGCTTCATCCATCCCTCAATCTGATTTTCCTCAGCACCAGTGGATACCTGCTACAATACCCACAGGAACATAACAATTGATAACTTCTGAAAAGGAGAAAAATTTAGGCACAAGATGGAATTGCTTTCCAAAATCAAGTTTTGCATGAAAGAAAAGATTGAACCAAGATAGCATGGACATACCTCTTTAAAGGCTTGATCCAAAGAGCCAGGAGGTTCCCTAGCATGACTGGCCTCTTCTTTCTGATCATTATCATGTACTTCAGTGCCTCCTAAACTTACGGCAGCAGTGCAGGGTGCATGTTTTATTTGATTCGCTTGTTTCACAACATCTGAGCTTAAAGCAGAAACTATTTCACAATCACCACACTCTCCACCTTTTGGTGGAAGAGCATGGCTATCATCTGAGTGCAAATCTGCATCCAACCTACCTGTCTTTTGCTGCTCTAAGTGAATACATGTGGTCTTGCTAGCTCCGATACCCAAGGAGGCTAACTCAGACAAACTATTTGTCTCTGCCACCATTGTCCTGCTGCAAAAATTGCCTTCTTGGGAGGCTTGTGCTTCCTCACAGAAGGTCTTTCCTGTCTCTGCTTCTACTTGCTGAACTGTGGCTGAATGGCAGGTCTTCAAGCTTCCAGGATCCCTTCTGTCAACCTGAGCTGAATTGTCCTTCAAGCACCGCTCCTCAAGTGCAGTTCTATTTCTACTGGATTGCTCATCCAGAGCAGAGGACAGCATGCTCCTTGCTTCAGCAGTAGGCAACATCAAGTTCTGGGCACTATCCTTCAAAATATGTTTATCAACAGTCACCTTACAGCTGTGTGGTTCCTGCATTTGAGGTCCTTTCACTTTGATTCTTACAAATGAGAGACCAGATTGGTGACTACTTTTCTTTGCATGCTCCACATTGAGTCCCTTTGACACATCACTTGACTTCTTACAATTGACTGTGGATCCTGGGGCATGTTGCATGGCTTGAGCACAGAGACTGCCTGCCTTCCTCTTATGCTTTCTCAACTTCTTTTTACCAGCATGTCCCTTGTATACTTTTGCTCCACCATTTTCCACCAGACAACCAACTTCTGACTGGTGCATGTCAGGTATTCTCCCTTGGCCATCAAGCTCCATTATAATTGATTTACCTACACTGATCTTAGAAGAGAGGACTGTCTCTGAACAGTCTTTATGAACAAGAGATATTGGTTGAGCCTCTTGAGCTAAACCAGCATTGCTCGTACTGTTCATTACCTTGAGATGCATACCATTCCACAATGAGTTTTCTACATTGCTTTCCAACTGTTTTGAGGGCAACTGAATGGCATCAGCCTTCGCTGACTCAGATTCCCTCACAGACAGGATCTTGTTCCTATGTACATTATCACAAGCTAAGGCACTCAGCTCTGAAATACAGACTGACCGCTGGGATTGCTGTTGACAATGTTGACTTGCAGCAGACTTCAGGCATGCACGGTAACGTAGCCTCTCACAAGCTAACACAGTGATGTCCTGAAACTTTCCATCAGCAGGAATCTCTGAAGGAGCTGGTAATTTTGGGGGTTGATTGACCACTGGTGGTTGCCTCAAAATTTCTGTGCTTATATTCACCTGCACTGCCTTGTACTTTATGGGCCTTTTACTCACACTTTCATCGACATCCTTGCTAAATTCATTATTTGCACACTGGACAGGGCAATCACTTCCACCTTTCTTATGAGGGTTGATAGATTTTTTCTTTCTTTGCATTAAAGAGTTCTTGGACTCCATGCATGACTCTTTGGAACCTTGCTTCGTCTCCACATCTTCTGTTGTACTCCCAAAGGTCCCTTCAATAAGCTTCTCCAACCTACCTCCCTTCTTTGCTGTCAAAATGTTTTTGACTTGCTGACATCCCTGGACACAAGATTTGAACCAAAAAGACTCATGAGCAGGTAGGAGACTAAACCTATACCTTAACTTCCTGGGGCACAGAAGCAGAGAATCTGGCATGCTCTCAGAGTCATGCAATTGACTACAGTTGAAAACAAGGTAATACTACACTTAAAGAGATGCTGAGTAGATAAAATCAACTAACAAAGTTTGACTGACCTTTAGTGTGAGAGCAGGAAGTTCACGACCTTCCTTTTGAGGACCTCCAATTCCTGGGCACTGGACAAACACAAACTGCAGATCCATATCTTTCCTCTGGGCCTTGAACTGCCAGCCACTTAGAACCTGCAATTTCAGCAGCATGTTAGCATTCATCTGGACCGTCTATCAGTTAATTGTTGCAACCATGTGAATTGAATAAAACTTTAGCACCTGGGGCAGAGAGATTAAGATGCACATACTCGCACTTACCTCATTCAATGCAGCCTTTATGTTCAACTCTCTGATGATATCCTGAAGAAGTAGCACACTGCCTTTTGGGGTTTGGTGGACCCGAGGACATCCCTTCTTCCTACCCACTTTCTTCTCAGCAGGGGGATCTTTCACAGAAACATCAACCACTCTCTGCTCAAATTTGCCACCAGCACGCCATCAATTATTAGACCCATCTACCTCTCAAAATTTTGATGACACCACTCATCTAAAAGTAGGTCATGAGCACCTAAATATATATATACAATGATTCTTGTAAGGCATTCAACACCTAGCAATTGTCTAAATGTTTCCAAATTCCTCAAAAAACCAACTATCATCATGTGAACACACATTCACAGGTGGAGCTAGTGGGTTAACAGATCATGATAGCAAGAATGGGAAACTCACAGCAAGAAGTGCCTTGTCCTGGGTTTCAGGGACTGCAAGAGAGGTGCCACCTTCAAGGCGTATCTTGTCCAGACTTCCCATACGCTGTCGCTTCACATGGTGAGAGTTGTCATCCTCAGCTTCAGTGGAGGTGCATGGTAATGCATTTACACTATTCAAAGGCACCTTGGAAGGGCTATATTTACCCTCAGAAGTTTGCACCTTATCTACAGGTATACTCCTGGTCACCAAGCCAGATCGCTTTCTTTTTGCTCCTTGCATCACATTGGGGATGTTTTTTCTTTCACAGACACATGCCATATTCTGCAGACAACTACCAATTATTAGAGAAGATTTAGAAAGGAATATACATGCATGCATTGATACTCCTACATACTTATGAGATATCTTGCAGTCATTGGTGTTAATGTCAAGGCCATTAGACACCAGAAAGTAATTTTTAAATGAGAAGCAGCACCTTTTCTGAACATTGGCAAGTTTTATCAGAATCTCCTTCCAGGATCCTGAGATCAAGGAATGACTCTGTAGCCCTCCCCTTGATTGCCTTGTTTGAACTTGGTCCCCTTGAGATAGGGTATCCTGCCTGAGATTGAGCTGTCTCAAGTGACTGCATTTTAATTAACTCCTTGGCATCATCACTCCAAGAAGGATTAGTGGCATCTTCTGATTTAGCCTGAGGAACCATTGAAGTGAAGTGTGCTGCATCAATTGTGGTGACCAAACAAGAGTTGTCCTGGCTTTTGACCAGCCTCTTTCTTCCAGAAACATTTCCGCCTTCACCATCTGCAGATGAGACATCAGAGGATGCTGACTGACTTTCCACTCTTTCCATCATCGGATCCCCATAGGGTTTGTAACCATCATAGTCCTCACAGTCCAACATGAGCTCCTCAAGCCCTTCTTCACTTATGCAGGTTCCATCCTTGATGCACGGGTCCTTGAGAGCCTCTTCAAGTATTCCATCCTCTCTTTCAAACCTCTGTGCTACAGCTTCCATTTCCAGTAACCCTTCCCTAACCACAACTGACCGTGATACTCCACATGTACATTTGCGAATCTCCTCAGCTACACAGACATTTCAAAGTAAAAAGCAGACAAAATTTAATGTGGTTTCAAAAATGTGGAGCTCCCTCCTTGAATAAGATCAAACATGGTCATGAATTAAACACATGTGCAAGCAAACAGCTGGAGTTGAGAACAAGCGGCTTCACGAAAAATAAGAAAATAGATTACTCACCATGATTAAGGCAGATTGAAACCCCCATGATACACCTGCAGTTTACAAATGCAACATAGCACATGTGCTTGCAGAGGCCACAGGTGACACTTGTATTGAAGCCTGGGGAAGTGAAATATGTCTGTGATCCCTGCTTCTTCAATAACCAGCGTACCTGGTGCTGGAACCTCATCAAGCGCACAAATGCAACCTTTACTGCATATTGTTGCTCTGAAGCTAATTTCTGAAAACAATTATCAGCCGAACCCCTTATCATTTCAGCAACATTCATAGCTTCCTTGCACAGAAGCTCCTCATGGGGAAGAAGTGGAGGCCGATTCAACAGCTCATACCGCTTGCATGCTGCTGCACCATACTGCAACCAATCTGCCATTGCAAAGTTCACTGCCTCACCACAGTTGAAACCTGTGGACAAAAAAGGTCCCAATGCTCAATACAGTTAAAAACAGATCTGATAAAATAAGCAACCCAAAGACCATTCTCACCTAAAACTAGATGATCTCTTAAGGAATGCAATACATGTTCCTTGGAATTGTAAACAAATCAGGCATACTTACTCCCACTGGAGTCTTGCAGAAGATGATTGAAATTGACTTTCAGCCCCTGAAAACTAGAATAGAGACTCTAGTGACAACAAATTACTGGACAGTGGCCTCACCAGTCCTTGCAGGCCAGATCATATGTTAATTCAATTGAGCAACACTGGGCTGCTGCTTAGGAATTTTCAGCAACATACTCAGCTGCTTGTAACTTTACATGCATACACAAAAGGGGAGCTAGAATCACGCACCATGACTGAAACCTGCATGATATGCCCTGGGAAATGTGATGACAAATTCACCAGGTGCCTGTACAGCCCGATAAACTGGCACCTTACTTTTACTGAGGAGGTTTGGGGGGAACATTGTTGTCTTTCCAATTAACAAATCATAAGCTGCACCTACTCCATTTTCTGATAACATCTCAGCATCATAAACAGCTGCTTGCACCACTTCCTCAAAGGCAGGGGCCGCATGCCCTGGAACCCCATACCAGGTCTTTGAGGCACCACAGTGGTGATAATTTATGCTGAAACCATGCACACAAGAAAGAACCCTCAACATCACAGTATATGCATGACCAATATCTACTACTATATACTTCTTAGTACACAAGAGACAATATCATACGAATCTTTTTGAACCTACAATTTAAGGTAAAAAATGGTAGGTACTTGATGCATATTACATCAGAACCAAGAGAACTTGACTGCATTCTGCAGAGACTGACCATGAACCTTTCTGCTAGCAGCGACACCAGGTGCAGTGCAGCATATGCAAGAATACCTGTACAAGTAGTGGTCTTCAACATGCCATGCAAACATGCTGAAGAGCATCCCTATGTACATCATAGGCTCCGTAACTCCCTGTTCAATAGGATCAGTTAGTGCAAATCTCTCAACAGAACCCAACTGTATGATAATCTTAAAGTACCAAAGCACTAACAACAATCTAAACCAAGTTGTGATCCAAATGAACCATGAAGCAGTAGGTGGAGGCACCCTTGAGACAATACTCTCAACACATCTGACCTTTACTGATCAAGTTAATGGAAAGAAGTCACCACAAGCAGTGATATAGGGATTGGGATTGGCTTCACACCGGAATGGATGTCTCAAGGAGACGCAAAGTTGAGTTGGAAAGACGAGGAAGAACCTGCCAAAGATCAGAGCAAACCATGGAAAAAAGTCAACATAAACTCAAGTAGGTAGCATTTTTTGGGACTTCCCACATCTATGATGGAAAAGTCTAAGAAACAAGAACCTAAAACATGCCAGGAAGCACTCTGGTGACCCAATCAGATATGGACCTTCAAGTTCCATTTGCTTGTTGCTAGTGGGTCCACAGATGAATTTGAAAACGCACTCCCTTCAATATCACATCCATATTCAATGCTTGAACTTCTGCCCGAAGTGATCTCTTTCCAGAATTCCGCTTCCACAAACTTATGAGGAAGTGTCGCAGAGCTCTTAAACTTACGTGCAAAAGACTTATTTGCCATTTTCTCATACTCATAGAATGAGTAATGCCTGGTACACACAATAATCTGGGTTACATCTTTGGAAAATAGAAGTGGAACTGTCAGATACCAAAGTTATGCCTATCTTGCAACTCAGAATGGTGCAAACACTGAGTTCAACCCAGCTTCTGATCCAAATTGAAATGCAATTTTCAACACCAAAAGTTTTATGTTTGTGTTCAGTCCTTTTGCAGCACACAGAAACAGCATAAGTTCATGCATTTAATGGATCTCATTCTTCAACAACCATCGCAGTTGTGAAACTAACCTGCCACTCATAAGAAAGGTTATTTTATCCTTGGAATCCCAGTTGGCAAGCCTCAGAGGTTGCACCCGAGGCTGAAACTTGAAGCCTACTTTCTCTTTCATGAGAACTGCTCCTGCTGGAACTGCAGCTGTCACAGGGGACAATATCTTGCAAATTCCTGCATGCAATTGACATTACTTGAACTCAGTAGGGTAGCACACAGAGCAGCTGCTCCAAGTGAGTACCAGGGAAGGATTCTGCTCCCTTCTAGTCATCTTTTCACATGTGAATCTCATATCTTTAGAATATTCAAAGCCATTCTCAGAATACTCAGGGATATTACTTCAAGTTCCCACTTGCTTACTGCTAGTTCCTTTTCTTGAGAGGAGGCTCACTAATAAACCCACTGTACAGAAAGCATTGTATAGTAAACCTGAACCAACTATAATTTGGTGCAATGCAGCTTTGTTGTGCAGGAAAAATGATCCTGAATGTGTACAGTGCAGATAGGAGTGTCTCTACCATTTTGAGCTGTGCCCATACTAAGAAAGACTGGCATATACCTGGGACAGGTGTTGTCATCAGAATCAAACTAGCTTCTTTTGCTGTTCATTCCAATGGTCTAACATGTGGTACAGAGGATTGGGATGAAGAAAAAGAGAAAAACTGTTCACACTCTCTCCCCTGCCTTGATTAAAAAAACCCAGGGTCAGAAAGGCAGCTAACCATATGGTTGAGCCAGTGGGGCAATGCTGCGAATGTATGACAAAGGATCTTCAAACTCCTCCAAGGTGGGGTAGAACACGGGGCACATGGGAATGTCATCAATCCAGCTCACATCAGTGGTGCTGTTCTCCCCCTCCAAACACTTATGCATGTCTGACCGCGCAGGCAATACTGGCAGATTGCTGCTGCACTTTAGATTTTGTTTTTGCTGTTGCTCTTCCATTGTTGTTACTTGATATTGTGCTGCCCCTCGTTGCAATATGCCTTTTGGAACATCTCGAATTTGGAGCGCATCTCCTCCACTTCTTGCAATGACAGTACCTCCTGAATGGCCATCTGGCCTTAACTGCAGTGGTGGTCTGAGAGTTTGCTTCTTCTGTATGAGTAACTCTGGTCCTTTTTGATCTGCTTCTTTCAACAAGCACTTTCCCTTCACCTGGCAAGCAAATCAATCTCTTCACACCAACTACAGGTCTACAAAACAACAGGGAGGGAGGGAGGGAGGGAGCAGCGAGAAAAAAGAGATTTCAGGCCTGGGATAGTAGTGGAGAGCTTGCCAACCAACAACTTCTTCAAGGGCACATACAACAGAGCACACAACAGCCAACCAACCCACTTGAGCATGTTTCTCCTAAACATGGCATATTTTTGTCATGGAAAGTCGTTGGACAAGACCAGACCACTGTGATTTGCTCTGCGCACAGACAACCCCAAAATACACACACACACACGGAAAGGCGTACCATGTTGCAGCAGATAAGACCGTCGAGCCGGCAATGGCTCTATTGGAAAAACAAAGATGCGCATTGATTGATATGCAGATTTCTCAGTGCCCCTCCTTCTCTTCTACTACGGTGTAGTAACCCTCCTCAGGATTTCCGAACCAAAACCACGACTGACAAGGAGAGCTCCTTCTCGCCTGTGCTGCTGCTCCCTGTCCCACCCCTTCTTCCAAGGTTCTGCCCCCCCCACACACACACACTCTCTCTCTCTCAACCCGCTCCTGTAATCCCTAACCACGGCGGACCCTCCTGTTCCTGCTCTGCCTTAGTGTATCCCCTGGGTTGCTTGCTTCCCTTCCGACCCGCGCCTCTTCAATCCATTCCAAACTCCGGTTCTTCTCCCACTACGACGACGACGCCACCAACGTCACAGATTTCTTTCTCCGACTCTCTTTTCCCCGTTTCCTCCTCCTCCGCCGCTATCCTACACTGCCGGCGCCATGCAACGAACTTCCCCATTACTAAATGCTACCTAGCACTACTAAAACGAGAAAAAGCAAGCGTCTCTCTCTCTCGCTCTCTGTTTCAGTTGCTTCTTCTTCCTTCCCACATTAGAGTTCTTCTTCGCCCTTTCTTTTCTTTCTTTCTCCGAACCCGTCCACTCTCCCTCCCCCTCCCCCTCCCCCGCCCCCTATTCTTCTTCTGTCTACCCACCAAAACACAAATGAAGCCTCCTACTGATAAGAAGACTACGGCCTGGCTCCTACGCGCTGATGCCCTCCGTTCTGAAACCAACCACGCTTTTCGCTCATTCTGGTTTCTTCTTCTTCAACCTGCAGATTCGCCGCGCAGAATCCCTCGTCAGGGAAGGAAAAACCATGGCGATTCTCTCTGTCTGTCATTCCACAACAAGCTCTCTCTCTCTCTCTCTCTCTCTCTCTCTCTCTCTCTCTCTCTCAGAGAGTTTTCCAACCCCGGAGAGATGAAGGTTTTTGACGGGCGATTTTTTGCAAGGCACTCCTGCTGCTGTTGCTGCCGCTTCCTTTTCCCTCTTTCCCCCCGTTCTTTCTCTATTCTTCTTCTTCTAGTCTTTCCGCTCGTCTGCAGGCAAGAAGAAGAAGGCCGGATAGGAATAGAAACGCAAGGCGGAAGACAAACCAAACAGCGGGAAGCCGAAAGGGTGAGCGTCTCTCTGTTCTTCTTCCCCACCCGATGACGACGATTGCTCACTCGTTTTTTTTTCGCTTCCTCGCGCCCCTCCCCACCCCCCTCCCTTTTCTATTTTCCTTTTATTTGCCTTCTTCGGATAAATAGTCACGTAAACTCCATAAGAAGAACTCGCGAACTTTTTTTTTTCTCTCTCTCTCTCTCTCTTCACCTTTTCCCTCCCACCCACAAAAAGCTTTCTTCGCAAAAGCCACCGGCACCGACGACAGTGGAAAACAATCCTAGTGCAAAAGACGCAGAATAGAACTGGCGCACCAAATATAGTACCGCACACAAGGAGAGAGACAAAGAACCGGAGCTTCACCCCATTCTGCGCCCCAGCGGATCATTCCGCAGGCCACTAAGGAGGCCCGTTACGCGCATTCTATCAATGACGACTCCGAGGCAGCAGCCAATTACGGAACTCAGGAGGCTATTACAGAGCGCTTAGTTGCTCAGAATAGGCCACCTGGATATGCAATTTCTTTTACCATTTTGTTTTCCCTTTTCGTTTCCTACTCGGTTGGATTGAAAAAAAATTAATTGGATGTTGGTTTGGGGCTTTGTAGATTCCTCTTTTCTTTTCTTTTCTTTCCTTTTTCTCTCTCTCCTCCTTTGAGTTTCTCTTCTTCTCTACTTTGTTTGTGTGGGTAACTATTCAGAAATGATGCCATGTGTTTAGACAAGAAAGAAGAAGGGCTTAATTTTATTTATTTTTGTTTATTTCTCCCTTTTACAACCCCCCCCCCCCCCCCCTTCACCCCCCCCCCACCTTATTATTAGGTACTCCATTGCTTGCTTCTTTGTTGGGAGGTGGACAAATGGCTGCAATTCCATTGAACTATTCTTTTGAATTTTGGACATTGACTGGATAAGTAAGTTATGGACCAACTAACCAAACCAACCCAATTGGCAGATCATACCGAACTTAATAATATCAGTTGGGGGGGGGGGTTGTTTAGGTGGCCAAGGTTTCTTTATTGACTATTATTATCATGCATACCTGTTGCTATTGGGGACCTGATTACCAAAAACCACACTGGGAGCGTCAATGGGAACGGCATTGGAAACCTTATGGGAACAAACTGGAAACATGGTGCCAACATTCCAATCCCAAAAAAATAAATCTCACACCCCCTCCCCCCCTCCCCCCCCTCCAACAACAAAATGGGCAAAAACTGTGCTCTCTCGGGTGCGCATGTTGTTAGGTATTTCAACAAAAACTGGTCCTAAAGGCGGGCAGGCCAGGGGCAGAGGAGGTGGGGTTTTAGGGATTGGTGTGTCATTAAAAAAAGTTAGACACATTTGGTACTCTCCAAATTAGAAGTATAGAGATGCTTACCTATGGCACACCTTCATAGGTTATGAAAGTTCAACTTTTGTAGAAAAGATATTGGATAAGGGTGTGATGCTTTTGGAAGCACATTGGGAACTTGACAAACATATTGGGAACCGTTGGGAACGCAAGGGAGCATGGTGAGAACACTAAAATCCAAAAAAATCAAACACCAAACCCTCTCTCCCCCCCCCTCCTTGCTCCAAAAATGGGCCCTCCTGGGTGCATGTTGAGTCACCTCATTGTCTCATTGGCGGCATGAAAAATCTATTCCTAAAACTCTTTGTTGCCATTTTTGGCCTGGGCTAATACTCCTTTCTAAGAGCCAGAGTACCTATAATTCATATTCATATCTCCTAATTCACCTATCCTATCAATCAAATGAGGTGCCTTCGCCTTCCGAGTTCAATCTTTTCTATTTTACAATGAGCCAATCTGATTGGCTGATGACTCAAAAAAAAAGAAACTATGGAGGGTCCCCAAAATACAAGGTTCTATTTTGAAGTGTAGAGTTCCTCCCCTGTGGCTCACCTATATAAGTGAAAGGAGGACAACTTTTGCCAAAGCATATCCAATACAAGTAGGTGCTATGGAGAACATGTTGGGGAACACATTGGAAACTTGGGGAACATATTGGGAACCCATTGAGAACTTAAAGGGAACATAGTGGGAACACATTGGGATCCAGGGAAAAATGAACCCCTCAACACCTCCTCTCCCCACTCACTCCACTCTAGTACCACCCTTGGTGAATAAGGGTGGACCAAGGTGGTTTTGTAATGTTTAGACTTAAGATGCAAAAGTTATTGAATATTGAAAATTTTAGTCAAAAATAAATTTAAAAAAAATCAAAAATAAAAGCTTTAGGAACATTGGGGGAGCAAACTCTTGGTACTGTTGGAAAGTCCTTTGGTGGGTGGGAAGGTGATTTCTTAAAATTTTGGACTAAGGTGGGAAAGATATTGAATTTTGAATCATTTTCATCACTAAAATTTAATTTTAATTTTAATTTTAAAATAACTTTTTCACAATTGGGCCGTTATTGTCATGGGCCTACTACTATTCACACTTGGGCCAGCGGCGTAGGCAACAACAGTAAAAGCATATATCAGAACAAAATTATGATAAATGTAAAATGCACTTGAGGTTTTGAGGTAGCCAACAACTGCTGGGGTCATAAGGTCAGGAATAAGGCTGTTAATGGCTTAACTCAGGATGCTGTTTTCACCTTGGGGTTTGATGATATAAATAATCACCCCCCCCCCAAGGCCAATTATTGTTCTCAAAGCACCAGGCATCTTCAGGTTGTGGGTGGGAGTACTGGTCAGTTTGATGCTTATTTTTTAGTGGGCCTTCCTTAAATAAATCGCATCAAAGGAGGGGGTCACAGCTGTGTTGCAATTCATGTAATTGAAACCCATGGTAGATTGATTGTGCATTTAGGAAGAGGATCAATGATGATGTAACAAGCCAAAAAAAAAAAAAAAAGGATACTAGAAAGGATTGGGCCAAGGGTTCATGTAACAAAGTTGGAGAAACCATGGAGAAAGGGTTTAACTTAATTGTGATCAGATCCACACTTAACCAACCAATTGAAGGGAAGAAGTTCAAAGTGTTTTCAACATTTATGTTGAGAGTAGTTGGTACTTAGTACCTGAAATGATCTGTTCAATATTTAATAGTTCAAGAATCCTCCCATCATACCCAAGTAATATATGAGTTTTTATATGGAATCGAGGAATCTATGGATTTCTCTTAATTGGTGGACTTCACCACACCTAACAACAAGTATAACTCACTTTTTTGATGGCGATGCTGGACCATTTAGTACAACTAAGTTAGCAACTCCTCACTAACCCTAAACCTCACCCTCACCCTCCCTCTCCCCCTCCCCTACCTATGTACTAATTTTGTCAAGGTGTATAAGGGGCAGCTTGTCTAAGGTCAGCAATTCTCAATAGACCTATTTATGTTCAGAACTCCATGTGAATTCAAAATTTGCCCAAATTTGATAGTTGGAACTTGAACTTTCTTCAAAAGATTTAGCTCTAAAATTATGAGCATTTAGTTTAACTGATATAACACTTTTCACAAAATCAAATGGTAGTTTTGTATGTGTAAGGTAATTTAATGAGAGTTATTATCAAAACTTGGGCTCCACATTGCTTTGGACTACTGGTGACATATCACATTGAGTTCATTTTATGAAAATTATGAAAATTAAGTTACATATTTAATGAAAATTATATTGAATGAATTTGCATAATGCAAGTTGAATTGAATGCAACTCAATTGAATTTGAATTGGCATTTTTTAATTTAGTTCATTGAATTAAACACAATTTTATTTTCTTCTGGAGTCAACAAGATTAATGTTTCTATTGAAATTTCAATTGAATTGAATTTGGTTGAATTCAATCAAATACAATTTGGTTGAATTTAATTCAAATTGAATTCATTCAAACCAATTTTTATTCAATTTGATTTTAATTCAAACCAAATTAAATTCAACCAAATTATGAAAAGGTACATTTTTATTTTTTTTTAAATATATATTTATGTAAGTGAGTTGATGAAAAGAGTGAGATAGTTAAATAGCTATGGAATGTTTTCCTAATTGTGAAATGAACAATATTCAAATGGTCATGGGAACAACTTTCATTGCTTAGAAATAATGACTAGGTACTTATGCTTAATAAGCATTACTATACACTTGTATTTCCATTTCAATTAATGGTTTTGGAACACACCTCACATATCTTGACAACTTGAATGTATCATAATTCATTTTTTATTTCATTGTTCATTCATAGTTTTATTATATATACCAAGGAGCACTCACTCCAATAGGGGGGTTGATTGAGAATATTGCCAACCTTGTCAATTGGTTATTGGTTTAATTCATCACTCCCACTTCTTCTTTGCCATTAGCTATATACCAACCATTTTTATTTTACATTTGCGGAAAGAAACACTTTGCTTCAAATCATGAAGTTTACGTAGGTAATGACTTTGACATAGGCTTCTTGTTTGTTTGTTTTTCTTTGTAAAGCACAGGCACAAAATTTCTAGGTGGGCATTTTATTGGCCTTGCCTACCAAGAAGGCAAGGATAATTGTGTTTAGATTCATTATAGAGTATAGTAGCTTAAGGGATTTTGGTCCCTAGATGAATAGGTCTATTTTTATATGAGGATTTTTGGAAGATGATATTTTGGCTTGTGTTGAAACTTGAGCTTAGTTATAGAGTCATAATACCTTGAAGGATTTTGGTTTTTCTTTTAGAGGATTTTTTGAAGATTATATTTTTGCATGGTGAAATATTTGAGTTTCCATAATATTTTTTTTATTATTTTATTTTTATTTTTTTTATTTTTTGCCTTAAAGATACTTTTTAATGTAAAGGGCAAGGCGCCATAGTGTGACACACCCCCTTGTCTTCTTTAATTTTTTCCCTGGGATAACTGTTGGGTATCAAGGGAAAAAATGAAAAAAAAAATGCTTGTGCTTTGGGCCAATTAATGCCCTCAATGAGGCGTTCCTTAAAGAAGCACACAACCCACCCCAAGTGGCTTATTTGGATAAAGGCGCACTTATTTTAGGAAAGCCCCCACTTCTTCTTGAGGAGCTGCCTTTATAGTTTTCACTCACTAACTTAAATAAAATTAGGTCCTTATTTTTTTCACTTTAAAATTTTTAGAAAAAAAAAACCCCCAAACCAAAGAATTAACAAAGTCTGAAGAAAAATCTGAAAAAAAAAAATTAAAAAATCAAAACTAAGCCAGTTGTTAGAAATAAACTCCCCCCCTCCCCTAAATTAAAAAAACAATTTAAAAAAAACACACACACACACACACACACACACACACACACACAAGATAATAAAATAATTCCGTGACTTACTAATCGTGATTTAACTATGTTGCACCTAACGTCTTACTACTTACTACTACTGCAACGTACAGATTCGT
>Ga0209208_10002931_pt1 | contig 24541 bp, 32 predicted proteins | sample S1TSphfallax_3_FD_187694 | JGI IMG/M metagenome (GOLD analysis project Ga0209208, IMG submission 187694) | Host-associated microbial communities from peat moss isolated from Minnesota, USA - S1T2_Fd - Sphagnum fallax MG (SPAdes) (version 2) | ecosystem: Host-associated > Plants > Peat moss >...
ATACCCTTCATTCGTTTTCAAGAGCATAGCCTAATTTTCAACAAGTGCATTACGTTTGATAAAGCCCTCAGTCTAAGGGCATTACCAAAAACAGGCCCACACTATGGGCCCTTGTTCTGGTGATGGCCTCAACATAGGGTCTTCTTACCCTACTCCAAACGCAGAGCCTTTGTCCATGTGCTGGTTACTGTACCTACAAACTGGTTGGTGGAACCCGTTCCCTTACGCACCACAGAACCGGAACCAGTTCGGAAAGCCTGAGTTCCCATGAGTTCGGTCCCTCTGCCTGGCCAACCAAATTCCGTCCCATTCAGAGTTCAAATGGCGTTTTGTCCATGTGCTCCTGTACTCAATCCTTCTTGGAACACGTTCCCTTACCGAAGGACCCGTTCCCCTCCGGACCTAAGGAACCTGGACCAGTTCCGAACCTGAACCGGAAGCAGTAGCAGCGGCAGCCAGAGGCACGGCACGGCGCGGCAGTCTTTGCCGGACACAAAACACTCGCACGAAGACGAAGAAGAAGAGGAGCGAAAGAAGAAGACGAGAACAAAGTCTCCCTCGACGGAACAGGCCTCATCCCTGGACGGAATACAATTTGCTCCCTCGCTTGCATTGGCAGATATTACGCAGTCTGCGTTGCCTGTTTGCTGCTATTTGTTTAGAATCGTTAAGGAGAGAGGGCATCGGCGAGAAAGGAGGAGGGGGAAGGAAGGAAGGAAGGAAGGAAGGAGAAGAACGAACAACCAGGCAGTAGGCAAGATATGATTGCGCAGCGAGAGAAATTACATTGCCGGCTGCAGCAGGTGTGCATGGGTGAAGGATGCCAGAGTTGCGTAGTGGAGCGCGACAGGCCCGTCCTCCCCATCCTCCATCCCTAGTCCCGGCAGGAGCTGTCTGCCCTGAAACTGTGCCCAGACGAACGACTCCCCGGAGACGTGCGGCTGGTGTTGTTGTAGAGGAGGGTCGTCTGCGGAGGAATCGTGTTAGGACTCGTGCTGCAGTGGCTAAAGAAGAAGAAGAAGACGACGAAGAGGCAGCAGCAGAAGCAGCAGCAGTTGTTACTAGGGTTGGGAACCCTGCGAAGAAGGAAACCGGGAGCAGTCGGCCTATCAAGCAAAACCGCAACAACAAAAACTCTCCTCCTCAACACAGGGCTGCCGCTGGTGCGGGGCAAAGAGGCAGTGGACGGGGAAAGGGAGTTTCTCCTAGGTCCCGTTCCCCTCTGCCTCAGCCGGTTCAATATCCATCTCCGCTTCTTGAAGAGGAAAACGTTCAAGAGGATATTGATCTAGAGAACCTCAGAGAAGCAGAACCGGCTGAAATCAGGGCGATGGAAGAAGAGAGCGCTGGCCGCAGTGCAGAGAAGGTACCTGGCGCAGAAGATGATGGCAGCGCGGCACCTCTTCCCGAGAGGGTAAATTGTCTTGTTTGTCTGCTTGATTGATTTGCACATCTTATTTGTTCCAATTGCAGCTTATGTTGCGTTCTTATAGTTAGCATGAGCGTGCACCGTGGACAAGGTACTATTGCTTTTGGACTGCCAATCTGAGGAAGAAGTGATATTACTATGTCAGACATTGGAGGGATGCGGCCGTGGAAAATCATGCCATATCACTATGGGCTGGCTGTGTTTTCAGATGAACCAAAGTTGAGATGTTTGTCTTTGATTGGTGTGTATAGATGTATGCATCTGAAGTTTCTTCTTGGTCCATGCATGTGTGGTTGCTGTCTGTTACATTTTTCTTAAGGGTTGTTCTCTTTCTTTCTTTCAACATTTGGGAGGACATGCAGGTGCAAGTTGGTGGGTCACCGGTTTACAAGATTGAAAGGAAACTGGGCAAGGGTGGCTTTGGACAAGTATATGTAGGTCGACGTGTGAGTGGGGGCACTGAGCGGACTGGTCCACAGGCTGTAGAGGTGGATCTCACTCCTTATGCCGTGCTGCAGCTTATGTCAGTATGTTGATTGTGTATGACAAAAAAAGTATATGATTGGCATTCAATAGTAGTTGATAGCAAGGGTAACTGTGGTGGTTGGGCATGATCTGACTGAGTCTTTGAGTTGCTGTCCCGACAGAGATGATCCCATTTGGCAACTCACATCATTTTCTCATTGAGTTTCAATGTGATGAGCTGAACATTGTGGGTGCAAATTTTGTTGGCAGGTTGCATTGAAGTTTGAGCACCGGAGCAGCAAGGGGTGCAATTATGGTCCCCCATATGAGTGGCAGGTTTATAAGTATGGATTCTTTCAAGTCATAGAGCTGTTGTTGTGTGTTGCAACATTTTTGGTCTTATCCTGTGCATTTGGGATTGTTATGTGCTTTTGTAGTTGCCTTCTCCATCTCAGTAGCTCCATCTTTTATCCCCTAGATTTTTCCTGCTGTCTTTGTCTTGTATCAAGTGCAGTAAGTCAAACACGTGTTACTTTTGCAGCACACTTGGTGGCAGTCATGGGGTGCCCCGTGCACATTTCAAAGGCCGACAAGGGGACTACTATGTCATGGTAAAGCTTGTACCATTTTGGCCTGAGGCTCATCATCTGGTAGTTGCCCATTTTCTTTATGGCACATTAACTTGTAGAGCTGTATTCAATGCAGAGTGCTAACAGCTTCTGGATTACCTTTGCTATTTGCAGGTCATGGACATGCTTGGGCCGAGTCTGTGGGATGTTTGGAACTCATCAGGCCAGGCGTAAGTTGCTCCTCAAGCTTGCTGAATGTCTGTTGTGCTTCTTTTGCAGATAGGCTGGCCCTTTGGGGGACTCAGTTTTGATTGTACACATGCTGTTGCATCTCAAATCTTACTATGGTGATTTTGGTTGGCTCATGCAGGATGTCTACTGAAATGGTGGCTTGCATTGCAGTGGAAGCAATTTCCATTCTTGAGAAACTACATTCTAGAGGGTACATTCCCATGTCCTGGGGGGGTAACATGCATGTTGGGGCTGATGCAGGTGTTGGATGTATGTCATGGATTATCTTCTGGTTTGAGACTGTTATTTCCTCAGTATTGCATCTATATGTCTAGAGTCTACAGATGTATTTAAAGTGGGGCTTGAATTTAGGTATGTTCATGGAGACGTGAAGCCAGAAAATTTCCTCCTGGGACAACCTGCAACAGCTGACGAGAAGAAGCTCTTCCTTGTTGATCTTGGCCTAGGTCAGTGAAAAGCCAGTTGTTGTGCATCTTGTACTGTGGCAACCTAGTTGTGAATACCTGCTAGTGCAAATGATGATGTCCACTGTGACTGCAACATCAGTTGCTGAATGTTGGCTCGAAGGGTCTCATGTTTGCAGATGCATTAGAGGGAAAGGGGAATAGAGGTCTATTCATATTGCCTGATCCATCTGTGTTGAGAAGGAATCTGATGCTGTGTACATGGCTTGTTATGGCAGCCACAAGGTGGAGGGATGGAACTACTGGCCAGCATGTAGATTATGACCAAAGGCCTGATGTATTTCGGTAAGCATTTTCATCCTTGTTAAGTTAGTGAGCAAGACATTATTGAGCTGTGGCTGTTTTGCAGAAAAGAATGTTGTAACTCAGTGCATTCCAATGGTGGCAGTGGAACAGTTCGTTATGCAAGTGTGCATGCACACTTGGGTCGTACTGGCAGTAGAAGGGATGATATGGAGTCATTGGCGTATACCTTGGTGTTTCTTCTTCGTGGTCGTCTGCCTTGGCAAGGTTATCAGGTAGGAATTGGATTGGCACTATGTTAGGTTTAGCTTTTCACAGGGTGTTGATTGTTACATCTCCGAGTTGGTATGGTGCTGAAGGTGACTATGACTGGGCTTCTAATAGAAGTTTGATGTGCTGATGTATAGGGTGACAACAAGGGTTTCCTAGTATGTAAAAAAAAAATGGCAACATCACCAGAGATGTTGTGCTGTTTCTGCCCAATGCCTTTCAAGCAGTTCCTTGAAATTGTTGTGAACATGAAGTTTGATGAGGAGCCCAACTATGCGAAGCTTGTATCACTGTTTGATGGAATTTTGGGCCCAAATCCAGCTGTCAGGCCTATCAACACTGATGGTGCACAGAAGGTGGGATTTGTTGGAATATGTCTTCAGCTTTGCTGACAAGTATGCAAGAGTGCTTTATCTAGGTCATATACAAGGAGGCAGCTGTGTATGAGTTTTTAATTCATAAATCTTGCCATGATAGGTTGGACAAAAGAGGGGAAGGATGAGTATTGAGGAGGAAGAGGATGATCAACCAAAGAAGAAGATACGACTTGGAATGCCTGCAACGCAATGGATAACTGTCTACAATGCACGTCGGCCAATGAAGCAAAGGTATGGGTGTCTTCTGAATATGATTGGAAGTAGAGGATATGGTTGGTGTGCAGAAGGGCCAAACCACCTACCCTCTATGTAGGCCTCTCTATGCCTTCGGCTTATATGCTTGCGTTTACAGGGACAAGCTAAAATGAATTGATGCTTACTCTCACGAGCTTGTTGCAGCTTGAATGAGGATACTATTGACTTTTTTGTGTAGCTGTATGTACTGATTGCTAGCCAACATCATGACTTGAGTCCTCCTGTTGCTTCCAGAAACACAACAGACACTCAGGGTGCAGATTTTGTAGAATGGTTTGCCCAAATAATTTTGGGCAGATTATTTTTATACTTGTCTATGCCCACCATCAGAAGCTGATAAAGTCAGTGGGTAGTCATGGCAGCTCGTCACTGCTATTTGTGATACGGTGATGGTCTGACACTTTTGTGAGTGACCCTCATAAGGTAGTGACTGCACCTATTGTTACAGTATCGTCAAATTCTTAGTTGTGGAGAGTTCTCTGCAATTTCATACATATATGATTGGAGATAACTTGATGTCCTTCCCTTTTGGTGACACATTATGTTCTCTTTTGAGTGAATCAGTTTGTTCAGTGACAGGCCAATGTAAGGACCATGTAGATACTTGATCAGACTGTGATGTGCAATTTGTTGGGGGCCTGTAATGTTGGTGATTCAGTGACTTGATACTAGGTTTGGAAGTGCAGGTACCATTACAATGTGGCTGATTCACGGTTGACCCAGCATGTGGAGAAGGGCAATGAAGATGGCTTGTATATAAGCAGCGTGGCTTCTTGTACAAACCTGTGGGCTCTGATCATGGATGCTGGAACTGGGTTCACTGCACAAGTTTATGAGCTCTCCCATGTCTTTCTCCACAAGGTTTGTGAGGGTGTTTTACCATTGGGGTCACTGGGTATATCAATGACTCATGTAGTGTTATGCAATTTCTTTGGGAATAGCTTACTGATTTGATTGATTTTCTATGTACACAGGAGTGGATTATGGAGCAGTGGGAGAAGAACTACTACATCAGTGCAATTGCTGGTGCCAACAATGGGAGCTCTCTTGTTGTAATGTCAAAAGGTCAGAACAGGCTCTATTTGTTGATTGTGCAGTGTTTCGGCTACATTTTGTTTTGGATGTCATTAATTTGTGAATCTCTAATGGGAGTGTGATCATGTGAGTGTGTTAGGTACATCTTATACTCAACAATCATATAAAGTCAGTGACTCATTTCCTTTCAAGTGGATCAACAAGAAATGGAGGGAGGGATTCTATGTGACATCTATGGCTACGGCTGGCAGCCGTTGGGGAGTTGTTATGTCACGTAATGCAGGCTTCTCAGACCAGGTCAGTTTGAGACTAGGCTAAGATTATGGTTGCAAAGATGTGTTTGACTCTTCAAAGGTTGATTGCCAATTGTTGGTGTTTCACCTGTAGGTAGTGGAGCTAGACTTCTTGTATCCCAGCGAAGGAATACACCGACGGTGGGATAGTGGGTACCGCATCACTTCTACAGCTGCAACGTGGGACCAGGGCGCATTTGTTTTGAGTGTACCACGCAGGAAACCAGCTGATGAAACCCAGGAAACTTTGCGCACATCTGCCTTTCCAAGTACACATGTGAAGGTTAGAGCCACTGGTGCAGGTCTCTCTTTTTGTATGTCTGAGTTCAGAGTCTGCATTTATAATTGTAAGACATGATCCTGGTGGGTTTTTTCTGTTGTACAGGAGAAGTGGTCAAAGAATCTTTACATTGCAGCTGTAAGCTATGGACGGACTGTGTCATAACACCACTTCTGTAGCTGAGGAGATTTGAAGACTTGCAGCCAGACTGTAATTGTGAAATCTCGTATGGCTCAAATGGGGCCATTTGCGCGACAAACAACTTTTTGGGCTTTCTGCTTGATGGGTGTTATGGACATTGTCAGCACATGAGGTTAGCAGGATTTGGCCAGTATTATATTCCTTCTTGTGGTTAACTGAGAGAAACAGCCCTGGGGGTCCCACCACATGGGAAGAAAGGCAGGTGGCCTAAATTATCCAGGATATGTGTTTATTAGACAGACCCTACTGGCCTTTGAAGGCAATTCATGGGCAGGAATGTGGGGTGATCATGTTGTGTTCTTGTGCTCAGTTGTGATTACTTCAAGGAAGTGCTTGATGTTTGCAACTAAAATCATGGATCTTCCATGTGAGTGTCTGAGATGTTGCACTCCTGGTGAGGTTGAGCTGTTTCCTTGTCGGCCCCTGACAGCTATTAAACTTCTATGGGCCTTTGAACATGTCCTGTTCAGGACACAGGCCTATGTTAGGTGTTACTGATGCCTTTTTCTTTCGACTTTGTCAGCCCCACAGAAGACAATGTAGTTTTAGGTTCTGACTTTTCTTGTCTGCACTTGTCTCAATTGTTGGAACTTTATTCTGGATTCCTTTCAGCTTAAGAGCCACACATTTTTATTGTGTGGGTCAGCTCTTCATGTATGAGGTATTCATGAATCTGCTCTAATACACCTTCTTGACTTCCCCTGCTGTTTCTTAGATTAGCCATTAAGTGAAGTCCTAGTGGTCTTTCATGCGATATCTTGATAAACCTACATACACAACCAGAGTATGTATGTGGGTGTTGACATTATGATGTGTGGTCTCTTGAGCATCATGACCCGAGTCTCATTATTGCTTGTGGAAATGTGATAGAAACTCAGGATGTAGATTTTGTATAATGTGTTGCCTGAAAATTTGTGACCGATTATTACAATACTTATTTCTGCAGTTGTTGGGAGATGATGAAGTCAGGTGGTAGTCATGGTATTTTGTCACTGTGATTAGTAGTGATGAATGTGATGATGGTCTGACACATTGTGATTGGCACTTCATGTGCAGTTACAATTGGACATTGTCATGTTACCTTGAAAATTGTTGTTGTGGAGATTTCTCTGCAATTTCTAGGTATTGACTCTATCCACATGCCTCACATTCATTCCAATATTTCTATCACTGCTAAGTTGGGCATTATCAATAGTCAGTTCTACAGGTTCTTAAAAGCTTTGTAGTTGTAACTTGTTCTTAGATTCTGAGATGGTGAGTATCTTTGTCATTCTGAAGAATGAAAGCTAAACTCGGATTTTCACAAAGAGGATTGGAATTTTGCTCATATCTAATGACCAGTTCAACAGAATCTACTTTGCCATTCAATTTGCATATAAACATGTGTAATAATAGAACCTTTTAAATCTACAAGAGACATAAAGTACTCTGCTTCCATATTATGCAGCAATTCGAGCTTTTGTAAATATCTGTTTGTGTTTTGCCTTTGTTCTTGAGGGCAATGGTCAGGCAGAGTTTTGCACAGTTTGGGGCCCTGCCTGTGAGGGGGAATTGCATATTCCACATGTAAGGCCCCTGTTTGTGGGGGTGCAGGGGATAAATTACAGCAGTAATGCCCCTTTTTTCTCCCGTATTATTCAGGTATCTTCTTAGGTTTTTTCCTTGGTTTTATCAAGCAGTCATCTACTAGTTCCACGTCACGTTCTGCCATAACATGAATAAATAGTGGGGAACACTCTTGTGCTGTAAATGAATGGTGGGGAGATCCTGGCTAGAGACTGTTACTACCTAATGGGACAGCAGCTCTGCCCTACTGGACTTGTCATGTTCCTAGGTGGAATAAGCTTCTTATTTGGTCATTGTGAGCACCGAACTAGGATGCATGCATGCATGCATGCATTGGTGTCCAAGTCAAACCGTTTTTTTCTTTTTGTGTTGGTGAAGCTTTAGATCTATAACCTTCAGGTAACCAGTCGCCTGGTCCTCAATGACGTCAATCTAATTTGCTACATCATCACCTCTTTGCTTGGTTTTGACTAAGTTTTGTCTTTTTTACCAAAGTTGTGTGAGTGTGGATATTTGAATCCAGTTATTGGATTTGTAATCACATTTGTGGATGAGTAGAGAGAGCAGCTCTATTGAAGCTACCAGTGTATGAAATATATACAAGTGAGATGATCAAATGAAGGGTTGCAGCCATTTGAAACAGCAGTTTGCCCTGAGAAGCTGAGAGGTTGGTGAAGAAGGCTGCAAGGAATCCCCACTGTATTATGAGCCAAAGTTGCTACCAGAGAAAAGGGATGAGTTCATCTGTAAAGGATAGATAGGGTTTGATAAAATCTTCTTCATCCATGAATCACTGACTCAACTGAACCAGCCATCTGCATTCTAGATTCCGTTATCTAATGACTTTTATCCACAAGCAGATTAAATTCCACTAATTCATAATCTTCATCCTTGAACAGACTACACACTTCTCCCGTTTTAGGATTTCCATCCATGAACAGAGTACATGTCTCCCTAATTTCCGATCTTCATCCTCGATTTCATCCGTGAACAGAGTATAGGGAGTCCACAGGTGGCCAGCCGTATGATATTCATTCGTTCGTTTATTTCGTTCGTTCTCCGGCTTCTTACTAACTTGTCGGGGGAAGAAGGGCTTCTTCGCCGACCAACGGTCGCCAAACTGGTCGTGGCCAACCGTCCGCTGGTTTTTGGCTCCAGGCGTCGTCGTCTCTACGAGCGAGGAGACGTGACGAGGAGGAGGAGGAGGCGGAGCAGCAGCACCAGAGGCGAGCCGCGGGCGGAAGTGTTGCTGTCGCTGTCGATCGAATGAATTTGGGCTTGTGGGTGGGGCTTAAGGTCAGAGGATTTATTACGCTCCTTCCATCAGTGGAAGCTTGGGATACCCTAGCTTGAGGTGTTTGTTTGTGGGGTTTCCAAATTTGTGTGTTTTTCTTGGGGAAGAGAGTGAGAGGGATTGGGGTTCCGGGGGGTTGGTGGAAGAAGGGGGGTGCTGGGGGGTGGGGCGGGCGGGGGCAGTGGAGGATTCGGTGGTGGTGGTGGTAGAATCATGACGACCACCAATGAGCGGAAGGTGATAGAGCTGGAGCAAGGATGGGCTTTCATGCAAAAGGGCATCACCAAGCTCAAGAATCTCTTAGAAGGAGTGCCGGAGCAGCAGTTCAATTCCGAGGAGTACATCATGCTTTATACGTATTTCTTCCTTCTTTCTCTATGTTCCCCTCCCTCCCTGTCTGTCTCCCTTGGCTTTTGTATGCAACAAACTCAACGGGGTTTTTTGTCTTTTTTGCGGCCGGATGGATACATATTTTGAGATGCGCCCCTCTGCGCTGTGGTGTTCTTCTCTTCATGACGTGTGGAAAGAAAAGGATTCGGTATTTGAGATGCGCCTTTCTTTACTGCGGCGTTCTTCTTCTCTTCATGATGTGTAGAAAGAAAGGATTGGATGTTTGGGTGGGCTTGAGAATCCTTTTCAGATATTCAGTCTTCTTTGCTTCTTGATTGCCAACTTCTGTGCAGGACAATTTACAACATGTGCACCCAGAAGCCTCCACAGGATTACTCACAACAACTTTATGATAGATATAGGGAGTCATTTGAGGAGTACATCAACAGCATGGTATGTACAGAGCATGCATGATTTTGTTTTATTTTTCTTTTGCCCCTTTGGTTGTGTTATCATGCCTTTGGAGACCCAAGATGATGATGATCCGTTGTTTCCCCTAGATCTTTCTCCCTTGAAAGTTGTGTGAACAAGTTTGAACCCATTTGGTTTTTGCTGAGGAAATCATGAACTTCTGTAGATTTTCTCAGAAACCCTAATTTGGAGGATGCGTAACTGTTGTGAGGTTGACAACAGGATTCTGGAGATCTTCATCCTGACTGTTCTGTGGATTAACCTTAAAAGAGCAAAAAAATGTTGTACTAACAGGTCTTGCCTGCACTAAGAGAAAAGCATGATGAGTTCATGCTGAGAGAGCTTGTGAAGAGATGGGACAATCACAAGATCATGGTCCGCTGGTTGTCACGGTTTTTCAATTACCTTGATCGATACTTTATTGCAAGAAGATCCCTCCCAGCACTCAGTGAAGTGGGACTCATGTGTTTCCGTGACCTGGTATGTCTTTTTTCTGAGCTACAAATCAGGATGGTTGTAGAGACACCCTTTTGTGTGGGTCTCCTCCTTTGCACTCTGTAAAATTGTGTAGTTGCAGCTGTCTCCTCTTGTAGTTTACATCTGATGGCTGGCTCTTTCATATGACATGGGTGTTGGTATTCTGAACATGCAGGTCTATGCAGAAATGAAAACAAATGTGAAAGACGCTGTTGTTGCCTTGGTATGGTTTCCTGACTGTGTATTGCAAACAGAGCTGTGCATCTTTGCAGGGTTGTTGGGTGAAGTTGAATTGGGAATTGGGGGTTTTTGTCTACAGTTGTGATAAGCTCTTGGGTATATATGACTGGTTAGTTGCTTAGTTTCAGAACTGCTGACGCATTTGTTCACTATCATCACACAGATTGATCGTGAGCGTGAAGGGGAGCAGATTGATCGTGCACTCCTAAAGAATGTGCTTGGCATCTTTGTGGAAATTGGTATGGGGAATATGGATGCATATGAAACTGACTTTGAAACTTCCATGCTCCAAGACACTGCTGCTTATTATTCTCGCAAAGCAGCATCTTGGATCGAGGAAGATTCCTGCCCAGACTACATGCTTAAGGTCTTGGAACACATTCTTTACATCCTCTCTTTCCATGAAAATCTCTTTTGCATGCCCCAATTGTTGTCTTCATGCTCAGTATCAATATGATCTAGCTTGTTATGATGCAAAATGTCAGTTGGTTGCAGGCTGAGGAGTGTTTGAAAAGAGAGAAGGAAAGGGTTGGCCATTATCTGCATGCAAGCAGTGAACAGAAGTTATTGGAGGTAAGTAATCTTGCAGTTCTTGAATGGATGTACAAATCTGTATGGCCCTTTATGGAGGCGTCCTCTCTATGCCATAAGCCGAGATGTTGGCTTATATAATGGCAGGCTAAAATGAAATGAAGCTTGCCTTTCCAACTGACTGAATAAGGATACCATTGACTTAGTTAATGCCTCTTGACTGCTAGCTGACTTCGTGAATGAGTACTCTTGTTGCTTCCAGAAATGTCATAGAATCTTCAGGACAGGTTTCTGTTGATTGCTGAAATTTTGAGCAGATTCTTACATTCTTATCTACACCCACCATCTGAGAAGGGTTCAGGCAAACTCACTACGAATTTCTTGCCAAGTTATGCCCTGTTTTAGATGGAGATAGAGGTGTGGTTTTATGTTATATGTTTAGTGTTTGTTTGAGTAAAATGCTATAAGTGGGTCAAACCTAAAAGTCAGGTCAGCCTTTCAAAGATTCATGTAAGAGAAGCCAAAAGATTATCAAAACTCCTTACAATTTCTTCTTTTGAGATTAGACCTGTGTGTGCTGTCTGAGCCAAAGATGGTTTTTTATTCCTTTCCATTCTGCTACATTGAAAAGGTCAAGATTTTGTGGTTTCAAATGGGGAATTGATAGTAGTAGGTTGAATCTTGCTGGTGCTTTGATTGGAAAAGAAGAGGATGAGTATCCTTCATTTCATTCGTTTCTAGAGGCTGTAATTTACAAGGTGACAAAGTCACCCAGAGTTCATAAACCTACTCCTATGTAATGAGAAATGGTTCTAAATTGTTCTGCATCCTAGAAGTAAGGTCTGAAATCTGAAAGTTCAATGCTACCTATCAGTTTTGCTCCTTTGTCTCTTCTTATGCCTTCTCAAATCTCAGGTTTCATTGATCGGCACCTCCCTTCCATGGTGTCATCCTTCAGTTCTTAAAAGAGTTTGCTCCCCTCCCCTAGTAGCTTGGAAGTGCATTGAATCTTCAGATCAAGATTTCTTTGGTTATAGAGAAAGGACTTGAGTCTCTTGGAAGTACTGAAAGTGTTTGTAATTCTGCTTGTTCCCATCTCCAAAGATTTATTTATCCTCACTTTCATGTTAGTTTATTATAATTTCATTCGACCTAGACATTCTTCAAGACCCGATTTGGTTTGTTGTTTCTGGAAGTTATTTCTTCAAGAAGCTTTTGAAAGAGGTCTTTACAGATTTCTTCTTATTTGCAAGAAGAGATCCAATGGTGCATGGGCTTTTGACTGAAATGTCTGAAGTCCTTGGTTTATAAACTTGAAGATCCAAGCCTTGCACCAAGGTCAGGGTAATGTTTCCTCTTAATGTACATTGGTTAATGTATGACATTGACCTCCACCCACTGCTGGGAGCTGATGAAGTCAGGGGGTATTTTATGGTAGCCGGTCACTATGTACATGTTGCTGTGGAAGGTCATGGCAGCTCATCACTGCTATTTGTGGTCAAGGTGATGGTCTGAGCAGTGTTGTCATTTTCGAAACTGCTTCTTTACTTTTGTTTTCTGGTCTCTGTGTTCTAGTAAATATGAAATGGTATCATAGGCACTTTTACAGAAAAGGAAGATGGTTGAGTTTCTTTTTTCCCCCTGTTTCATGATGTGTTGCAAGGTCTGAAATAGTTATGTCCTTATTGGGTCATCTCTCAATTTAGTCAATTGGAAGTATTGAGGAGTTACCTGTTCTTTCCATGGTTTTGAGAAGATGCATAAGGTTATGATTGCACTGATTTTCTTGTTGTGTTAGTTTTGGGTTAGGATGGAGAGAATGGTCAGTGTTGTTGTGGAGTTTGCAATCTCATAGATATGTTCCAAGCAGATGGTCTGTTTTCTCTGTCGTGATCATTTGGCTATCTTTGCAATAATCCTCTTTCCAAGTAGCTGTACTAGTAGGGGCTTCAGGCTGTGTTTTTGGGAGCAGGTTCACTATTTCCATCTGGTGTTTATGCCCACATGATCTATTCAGGATGTTGGTATGAATACAATGAGCATCACAAAAGAGTGCAATATCTAAGAAACAGCTATTCAAACTTCACTTAAATAACTCATTGACCAAGTTGTGATGTGTTTTATATGTTCCCCTTTGCAATTTTGCAGAAGGTCCAACATGAATTGCTTACACAGTATGAAAACCAACTTCTTGAAAAGGAACACTCAGGATGCCATTCTCTGTTGAGAGATGACAAGGTGAGTAAGTGAATTTTCATCTTGTGAGATAGAAAATACAACATGACCCTGTACTTGTTCATTGTGGTAGCCTCTTTGACAATCAATGCATGTTCAGTTGGATAAGGTTGATATAATGATGGTACTCAGTACACACCGATAGTCTAATGAGGATGCTCTTTACAGGTGGAGGACCTTTCTCGGATGTACCGGTTGTTCTGCAGGATTCCAAAGGGATTGGAACCTGTAGCTGGTGTCTTCCGTCAGGTACCTGGAAATCCAGATCCTTGAAGGATGATTTCAATTTCAGTTCTTTTTTCTGTTTACAAAACCAGGGACTCAAGAAACAAGTTTTTTGTGTCAAGATGTCAATGAGATAGAAAGCTGCATCTACTAGGAACTCCCTGAGGGAATTTACTTTGTTCTGCAGCATGTTACAGATGAGGGGACAACATTGGTCAAGCAAGCTGAGGATGCTGCCAGCAGCAAAAAGGTCAGGTTTGCAATATCTGTCTAATTTTTGCCCTAATTGGTGACTATTGTATTATTTTCTTATCTACACCCACTGTCGGGAGCTGATGACAGTTGATGGGAATGGCAGCTAGTCACTGCCATTCATGATGAAAGGACATGGTTCTCAGAATTTTTGTGAGTGACACCCTCAATGTCATGACCAAACTCATGCTTGTGAGTTACTTTTTGGTTTGCCCACACTTGACATCATGGTTGTACCTTAAGTAATTTTTGTGTAGTGTGTCTCTCTACAATCTCCTGGGAATTTACATGTAGTTCAAGCTTTATTCACATGTTAACATGGAGAGTTCAGCCTGCATTTTTTGAACCGGATCTTGAAATGGAGTTTGTAATTTTTTACCTTTCTCTTGTGTTGTACAGGCCGAGAAGAAAGATACTGTTGGAGTACAGGAGCAGGTATGCTAAAGATGGTCACCTATTTGCTTTGTTTTGACTGAAATCAGTCTCTCAAAGTTGGGAGTTTAGTTTGTTGGGAAACCACCACATAAGATTGAGCAGCAGCATTTTGAGTTTCTATTGAGCAGCAGCATTTTGAGTTTCTGTTTTCTTTAGAGTTGGGTTTCCTCTTCTTTTCATGCTTGCTGATTAGTTGCTGTCATATTGTCAGATCTGAATTGAGATTTCCTCAATTTCCTCAATTGAGACACCTCTCAATTCTTTTCAGGTTGACTTAAAATCATAAGTAGTGAGGAATTGCTAGGATGAATCAAGATGTCTTGTACCCAATCTGTGGACGAAAGGGACTTGCATGGATGGTTACTCAGAATTGACTTCAGCATTCCTTGTGTAGATGGAACCTGTGTTCAAACCTTGGATTTGAGCTTGTGAAGCCCTGGCAGATGCTATGGACCATGTGGTGCAGTGGGGGTGTAGATGAGGTGTATAACATGCTGCCATGCTGGTCTTTGCAGGCATTTGTGCGCAAGGTGATTGAGCTCCATGACAAGTATCTGCAGTATGTCAGCGAATGCTTCGTGAATCATTCCTTGTTTCACAAGGTCAGCTAGCTACAATGTTGGGTTTGAAAGTTAAATGGACATCTTACTGCTGTGTGTAACAACTGTAATCTGCTTCTATGTGTATTAGCTCTGAACACTTGAACTAAATCTCTTCATGCTTGTGCTGTGCTCTTGGGTCAATAATTGTCCTTTGGATGGCATGCACTATAGGTGGCTTGTCTTTTATTGTTGGTGGGTTAGTCCCAGTAAGTACTGATATCTTTGCAAGCTTTGTCTGATTGCATCAAAATTAGGAATATTTCTTTAAAAAGTCAAGTAATCAACAATATGTGGTCCTCATAGTCATTATGCACCTAGCATGTACATGGACATACCATCGAGTTCATCTTGCCACCAGATATTTCATGTTGGGTTTGTTGGTAGACAAGTTTCATGTTGAGATTTTTGGTCTATTGACCTGAGTCATGTATCTGATTGTGGCTATCCGAGGTGGGCATAACCAGATCCCACAAGAATTCCAAAGATAAGGACCTTATGCTGGAAAAGAGTTGTGGTTGGCCCAATCAGGAAGTAGATAATTGCAACCCCAAAGGATCCTGTCTCTGAGAGGACCTGAGGTGTAGGGCAGAGGATCTCTGAGTCACACCAGCTTTGGCTAGCATGAGAGCTTTTTTAGTGTTGAAAATTGATTCTCCTAAGTTGACAGACATTCCATTGGGGGTTGGACATGCAGGCACTGAAGGAAGCTTTTGAGGTGTTTTGCAACAAAGGTGTTGCAGGGAGCACAAGTGCAGAACTTCTTGCCACATTTTGTGACAATTTGTTGAAGAAGGGGGGTAGTGAAAAGTTGAGTGATGAAGCAATTGAAGATACCCTCGAGAAGGTAAGTGATTACTTTGACGTTCAGAGTTTGGAAGTTGAAACTCTGTGCATGACTCGTGTGGGTTATTCCCAGATAGAATATTTTGCACTTTGGTACCAGACCTCTATTTGCAGGGTCTGTGATGTAGGTTGGATACTCGCAAGGGGCTTCTGGCCACCAAGTAGGAAAGGTTTAGAGGGTTTAAATTTTTCTCTGAGGACCTGATTATTATTTTTTATGTGCAGGTGGTGAAGCTTCTTGCATACATCAGTGACAAAGATTTGTTTGCAGAGTTCTACAGGTATTTCTATCGATTGCTGCTGTGTGAGGAGTTCTTGGTATTTGTGTTTGTGTTTGACACATTTTTTTATTTCTTCTTTTATTAGACCAGTTGTCAAAGGCTAAAGGGCTGACAGTGGCACATGGTAACAGAGTTTCTGCAGTTTATACTGTTTTGGTAGTCTAGCTGGAGATGTGTTTATTATCCAAAGGGATCGTGTTCTGTCATGGGTTTTGGTGAGCAATAAGATGAGCCCATTCTGATGCTTAACTTCAGCTGAACTGCAATTATTTGAGTTCTTTTGATGCTGAAGTGGTGGGTTGCGGTGGGGACAGGAAGAAGCTGGCTCGCAGACTGCTGTTTGACAAGAGTGCTAATGATGACCATGAACGCAGTATCCTGACTAAGTTGAAACAACAGTGTGGTGGGCAGTTCACCTCCAAAATGGAGGGAATGGTATGTTGACAGGTCATTTTGTAGAGTTTCTCACTATAGTTCTTACAAGAAGAGAGTGGATATCCACACCCCAACTATAACATGAAGTAGTGAAGAGTTGGAGCTTAATGTTGGAGCTTGATCTACTGCAAATCTTCCATTTTTGGTGGGGACTCACCTACCAAAAGTAATTTAACTCCTATTAAGAGCATTGAGGTTCAACAGATTTCAATCGCATCACTTTGGTTTTCAGACAAATGTGTAACTTGGGACAAGGGTAGTGAATGCAGGTCACAGACTTGACATTAGCACGAGAAAATCAAACAAGTTTTGAGGAGTATCTGAGTGAAGCTGCCACCTCAAACCCGGGCATTGATTTGACTGTCACGGTTCTGACCACTGGTTTTTGGCCAAGCTACAAGTCATCTGATCTTGCATTACCTGCTGAAATGGTTCGTGCCATATTCATGGTTTCTCAATTTCTCAGTTGTGCCAAAATCAATTGCTATTGAAAAGCACCTGCTTTTATCAGGAAGTTCACTTGGGTATTTTTTTGTATAATATCTCACCAAACCTAGGCTGGAAGAAACACCGAATTGAGTTTTTTAGCATAATGTTATTGTGGTAACAGTTGTTGATGTTGGAGTCCAGATTGCATTGCATTGCTTTCTGTTAGGTGACAGCAAATTAGTATAAGTGGACTTTTTGCTGTTGGGTGAATTTGGGCCCCTCTGCCTAAACTGATCTTATAGGTGGGGTTCTTCTTGCAGGTGAAATGTGTTGAAGTTTTCAAGGAATTCTATCAAACAAAGACGAAGCACAGAAAGTTGACTTGGATATATTCTCTGGGGACTTGTAATATAACTGGAAAGTTTGATGCAAAGCCAATCGAACTGATTGTCACCACATATCAGGTATTTGAATGGCTGTAGCACTGTTGCATTCTTTGTTGTGGTGTTTCCTTATATTAAATCTTATGGAAGGGAGGTTTTGATCAATAGGGGATTATGGGTTGTTCTGATGAAATCTTGTCATCTTAAACCAAGATGTTGCAATGAGATTTAGTTTGGTTATTAGATGAAATTCCCTAAAATGCAGCATTGTGGTTTCATACAAGCTAGTTTTGTCTCAGCCCTGCCAATCCTCATGATCTAAGCCATCTCTAGAATATCTTGCCTAATAAGTGTTAACACAGGAGAGCATCCATGACCATTATATATATATATATATGAGGCTGGTTACACTCTGTAGCTTTACTTTTTCACATCAAGATCACCAGAGAAAGCTTATTAGGATTAGGTATAGTTCTTAAGTTCTATTGTGTTCTATATATTGTACAGGCAGCAGTGTTATTGCTATTCAACACCACAGAGAGACTGAGCTACACTGACATCAAGGGTCAATTAAATCTTACTGATGAGGACGTCATAAGATTGCTGCATTCTTTGTCATGTGCTAAGTATAAGATTTTGAACAAAGAACCCAACTCCAAGTCAGTGACTCAAACTGACTACTTTGAGTTCAACATCAAGTTCACTGACAAGATGCGGCGTATAAAGGTGTGTTTTCTTCTCACATCATTGCCTCTAAATTTTTGGGGTTTGAAAATCGAAACAGTAGTGGTCATGTTATCCTTTTTTTTTGGTAAGATATGGGGTTTTGTCTGCAATCATTTGAGACATGAGGAACCATTTAAGTGCATTGTTATTGCTGTGTTTCTCCTTACTGCTTTTGGTTAGGTGTAGGTCCTCCTGACAAAGTTAGCAGGCTGTGGATCATATTTAGGGTTGACCTTGTTATCTTTCATGAATAAGTGGAAAGATGGATATCGTTTTGTGAGGTATTCCATGTCCAATACATGTGGCAATCATATGGTATAAATTCTTCCGTCGTTTTAAACTATGTCAAAATGTTGGTGCTCAGATTCCACTGCCACCTATGGATGAGAAGAAGAAGGTCATAGAGGATGTTGATAAGGACCGGCGCTATGCCATTGATGCATCCATTGTCCGTATTATGAAGAGCCGGAAGGTTCTGCCACACCAACAACTGGTTCTGGAGTGTGTTGAGCAGCTTGGGCGCATGTTCAAGGTGAGTCTCCTTTTTTTGTCCCTTTTCATGTGTCAGGTTATTTCCTCTCATTATACAGCTGTGCATGCCTACTGCTGGCCAGGGAATTATAAGGGATCACAGATTAATGATATTGTTTGGAAGTATAGGATTAAACAACAGTTCTCCTAGAGGATGAGAATGCACAAAGAATTTCAAGCTTCCTTATATTACCTATGAACAAGTTGAAAACCTTTTCCTCAGTCCATATGGAAAGATATGGAAGCTGGCCCCCAGGAAACTTCACAGCTTAAGATAGATGAAGAAGATACTACTCCAGTGATTGTTGTCCCTGAGGAAGGCACCCTGGCATCCTCACTTGCAGCTGAATCTTTCCATCACTGTCAGTCTTGTGGCAGAAACTCAGTATTTTGGTTAATGTCAGATTTTTTTCCACCCACTATTGGGAGCTGATAAATTCAGTATGCAAGCTGTTCATTATCACACATGCTTTTGTTGATGTTCACTAACCAGGCATTTGACTCTTGCTACTGTTCACACAATACTTCTTCATGTTTTTTGTGGGTTTTCTAGATTTTGGGTCACATCTTTTTCCTGTGCAGCGGTACATAATTGGATCTGAAATCTCTAAATCCTTATTATCAGGTCATTTGTCAATTTTATTGAGGTTGATTCAGATCATCAGTAGAGGGAAGTCATCAATGCTTATGAAGATACATGTGTCAGAGACATCTCTCTTTGGTGCTAGCCAACATCATGGCCAAGTTGTGGTGTTGCTTCTGGAAAATGCAGCAGAAACTCAGTACGCAGATTTTCTATAATTATTTGCCCAAAATTTTGGGCAGATTATAATATACTTATAAAAGGACTTCCACCATCAGGAGCTGGTGAAGTCAGTGGGAGTCATGGCAGCTAGTCACTGCTATTCATGATGAAGGTGATGGTCTGATAGTTTGTGAATGACAGTGGTAAGGTTATGAATACACTCATTCTTGTCATGCTAGTTTTGGTCTTGCTGTAACTGTTACAACAGTCACCTTGGACATGGTACTGTGGGGTTTTCTTTCAAATCTCATCAATATCTTTGCAAAATATTTAATTATCTAATGTTGCTTTCATTTGTTTTCCTGGCAGCCTGATTTCAAGGTCATCAAAAAGCGGGTTGAAGATCTGATTGCTCGGGAGTATCTAGAACGAGATAAGGACAACCCAAATATGTTCAAGTATTTGGCATAATGGCGACTTAGGTGCCTAGTGCTTTCAAAACAGCAGGCCACAATTGACAACATCAGTGTTGGTATACTTATCCTGGCACATATCATTGAGACAGTGTTGAAGGAATTTGCTAGCTTTTAGAAAGTAGTATTGATTCTCAATGTTTAGTGGCTGTTATAAGTCAGGGGCCATGCTTTGGGATCTTTGAACTCAATCTTTGGAACACAGCAGGGGTGCATCTGTAATACTTGGCTTTGCAGAAGGTACAGAATCTCTTCATTGTTGATTGTAGGGTCACCTGCAACAGGCTTGGCCCATGTTTAGTCCTTTTTCAACATGCAACTAAAGGCTTTTGCTGTATATAGGCATGGTCTGAGTACAGTCACAGATAATGAAGTGCAATTTGTCAAACTGCACTCTACATGGATGTGGTTGAGAATATATTTTTGTCAGTGTGTTTTTCTTCTTTTTTGTTTGCACTGATCAAATAAAAGAAAATCTGTCCTCCAAAGAATCTGGGAACATGATGATGGGAGATCCCCAGATGGCAAGTCTAACTTGCAGGGTCTTCTTTCCAAAGTTTGCAAAATGTATTGAGTAGTGAATTTCATGTTGATAAATGAGATTTTGTAACAGAATTATTGTTGATCCTTCTCAGTATCAAGGTTGGTAGTCTTTGACATCCTCCCATGTTTCGGATTGGGCTATTTTACCTCTGCAAGTTCTGTGGAATATGTTCCTTCCAGAGTATTTTGATGGAGGGCAGTCGAATGTTAGTCTTTCACAGGGAACATGGGAAGACTTGAAAATTGGATTGGTGAATTTGGGTCTGGAGCCTGGACCAGTGATGGTTTGGTTTCAGTTTCTTTTCTATGATGCCAAGCTTGGGTTTGGAGTATGTTGTAGCTTTTCAGAAATAGCTAGGCTTCAAAGCACTAAGAGATTTTGCCTTGGTGGTTCCCAACCTGTCTGGTTGCTTTTTGGCTACAAAGAGCATGTGGGTTCTAAATGTGGCTATGTAAAACTGGGACTTGTTCAAATTTAGTAACATCAATTTTCATTACTGGTTCAAACCAAGAAGAGAGTTAGCACAAATAGAGGGGATGGTAGATGTCTCCTCTCAATGGCTAGAAATCCATCCTCCCTCTTTGGATTATAGCTATCCAAGCCTGTACAGATGAGATGACTTCTCTTGATGGCTAGAAATCCATCCTCCCTCTTTCCATTGCAGCTATACAGGCCTGTATAGATGGAATGTCTTCTCTTGATGGCTGCAAATCCATCATCCTTCTTTGGATTTCAGCTATCCAAGCCTGCATAGATGGTTGGAAGACACTCAGAGAAAATATCCAATATGTTTTGAGGGCACCTTGCATGAGCCTTATATGCATGAATATTCTTCTTAGAAATGAGGAGGGATCTTATACTGGGTGAAAGGCATGAAATCCCCTCTTAAGGAGTAGGTGTAAGATACCTCCCCAACTATGCCTTGTGATCTATGGATGTTTAAGTTCACACTAACATTTGCCTTGTGGTTTATGATGGACAAAAAGCCCGTGGGCAAGGGATAGTCCGAAGATAAGGGGCCTTATTTAGCTGGTGCTGCTGCATCTTAGGCCCCTAATTTTGAGAATGCGTGACCTTGGGGCTTTTACCCTAATTTTCCTTCAACTTTTAGTATAGTCGATTGACTATTAGGAAGCATCAATAGTGAAGAATGCTGCTTGGTGAATCTATAATGGGAACAACCAATTATGTTTTAGTAAAGGCCCTTCTCAAGTCCTTCACCACCCAACAAAACATATTACCCTATCTATATTCCGTAGTACATTAAAACTTGTTCATGGTTTTCTTTGTTGGCTCTATTGCATTAGGGGCAGAGACTATGTGACAAGATTTGAGATGAACAAAGTGCTTATCAGCGAAAAAGGCAAACTATAATATACTCATTAATGTATTTTAATGTGGTAATTTTGTTCATCCTATTTTGGTAGGACGAAGGACGAAGTTCATGAGACTAAAACACTTAATTGAAGTTGGGTTTTTAAAGTTTAGACTGTACCTTAAAAATAAAGTCTCACAAAAAGTTTTTCAACCTTATGTATTGCAAAGCAATCTCAATCACATTGTACACATGTGAAAGTTCCACTAGCCCCTCTACCCCTTGTAATTGGCAATTATAGGCCCTATCCCCTTCCTCTTCTTTACACTCTTTCTAATCCCACTCTTTTTGGAAGATAAGTACATTTGCTTGCTATCCTCTCAATTGATCTCTTTTCGACCTTCGCATCCTACTTATTTCATAAGTCAAATCAATTTGTGAATCAAACTTTTTTTGTCATTTTCTCCTTAACCCTTATATCTTGTAATTGGTAATTATAGCAACCCTTTTTTCTACTTGCTTGCTTTGTGGTCTCACTTTTTTTTTAACATGTATGCACTTGCTTTGCATCTTTTATTTATATGCATAACCCATTTTTTTTATACCATTTTCGGCCTAAGGAATGTTAATTGTGGAACATAGTTGCTTCATAACTTACTCATGTTATGAATCCAAGATTTTTTTAATAATATCTTTCATTAAAGAAAAACCCAAGATCTAGTTTTCATTGAACATATATCACATGAACATTGGTTCATCACATTATAAATGTATCCCTATTAAATTAGGGCAAGGTCAAACTTTGAACAATTGAAATAAGAACAATTGTTGAACATTTTTCAACAAATGTGGGACTAAATGAAAAGTAATACATGTAAGCTACCAACATTTGTATATGATACTTTTTACTATAATCCAATATAGTTAGCAACAATAATGTCATGTTTATCTTCAAGGTGTTTTCCATTAATTATTTAACTCATGTGTGATGAAGAACATATTACATGTGTGATCACACATGCAATCTATTCTTGAGGTATGACTTTTGGAGAAATCATTGGTTATTTTTCCAAAGATTTAGATATCCAACATAGACTTAAAGGTTCTAGAACCAATATTCTAATCTCCTATAAATATATGTATAAAAGTATGTAATTACATCGTTGAGGATGATCTCTCATTAATCATTTATTGGCTATTCAATCTTTGTGTTGAATTCATTTCTAGTTTGCAGCATGAGACTTAAGAAATGAGGTAGAATTGTTGTTTGGTGTTGATGACTTGTATGATAAGATTGTAGATGTGACTTTGGAAGGGAAGATATTATGTCAATATGGTACTTTTGACAAGGTACCAAATAAGATGCTTGAGAGTTCACCTTATGTTTACTTGCATTGCGATGTTTTGTACAAGTAAGGATATACAATAATTGTATTTAGTTTGATGTCCCATATAGTGGAATGACATGAGGAAATTTTGAAATTAGATTCTTATATATGATTAGAAAATTTTGAAAATTTTCCAAAGTCAGCAAAAATCTTTGAAAAGGGAAATATGTTTTTTTTGTGAGTTTCATTTATTACTAGAGTTTCTATCATTCCAACATTTGAATCACAAATTGTGCCCAAGTTGTTCCATTTAAACATTATAGTAGAATTTTGGAAAAAATCACTTGAAACTTGGATTTTGGCAACCATTGTGGTAGAGATTACAATATTTGAAGAGAGTACAAACAAGCCCATGAACTTAAAATTATAGATGGTCTTCCTAAACATGATCATGACATTGTAACCTCAAAATTACAAAAATATTAGTAAATTGTGAAAGTGTTTAACGTTGGTCATTGTGTCACGACATTGTCCAAGAACATTGTTGCAACAACTTTTGGAGGTCAATATCTTGTGTGACCATTTCATTACATTGTTAGAAGTGGTTGATAATACTACAAGACAACGTCTACAAAATGTGTATTGCACAAAGAATATTTCTAATACATCTTGCACCAAATAGGTATGTATTATTTTGCATCATTTATGATGTTTCATGTATTTTAATTTTCATGTGTTGATTCATGACTATTGTCATTTGTGGTTTCAAATTTTCTTTTTTTAATTTTACTTCCATCATGTAAGTTTTTGGTACATTGTTTGTAATTAATTCACCAACCCATCCATTTAAACAAATTTCCAAAAGCTACAAATTTTGGAATATCCTTATAATACCCGAAGGTAAATACTATTGCAATGTATGTCAATCAAATCAAGAGGTGCAAAAAATGGGTTTTATATGTGGGAAAATCACAACTATTACACAAATTGTTCTTTTTTCTCTACATGGTCAATGGCTTGAAGTTGTGAACTACACATGGAGAAATGACAATTTAAAAATTGCAATAGGGGTAACAAGTCAAATTTTATGTCACTTCATAATTTTATAAAAGGGATTTTTTCTTGAGACCTATTTTCATATTTGGGTTTGAAAAATATTCAAATCCTTCAATGTTGATTGATACAACATTATTTACAAAAACTGAAAATCCAAGCACATTAGAAATTGGTTTCTCTTGTGAAAAGTTGAAACTTCATTGGAATTTGAAATGAAAATTAGTAGTGAAAGAAAGGGAAAGTGGAAAATAAATATTCGTGATGAAGGTGTAAGTGTAAGAAATCCACATAAGCATGGGAAATACTTTGTTGTTTCATTTTGTACATACTAAATAATATAAATAATTATTATTTTCACTTCAAATAGTAAGTCCAAAAACCTCTTTCTAAGTTGTGAATTTGTTTTATTTTTTCATATGTTGATATGGCCTTGTTTGAATACATCCAATTTATTAAAATCATTTAGTTTTCAGCTACAATTGTGACACAATTTTTACATACAATGTTCTTGCATCCAAGTGTATTATTTAAAAACTTTATTCAATTAAGTGATTCAAATTTTGTTTGACATGTGATCCTTCCATCCAATTTTTACATTTAGTTTTCACATTTAAAGTTTACATCTAGTGCTCACACACAACAAAAATATTTCATTACATTA
>Ga0209208_10002932_pt1 | contig 24541 bp, 13 predicted proteins | sample S1TSphfallax_3_FD_187694 | JGI IMG/M metagenome (GOLD analysis project Ga0209208, IMG submission 187694) | Host-associated microbial communities from peat moss isolated from Minnesota, USA - S1T2_Fd - Sphagnum fallax MG (SPAdes) (version 2) | ecosystem: Host-associated > Plants > Peat moss >...
CCCCCTCCCCCCTTAAGTCATAAACACATTTGAACACATCACATCAATAAATGAATATACATTGTGAAAAAGGTCAAAAGGACACAATGATTTTCCAAATGGAGGCTAGAATCATAAAAGGGAAAAAATTTGAAAAAGAAGAAAGTCAAAAAGAAAAAGACCCAAAGCAAGGGAGGGAGGGCGAGAAGGGAAGTTTGAAGGATAAGATTTTAAAATTCTCATCCAATAATGTCTTTTACCCATGTTTCATATTTTAGTTTTGATTTAGATTTTACCAGCACAAGGTATGTTTATCATTTCAAATTCATATAGAGTGATTAGCCTTAGGGTAGTTTACCCAAGTAAGAATTAATGTATTTTTTTGTTAAATAGCTTGGGTCCTTATTTTGCACATTTTATTTCAAGTTGTATTACTTATTTGTTTAATACATACTCCCAATTATTAAATCATGAAGTAACTTTCTTAATCACAAGATTTTTTTAATTACCATGATCCTTCATCAACTTAAATTTTGTTGCTTAAATCCCATAAAATTTAAGGCAATCAATTTCATTTTAATTTCCACTACTATTGTCCATGTTAAGTTCATGCAACATATAAATGTTCTTTTGGGATAAATGTCCAATCATGTACACCATACATCATTGGTTTTGTAATGTTAAAAATATTATCTTTGAATCCAAACTTACCATCTTTCCTCAAGTAATTAACATACTTAATTCTAACCTCGTAAAAGTTAAATTCGAATGTTAAAAAAATTCCCATAATCTATAATTCAACCCCTTTGCATAATGCAAGTGTATTCAAAAGGCTTGAATTAATTAAGTTTATACATTATTCCTTAACTTAGGACACTAATTATAAAACTTAAAAAATCAACCTTCCTTAAAATTTGTCATTCTAATGATGTTATAAAAATGAAGTAGATATATATTTGGCATCCCATATTCAAAATAAGTTAATTAGGTTTTGCATGTATGGAGAATTATAGGTTAGGAAAGTAAAAATTTAACTATTGTTATTACAACCTTCCAACAATTGATGTTGGCCTCACATAAACAATGACGTGCTAGAACATGTCATCATTATTTATCGTGTATGTTTCTTTTGCTAATGCATTGTGTCAATGCAATCATTGACAACATTGTTGGATGTTAAATATCCTATTTGATGTGCTCCCAAGCTCCTTGTTAGACTCAAAGATGAGTCTAAGGTAGAAAACATCGAAAAGATTAGGAGCTCGGGGCATGCTCCTTGGCTCTCAGCACTTTAAGGGGTAGAGGGGTGTGTTGGAGTTCTAGGACTGGGCTAGGAAGAGTTACAAGTAATTTATTCACTCACACAAATCTACATCCAACCAACCACAAGTTGGTTAGTACAATGTTGGGGCACCTTTGGTGTTAGGACAAGCCATGGGCGACCTCGAACTTCGTGAAGCCCACATCCAAATGGCTTTTTGTCTTGGGATTCCCAAAGGGAAGTCCTGAAACTACCAAAAATTGGAACTCCCACAACTTTGTGAGGCTATAACTTTGTGTTCAAACCTCCAATCGAGATGAGGTCTAAAGCAAAGTTGCAACTCTTATCGAGAACTTTCCAACGCCTGTCGCGCGCCACCTGCACACAAGGAAGTCGGGTTGATTCTTAACTTTTTGTGGTCAAAAGTCAAAATTGCCAATTTTGACTCCCGACCTTTCTTTTTGCCATAACTTGTGTTTCAAATGTCCAAATGGGTCATGCAAGCCCATTTTAAACATTTCCAGTTCAATAGCTTTCCGATGATATAAAGAACTCCTCAATGCAAGGTGTTTTGACCTTTGCAATTGCTCTCTTAAGGTTTGGGAATCCACCGGGATTCCAACTCCCAAAATGGGAGCTCACTTGGGAGTGTGAGTCTTCATTCTCACACACTCTCACATTCCTTTGGGCCCACACCCTTGCAAACCTTTACCTTGGTCACAAGCCCGAGGCTAGGGTTGTGACACTATTATTAAAAGTTTATAAACAATATTTGAAGGTTTATTCACCAATTATTGGGCATCCATCACTTCCTAGTCACTAAACCTTAAACGATGCACTACTAGGAAATGTGTCCTAGTTCACTCTGGGTTTCACTAGATTTTAAATGAATTTGGACATTTTCACCTAGTGAAATTGTTTAACCCCCTAGTGAATGGGGGACCAGTTGCTACGGACAATGAATTGTTTCACTAGTATTTAGTGAACAAGGTTACTTTCCAGTGAAATACAAATTTACCAAACCATTCATTTGCTAATTAATGAATTAACAAACATGGAAATCAATTAAATTTTAATTATTTAATATAAAATATTATTGATAATTTCATGATTTTTCAACCTATGATTTATTGACATGTCACTATTTAGACTAGATTAAAAACTTAGCATAGGTAGGCAACGTAATCAACCCATGCACTTGTTATATGAATTCGTTAAAAGAATATTCGGTCAACATACCATTGTTGGCCACACATAACACCACTCATGAGATTTGATCCCTTGACCTTTGGAATGAGGGCAAACACCTTTACCATCAAGCCACCCCATTGGTTGTGATAATATGTTACATTACATTCTATTTATCAAATACTTCATTTTAAACATTACAAAAACATAAACTTTGAAAATTATATCTTATTGAAATTTTGTTCAAATGAAATGATTCGAGTTTACTTTTTTCTTAAATTCAATAATGTACATAATTACATTTATTTCTTTTTGAAAATTTTAAATCATTTGAATAAAAAAAATTGAATATCATTATTCAATAACATTTCAATGACCATTCTTTTGAAAAAAAATATAATAAATGGATTTTTAAAAAAAAAATACTACTTATGTTAAACTATTTTTAATTATTATATGACTTTTTCATTAATTTAAATTATTTCACCCTACATTATTTACGGCTATTTATGGCTATTTTCAATTACTTTGGTTATTTCACCCTAGGCTACTTTTGGTTATTCTAAGTTAGTTTTGGTTTTTTTAACTTATTTCACCTTAGGCTATTTTCAGTTGTTGTAAATTTTTTTGGTTCTTTTATTTTATTTTAGGCTATTGTAAGTTATTTCAATTTAGGCTATTTTTAACTGTTGTAAATGTTTTTGGCTATTCTATGTTATTTTTGTTATTGTAAATTATTTTAATTTAGGCTACTTTTAATTATTATAAGTTACTTTTGACACACCCCGAAGCTCCTTGATAGATTCAAATGTGAGTTTAAAGTGAAACTAGTGGAACAGTAAGAAGTTGGGGACATGCACTTTGGTTCGCAACACTTTGGGGGTAGAGGGCGTGCTAGAGCTCTGGGATGGGATTACGAAGAATGACAAGCACTTAATCATTCACATGAACCTGCACAAAACCAAACAACAAGTTGGTTAGTGCACAGTTGGAACATTTTTGGTGCTAGGACGAGCCACGGGCAAACTTGGATTCATAAAACTCACCAAGGCCTGGACTTGGGGGAAGCCACCACCTTCCTTCTTATAGTATATTTTGTGCCTCTCCATGAGGCCCACATCCAAATGGCAGTTTTGTCTCGAGACTCCCAAATGAGAGTCCGAAAATTCCCAAAGTTGAGACTCTCATGAATTTGGGGCCATATAACTTTGTGTGCAGACCTTCGATTGAGATGAGGTCTAGATCAAAGTTGTAGCCCTCATCAAGAGCTTTCCAATGGTATGTCGCATGCCACTTGCACGGAAGGAAATCGGGTCGATTCTTGATTTTTAGTGGTCGGGAGTCAAATTGCCAATTTGACTCCCGACCTTTCTTTTGCCCATAACTTGTGTTTTAAGTGTCCAAATGAGTCATGCAAGCCCATTTCATATATTTACGTTTCAATAGCTTTGTAATGATATATAAAACTTTTCATTCCATTGGGTTTTGACCCCTGCGATTACCCTCTAAAGATTTGGAAGTCTACCGAGACTCCAAACTCCCAAAATGGAAGCTCCCTTGGGATTGTGAAGGTTCATTCCCTCACACTTTCTTCACTCCTAGGCTTCCTCTTGGCCCACAAACTTGCAAACCCTTGCTTTGGTTATGAGCCCTTAGTTAGGGTTACGACAACTTTTGTCTATTATAAATTGTTTCACCTTAGATTATTTTTGGTAATTGTAAGTAATTTTAATATATGGCTATTGGTTCTTCTTTTATTAAGGTTACTGGTGGTTATTAATGACTATTGGTATTTATTCTATTGGTGGTTATTCTATTAATGGCCATTAGTAGTTATTCTATTGGTGGTTATTAGTGGTTATTCTATTAATGGCCATTAGTAGTTATTCTATTGGTGGTTATTAGTGGTTATTCTATTAATGGCCATTAGTAGTTATTCTATTGGTGGTTATTAGTGGTTATTCTATTAATGGCCATTAGTAGTTATTCTATTGGTGGTTATTAGTGGTTATTCTATTAATGGCCATTAGTAGTTATTCTATTGGTGGTTATTAGTGGTTATTCTATTAATGGCCATTAGTAGTTATTCTATTGGTGGCTATTGGTGGCTATTTTATTGGTGGTTATTGGCGATTATTCTATTGGTGGCTATTCTATTGGTGGCTATTAACAGTTATTCTATTGGTGGTTATTCGTGATTATTCTATTGGCGACTATTCACGATTATTCTATTAATGGATATTCACACTTATTCTAATGGTGGTTATTGGTGGTTATTTTATTGTTGACTATTAGTGGTTATTTTATTAGTGGCTATTCTATTGGTGATTATTAGTAGTTATTCTATTAATGGCTATTGATGGTTATTTTGTTGTAAACCATTGGTGGTTATTTTATTGGTGGTTATTGATGATTATTATATTAATGGTTATTAATGGTTATTATATTATAAGTTATTGTTGGTTATTATATGTTATATTATAACTATTGGTGATTATTGTATTACAAATTATTGTTGGATATTCTATGTTATAATATCATAAGCTATTGACAATTATTATATTATAGGGCATTTAAAATTATTTTTCATATGTTATTATTTTATATTTAAAATTATTATACTTAGGATAAAATAATGTATAATAACATAAAGTATAATGACCTTGAATAATTTAATGTATGACTTGAAATAACATAGATTAATTTTAAATAAAATAACCTAAAGTATAGCCTAAAGTTAGTTGAATAATTTAATTTAGAATAACTTAAAAGCTTATACTAAACTAGTTAAAATACCTTAAGGTAAAATAATGTATAATAGTTTAGGGTACAATAATTTATAATAACCTATAATAACATAAAATATAAATTAAAATAACTAAAGTAGCTTAAAATAATATAGGGCATATCATAAAGTAGCATAGATAGAATATTTTTTAAAATATAGAAATAAACCTATTTATTATAGTAAATTATAATAATGAATTATGTTAACTAGTAATGAAACATGATGTTTACATAGTGATATTATAGTGAAATAACTTTCACTAGGGTGAGATCAGTAAAATGCAATGAAATTATTTCACTTTTAAGGTCCTATAGTGATTTAGGCTAGTAAATTGCACCCCACTTTTGTAGTAGTGATGGTTTTTTCCATTTGTTAAAAGACAGTGTCAACCATGTATCACTTGAATGATATGGCTAATACATTGTTGATATTATTCATCATGTTTTACAATTCTTGGGAATATATTATGAAGGAAAGAAATCCAAATAGTTTGAAAATAAAAGTCAATTATTTAAAATGAATGAATATTTTTTTAAAATTAAATTAAAAAAATCCTAGGAAAATTTCACCAACAAGGAGTTTTGACTATGCTTTTGCAATATAAAATTTGAAAAAATGTAGTTTTGTGGATCCACTCTGTATTTCCAATCTTCTAATCACTATCAATGGAACATTCTTATGTTTAAGCCTTTCAATGTTTGTTTTGACTACGATATTATACTTGGAAACCATTATCCCTAAAAATTTGAAATGTTGTAATTAGTGCAACGATTTTCATTATGGGTTCTAAAGGTGTTCAACTTCCAAAGTTTGAACCTTCGACACTCCCATTAAAAAAATATCACATGAAAGTTAACCCCCTTAAAGACAATATGGTATTTCCATTCATTTTAATGAATATATTCAAAATGCATAATGATCAACAACTAAACCGTGACAATTTTTATAAACATTATTTAGAAAATTAGTAAATCTAAATATATGGGAAATAGGTTCAACCTAGCCTTGTAAATACTAAGATACAATTTTATGATTCATTTTAAAGGTAAGAATGTCCAATTTTTAAAATGAATAATTAATACATAATTAAATTAAAAGGTCCTTAATGGCTTAAAGAACTAAAATGGTTTTAAGAAGACAATAATGGTGTCTATATGGTTCACAACTATGTTTTTGTACGTTTTTCATATGTCCATAACTAAGCAAGGGAGGCTAAACAAAATAATATACATAATAATTACACTTTTGGAATTCTCCAAAAATGGTGCCAACACCTCTCCCATATGTTTTTCATATAATGAATTGAGGCTATAAATTGTTATAAAAATCATCGTAAAGACTCAAAAGAGTGGAATCCAACAACCACCATTCATTAATATAATATTACAAGCCAACAACCTTTGTCATAAGTTCCTTAGTTTTTTGTTTCATGCTCCTTAATTCTGGGTTCCTTTCATTTTGAAATTGATTTATGCTTTTGAAAATGAAATATAGTGAGGCTTTAATTGCTTCAAAACAATAACAAAAGTTTAGGGTGGTGACTTGTTTTTGTGCATACATCATTGGATAAGTTGTTCACTGACTTTCTCATTCATTCAAGCACCATACCAAAGTTGTTAGTAGCAATTCAACAACTTTCTTTGAAAGCAAAAAAAAAATGTGATATTAAGGTTTTTATTTGTTTTGAATGTTTGCATGATAGCATTAACATGCAGGTTGGGCCATTGAAGCCTAATAAGCCTTTCTCCAACTAATTTCTTATTTAATGGTTTTATTAGGATGGGACTAAGTAAGGTTCCAACCTTTTGGAAATGTTTAAACAATCTAGACCTAAAGGAAAAACTCACATATGATAAAATTTTCATCAAACCTTTTTTAATGTATTAACCCAAATTGTTGGTTCTAATAATCTATATTTTTTTGGTTTAAAAAATACCATTTATTTAAAAATTGTTGAATCCATTATTTATAGTCTATTGGTTTTTCACAATTTTAACATTTTAAAAGTTGTTTGCATGAATGGTTATGTTCATATGTTATGTGCTTCAACATTTTGGATTTGATTACAAACAAGGTGAATGGATTTAAACACATTGATTTGTGATGAAGTTTGTTTGGTTTATTATGATGGTCTCTTCAATTTTCTTGATCTTGCTAGTTTAATATACAAACCTTATTATATAAAGGTGAATATTTTTCATTATATTTGACAACAATAAACTCTCTCACCATCTTTTTGGATTTATAGACCATTTAATCCTTCTTTAACCTTTTATGATGATCTTTTACCTTTTTTTGGATTTGTAAACACGTTTGACCTTTTCTAACCTTTAGTCTCCTTTTTTTTATTTGCACAAACCTTTACAAATCCCCTAAACCTTCTTTTATTCCTAGCTTTTGTAGCCCTAGTTTAGGTTTTTACCTTTGATTGTGTTTGAAATAATTGAATGGTCTTATATTGTGTACGAACACGATAAGCGACAATACTTAAAATCAAACTTTTATGAATAAACATTCAAGGATAGATTGCAAGATACATTGAACAAGTTAAAGATCAACATGACAAATGAAGAAGGTGCAAATGGGTTAGTGTTGCAAAACAATGATGTGTTAAGACTATTGAAAATCACAAAGGGACATGTAACGTGGAATGTGTTCAAAATGTGATAATCATTCATATTGTAACAATACAACAATTCCATCACATGTTTCATCTCTTAATGTTAACTTTACTTCTATATTCAATGAAATGTTAAAACATTCATTAATATATATTGTTACATTGACACCAAACTTTGCATCTACATTAAGGGAGAAGATGTTAACAAAGGTCAAAATGTTGTAATCATATTTTTAGAAGTTCACAACTATTGTTGACAAGATGGAGGCTAATGTGAACAACCAAATAATTTTGTTAAAACAGAAGATAAATGTTAATGTATTTAAGAATTCATTTACTTAGGCAATTTAAGGTTAACTAAAAAATGCATGGAATGATTTCAGATCTAGAGTTTAAACCAAAAATAAAGAGTTGTTAAACTTACAATTAGTAATCATCATCCCAATCATGGTTTGTTGAGTTATTTTGGTGGTACTAATGATTTCAAATCTGAGTTCTCGATAATGTATGTGTAAAAAGTTAGTTCCTAGAACAATTACCCTAAATAAACAATTGTATTTTAATTTTGTGGAATCATACCATTATGAACCTTCTCCATTTGTGTTTGAAACCTCCAATGCCCCACCTTAAACCTATAACATGCATGCATTTTATTGTTGACCCTAATTTCATCCACATCTATACCAAGGACTAATTCATATTTCCCAATGTGACACATCACAAACATATTTTTGTTCATGTACTTAGTTTTTCCAATAGGGTCAAATGACAATGTGTTTTGTTTTGAAAAATGATCATACTTTCAAATCATACCAAAATATGTTAATTATTATAAGCTTTTAGTGTGGTAACTTTTTTTTAAATATTTTAAATTTTGAAATATATTTTGAATTTATTTTTAAAAAATATTCCACAACTTTTAAACGATGAGTGTTTTTTGAGTGTGGGTAGTAGGTTATTATCCTTTCAGTTTTTTTCTAATCAAAAATTTTTTATTTAAAAATTCCTTAGCTTAGTTCTTTACAAAATTTATTACTTAAAAAAGCATTGTTGTTGAAGTTCAGTAGTTCTTTACTAAAACAAGAATCCAAAATTAAATTAAATACATTTTAAATATGGATTCTTCAACAATCATATTATTTTTTAGGCACAACTTCCCATAATTAACATGACATTAAAATGATAATATATAAATATATGTAACAAAGTTAAAAAAATTTGGTGGTGATTCAACATATTTTATGGCTCATTTGAGTATGATTGCACCCAACACATATTTGAAACACTTGTTCATGTGTACAAAAAACTAATGCCGATTTTATAAAATCTTAGATTGGTGTAAGGTGGTCATGCTCTGGAATGACCTTGGAATATTCTTGGACAACCCACATTGATCCAACACTGTGTTGTTTTAGGGTTTACAAATTTTGATAAAAATATCATTAATGAATCCACTATAATCCTAAATTTGAGGAACATGCATTGCTAACAGGTAAATTGCGCTTCAACTATACATTGTTGAAATTTTTTTAAGATTGAAAAATTTACTGCAAGATGCAATAAAAATCTGCCATCATCATTAAGTGCATTTTTGTTCCATTTCCATAATAAAGTGTCATACATGTTGCTCCATTTCCACAATAAAGTGTCATACATGGTGACATTATCGTGATCTAAATAATGAATAAAACTAAATAAGTGTTGCTCTGAGGTCACTTTAAATAATCACTTCAAAATGTGGTGGCCTTCACCTATGGACCTAGTGTGCTTAATGATAGGAGAGACCACTAGTATAAGAACTTTTGAAACTCACTAGGTAAACCTCATATGCCTGATGATGCATAGTAGGGACCATTAGCTACATGAACTACTCAAACTCTCCCAAAATGAAATTGGTGAAGGCCATGAACAAACTTGACATACTCTACATTATGGCCAAAACATCCCACACACCTACATTCAGGTCCATCAACTATTCACCGCCCCTCCTCCAACTTTGTAAAAATAAAAATATTCCCATTTGTTGACAACAGCCATGATACTCCCTTTCATCAAATAACTTCTTGTTGTTACTTGAGGAGGAACTCGAATCATCCCTTGTCACACCATGATCATAGCTCCTAGATGAAGCCATATTTCTCAAGTGAAGTGAGATTGAAATTTTTTTTTTTAAAAGTGAAAAAATCTCTCACTCACATAGTCCCATCCTTATACCCCTAGAATGCAATTTCCTTTAAGAAACAATCAAAAAAAGAAATTAAACCCCTAATGCCACTTTACCTCCCCCCCAAAATTAAACTCCATCCATGAGGGCACTATCCCTCTCATCAAGGAAAAAATAAAAATAAATTTTCAACATGTACTCAAACTAACACTATATACTCATACCAAAATAAGTAGCCCTGGTTTATAATGAGGGTATCACCCAGGCCAAAAATGGTGACAAACAGTTTTGGAAATAAAAATTTCATGCAGCCAATGGGAAGGCTCAGCATGCACTCGAAAGTGTTTTTCCCTTTGAAGTTTTGGGAGGTGGGGGGCGGGGGGGATTTTTTTCATTTTTCTTTTGTTCCCAATATGTTCCCTTCAAGTTCCCAATGGGTTCCCATCAGGTTCCCAAATTGCACCCTGTATACTGGCACAACACTGTGATATCACACCTGAAAATGATCTCCATAAGGTGCACACCAAGCTGTTATAGAACCTCACAGACTCTATCGGGCTGCCATAGGAAAAAGCTTTGACACGTATTCTGAAGAAAGAGGGTCTCAAGAGATCCTTCCAGAATTTCCAGAGGCCCCTCTGTCCTGTACCCTTCCAGAATTTTCTCATACCCTCACACAAGGTACCTACGTCGAAGTACAAACGTCTGAGTGAACACAGTCTTTCGGCTTAGTTTGAACTCTTGTGCAGGACTGATTTTTTTGTTCAATTTTGTGATGTAGCACAAGTGGCGATCATCCACGACGATTTAGTCAGATGTGGCAATAATAAAATATGAAAGTAAACAAGGGGTGTGCCACACTGTGGCCTTGCCATTTACATAAAAAATTTTAAGGCAAAAGAAGAATTATGGAAACTCAATTATTTCACCATGACAAAAATATAATCTTCAAAAAATCCTCTAAAAGAAAATAAAAAGATATTGTAACTCTATAACTAATATCTCAAGTTTCAACACAAGCCAAAATATCATCTTTTAAAAATCCTCCTCTAAAAATAGATCTATTACTATCACCTAGGGGCCAGAATTCCTTAAGCTACTATACTCTTTAAAGAATCTAAACACAATATCCTTGCCTTGGTAGGCAAGACCAAACAAATCTAGCATCCTTCTATATTATTGGCTACCTGCTGCAACTTAGGATAGAATCTGGCGATTTAAAAAAAAATAAAATAAATTATTTCGAAATTCTGAGATTAAAAACTCATAAAAATATAAGTTTCCGACAATCTCAAAAACAAATTTCGTCGAAAAATAAAATCCCCTGGTCTTGTGTAGCTGCGGCTTTAGGGTTGGGCTCTGAAAGCGGATTCAGGCGGGTGATGGTTTTGAGCGAGGTTTTGTGATCACAAGATACGAATTTGGCAGCTTTCGAAGAGCGTTGTCGTCGGCTTTTGGTGTTTTGATACAATGCTGAGGCACGGCGCGGAGTGTGGCTAAGTTTTCTAAAGAGGAGAACAGCGAGGTCGGGAGAACTTGGCAGAATTTGGAGTCGTCTGTCGTTTTATAAAGGAAAGACCGGAATTTGGGGCCAACATTTGGGGCGATGGCGACTAGGGAGAGGCCGCAATTGCGGGAAGAGAGTGTGGAAAGTTTGTTGAAGCAGGCAGGGCGTATATGTCTTGTGTGTTGGGTTCCTCTTCTTATATTATCACTTGTTTCCACGCTTTACGGTACTGTGATTGATAGCTATACCCTAATTCCTGGTCTTGGATTTCCTTCCTCGCATACTAATGCTTCGCTGCATCATACACTCAATCCGGAGCTGTCGAAGAATATTTCCGCTCGAGAAATTAGGGTTTCGAGAGTTGGGTTTTATGATGGCCTTTATGAAGGCCCGCAGGATAAGGGGCTACTTGCTCAATACATCGCTTCATTTTTCATCTCACTTGACGAAGCTGTTATGCAAAGCCTCGTAGAATCGAAAAACAAAATGGCAATGTATAAATCTGTAGGCGTGGAGTCTTCGTCTGTTGGTTCTCTGGCATCACAAAATTCGGAGGTAAGCTCGCATTTGTCAAATCCCGAATCAAATTCTGCACATCTCTGGTGTTAGGGTTTCTACTGCAGTTCCACAATCTGCATCTTCTGCACTTTGTAGAACTCTAACTGCAATAGAGTAGGTGTTTATGCTTACCTTGGTGTTTGCTTTATAGACAATTTCCTCGAGCTTTGATGTTTCTGCGAACATGGAGACCACAGTAGCAGCAGCATCACAGGCAGAAGTAGAAGGCAGCAAGGAAATTGAGGCCACAGAACCAATTCCGCAGTTATCTTTGAGGCTCAGAATACGGGGCAAGAATGGGAGCTATGGAACAGAATCTTTACAGGAGGAAGCAGTGACAATAGGAATGCCTTCTGCTAGGCTTATTATGGGGAGAAATATGGACAGAGGAGTAATGCCTCATATGGGTTTAACAGTACTCTTTATGTTGGGAGTCCTTGCTGGCGCAATTACAGCTTTCTTTGCAGTTTTAGTTTTTCAGCATGCAGCACTCTTGGGGACTGTAGCCTACACTGTTGTGAGCACTTATGTTGGGAAAAGAGTCGGTGCAGTACGTGCAATGAAGGCTGGATTTCAAATAGGCTTGCTTCGCTTGATATGGCTTGCAGTCCTCCATGACTTGTTTCGAGACATATTGTGTCTCTTCATCATGAAAACTGCTTTTGGTGGAGTGATGGTGGCTGAGGCAGCAGATCGCTTAATGTTACACTTGTCAATTATGCCATTTTCTATTCTGGCTCCTTTCAGGGGTGCTGATGGCAGTGGCTGGGGAATGGGATCCAGGATAGCGTTCTTTGTGATCTTGGAGTATGTGTTTGATGCAGTGGCATCGTGTGTGTACAAAATGGCATGTTGGGTGACAATTATGGAGAGGGACTACTGGGGATTGGCAGCATTGACACGGGCATTTCGTTTGGTCACAAGTGTGCAGAACCAGGTGTGATATTCTTTTATCCTTGATCATTCTCAATTCCTCCCTCTCTGAATTTCTCCACTCTCTGCTCCCACTGATAATTGTAAAGGAGATCCTTGCCAAGATTGTAGTGTTGAGAAGTATTAAGCAATCATTTTGTGTTTGTAAGTGTTACTGATGTTTCTGAGTGCTTCATCAATGCATGCAATCAAGGTTTTGGGATAGCTTGATGATGGCACCTAGAGCACAGGCTATTGTTCCAGATTGGTGATGTGGATAAGGTGAAGACATAAGGATTTTGTTAGCATTTTGCCAGATGTCTTGTTCTGTTTTTGATGTTTGGAGATCCATGGTGGTGAGATAAGCAGGTGTTGCCACTCAAACTTCTGGAGAGCATGTTGTGTGGGAGGAGTGCACGATGGGTGCTACAGCAATTTATGGGCCCCTTCCTTTCACTTCTGCTTGTCTCAGCCGGGCAGTTGTATTTCTCTGTGTGCTGGCTGATCTTATACTTCTCTGCTCGTTGTAAGCAAGAGACACATCCACGGTTCACCCATGGAGTGTTGGAAGACTTTCTTGACCAGTTGAGATAGGTACCCTGGTCTACAATGTTGCCTTACACATCCAGTCCTTTTACTTTATGTATGATAATATCTCCAATGAGGTGAAATCACCGAGAGATCTTTTGGCAGCTTCTCATTATTGTGTATACAGGGAGCATCTGCTGCAGTGGTTTGAACCTTCTGTCTGGGTGATGAGATTGGTGGTGGCATCCAAGAGTGCAATATTGCATACCACTCTTCAAGTCAATTGGGCTTTTTGTGTTCTCATTGAACAGTGATGTGGCATCAGTGCTTGACTCATTTCAGTTCAGGCAGAGAATGTAAAGAGAGTTATGGGTAGGTGTTGGAAGTTGCTGAAAGTTACTGGTTACTGGCCTCTGCAATGAGATTCTTGATTGTCTTCCAACCCTAAAGGTTAGAGGGCAGATTTTGCCACTTTTCAGGCTTCTTAAATTGCATAATTTGGCTGTCTTGTGTCCAATGAAGCACTGATTTTGGAGGAGTGCCAGTTTTGAGTGGGAACCAAAGTGCTAGTTATAGTAAAATCTTAACTTAAATTACCCTGTATGCTCTAAAAACTCCAACCAAACTCCATTTGGCACTAATCCCTAATCCAAAAGCATGCAAGGCCATAGTTACCTAGACACAAATTCAACTTTTTATTGCCCCAATTTTTTAGTATTGTCTGACATTCCACTGCAGCATGGGCATAATGCACTCTGTCCCAGGGTCACTTGTCCCCAATGATACCTCATCTTATCACAGCCAAGTTCCTTAGATCTCCTATTTCCTACTAAGTACTGTAGCTCTGAATCCCCACACAATGCAATTTTAGTCCTTATTGCCACATGAATACCTCTAAGTTCGAATTGCCTTGTAGTTGACATCATCTTTGGACATGAGCCCCTCATGATGTGGTTGGGTGGTACATTCCCTGACCTAATTTAATTGCTGGAATGCAATGGAAATACTTTCCAGCAGCATCTCAAAAGGAAAAGGGTTCAACATCTCCAAATCAAAGAGTCATAGAAATTTGATGAATTAACAAGCTTCCTCTTCTCCTAAACTTCTTTGCAATTCAAAGTACTCAACTTGTCTCTGAATGTGTTGAATGCCTCTTTCCATCAAGTTGCTTGTTGTACATATACTCTTCTCCAGCACTTCCCCAACATTCTCCCAACAACATTGGAAGCACTGACCATCAATTCCTCATCTCGGAAATCTTGCAAACTATATGTCCCTCCAATCAGCAAATGCAAGACTCCTCAAAAAACCACCATAGCACTTGCCTCCTTAGCACTTATCTCCTAGAGCATAGCATATCCCAAAAACAACTATTTCCTACAAACAAACACAGTGCAACCCAACAACCTCCTCCAGAAGCTCCCCTCCATCAATGCATTTACCTTCTCTAGTGTCACGTTGTAGACCCACAACCCATCACACAACTTTTGTAGAAAACATAAAATCACCCTTAGCAAGCCTAATCCATAGCCCCCTTCACACTCAACTCCCTAAAATACCCAAATTTAGCTCCTTTTCACATCTTGTCTCTCCACATGCCGAATTTCTTTGCCACATCATTTTTATTGCATAACTTGTTCTTTCCACTTTGAATGAAACCTTGATGGGAATTTATCAAGGCTACTAACCTTATCTCCATATGAATGATTAGGTGCCTATGTGTGTGCCTTACATGTAGTGTCAGGTCCCAGGAATGGGGGCTTCCCTGAAATAAGGATACATGGTGAGTTGAGAGCCAAGCTTGGGTCTAGATTTTGGGGATGTCCCACTCCAATGCCATTACATAGTGTAAAACCCATGGCCGGCATATGATGAGTATGGGACCATTGCAAATAATTCCATTTGCTTCACTTTGTTTGATGCTATCCTTAAATTTCCTTAGCACTCAGTAGACAAACCATGACATCAACATCCCCTCTGAAACAAAGTGCACAAGTATTGTGCTAGAACCCTTGTCTGTAAATAGCTATTACACATTGAACTGGTAGTTCATTCAAGATAACTAATAAAACAAATTCCAACCACCAAACCTGACAAACCCATTGGCCTGAAAAATAAATCTTCAGGCATACACACAACCCTATTCTGCTGAACGTTGAAAATAATTCTCCCTTTCTACCATTTCCATTGGTCCTATAAAATTCTCACAAGCTTCCAAACCCTATTACACATTTAACCATTGGCCATAACATTTTTTCTACACACCTACTACACACAACCCTACTCAACACTGTTTGTATATTAGTACACTAATATTATATCCTTTATTTGTATGTAGACATGGTAAAAAAGGACTCACCCATGCTTACAATGTAAATCCACTTTAATGGAACTTAGAAGTGCCTTAATCAGAAAGTTGTACCGATTTCAAATCCAACAACAGATTCAATGATCAAGATAGGAAAAGATAGAAAAGAAGACTTAATCTTAAAAACCAAAGAGAAGATGGTAATAGATGAACACCAAAGACAAAACCACATACATACTGATTCGGCCATTTCCACCTGCCAAATCTGCAATTCCACCTGAACAATTCTTTTTGAAAATTTGCTTCTCTGCTGTCCATCTGAGGCTCAATGTTTTTCCCCCCCCTTCAGGTTTGGATGTTGCAAAAGTGGTGAATTTTTGGTTTTGTAGACAAATGCATTTGTAGACAACAAATGAAAGCCAATTTCAAGGTAAGAATTTGTAGATTATGTAGTTGTTGCAGTTTGATTATTAACTTTGGTTTGGCCTTAGACATGACTTGCAACTAAGGTGGACCAAGTTTTGATCTGACAATAACATCTGAAACAACGTGCCCAGTGATTCCCACACATAAGGGCATGCTTCCCTATTGCAACGTTCAAGGACACAAAACCTGAACTTGCAGTACTGGTGGGAGCTCATTCCTTCATTAACAAAGATCCGACTCCAATCCATGCATAACCAATCTTAAGGAAGTAGTTTCCACTTGGAGCTGACATCTACACAAAATATTTGAGTCAATTCCTGTGTGTATTGAAACCTTTGCCTCCTTATGCCCATTGACATGAGTGCACAATATCGACTCAAAAAAGAATCACATGTGAGTATGCAACATGCAGATATCTATGCTCTCATGCTCAATCATAGCTTGCAGGGACTCTGGAAGCTGCAACATTTACCCTCAACTGGTTGTTGCTAATGGTGGCAAAATCAGCACTGCATCTTCCGCACCTTTGCATGTAGGGTTACCACATCATAGTCAAGGTTCTCATAATTTTTGCTGACATTACATTCATTTACTAGCTCTGAACAGAGCAGCTACACACCATAGTTGGCTGTTCTTATTGACTTCCTTAAAATAGGTAGGTAGGTAGGTTGCAACCTGAACTATGTACTGTATTGGCCACTTTCACCTAACTACAGGCTGTAGCAGGCCATCAACCTAGTCTCAATGCTGTGGCACCGCAATTAGATCAATGGCCTGTTACAACCTGTAGCCAAGCTCAAGGTAAACTAATATCTAGTTCAAAGAGGAAGACATTGACACTGACAACACCACTCCTAATGTGACAAGATTCCAGAAGCAGTGCAACTGTAGGCAAAGTCAAGTCCCACTTCCTATTTCAGCAAGAGTGTGCTCTATTACAATATTTCTGGGTCACTACTATACTACAGGCACACTTACCCAAGGAGAGACACCACAGTAGTTCACAAATATACTTTGCTTGCTTGCTGGTTGACATTAGTCATAAGAACTCCCTTTGATTAGAGAAATGTACCTATCTCACATTGCTATTTTAAACACATGATTAAGAGATTTCTGTCTATCTATATTATGTGTACAGAATACAATACAAGATACTCAATTGGGATTTAACCTGCATGTCTTACTTTTAATGAGTCTGAATTGGACAAAACTCCGCTCTGGTGGCTGCTGCTGCTCGTTGACTTTTCTGGTGGTCCCCTGAAAGAAGTTCACATAAATCTTCACATGGAAGTTTGATATTTTGAATTTGTTTTTGTTTTTTTGGGTCTGCACAGCCATCACCCCAAACAACGGCACTCAAAACCCCAACTCATTTTGAGAAGCTATTAACTTCATGAGTTTCTGCCATTTGGAGAAAGTATTAACTTCAGGAGTAGGTGATAGTTTCTCCCACGAACTTCATTGATGTGAAGTCCAAGAAAGCTACATTGCAACAGATGACTAGAAACCCTACCTCGCAATGATGGACACGATCTCTCGCAAGAGAGAGAGACCATCCATCATCTACTGTCGTACAGAATCCATCATTAAAACAAAGATCAACGGGGGGAGGGGGGAAACCGCATCTACAAAGGTGAACGGGGCAGAGAAGAGGAAGAAGAGACATTACAATTCAACCGCGAGCGCAGAGAGTGATGGCAGAGCAGCCGCGGGTGTAAGGTGTTACGGGACCATCGGCAGCATAGCAATTGTTAGTATAGTAAGACCTTCCGGAGCCTGCCGGGCATGGAATCCGATCGGCTGACAATGCGCCATAGCTGATGTAGTTAGGCGAGTTCGCCAGCATCCTCCGCATCACCGAAGACTCCATCTCGCCATTCTGATCCTTCCCGCTCAGCAGCAGCAGCTCCGGGACCATGGAGGTGGACGAAGACGAGTCCACTGCACGTACAGTCCGACCACACAGCACAAAAACACTAACTACCACAACCAAGCTCCACAGCAGACTCAACTGCAGCTTTCCAGACAGACCCATTTTGAAAACCAAATTAAAAAGGAAAAAAAAGCACAGAAGCGATGACCAAACAAAAGCAATAAAGAAGCAGTAAAGATCAACAATAGAGCTTTCAAATCGATAATGCCCAAGCAGACGACGGCAATCACAAACACATATACAAGTTGTTGATCTGCGCGAGAGCTGCAAACAACAAACAACCAACAAAATGCTCACTGTGCACTCACTCTTCCACCCACTAGTAGACTGTCGCCAACAACGAACTTGTGGGCTGCAAAATAATATGATAATTGCAAGGACTGTGTGCACCAAACTTCTGAACTAAAACAAGAGTAAATCGGCACCAGTTGGTTCAAAAAAAGTGATGTCTGTTTGTCCCAACCTATACCTCTTCCAAGCCTAAGAGCATCCCCGGCGGTGCTCAGTATGGGACCCTGGACATTAAAACTAGATGAAGAAAAGTCGAAACGTGGGGATTTCACTCAGCAAAATGGTTTTGGCCCAGCATTTTCGCACCATTTGCTGAGGCTGGTATAATGCACAGCACAATTATGAACCTCCCAGAGAAGACTGCAATCAATATGATCTGACTGCTGCTCCTTGTTTCAGGTTCGTCCACGTGGTTTGTTATCAGTAATCTCTCCCACCTATTTGCAGTCTCGGTTTTATGTTTATGAGTGGAGTTGTAAAAAAGTAAATAACTAAACTTGGATTTGAGTAAATATTTTGAATACTGGGGATACTCTAATTATCTCACTCTTTTACATTACCCACTTACATGATACGAAAAAGACAAATTAACATATGCCTTTTCAGCTAGTTCAACTTCTTGAAGCAGGTTCTACTGTCGGTCTGTGACCTCAAAGGTCCTTTAGGCATCCTTGGGTGTCCATGTGAGAAAAAAAAGTGGAAAACTTGAGAGGAGGGAGATTTTGCCTCAGTTTGGAACCTTGCATTACAGTCTTCTATATAATGAAAACAGTGCTATCCATGTGTCTGAATTATTTGAACCTCCTTACAAACCTACTCCTCTACATACCTACCTGTTTGTTCTCTTGAATATAATATATTTGGTGTGCTTTAAGGCACACTTGACTACTCATTGTAATTTTCAGAAAATTGCTCTATTTACCAAACTTATTGATCAGAGTGAATCAACAGCCACCAGTACAACATCCATTGGAAAACCTATTATGACTCAGTTGAGGATGAAAAATCCAGCTGAGTTGATGCTGGGTTTCACTTTGATAAAGTATACAGTAAACAAGATGTCTGGCAAGCATGTAGGTAGGACAATAAGTGGTTACAAACTATCGTGTGAAGAACAGGTCCTGCATGTAAGTAGGTAGGACAGTAGGTTGCTACAACATCCATTGGAAGTCTGTTATTACTCACTGGTTCTGAATGAAAAATGAACTTAGTTGATATTAGGCTTCACCTCTGTAAATACACCTTTAAACAAGATGTCCTGCAGGTAAGACAATTGATAGGTACAAAGTAAGTAGGTGCATGTAGATGGTTGGTACATAGCAAGGGCTAGTAATTGTTAGTAGCTAGGTAGTGAAAACAGAAGCTAAACCACCCACCATCGTTAGCTAGAGAACTGGAACGCAATGGAAATTTGCTTCCTGCTAACCCATCATCCATCTCTCATAGTGTGCAGGTGGCTGTTGGTTCATTATTGAGGTAGATGACATCACATAATTTTGCGTAGTACTTTACACTGTCAGTCTGTAAGAAGAAAAACTTAATGATTTTGTTTCAGTACCCTGCACTCAGCCTACCAAGTATTAAGAATAAGAGCCCATGATGGGGTACATCAAATCATGGAAGAGTCTTAACATGATAGACCCTTCTCCTCTACCTAACCAATGTCCTTTTGCATGACCCCTCATCACAACAGAGGATGAAAATCCAAAGTCTTGACTCTCAATTTGAAACAAACAGATGGAGGAGAAATTTTCCTTTAGTGTTTGAGGGCCATTAATGTTTTAGGCCCATACCCACATCCTAAGTGCCGCATCTCATGTAACATAGGGTTTTCTGTAGTGTATGCACATTCATAGAGGCTCACTCCCTCCCAGTTATCTTTCTTCTCTTCATGCCCAAAAGAGCCCAGCCCATGGCAGCTCCATGGCTTTATTGGGCTACTAGTAGCCTCAAGCTTCCTTGGTCAATAACCTTATACCTTGGACTTGCATTGAGCATGCACATTATCTTCCACATTGGATATAATATATATTACCATGCAACATCTTAATATCTTATCATGTAACAAGGTTCAATGTTGTATTGGGCAATTGACATGGGCATGTGCTTACTAAATGGTGACATGCAACATTGATGCCCATAGTCTAAGCTCAAAAGTTGGTGTGCATCGTCTACAATACATGTGCAAACCTAGGGAAAGAGGAATTAGGTTTCAAGTCTCAAGTTCAACCTTGATAAAGTTATTTTTGGCCATTGGAATATGTTCATTTTTTCATGTTGACATTGATAATCCGAAAATTGTTTCAGGACATGACAAAAGTACAGCCGAATTTAACAATAATATGTGCACATTTTGTGTGGAAATTGGAGACTCGATTTAAAACATGTTCCAGGGTGGAAGAATACACTTGATGAACCACATGATTAATGTGAAGAGGTGCATTATTCGACTGAAGTAAGGAGCAGCAATTTAAGGGGTAAACCCTATTATCACTAACTAATGCAAACATCCACAACTACCCAATTTCATTCTTGATAGCAAACACCCTCTTGGATGATAACATCATCTTTCACAATAGATATGTTGTGAAATACCTTTTTTTTTGGGGGCAACAGGGGTGTCAAGAAGCATGCTGAGGCATGACACTGATGTCAGGAAGGACAATGGGTGCATCAGGAGGGATGTCAAAAAAGGAAAAATTAAATTATTTGGGCACTGTGAAGCATGGGTTGGAAAATATATATATATGGAGCAATAGGAAGCATGGTGGGGGACATCAAGAAGGATGCTAGGGGACGCGGAGAAGGCCATCAGGCACATCAAGAAGAGGTAAGTTCAAACTACTGTTGGGTGGTTCTCACTTTTTTTTGAGAATCATTGGTTTTGGTTCTTTATGCTTCTAACCAGGTCAGTTCTTGATTTTTTTTAAATACGGGGCTTACGAGAACCATCTTGAATATCCAATTTTTTCCAAGGAAAAAAAATCTTGTTCTCAAGCTTAGTGATTCTCAGCAATTTGAGAACAACCGGTTTTCTTGGGCGGCTCTCACAAACCAGATCTTAGAAATTTCAATATTTTTTTGGAAAATTTATTTTTCATATTATTTTTTCATAAAATAATAAACTTTAAATATATTTTCAGCAGTCTATAAATCCACAATTTAATTTTTTCAAAAGCTCCTTCAAATTTGTTCTAACTCTTCTTCTAGGTCTACATCTATCCTAATAAGTTCTAAAAGGTTAGAAGGGAATTCACAGCGAACTCTATAATCATTGGCCCATTTTTTATTCATAAAAAATAAATTTCTAAGTTTTCTTATTGTAAATGACATCTTCTCAAATTAGTGAGGATTACAGCCAAGGAAAAGATCATTTCAATCTCTATTTGAGAATCAACAATCTTTAAAATCTAACGAGCAAGAAACCCAACTATGGAAACATGGTTTCATGTTTTTCTCACCATTAAAGGGGACACTTGATTTCTTTCACATCCACCAACCAATGCCGGAACAACAAGAATTATATCTTAACAAGCTCTTTTGCTAGCTCAATACTCCCTATTGTTATTTGAAAAATATCCAAACTATTGCCATCATCCATTTTTTGGTATAAAAAAACTATTATTAGATTTTATCAATGGATGCAAATAATAATAACATTTCATGAGTATAAGATACAATGACATTATATCATATTGCTCAACAATTGTTATTCCTTAATCATGACCAATGAAATAAAACATTAATCGAAAACTTTTAAATTTTAGGTCCAACATTAAAGTTAACATATTATGTGTTTTTCTTTCATTAAATTTCTTCAAGAAGGAAAGACAATTATCTAGAACTCCACAAACCTCTTTTTTAATGTTGCAAGCTAAACAAATTAACTTAGGTGCCACACTAAAATCCTCTTCCATTAGGGTCTAAAAAGATGGTGTATTTTTTCGTTCTTCTCCCAATATCAAGCTTATGGAAATGGCAGAATGAAAGGCATCACTTAACAACCAATGTCCCCTAAATTGGTTTAGAACACAAACAATTACAAGGGAGAGCCAATCAACAACAATTTAACAAATATGCCATGTCAAAGGGGGTGATATTTTAGTTGTCATCATCATTGAACCTTGCTTGTTATAACAAATATATATATATAACATCCTTGGACTGCAGAACCTCTTGAAAAATAATGATACTATTATCAAACCTACAAAGAAAAATAAAAAATGATCATTATTTACATTGTAGCAAATCTTAACAAAAGTAATAATAAACAATGAAATTTTAAGCTATGATAAAACCTTGTTTTAACTAGAACGTTCAATTTTCTTTGAGGAAGGTTCAAATTTGAACAAGCCTTGTTCCATTCTTTTTTGCCCTTCCTTGAATTTTTCGACCAAGTTATGCATTTCTATAGGTCAGATTGGGCAATTTTGACATATACATATTTCAAACCTTTACAAAGTTTTTCATAAGCTAAAGCATAATAATAAGCTTTAGAGAATGCATCGCCAAAATACCTACTTTAAAAACTTTTTATAAAACTTAAAACATTACAACCTACAATAGATTTTTAAGTTACATGAATCATAATATTTAAATTATATCCTTCATCTTAAAATAAGCAATGATTTTTTTTCTCAAGTCATACTTGCTTAGCAACTCAATTAAGTCTTTGGCTAATGGATGCTTAGAGGTATTAGATGTTTCAAAAAACCGAATTGCAATATGTTTTGGCTGTTAATCAACCCCCAAAAATTTAATAACAAGGAAAAAAATGTCATAAGCCCCTTTTGACATCCACAAATAAAAACTTATTACAGAATAGCAATCTGCTAAAGCAAGGAGGACATATAATTATTTAGTTTTTTCCACCAACTCAAGCAAAATTTCTTTTGAAAATTGTTTCATAAAAGGCAAAACAACACTTGGCCACAAATGTAAATTAATCTTTTTAACCATTGGCTTTCAACAAGATGCATTGGCAAATGATTTTTACCAATTAAAAGAACTAAACCTTCCAAAAACTATTTCTATTGCATATCATTTTTCTTATAAAAATATTTGGCAACAAAAAGGTTAAAGATAATAGTTATATTTACATGAAGTTTGTTTTTTTGTAGGTTCTTTCTCATGAGTGTTTTTTAAAAATATTTTTACTTTATTTTAAAATATTTTTGCAATCATACAATGGTTTACATAAACATGATTTTTTAATGCAGTAATTCCATTTGCATTACTATACAATATCAAACCTCTCTTTGTTTGTGTTTTGGCATTTGTTATTAAAATTGGACTAGTATTAAAAAAATGCATCTCATCAATTGAGAATACTTAACATCCACTAACTTATTGTCATTTACACAATAAAATGACCAACATAATGCATTTTTACCATCCTCTCCATTTTTTTGAAGATGAATTTTTTTTGAAATTTTCCTTCATTTTTTCTTTCCCCTCATCTACATCAATATTTTTTTCTATTTGTAGACTTGGCTAAATTTCATACTCTTCTTCCATTTTCTCCTCTTCCATTACAACATCATTTAGATAAATTTCATCATTATTATTCATTCTGTTTTTATTTTGGGATGGCTTTTTCATTATTAGTTGCAAGATTGAAATTTTGCTAGATGACTAGTGCAAAAAACCAAACAAAAATATTCAAACCTTTAGCCTACCAACAAACAAATTTACAAAGACATTTGCAATTTACAAGATCATTTACAAAGGGCATTTACAAAAATGAAGTGCAATGTAAGGTTAAAATGCAAGTTAGTAAATAAATGAGTTCAGAGAAAGAATAACCTTGCAACCAAAAAATGAAAAAAGAAAAATCAAAAGTTGAAAAACAAAATCTAAGCTAAACGAAGCTAGAAACAATAAAAAAAACAAGAAAAAGCAAAACAAAACAACATAACTTTTGAATAAAAACACATTAAAAATAACTACCTCATTTTCCTAAGATGATACCTTGCGCTCCAAACTTTGATAGCTATTTTAAACATGTCTTTAATTTCATAATTCATTTAGGACTAGGACTTTGTGGAGAGGAGCCTAATGTGGTATTGGAAAGGCACA
>Ga0209208_10002933_pt1 | contig 24536 bp, 25 predicted proteins | sample S1TSphfallax_3_FD_187694 | JGI IMG/M metagenome (GOLD analysis project Ga0209208, IMG submission 187694) | Host-associated microbial communities from peat moss isolated from Minnesota, USA - S1T2_Fd - Sphagnum fallax MG (SPAdes) (version 2) | ecosystem: Host-associated > Plants > Peat moss >...
GAAACAAAATTTGTTCATCTGGCACAAAATACAATGTTATGATTCATTGTCATTGGGTCCACAGCCAACCAGTGCTCTTCTTCTACTGCTCTACATTGTGAAGTGTGCTCATCACACATTCAAAGTAGTACAAGGATTGTTCACACACTTAGCCTCATGCTACAAGTTGGTAGAATAAGTAGAGAGTTTTTGGTATTCATGTGTTCCACCTTTCTCACTAATCTGTTCTAAAAGCTCTGGTTTACATGAAGGTCTGGGCCCAATTTATCTTGGGTTTTGGGCTAAGTAACTTTTGGGCCAAATAGAGTGTTATAGAGATACATTATCTTCATGAATCATACACAAGTCATGTACACTCTTTAAATCCAAGCTCTAGTCTTGTTATCTTGATTAATTGAATATGGCACTTAATTGTACACTCAAGAAAAAATGAATTCGGCCAACCCTCCCCTACCCTTCCAATTCCCAAACCCTAAAACCAAAATACTTCGAAGATATTATAACTCTATAACTAATCTCAAGTTGAATAACTAATACAAGCCAAAATATCATCTTTCAAAAATCCTCGTCTAGAAATAGAACTATTAGCACCTAAATTGCGAGTGAAGTCTCGAACTGGGAGTGAACGTCCAGTTGACGAATTGGCGATCGACAGTGGGTCGTGATGATTGATCTTCACGGATCTTCGATAGTGATTGAACACAACAATGTGCATGCATGAGGATTTTGCTGCATTGAAGAAACACACAGATTAGCGAAGAAGATCTAATTATAACTCTGACAACAAGCAAGAAAGAAAGAAAGAAAAAAAGAAAGAGAAAGAAACAAGCAAATCAGAGTTTGTAGTGTTAATCCTCTCCTTGTTCTTCAGCTCTCTTGTTCTAATTACTACTCCTGTTTCGTCCATAACATGCGAGAGAGAGAGAGAGAGAGAGAGCTCTCAAGTGCCAACATTTGGGAAATTGGCATAAGCTACAGATCAGGGAGAAACAATAAGGACAGGAAGAACAACGGCCAGCTAGCCCATGGCGCCCGGGGCTCCAGTGACGGCACCACCTGCGAGCAACAACACTAACAACAACAATAACAGCCCGCGTGTGCGCAAATCGTATAGCATGAGTAAGCATCGTGAAGGGTGGTCCAAGGCGGAGGAAACCCGATTCATGGAGGGCTTTTTTATGTAAGCCTGTTATTTTTGTGTTTTGTTTTTGTTACCTCGAAACTACAATCATTGTTGTTGTAATAAACAAAGCTTGCACATGATCATGTTGTTTCTTGAGCATGTGGGTTTCTCGATCCCGTTGTTTTCATGTACTAACTTACTTACTAGTTGTCGATGATGTAGGTACAAAAGAGACTGGAAGAAGATTCAATCACATGTGGCCACCAAGAGCATCATCCAGGTAGCAGCTAACCAGTACCACTGTAGCTGATCATCTACCGTTTGCAAAGTATATAATTATCAGAGGCGTGAAGATCAGCATGAAGAATAATTTGGGGATTGGTAGTTACGAACAAATTCATGGTGATCTGCTTGTTGTTGTTGCAGATTCGGAGTCATGCACAGAAGTTTATCCTCAAGTGCGAGAGAGGGGGCATGGGACACTTGATTCCTCCTCCGCGGCCCAAACGCAAGGCTTCGCATCCCTATCCCCGTAATCCTCCAACAAAAAAAGCAGCTGGTAGACTTCATTTTCTCCATCGCCATCATACATGTGTCTTTGAATCATACGTGCCATGATCTTGTGTCTTTGAGCTCGGACTCTGGAGTTTAGGAACTCACAGAAATTGTTTTGAGATCAGACTAGCCCTGGTGCATCAAAAACTTCAAGATGATGGGGTTTTTCAGAATTTGTTTGTAAAGGACTTACGCATTAGTATCTGTTCACGATATTTCAGTGAGAATTGGTGATGAGGAGGAGGAGAAGACTCAAGGAGGATCCGGGTACATGCTAATTTCCTATAATGATCCAGAATTTATGTCAATCTCTGACCTGAGTGCCAACTCGAGCTTTCAGAATGCGAGCCCCAGTCTCCTCAATGGGTCTGATGACAATGGCATTCAGCCCCATAATGTTTGGCAAGGTACAGACCCATGGCTAATTTTGTACAATTGAAACATGAGTCTGGGAAACTGAAGTTTCTTTCAAAACTGCATGGAAACTCATTTGTCCAGACTGAAAAATAAGTTCAAGGATGGATCTCCCATCCTCCTCCTCCTCCTCCTCCTCAACCAAGTTGAGTAGATTTTGGTGTTCACTACTATGATGCCACTTCTTCTTCACTACTACAGTGGGTGGTGGTGGATTTGGCTGACTTTGCCCAGATTCAATCAATTTCCCCAAGGTATATGCTTTCCTCAGCACCTTGTTGCATTGCGCCATGATTCCTGGAGACCACCTTGACAGGAGGCTGAAGCAAATGTGCTCAATTGAACAAGCGATTGTATGCCTTCTTACTGTTCCACCACCTTCTGTAATTTCTAATTTCTAGTTCTTATTTGCACATGTGTACATAGTCAGCCGGACTCAACAATGGAAAAATCATGTGTGTAACTGCAAGTGCACAGATGCTGAACCTTACTAGTATGTATTACAGATCTATGTTTTTGTTGAGTGGAGAAGCAAAACCCTAGAATAATCTAGAGATCTATTTCTCAAAGACATGTACATTGCATCATATATATCATGACAGCTAGTGTGGTGGATTCAGAAGCATTGAGAAGCACAGATTTTGGGTCAAGCCAAAGAAGCTAGTACCACATGTAAAACCACTTAGTGCACCATGTATAATTTGATAGATCTAGAAAGAGAAATCTATGAAGAGAGGGTTCCTGATTTTATGATTTTGGTCACCTGTGCAGACCCTCCTCTTGTTGAGAAACATTGTGAAAAATATGGAGCCAATGAACTTCAAGGTTTGGGTAAGTTCCCCACCCAATTGAAAGTATTTGCATTCAATGATGATCTTGGAATGAACTTAAGTTTCTGATGAACTGTCCATTCTGATTGCATTGTAATTGTGAAGATTGATTTTGTCTGTTGTGATAGAATTAGTCCAAATCAAGTGTTGTGGTGTTCTAAAGGAGATTCTTTGTGCTGTTTTTGGAACAGATTGAGGTGTTAAACGGACTTCTTGAGATGCATTTGATGATGGATGGTGCAACAGACCCTAAATTTGTACCAGAGGCCAGTTTTGAAGCAGACAGCAATGATCCCCTGGAGGTTGAGACAAATTTGTGGGACACCTGGGATGTTCTTCGGGGAGGAGGGTAACAACAGTATGAAGGGAGAGACAAATTTGATGGGCTGAGACTGAAATTAGTGTAGCATGATCTTGAGAGCAACCAACGTTACACCAGTTAATTGCTGCTAGAGATCAAATAATGCATTTTCTCAGGTGTACCTTGAGAGCAATCTCAGGTGTATTGGTATACCTGAGACAATGCATTACATGATGTAGAGCTAGTAGTAAATTGTCCAATGTGAAGAGGCATTTAGAGATCATGATTGAACATCACTTTGATGCCAAAGAAGGAAACCTTTGAAAACACATCTGCAAGCTCCCTGAACCAGTTTCAGGAAAGCTTTGAGAAGAAAGCCAACTACACCAAGTTAAGAGATGCCACATAAAGATATGTGAATACACCCCTGAGGTATGAGTAGGATTAACACGCCACAAACTGGAAAAGAGAAATGCATGCCCAAATGTACTGTCAGGGAAAGTTCCAGACATTATTCTTGTCCAAATGTACCATTTGATCATAGAATAAATGTTTCATTATTGCACCTGAAATTGATTTAAATTATGAAGCTAGAAATCTTAAACTCTTCAAAGCTTGCCAAAGAAGAATATGCTCCCCAGTTCCAGATCTGTTTCAAAAAAAATTTGAACTCTCTGTGGCTGCAAGGGGGAAGAAACACTCAAAATACGGCCATCTTGTATCATCCTTCAACTGCAATTCCCAAGCCTTGAGATCCAAATTAGCCATTAGTGTGGACCATACACCAACAGATAAGGTGAAGCTCCTATACCGGCTGTAGGATTGGTGGAGACGATTGTGTTTTAGGCAGCACCAAAAGCCTTATATTGGACGTCCACATTTACATATGCTCACAAGTTGGACTTACATATGTGGTGAACTGCAGTTGTCTGTCTGTTGTCTGTGAGGGTTTTGTTAGGCATCTTCTGAGGTAAGCACAAACCTTGATGGCTGGACATCAAGGGGCAATCATGTGGCTCCTTCACATCCCAAAGAAGACTTGATACACTGCTTTAATGGATTGACACAACTAGTGAGAACCCGCTTACAGAAGAGCAACCTCTCTGTTGAAGATCCAGCTAAAACTTCCTATCTTTGGACCTTTCTTTACCTTGGCCTGCATATGCTCTCATTAAGCATTTGGATGTGAGGCAATGTTGTGCACTCTGGAGGATAGTCCAGAGCAATTTACAACCCATTTCTCTGAGCAACTAGCGAGAAATCATCAAATAGATGGTTGTTATATCCATCATACATCAACTATGGAGGCATGGTGATTTTTGTTCCTCATTGTGTCAGCAAATGCCAACACATCAGGATCCAGCTCAAATTGCTTCTGCATGATCTTGAAGTGTGCATTCTCATGTCACTCTCATCAGCAACGATGGTGCAACAAATTGTGGCCAGTTTTGTGTCATTGAAATGCTTTGCTTGGCAGGCAATATTGCAATGTGAGATGAAAGTCGCTAATTCCTGGAATGTGGTGTAGATAAATCCTAAATAGTGATTTCTATCTGTTTGCAGGTCCTGCCAAGCATCAACAAAATCCCTCAGTATGGAAGTTGGATATTAATACTTTCTTGTGAAATACATTCATATGATAAGTGCTACATAAAAGGGCAAAATTAAACCCCAGGAAACCTCAAAACCCCTAAACCCGAGCAACAAAATATTCAGCACAAAAAAAAACTTCAGCTAGATCCCTAAGGTCTGGATCTTGAGCTGAACATGGAACAAATAAGACAGAGTTCCAGCCTTCAAAGAAACCTACATGCAAGGGAAACATTCAACAACAGGAGCAATCTAACAATATAACAACAACAAGCACCCAAAGAGAGCCAGCCACAAAGATCCCTTGTAAACTTCAAGAAAACTCAAGACTCAAGAAGTGCAAACGCTTGAACCCTAAAAGCTTGAGAAGTTGCAGATTTAAAAAATCCTTGATTCAAGAAATGTAAACCTTTTAAAGCCTAAAACTTGGGAAGACAAAGCAAACTTACAAAACAAAAGAAAAGCTTTAGAACCAATAAAACAAAAGCAACAGCTTGAGAAACTCACAAAATATAAAGAAGACTAGGAAAGCCTATGTGGTCATGCCAAACAAACGTTGTTTCTATAAATAAGTTTGAGAATCCATCATAACTGCACAAAATTGGACAAGTAATGATACTACCACCAAGGAAGAAAAATGAAAAACAAATAAAGAAAACCCAAAAAAAAGAAGTTGAGGTTATCAACCATCCTTGGATTATCAAAATGCCTTTTCTTGGATTTTGTTAAGGTGGCATAATGCCCCTTTGTATCTCCCTTTTCTAATATTCAAACAACTATCATTGTCAATGTACACAAAAATCATCTAAAACACCCACACGTTTACCTTTGGATTTTTCCACACAACACCACACATGCATCTATTAAAAACTTGTACAAAGTTTTTAAAAATACAATAAAAGTCCATTATCGTTATAAGTCAAGGCATCTTTCACCCTCTTTCTTTTAAATATGGTAACATGATTTGAATTTACCTTCCAAGTCCTACTTTAATACCAATTAATTTGTCACAACTTTCAATTCGGTGTTAAAAAGGGTCATAGTTCAAGAATTTCATGCAATAAGTGAAAATGCCATATAATTCATCCTTTTTGTTCACCCATTTTATACATTTGAATCTCTCTTGTTTTATAGTCATTGTAATTATGAAAGCGATGTCATAATGATCCCATTTGTCATGGAACTTGTCAAAGTGATCCTTTGGGAGAAGCACTATTCGTTTTGTCCCACTTTAAAACTTTATGTTCTATAGCTAGTTTTCTTTTTGGTTTATTTCCATCCATTGTAGATGACATGCACATCATAGGTCCCCCTTCAATTGTATCATTTGCATATGAAATTTTTTTAATCAAATTTAATGCGATAGGTCTTTTTATTTAACATTATAAATGTGTAGCATGGTCACCCTCTAACCTATTGTTTGATTAAAACACCCCATCCCAATTTACCACCTCATTAGAAGGAATTAAAATCTTGAGGTTTCCATTGGGCACCCCATTATTCACATCATCCTTCATAAAAAATGCTTGTTAGAGGATGTTCTCCCTAGAATGGGTGATGTTCAAGTAACCTTTGGAATTTTAACACATTGCTTCATACAGTGACCATTGTATTTTTTACAATGTGCACCTCCCTCCTCCACTTTCATAAAGTTCCTTACTTTTTTTGACTCATCCCTCCTTTAAGTGTTTGGGTGTTTTTTGGGTCCAGGATCCTTTGATAGCTTGGAAGGACTTTTAATTCGTAAACAAGTTTTTTCCCAATCACATTCGGTGGCATTAGGTTCATATCGATAACCACCATCGCTTCAACAACTTATTTAAGGAATTGGGCCCTTACAACCTTGATCATAGTTACTAGGTTTATGGTTAATCATTGTCCTTTCCTTCTTAAGGCCTTAGCACGAGTTGACAACAACATTTTCCGTTTCCAACAACACCTTAAAGTAGCATGTGATCTTCTATCATCCCCAGTTCACATGTGTCTTCCTCTGTTTGAACAATTCATCAAACAATAAATGATTCAATTTCAGGATTCCATCTTGGAGCATTTGCACCATTATACCTTTTTTAGCATGTTCTGTGATAGGATATTTGAGGCCCATTGTGCTCGAATTTTATCATGTTCTAACCCAAAGCAAGCGGTTAATTTATAATTCAACTAATTTTCCCAACTTTTCGATTATTTTCCCCAATTTTTTTCATAGCACTTCGAACACAATTTGGATTATCCCATCCTTCAATTGTAGGTATCATGTGGTGTGTGTGCATACATCCCATCAACCTTATGGGTATTCACCTTTTACATTGCGCTCATGATAATGAGGCCATGGGAATTCATGATGTAGTTCATGACACCTTTGTTGCCATCATGTGAGATGTTGGCTTCCATGTGGGATGAAAACAACTACATGTAGTTCCTTCAACCATGTTTAATTCCTCTTATCAACAAATCGACATTATGTTCACTAAAGATGGCATTCGCACCTTAGTTGACATTGTCATTGTCGACCCAATGTAGGTGGATTTATTTCCCCAACCTTACACAACTCAAAGATTCGTTGCCTCTAATGCAACTCAAACCAAAGAAAAGAATTATTGCGATTGACAGCCCATTGATCAATTCGTCCCATTAGTAATTAAAGTATTTGGATGTTTACACAAACAATTGATGTGTTTTTACACGATTGTGCCAATGCCATTTGGAGCTTGAAAAGGCTAGAAGGCTCTCCTCTTTTTGTCTTGGTTACTTTTCTTTAACAAAAAATCTCAATCAAATTACAAAGCATGCAAACATCTTCCATTTTAAGCCGGGTGGTAGCTATAGGTTTAACTACTTGGGTAAAAGCAAACTACATTGTCCATTTTCTAATGTTGTAAGGCAAAAGATCCAATACCTTTAATTATTGCAATGTGTTTTAACTTCAACTAATAAAGAAATATGTAAAATGGGCCTCATGTTTATAATCTATATTGTTATAAGAAACTAATCATAGAAAAGAAAAATAAAATAATCATTTTTGAGTTTTTGGGAAATTTTTTAACTTGTGTTTTATATTGTGTCATAGTTCATACAAATTTGCTTATGAATTCATAACTTGTGGAATATTAAATCAAAGGTTTTATGGGATTTTACCTTAGGTTGTATGGCTAAAATGAGATTAAATATTTTTTATTAGGGATGTGATTACATGTTAGAGTAGGCAATTAATGTACTTTTTAAATCTTCATAATTGTGTAAATGTATTTAGACTTTTTCTATGTGAAAAACCTAAAATTGATGAAACTTCCTTCATAAAATATTTTAAAACACATTATGAAAGGAGGGCAAAAAAAATTTCTTGGGAAAACATGTTTTTACAAAAATGTTCATAACGGAAGAAGTGATGTCATTGCCATGTGGTAAATTTTGATTATATAGTTTCATGATTTGAACGTTTGGCAATTCCCCTTTTGGTTTTGTGGTCACTTGGTGGTTGATATGTATAATGTTATAGGCTTCTAGGAATTTGCACATAACATTGAGGTTGTTCGTGTTTGCAAGTGTAGTTTTGTGACACCTAATTGTTTATCATCTCCAATCTAGAGGCCTATTTTGTTACAACAACCTTCCCCTTGATTACCATATTTCTTTGTAGATTGTAGACACTTTGTTGTTTGTTCGTAAATGAATGTAATCGCTTTTCAAGAAAATTTTCATGTACATTTGGATGTTGGTGACCTACTTTAAACAATTATCGAGTGCCTCTTGCTATGTTTGCCCTACTATAGTAGTCTCCCACTTAAGTACGCAACTTGAACCTGCGTGGTTTGTGCGTACTTAGCTAGTAGGTGCGTACTTTAAATTTGTTGTTCCCAAATAGCTTGCGTATCATTACAATGTCGAAGAAACCAAACGGAAAGTGTCTCAATGAGCATTAATGGTTTAGAAAACAAAGTTATATTTCGAGGTTTTGATTCTCTTTATAAGCAAGTTCTCAACATTGAAAATTAGTTGCTCTGCCTTGAAGTTCAAGCAGAAGCAAAGGAAACATTTGATGACCTTAAAAAATCGTTTGAATCATTTCAGAGCAAGATCCGAACGGTCGACCTCAAAGCCAAACGCAAAAAACTTCAAAACTTACGCCAAATGACGATTAATGACAAATTCAACTAATAAATTTTGAACCCTAAATTTTTTGCCAAAAAATACGTACTTAACTGGGATGCGTACTTAAATGGGTGCGTACTTAAGCGAGAGACTACTGTACAATGTTTTTTCAATTTCAATTTGGCATTTTGAACGAAAATATAATTAACAATGTCAAAGTTGAAGATGTTCATGGTTGATGTTGGGGACTAGTTGATTTATTGAAGCTTACCCCCAACAACATAGGCTCTATATGTAGGTTCTCACTCAAGTTGAATATATCAATTTCTTGTTTTCTTGCTTCTTTTCACACTGAAAGTTTTGTTGCTTGCATTACATTGTTTCTGAAGTTTGTTGCATATTCTAGGTTATTAGGGATTGTGGGGTTTTGGGTTTTTGTGGCTTTGTCTTTTGTAAGGTGTAACATCCAAATGATTAGGATAAAACTTTGATCGATCATAATGGGATCAAAGAAGAATGTAGTAAAAGGAGCCAAGGAAAAGAGGCCTCACTAAATAGAAAGGTTAATTGAAGTTGTAAAAAAGTAGCATCGTCAAAATGAAAGGCACGCCTATCGAAAGCTCAATGCAAAGAAGTCGATTTGCAAAGATAATTTCATTTTGAAACTTTTGCATCTACCGAAGAGGTAATGGAAGAACATGAACTAAAATGCATTGCCTATGGTATTGTGGAATTCATTTCCCAAACTCTTCTTGTTTGCCCAAGACCTATAAGTAGGAAAAATATCTTGGGGCGTATTTTATGTCATAAACAAGTTATTATTGACTTGCCTAATCACATTTTGCCTCCTAAGCTTGTTATTGCCTAACAAGAAATCATTATAGGGTTTAACAAAACATTAAAGGAAAACCAAATAGCCAATAGTAATGTGAAGCTTACAACCAAACAAACATAATAATTGCAATTGTGAATGTTCACACCTTATCTTTAGTTACAATAGTACCAAAAAATCTTGGAGTGCATCATAGAAACATTATTGGTTCTATATCATGATGAACGGTCATAGATGACTAAGGTAAAGCATTATGGTCTTTGAATGTTAAAAGAAAATGGATTGATGTTTTGTCGAATGCAACAAAAAGAGTTGTCATAGATTGGTGGACTTATGAAACCCGTGTTAGCGTAAACAAGAAAGATGTAACACAAAAAAGAATTGCAGTTGGTGTTTTTGAAAAACGCTCCACACATTATCTCATGGAAAGTCAAGTACACGTCTGTTGCTCCATCTTTCGTTTCTACTTTAGTTGTTTCATGTTTTAGATTATAGATAGTCCATAATGTGGTCATTAGACTGTTAGTTTCCAACATGGATTTTTAAAAATTAATTGGGGTTTTTATGTTGAAATTGAAGGTGTGTATTGCATGAATACATTGTTCTATGCAACTCAACATACTAAGAAAAAATGGATCCAAGAAACAATCCATAAGGTGATGATTCTTGTTAAATGTTGCCTTGAACAACTTGAAAATTGTGTCATGAGTCCCAATTAGGGTTTATGTAGGTTTCAATGTGAAGATGTGCATTTAATGTGGGTACTATTTTATCTCATTGAACATAATGTATAAATAAAACTTGCATGTCCATAGGAGTGCATAACTATAATATATTAAGATGAATTCTAGGTAGATTAATCCATTGATAGTCAAACTAAATCCATTGTAAAATGTATGAATCCTTACTTTGTCCAAATGGAGGGTTAGTAATACGTGCTTTTACATGGTCATGGATAAGAGTCCATAAGTTCCAACTTGTAGTCCACATGATTGAACTTAAACTCCTTATTTCTACATTGAATCCCTTTGCATACATAAGCATGTACATATTCTTACACATATGATGTCCATATAAATCAATGTATAGTCCATCAAGAATTGAAATTATCATTTGCAATCCATTTGTAATTACATTAGTGTTTTCAACTCCCAATCAATGTACATATGTCTAGTTTAGTCCATTAAAAATGAAAATTGTCATTATATAGTCCATTTGTTTGAACATCAAGATGTTTATGATTCCCAATTAGTGTCTAGGTTTGATTACAATTTCAATCAAGAATCAAAACTATCATTTACATAGTTCATTGTTTTGTTATTGATGTCCATGGACCTTTCAATTAGTACCTTCATATGTCTTGAAATTCTTACTAGACCTTCATCAAGTTTGCCATCTACAATTGGTTTTACCCTTTTTTCTCTCATTGGTTTTCAACTTCCTATATTTTCCTTCACGTGTTCAATCAATTCCTAAAACAATATTGCTATGATACTCGATTGGTGAAAAAAAAAACTTTTTCCTTGGTACAATCATTTAAAATGACACAAATGGACATCTTCACATGTGTCCCATTGTTTTAACTTTCTTTTCCACATTGTGAACTTCCCTAGTGATCTAGGACCATTTGGTTATTGCAAAAAAAAAAAAGCGTTTGAACATTCACACACATACAAAATAATTTGGCAATAATATTCAAAGCATGAAAAAAAGACAACCACCCTTCTATTTTTGCACTTCTTTCCATGTTCAAGACCCCAAGTGACCTTTTTGATCCTATGGTTAGGATGGTCCTAAATTAAAGCATAATATTGAATTGTTAGGGTTGTTGGAACCAAAGGGAGCAAATTGGGTCCCAATATATCCCATAAACAATCCTTTTATTCTCTTTCATGCAAACTTTTGATGTTAAAATTTGTGCCACTTAGGTAGACATGTCGTTTCTACGATTTTGAGCCTCAACCATTGTGTAACCTTGGTTGGGCCCAATTTTAAGCCCAATAAAATTGGTTTGTTTTAGCATCAAATTGGGGTTAACCCTTGTGTCATAGTTATGACATTCTTGGTGCGAGAATGTTATGGAAGCCCAAAGAAGCAAGAATTTTAAAGAATTTTATAGAATTTTAATTGGTAAATATTGTAATTTGGTAAACATTCGCAGGTAAAGAATGTTATGACAAGGTGCTAAATGAAGAATTTTAAAGAATTTTAAGTTGCAAAATGAAGAATGTCATCACTAGGCCTTGTGTGTAGATGGAGCCTAAATGTTGAATAATTGCTTTCTTTCATGACATTCATGTGCAACATAACATAGGCCCCCTTTGAGACATGGTAATCCAAGCATATTTGTATTTTTAGTTTTGCCATAATGCAAATCAAGCACAAAAGGAGCACAAGAACGATGGAAACCAACATGGAATTGAAAAAATTTAGGACTCATACATACATACATACCATCGCAATGCAATTATTTGAATCTCTAAAGAACGAACTATCAATTTTGATTTTTTTCAAATATTTCAAAATTAAAAAAAATCCTCAATCTCCATTCTTGGAAAGAAATTGGAATCAAACAAGTTGTTGGTTCTATTTGATTATTTTGGGAAGCCGATGGCATTCATGAAAGAACCGGTAAGAAACCAATGGGGTTCATGAAAGAATCGGCAAAAGAACTTAGTGTTTCCCATGGAAGATGTGTAAAAGAACCCCATGATTTTAGAGGCCGGTTATTTGATTTTTTTGGGAATTTTTTTTGAGAATTGTGGTTTATATAATGTTAGAAAACTGGTTCTTGAAGCTTTTGGAGTCATAGTAACCGGCGGTTCTTTGGTTGTGGAAGAGTGCTACGACGGACGGACGAACGGACGGACGGACGGACGGACCGCGCGTCAGTCAGTCAGTCAGTCGTAGCGCGGTGGCCTCGGGAGAAGACGAAGAAGGCAGGGCTGTGCTGCTGGCGCAGTTGTTGCGCACTCTGCCTTAAAAGCCGCTTCCTCGCCGTCGAAGATTTTTTCGGGGAGCGGTCCCGTGGAGACTACGATCCGGTAAAACGGGGGAGATGCTTTGCGCTTTCTCATACGGTTTTTTCGGGGTTTGTAGAATAATGAATTAGCTATGTCGGTGCGGGGAAGACGCGGAGAAGAAGAAGCACAAGAAGAAGGAGACAGACAGAAGAGCTCCAGGTTTTCAACTCCACATTCATTTGTTTGCGGCCGCAATTGCATCGTCGTGTGTTTTTTCGTTTGTTTGTTTTTCTTGATGATTGTCCGTGTCTTCTAGTTAAGTTAGCTGTGGAAAATCGCAACGCGCTTTGCTGCTTTATGATCGCAGCACGGGGTGGCAGTGGATAGGATCTTAGTTTTGGTGGCGGATCGTTTTTGTTTGGAAGGTCGGATGGCGGGAAGGAAGAGAGGGATCCTCCTGCACTGGATCGAAGCTGTTGCTGTTGCTGGAGATTTAGGACAATGCAAGTGTGCGTGATTGTGTGAAGTAGACAAGAAGAGAGAGTAGGAAAAAATTGCAATTCTGTTGCGTGCGTCGGGGATGATGCACTTGGGAGCGTGCGGCACAAGATGCGTTTTGTAAGTCTGGCCAACTGGTGGATTGGTTAGCACCGGCATTGTGACGGCTCTGCTGCATCCTGAAAAACAGAGGAACTAGAGAATGATTGTTCTCCACGTGATCGAATCGCATGACGAGAGCAGCGAGTCTTGGACAACAGGTACCTACTTACTCAGGGTGGTAGTTGTTAGCCACAGAATCTTTTTCTCTACCAAGTTCTGGTTCTGCAAGTGCAGACTCGTATCCGAGTTCCATGGTTTTCTGCTACAGGATTTGAATCCTACTGAAACTTTAGTGCAGTGCATGATCTGCTTGCTGCACAGCACAGAAGGAGGTGGTAACCAGGATGAAGCTTTTGTTGATAGCTCAGTGAAACCTGCAAAATCCTCTTTCACGGCATCCTATTCAGAGTGTGGCATGTGTTTAGACAGACTCCTGAAGCAGATTGCCGTGAAGCCACATCCATCAAACAAAAGAGCAAGTTCAAACGAGTAATAGCGAAATGATACAACAACAGCATTGTTCACAGTTTGAGGATGTCTGCGGAAAGTCTGATGTTGTAATAGGGTTTATTGAAAAGTCTTGTCAGAGGTAAAAGGAGCTGCTGCATGAGAAGCAGAGAAGGATGGCAGAAGGAGACACGCTTCCACTATTGTGGTCACCGGCTTCTGATTCAGAATCAGATGTTGAAATACATGTGGAAGGGAAGAGTGAGAAGACTGCTGTTGCGAACAACAGAAAACGAGACAATCGCACTCTGCCTTCTTCAGCAGGTTCTGAAGAAGAAGATGATGCAGTACATGGGAACCATCTTGCTGCTGCTCTGTGGACTCCCGCTGCCAACCTTCCAGGTGTTGATAGTGATGGCCATTCCAGTCTCTGGTCTTCAGCACCAGAGATCAATGCCACTTTGAGGATTGCAGGAAAAAAATTACCAAATTGGAAATCGGCTGTGGAAGACACTGCTCTTCATGGACTATTGCAGTCACAATCTGATACAGAGGCAGATGTGGAAGCTGTAGGAGAATTAAGAAGAGATAGAAGTACACCAGGTGAAACACATGGAAATGGAATACAAGAGATAGAGAGAAAAAGTGTGGCAGCTCGTCTTACTGCACTTGTACGGCCAAGAGGAATGGCTGCTGATGATATAACACCTGAATCTTCTTCATCCCAGGAGAGACGAAGAGCCAATGGGGGAGCTCTTGAAAGACAAATCTCAACATTGAATCGTCCTCAGTCACAAAGCAGCCCTTCGATAGCTTCACAAATGTCAGACAGAGTACCTCCAGAGTGGGTGCTCTTGCTTGTGGGTTGTCTGCTCGGCTTGTCCAGTGGCATAAGTGTGGTGATTTTTAACAAAGGGGTAAGCCTGCTTCAGCTGACGATTGTCCACATGACCAGGGTGTCACCCTCTGTAGGTCTGGTGCAGAATTCTCTTTGTTGTGGATACATGTGAGGCGCGGATGGTGATGGGGTCAGTGGGAGGTGTTTTATTTGGACAGGTCTACCTTATACATGACTTGGCATGGGCAGGGACACCCCATGAAGGAGCAGCATGGCTGCGCACACAGAGTCTGGCAGTAACATGGCACCGAATTCTGTTGATTCCAGTTTTTGGTGGTGTAGTGGTGGGAATGTTCCACTCTGTTAATGCAATATTGGACATGATTCAGTCCTCACAGCCACGGCAATCCAGCCGTGGCAGAATTGACTGGCTAGCAGGAATCAAACCTGTGATCAAAGCAGTACAGGCAGCAACAACTTTGGGAACAGGTTGCTCCCTTGGGCCTGAAGGTCCAAGTGTTGATATTGGAAGGTCTTGGGCTCATGGTTTTGCAGAAATCATGAAGAACAGCAAAGAGAGTCGAATTGCACTTGTTGCTGCTGGTGCTGCTGCTGGAATTGCTTCAGGTTAGAGACAGTTGTATGGTTTGCTGGTAAAATTCATGTAGAGTGCATTGTAGATACTACTCTCAGTCATGGCCTCAATTCACTAGTGGTAGCCCAGGTCTAGTTTCATGCCAACTGCATTCTTGAATCGAGACATTGTGCACTGCAGGCTTCAATGCACCTGTTGCAGGGACCTTCTTCGCCATTGAAACTGTATTGAGACCCCAACATGCAGAAAACTCGCCTCCTCTCACCACAGCTATGATCATATTGGCAGCAGTGACTTCCTCGACTGTGTCACAAGTGCTGCTTGATGAGAAGGCTGCATTCACAGTACCACCTTATGAGTTACGATCTGCTGCTGGTGTGTCCTCTCTCTATCACTTGCAGGATCTGCTTTTCTCAGTTGGCTCCTCCTGCCCAGAGTACACAGAGTAGCTTATATTTGCACACTGAGGGGCTTGTTTGATGATCTGGATTTCCTGTTGAAGAAGCTTTGGTGGTTTTTGTATAATGATTTCCCTGAAATTTTGAGCAGATTATTGTATACTTGTCCACACCCACTGTCAGAAGCTGATAAAGTTTGTAGGGTGTAATGGCAGCTAGTCACTGCCATTCAAGCCGAAGGTAGTGGTCTGATACTTTCTCAGTCACAAGGTTATGACCAACTCATTGTGTTTGTTTTGTTTTCTTGGAACTGACATTAGAATACCTTCAACATTTTATTGTGGAGTTTTGTCAGTAATCTCATATGTATGCTTTAATACTTTGCAAAAGGGCTCCCTCAACATATCAATGGAGTATTTATTCATCTCCCAATCTCACAGAAACCTCTGAAATGTGTATGTGCAGAGTTGCCACTATATATATTGCTGGGAGGCATCTGCGGTGTTATGAGCGTAGTTTTTACCCGCCTTGTTGCCTGGTTCACACGGATGTTTGACTTCTTGAAGACTGACTTTGGCATACCTCTTTCAGTCTCCCCAGCAATTGGAGGGCTCTTTGTGGGCATTATTGCATTAGGATATCCTGGAGTTCTGTACTGGGGCTTTACAAATGTAGATGAGATTTTGAAGACAGGTGTTACAGCAACTGCTCCTGGCCAAGTATTGTTAGCACAGCTCACTATTGTGAAAATAGTGGCTACAGCACTTTGCAAGGGTTCAGGCCTTGTAGGAGGCTTGTATGCCCCCAGCTTGTTCATAGGGGCTTCATGTGGTGCTGTCTATGGAAGTATTGTTGGGAATGCATTTAATGTTGCATTGGTGGGGCATGATGCTGTTGGCCACCCTCAGGCCTATGCCTTGGTAACATAGCTAATTCCTGCATCTCTGAGAATCCTTTCTTTTACATGTAAGAAGGATCCATAATTTTTTTGGTCTTGATTTCTGGTCAGGATGAGAATCAGATAATAGTTTTTAGTTTTTGGCCTGCTAACACATTTCTGTTGGTGATTGGTGGGGGATGTAACAGGTGGGTATGGCAGCACTTCTTGCTTCAGTATGTTCGGTCCCTCTTACATCTGTGCTTCTCCTCTTTGAGCTTACTAAAGATTACCACATCTTGCTTCCCCTCATGGTATAGCTCCAACCTCAACCTCCTTTGATAAATCTCAGATTTATTGGCTCTCTATGCCTTTGGCTTGAATGCATGTTTGCACAGTGGCAAGCTAAACTGAATTGAAGCTAACCTTTACAAGTTGTTACAGCTTGAATGAGGATACTATTAGATTTTTAAAATTTTAGTTTTAAAAAAAAAATCTGGACTGCTAGCTGACATCATGACTGAGTCTTCCTGTTGCTTCTGAAAATGTGCCAGAAACTCAGGATGCAGAGTTTTGTATAATTGGTTTCCCTAAGCTTTGAGCAGATTAGATTTCTAAAATGGGTGTGAAGTGGGTGTGACTGATTGACTCTTGACTCCCTCCTTTTGGAGGTGGTCAGGTTCTATCTGCTGTAGTACAGCAGGGCAATATTGTTGCCCAACCCTCCCTTAAGGTTTGACACACCCATGTGGGTGACCCAAGTGACCTACTCAAGCTGGGTTGGCTATAGTTGGTTACATTTAGCATGGCCTGGTGGTGAAGTGGACCCATAGCCATTTGCAAGGGCTCCCAACTACTTGAGCTTTTTGCTTCATGCTGCAGATTATTTATAGTTATTGCTATGCATTTCAGAAGCCCATGAAGTCAGTAAGGAGCAATGGCAGCTAGAGTCACTGCTATTCATAGTGAAGCTGATGGTTTGATACTTTGTGACACTCTCTAGGTTATGACTGCACTCAGGCAAGAGAGCAGCTTTAGGGGCACACATGGTGCTATATAGCGTAGGACCTGTATGATCACTGGGTGCATGCCAAGAAACTGAGTAGTGACACAAGGTAACTGTCAGTGGTACTTGGCATGACCCAGAGCTGTCCCTGTAGAACTCCAGGTGTATCTGCAGTCTTGCCTGCGCTGATTCTTGCTGTGTTTTGTTTTGGTTTGCCTGGAACTGACACAACATTTGTTTGGTTAGGTGTTTTGGGAGTTTCCTCTCTGCAATAACATATTTGATTAACCTTGCACTAAGATGCTGATCTATGTGAGATCATTAGTTTTTAACCCATCAGATCGAATTATTGTCAATCCAACAAGATAATTATTGGAACTGGCCACCTTTTTTGTTTTTGCTGTTGAAAATAGGCTAGGTCTATATTGTTGCTATCTTATCCTCAGTGACTGATGCAGTATATATGAATTCTATTGACATAGCATAGCCATCATGATTTGTATGCAATGGACTGGGCAGGGTGCTGTGGGGCTTGCAATATGGGTGGCTGAAGTCGGGAAGCAGAAGAGGCCTCGACCTCATGATTCAGGAGCTGGTGTGGTGAATTCTGAAGTCGACCATCTGGTTGGGTTGAATAGTGGGCATGTATGGCGTAGAAGAGGAAATTCTGAAGCAGAGGTAGAGCTTTGCACAATGGATAGCTCTGACAACCCAGGAGAATTATGCATTTCTCAAGATGTATTGATGGAGGAGTGTCTGGTAAGTGATCTCTTGCAGGGTTTCCTTAGTTGTAGGAGCTTAGCCAGCATTCCTTTCAGTACAGATCATGTTTGATTGCAGTGCTAGTTGTTAGGTATATATGAACCTGGTCAGTTAAATCATGAGTATGGATTTTCTTGACTGATGTCTTTTGCAATTTGGCTATCCAGGTGGCTCAGGCAATGTCAAGGGACTGTGTGAAGGTGCATGCAACAGCAACAGTCAAGGAAACTCTTGGTGCAGTAGTGGCAGCCCGGCAGTATTGTGCACTGGTGGTAGATGAGAATGGTTTATTGGAGGGTATCTTGACCCCTAGTGACTTGAAAGGCGAAGTCCTGAAGGCAACTAAGGAATTTGTCTCCTCTGAGGAGCCAAGAGATGTAGAGGTATTGGTGTTTATCCAAGCTGCTCATGTTTGAAGGTTCCAGGAACTTGGATGTTGGATTGACAGTTTGGAGACATGTTTATGCTCAGCTATAGCAAAGAGAGTCATCCAATAGTTGAACTTCCTTTTGGGAGAGCTGTATTTGCATTACTAGACTAAGGTCTTTGTCAATCATAAAAGATGCACCACAAGAGACATCTGATGCTGGTCTGATAATCTTTCATCTTGAGTGCTATCCATGGCAGGTAGAGAACACTCTAGTGGCAGCAATCTGCACTGGAAAGGGTGAGAATCAAGGCAATGGTACAAACTTGGTGGTTTGCTACCCTGAAATGAATCTGCAAATGGCAAAAGAGCTCATGGTACAGCATGGCTTTCAGCAATTGCCAGTGGTTACCCGGAATGGCACACAGTGGCAGTACCACAAGCTGGTTGGCTTGCTTGATGGTGATGGGATTACACGCTGTGTGAAGTACGCTAATTCACTCTTCCTCCATTCTTATGTGCTTTACTGTAATGAAAACTCAGGGTTGATTAGTCCTGCAGCAGTAGCAAGTCTAACAATCCAGTTGATTTCCCTGTTAGTGCCATTGGTGGACCATGCTCAGAGATTTTTGATGACACTTCTACCTGGAAGCTTTGAAATAATGCCCAGAACTGTAGCAAAAAATTGATTTAAAAAATTTCCCTCCATTTGAGGGTTAGCTTGAGATGGACGCTTTTCTGTATGAAAACTGGGAGGTCATAGACATCAGTCTGTACTCCAACATGGCCTCAAGAGTCAGCAAAGTCTTATTTTCCTGAAAATGTTAACTCACAGTAAAAAAATTCAATTGTTTGTGAATGCAGACTGGAGGCTTCAAAAAGGATTGCCGCTGCTCAGAAGGCCAAGGACAATGAAGAGCATGGGCCAGTTTTTGATTCACATTGAAAAGGGGGAACTGACTCTCTCCTGGCACCTGGTAATCCACTCCCTCTGCTCCCACATCTTATTGCAGTTATGCACTCCAGTTGGTGGCAATATCATGTTCTGTCCTGGTTCAAGGCTCCAAAGAAACTGGCCCAGATTTTCTTATTCAGTTGAAACTCCTGGTTGAATTCTACAGCTGAGGAACTTCACAACATGTAGTTCATTATTCTCTTATTGTTAAAAATGAGCTGGGGGTTTAACTCACAATGGATGTATAACTATTTTAACTAAATGAACCTGTATTAGACAACATGGTGTGCAGATGTTCTTTCAGGTCTTTCCATCTAAATCCATGCTCATGCAAAGAGTGATAATTATGTGAAATCCGTATCTCAACACAGAATTTAAGGTCAAGAAGATGGTTGCACAAACTATTACAGAGAAGCAGATAAAATGGAGTCATATAAAGTAAATTCCAGTGTTGTGCTCTTCTTGGGTTCTAGAAGAAACTTCTGGTTCCAATTCCAAAAAGTTATAGGGCTGGTTTTGGTTCTTTGGTAGGTTCTTTTTATTTGTAAATGTGGGATTTGGTTTCAGTTTTTCAATTTGAAAGTTGGGTTTTGGTTTCAGTTATAGGGTTATTTCAAAATAGGGAGGTTCTTGGTTCTAGGAGGGTAGGTTGCAGTTAACCCCCCTGTTAGGTTCCAAAATTTAAAACATCATTGGAAAGAATGGAAATTAAGAAAAAAAAAAAATTTCAAAAACAAGGTTGATTACTACCGAGCCTTGAGAAGGCCAAATGAGATCAATCTAATTTACTTTTACTAACTTAAATTACACTATTAGTGGATCAGAACCATTTTTATGCCAGTTGATTTCACGTTCTCTCATCTTATGTGTTTGTATGCCAATTTCCAAATGGGTCAGCTTGGCACTCTTGAATTCATCTTGCAAACGTTCCTAAGTGATCTCTGAATCTGCCCTCTCAAAAGTAGTATCTCAAAACAACAAAAATTGACCGCTAAACATCATCTGCTCTATAACTTTGCCAAATTTAACATGTTACAAAAACTCATACAAGTGTTTTTTTTGGTCTCATCACATCATCTTAAGGTTTGGGGTTTGGGCAGCCTTAAAACGAAACCCTTGCTCCACACATTGTCTTGAAAACCTATGACAACCGAAAAAAACAAGTTGATTATATCAATTTGATGATCACAAATACCAAACTTGCAGAGAAAAAAGATGGCAAACTGAAGGATGCAAGGAAAATGAAATAAAACTACATAAACTTTATGATTTATTCATTGAGTGATGCAATTACATCTTCATTCTCATTAATTAAGGTTTATTCTATTTTTATAAGTTTTTGCATGGATGATGGAAAGCTACCAAAACAAGCATCATCAGGCCAATTCTTATAAATGTTTATAAGCATTTCAAAATTATCCATGCCCGAATGAGAATATCATAAGTTTGTGCAAATATTTACAATATTAAAAACTCTTTCTACTACAATTTGAGATCCTACAATCTTCAAGATTTGTTGAACTACAAACCTAACATAAGAAAAATGTATTTCATGGGTTGTCCAACATGCTAATGGATTTATGCATTCCTCCTCATTGACTTTCTTGTCTTAAAATGAGTTGTGCTTTCGCCTTTAATAGGGCTATATCATTATCATTTTTCATGACATTATACAAACTTATAGATTAAAAACTCTAGGATTCAAAGCTACTTGGGCCTCTTTCATTTACATTAATTAGGTTTTAAATCTTGTATGCACAAAGGAGTGGGAACAATACCTATTTATCATATTCACTTGCAATATGAAAAGCATTTTGCTTGCCAACATATTGAATGACCAACCTCAACCCCTTGTATTGAAAATCTAGCATTAATGTCAACAGGTTATGAGCTTTGTTAGGTTGAAAAGAAAGCATGAATGAAAGGAAGTCTTCCATAATTACTATCACTTGTTTTTGCATGTATTGTAATAGGATTTCACTATCAAAATCTTGGGCCTCACCAAAATCAAATGTGCAACAATCCATTCACATTTGACATAATAGTGAAATTGGCTAATAACTTCAAACTTTAGAATCATCAATGACATATTGACAACATTTAAACATAGCATGCCCTCAATATGACTCCACAAATGGTCGTGCAAACCCAACCCGTCACATGAAGTCAAAGTTTGGGTTATAGTTGAGAGATTAGCCCCTTTATCTTTAACCTATGCAATAACCCAAACATTAAGCCCATGTTTTGCAAGTACTTCATTTACTTGCAAAGCCATTGCACTCCCAAAAAAATTCAATGTCTTGACAAAGTCAACTATTACATAACTAGGCTTCTAAAACTCATTCACAAAATGTGCAACAAGGACAATGTGTCCATTCTTACTTTGGGCATCATGCAAAACCATGATAATCAACTTCCAATTCAAGCTCAATGGGTAGATCACCTCTTCAAGGTGAACTAACAAGTCCTCCATGGACTTAAACTCTAAAAACAACCAAAAGAATGAAACCTAGAACAAGGTAATCATAAACAACATCATGATCAAGAAGAGGACCTAAAGTAAAGTGATCATAAACAATATCGCAATAAGGAAAAGGACCCAAAGTAGGACAATTACAAACAACATCATGATTAGGAAGAGAATTAAAACCAAGGTGATCACAAGTAACATTGGGACTAGGAAAAGGACCAAGACCAAGGTGATAAAAAACATCATCATGGTTAGGAAAAGGACCCAAAGTGAGGCAATCATGAACATCATCATGGGTTTTTTAAAAAAACCAAGACTAAGGCAATCACAAATAACACAGTCTTAGGAAGAAGACCAAAACCAAAGAAATCACAAACATCTCAATTAGAAAGAAGACTAAAAATAACTTACCCAAAAAAAAGCAGGCAATGCCTGCCATCACGATGACAATGAATGTGATGAATTCATTGCCATGACCAGTCCCATGAACACTACTATGACAACCACGATTGCCAAACATCACAAAAAAATCAGCTTCATGGTTAAGAACAACATGGTCAAGAAGAGGACCAAGAGCAAGGCAATCGTGAACACCATCACGATTAAAAAGAGGACTAATCTAGTGAATAACATACTACGAAAAAATTTGTGTAATGTTGTTGTTTGTAACTACTTGAAAGCATTCAAGTTTTGTGAGATTGTTAGCACAAAACAAAAAGGACCCTTGCACAATGATGGTGGACCACTCAATCCTAAACCACTCAACCTACAAGTTTTATAAGTTTTGTGAGCTTATGAGCATGAAGCAAGGCCCTTGAAGAAGCTTCAAACAAGGTAAGCAACACCAAAAACAAGAAATTGAAGCCAACAAGTGACAATGACAATCAACGAGTCAGCCACAAACCCTAAACCCTCAAAATAGCCAAAACCTAAACCAATTTTTTTTTTAAAAATTTGATTCAATTCTGGTTTAATGCTAGTTGTGGAACCAAGCTAATTCCGATTCCAATAAATGAACCTTTCAGAACCAAGGGGTGAGTTTTCCCCTTGGTTATAAATCTTGCAAATACCCATGGTTTTGGTTCTACCCAATTTAAAAACCTTGTTTCAATTCTAGGTAAGTTCAGATAACTAGAATCGAAACCAGGCCTCAATAATCAGAGTACTTGGGTAAGCACATAAGAATGGTAAATACTAGTGTTGGGTGGGTAATCGCTTTTGTGGGTAAGATGCATCAGTTATTGTTTTAATTAATAAGAACCATTTCCAAAACCAAGACTGATTTTGAGAAAAGAAACCTAAGTCAAAATTTATATTTTTGAAAAACTGGACCTGGAATTGAAATTCTAGAACTGGTGTAACCTAAAGGCATGTCTTGTAAAATGCAAGACATCTTGAAGGGTTTTGCCTTTTTGCATGGGATGTGTTGGTTGTTTGTTCTTGAAGAGTTATGACAATGGCAATTGGCAAGAGAAAAGCCATTACTCGTTGGATCTTCTATACGTGGTTTGTTGTTGAGTTTGGTGTGTTGGCTAATAAGAATTGTGTGGAAACATTGTATGATGGAGGAAGTGCGATTGAGAATTGTGATAAGGAGTTTTGAAGAGGATTTAAGTGGGGAATCTCTGGGCAAAACTTAAGAGAAACTAAGTCCACTTTATGAAGTTTTGATGTGTGTGATTCTATGTTCCGCAAGAAGACATTGTATCCAAAACTCTTTTCCATTGTGTAGGGACAATAGTTTGAAGCTATAAAACATAATGCAGGAGTCATGTTTTTCGTTTTCCTTGACTCACAATCAAAGAAATTGGAAAGGATGACAGAGTCTAGCATTCATTGAATATTTTGAGTTGGGAGTTGGATTCTTGGTTGGATCGTGAAGAAAAGGAAATTATGATGCATTGGGTGGGAAGGATTTTCACCATAGGAGAACTAAGCTTTTATATCTTAGGGTTTTTGAGTTGTTGAACGATGGAATGGGATGATACCTATTAAATGGACGAACAAGGAGAGTCTGATCCAATCCAAATTCTCTGTTCAAGTGTTGTCAAGGTTCATTAGAAAGCAATGTTTGTTCCTAGAGTGTAGTTATGTTGTGGTTGTGATAGTGTGGTGTTGATTGCTCAAAGCTATGTTTAAAGGATCACATGAATCAAAACTCTAGGACAATTTGTTTGTAATTTGGTGGTGAGGATCAACCATTGGGAATACAATGAACCAAAAAGGCTATTAAGAGACCAAATACACAAGGAATGACCATTGGGAACATGGTGAAAAATACAAAGTTTGTCTAATACATTAAGAGACACAAATTATAATTTACTTAAATATAAATAAGATGCCTAAAATTCTCTATGAGAATATATGTAAAATATTTTCAATTTTAATATAATATTTTTTTCAATATCCAATTCTTTCATAGCATACCCAAAAAAAAAAAACCTCCTTTTATCCCAAATACTTCAAAAGATATACAAAGAATGACCCATTAGCCTTTTATTTTCACAATTTTTTTTTAATGTAC
>Ga0209208_10002934_pt1 | contig 24535 bp, 20 predicted proteins | sample S1TSphfallax_3_FD_187694 | JGI IMG/M metagenome (GOLD analysis project Ga0209208, IMG submission 187694) | Host-associated microbial communities from peat moss isolated from Minnesota, USA - S1T2_Fd - Sphagnum fallax MG (SPAdes) (version 2) | ecosystem: Host-associated > Plants > Peat moss >...
AGATATTTGGCCTAGGTAGGTAAATAGGTTTTTATCTAGATAGGTGTTTAGCCTAAAAGGGTAGGTAGGTATATAAGTAGGTAGGTACCTAATTCAACCTACATACCTAAATATTGATTTAAATTGAATTTGGACAAATTCAATTAATATGCCACATGGCAAATTTCTATTGCACCACGTGTTACAATCTAAACCATCCAAATATAAAAATTAAACGTCTTGGATTATTTCAAAATAATAAAGATATATTTTTAATTATTAAAAGTTGGGACACATGGCAACACATAATTTGTTCCCTTGTTCACCAAAAAAGTCGCATCTTAATTGCAAGCGACAATAGTTATATGATAAGTCAAAGGATGAAGGCATATTTTGTTGACTTTTTTTTTCATCCAAAATTCGTTGTCGTTTGCGATTAATGTCGTTTGCGACTTGTCCAATGCGACTATTAAGATTTTAGTTACAAATGTCGCTTGTAACTAAAAATTAGTTATAGAGACCAGTTGCAAAATGGCCATTTTCTACTAGTGAAAGTCACATGAGTCCCAATGTAAGGAATTTCGAGACTCCAAGTTGGGAGACTTGAAACAAAATGACATTTGGGTGTTTGTCCCATGGCCAGGCACAAATAATACTATAAGGGGGAAGGTGGTGGCTTCCCCCAAGTCTGAGCCGTGGTGAGTCTTGTGAATCCATGTTTACCCATGGCTCATTCGTGCACCAAAAGTGTTCCAGCTCTACACTAACCAACTTGTTGTTTGGTTTGTGCATTTGCATGTGAGAAATTGACTTGCTTGTCACCTTTCCTAATCCCTATCCCGAAGCTTTAACACACCCTTCTACCCTTGAAGTGCTACAAGCGAAAGAACATAACCCAACTCCTCATTCTTCCGTTGTGTTCATCTTGGATTCACATTTGAATCCATTAAAGAGCTTGGGAGTGTGTCATATGGCATCTACTACATTGTATACAAAAATATTAGCATCATGAAATGGAAATGGAAAAATAACATTTTCACAACACGGTAAAATTCATGGAAATAAATAAGGTGCTTGCTAACATTTCCTTGTGATGTTGAAGTGCTCCTACACCACCAAATTTCACAAAATTGCCAACTATATAAGGCATCCCTCCTTCATCCATGAAGGTGATGGCTTCATTTCGCATGTACTACAAAACACATGTACAAATCAAACACAATTAACATGACCACAATTGAGATACAAATGGGTTTACATAAATTAACATAATTATCATGACAAAAATAAAAACATGTTGATAGAAACTAACCATGATAAAAGCATAAACAAATTGATAAAATGAATAATAACATGATAGGAACCCACATTTGGTCGGGCTTTTTTAATTGATGATGTAATAGTGTCTTTTGCATGTGACCTTAGGGAAAATTGACCTTTCACAAGGTTTTTTGTACTCGATGCATGTGCTTCATTTGCCAAAATTAGCACCCGAACTCCTTGGGTGCTTTTATTAGTCCCTACAATTTGCAAAAACCAAACAACACATGTATCAAAACAAAATTAAATACTCCAAATACAAGCCTTCTTTGACATAATTTCATGAATAACATTTAACTATACAAATATTGCATGAAATCAAAACTTGTCAAAGCATGAAATTCATTACTAATCACCTAGTGGGGAAGGTGTCCATGCATAAGTCTTTATGGATTTCCAATGTGAAGATTCTTGAGTAACTCACTTTTGCCCATGGTGATGTAAACCCACATATCTTAAGGTGTTGGGCACTTCCAATAACCCAACCAAGTAAAGCCACAATGTTCCAAGTAGATAATTCTTATCATCTACTTCAATATTGAATGGTTCAAGTAGAATGTAAAAATAGGGCACATTGCCCATGCATTTGTATGGGTAGTCATCAATAAGCAATGTATTCATATACAATGGCCTATTCGACTTTGGGTTTCTTTCATTGAACACCATGTTCATGTTTCTCAACACTAGTGGTTGTTTGGGATTCAAAGGATGGGGAACCTTAATTAGTTCACATTTTTTAGTGCCCCATATAAAAACATGTTTTATCTTGCAACCTTCTCCTCCTCACAATAATTTAACCATTGGAATCAAATTTGGCATTCTTATTGATGACCATATCCCAATGTCAAACTTGTAAAACATAATTGCAGAAATTGATAATAGTTAGGGTGTGGGGCAACCATCTTATTGTCACTAAGGACATGAATTGCAAAACAAAATAAACCATTAATGTCTAGGACAATTAGACATTGTACGAAAATCATTAGAGAAGGAGTGTTGGCACTTACCTTTGTTTTTAGGCTCACCTCCTTTTAGCAATTTGTTTTCCAAAATCACCATCATGTGGAAGCTTGGAGTGTTTGGTAAGGCATATGGACAAGTCTCCACCACAAACAACTTGTTAAATTCCCAAGTTTGGGATTGCATGTTCCTCCCATGCTTCTTTTCCTTGCCTACACTTGGATCTTATAATTTAGGACTATAAATGTTCATCACATTATTCATTTTATGACTAATTGGGATGTCATGTGTACGTGGTAAGCATAATTACAATCATCTTTGCTAATAGAGTTTAATCTCTAGGTTGATCATAAGGTTTTGTTTACGAAACTAAGCCATTCCCCTAGCCAATATAGTCCTAAAAAATTCCAACAATTATTAGGTGTTAGAAAAATCTTTAATGTTCAACATTTCAATTAATCCAATTCTATATTCAATCAAAAATGAATTGAAAAAGTAATCCAAACAATTAGTTTTGTGAAATTACCACTCCCATAGTCCCTTCAACATTTGTTGCAAGATTGTTAGATGGAATATGCTTAGCCTCTGAATTAATTGCACCTCTTTGCATGTTAGATGATTGCTTCATAAATGCAAGCATCTCTTCCATCATACTAGAAAGGGCTTGTTGGCCCTTTGCCAATTCATTTGTGGTGGATTTCAACTCATATGTGGTTTGGCAGAACTTTTCATGGCTACCCTTAATGCCATCCAAACAAACTACAAGGTTAACAACTAGATCTCCAACAAGTCCACTGCTTTCTAATTTAAGTGTGTCCATTGATAAGCAAAACCTGCCGCCAAATAGGCCGCAGTCGCAAAAAGTTGGAGACAAAAAAATTCGTAAAAAAACTAGAGTCATGTGCTTCGTGCTCTATCGTCCCAGTGACTTAGGCTCGCTATGCTTACCTTTTAAACTAATGTTTACCACCGTCAGTGAGTTTTTTTTCTTAAAACTAAAATGATTATCCTATTTGATAGGTTCACATTTATCCCTAAATATCGAGTATCGTTTTCTTTCCTGCCATCCTTGTAATTGTCATCTGTAATCCGCGTAGGTGTGCCCGCACCCCCTAGATAAGATGAGAAGTTATTTTTCAGAACAACCCTCCCTAGTTCCAAACCTAGGAGCGCACTTTCTCGTATGAGCATTCAATATACATATAGGTTTGGGGAAGAGTTACGAGGTATGCTAAGCAAATGAAGTGGGCTTTGCTAGAAAAAATAAACCTAACTTTTTTTTAAACATCCAAACGACTTATTTGGTTAGGCTCTTATCTGAAAAGATTTATTTCGGAGGGACAGAGATGCGGAGCGCAAAAGAGCTTTTTATTTTGCGCATGGAGCTCCCGAGCTTTGCTTGGGCACTAACGTCTTCACACCAAAGGGCTTTCTATTGGTTGCCCTTTCCTACAACCCAACACAAAAATACCCCCATTCCATACCTACATTACTAAAATTTGTATGAATTATGTAGGGATGGAAATGATCTCCAAAATTGAACAAGTTTACACGAATGGATTTCACAACATTGCTTTTACCTCATCATCATCCATCCTTGTTACTTTTTGTTTTTACCTTTTGACCCTCTTGGCTTCTATTTGGATTTCAACCAATGTGGGGGGTCTACCCAACTCCTCTTCTTGAATTCCTCAAAAATGTTAAAATAGGTTTTTAAATAATGGGTTAGGAATTTAACCCACAAAATAGATCATCAATAAAATAATAGGGAGATTGTGATATTAACAAACACTTTTCTAGACCACTTTCACCTGCACAACCAACATTGTTTGTATTTTTTTACATGTGTCAAATTTTGGTCAACCTCTCAGCTCATGCAATTGTCTCATCTAGGACAACAATTCTTTCAATTGATTCCAATGGGCCTCTAGGCAAATGCAAGGTCAATATTCACCCTTCACAATCTTCCTTTTCAATTGCCCACACCTTCTCTTTAACACTTGTGCCACTTAGTCCTTGACACACTTATAACTCAATGTGTGATTTAAATACTCAAATGTTTTATCTAAAACATCTTTGATTACCTCCATTTCTTTAAGAGGCTACTTTTGCATGTTGTCGATGGTTGGGTTCAACTTTAATGCATATCTTCTAATTGTTATTAACTAATGAACCCTACCAACACCATAAGGTTTACCTTGTGCATTGCAATGTACAATACATATAAAATCTTAACCTTTAGGAATTAATTCAATGCCAAGCCTTTTCATTACCTTATCCATGGCATGTCGTCTAATTCGTTTTTTACTTACCACCTTAGTTTTTTCCCTTAATGAAACCACACCACTATGGTATTGGGCAAATACATCAGTAGCTCCAACTAACCCACCACCCATTTGACTTCCTATTTTCCCAATGCATGTAGGAACAAGAGGGCTGGGCTAGCTTCCAAGGGTCACATGAACTAATCACGGGCCGTGTGATGGAGGCGGCTTTGTTATATTGCATCCCTTAGACTAAATTTGTGATGGAACCGCACTAGATGGAATGGTAGTTTGAGATGTTCCCCACCATGAGGATTGTTGTGGGGGAATAATATTTTGTTGCATAGACAACATTGTCTTGCTTGGAGGTTGTTGAGGCAACGTAAGGGGCATTATTCGTGGATTTGGATGAGAAGGCCAAACATGACATTGTTGTCCCAATGCTTGAAGTGTTGGACTTGTTGTCTACCTTATAAGTCCTATTGGATGAGCAAGTGTGAACCAAAATAACACAACCATGTATGGTAGTTTCAATTTTTAAGAATTACATTAGGGATATTTGAGTGTGATAAGGCTAGTAAGGGCATTGAACAACTTCATGTTTGAATAAGGAATGATGAATGTGCACAGTTGATTGGGGGTTTTTTTTTTCAAAATTTGATATTATATGAATGAAGTGTAGGGTTTATTTTTTTTTAAAACAAAAGTTGATAATCATAGTTTTAGAACCTCAATTGCATGATTAAGGGTGAGAAATATCTAGAAATTGAGGTTAGAAGAAAACGCCAAATTCGTAACATTTGGTAAAACATGGGTCTTGTTATAGTATTTAGTGGGTAGTCGTGTAAGCAAGGATGTTTGATATACTTGAAGCAATTGAAGGGGTGTTAATGAAAAATCCAATGGAGATAGAACAATCTTCAAGCCTTATAAGCATAAGATTAATTCGAAACAACTTAACGATTTAAATAAATAGTGTGATAGGGTGGCAATGGCAACATTAATTTCATAATGAATGAAACATTTATTCAAATTATGGATAAACTCAACAAGGAGTTGTAATTACATGTTGAGTTTTGGGCTATGCCACAATGAGAGTTCATAATTGCAAGAAATCTAGGATACGTCGAATGGTTCGAACTAAGTAATTTGTTTTGCTATTAAGAGGCAGTCAACGAATTGGACCACACAACCAACGATAGTGTCCAACACTGGGAATTGAAAACCATGAGAAGATAAAAATGTCTTCAGTTTCGTAACAACCTTCATAAATGGTTTCAAATTCATCACCAAAAGCAGGATCGACTTGTAATAAAATCACTAGGGTGTGAGAATTCAAAGAAATGCAATAATACCAAACTCGAAGGGGTTCAATTTCAAAACAAGGGCGCACTTCTTGTAGTTTGGGATCTTCATCACAAGGATGTTGCATCAATGTCAAATCTAAGGATTATTTTAGAGGCAATTTTTCATTCACTTGTGTAGTTTGAAGTTCATAAAAAATGGTCATGCGCGACATCATGAATTCAAAGAAAGGAAAAAAAAAAATCTTTAATCAAAAATCAACTCGACGATGAATGTGTGAAAGACTTGGTGCATCAAGATGCATGGTTGCAAATTACAGGTCAAGGAAAAAGAAAGAAAGTTGTAAGGTAATAATTTAGAACCATGGTAAAGTAAAACCTTATGATCAATGGGGAAAAAAAAAGGTTCAAGTAAAATTGTTGGGGTGGGAAAGTGAGAAAAGGTGAAAATGATGTTTTTTCTCCTCCTTTCAAAGACCACCAAGCATTGGAACCTTTCAAGGGCCACTAAACATTGGAACCCTTCCATAGGTTACCGAGTTAAGGTCTTCCTTCACCTCTTTCCTTTTCCTTCTCTTTAAAGGCACGAATTCAGGTCATTAGGGTCTTTTTTTTCGACATAACTTTCAATTTGAATCTTGAGAAAACTTGTTCCTACAGCTTTCCTTGGGAGGAGGAGAATGATTAGTTTTAGTAAATGGTGGAAAGAGGGAGAATAAATTGGATGATTATGGTACTTTTGAAAGAATGGAAGTGAGTAGGGATAATTTTGGGAGCTTGAAATCTTAAGGAAATTTCACAAACCCTTTTAGGTTTTGTGCCACAACTTTTTATTGATTTAGGTGCAAAACTTCGAATTTGATAGGCAGATGCACCTTGAAGTTTTCTTTTTAATGAGGTACAGAAATCTAGATTTGGATAACATATGTGATAAGAACAGATTTTAAATGATTAGGGGTTTGTTGCCAAGTTGAACTTTCTACCTTCATGAAACCTTCTTGGGTTTTGTAGCACAACGTTTTACTGATTTTGGTGCAAAACTTGGAATATAGTAGGTACATGTACCTTGTAGCTAGCTTTCTAACGAGCTAAGACAAGCTAAATTTGGATAACATATGTGATAGGAATAATATTTTAAGTGATTGGAGGTTTGTTGCCAAGTTGATTTTCTACCTTCATGAAACCCTCTTAGGTTTTGTAACACAACTTCATACTGATTTGGGTGCAGAGCTTGGAACTTGGTAGGTAGATGTGCCTTATAGATAACTTTCTAATGAACTAAAACGAACTAGATTTGAATAACATATGTGATCAGAATAATATTTTAAATGACTCGAGGTCTGCTACCAAGTTGAGCATGGTGTCGAATCTTTTAAATTTGGTTTAAATGGGTGATAATTTAACATAAAATTTTAAGATTTGGAGTGTTTGAACTTAGAAAATATATCTATCAATTCCAAATTATAAATGATGCATAGAAAGCAAGGTATATGGTTTCAACTACAAACGTTATTTAACATCTAGAAATACACTTTGCATTTTTTCCTTCACCAATAGCATATGTACCTCCAAGTAAATCACCTCATAGAATCAAAAATAGAGGGATGGAAAGTCACTTCACAACAAGACATATAAGAAGTTGTTGTGGCAAGGTTTCAAATGTAGGCGGTGTTGTTTGCATATGAGGTTAATTAATTGCTGAACTAGCCATGTTAGAGGTTCTTGAACATCAACTATTTGATTTAAGAGGATTATAGGAGTGGACCAAGGTGCAAGTTGATGTAAAAACATCCTTTAATTTGGGGGCATGGGCCACCTAGGAGGCCATTGCCATCTAGTTTACATTGGCCATTCTTAAGGTTGCCATGTTGGAGGAAGATTTTAAATTAGGGTTGGTAAAATAGTTGTAATTTGTTTAGCAGTTAATAAACTTGATTAAACATCATTTCCAGTCATGCATTTGCATTCACACACACTGAACTACATATTACAATCTAAAAAAATACAAAATGATTACAAAACAAGAAAACAAACTCCAAGAAATGGACATAACAAAATAGGATTTAGGGGTTACAAACCTCCCATAACCATGGCATTAACTGTAATAGTTGTAAGCTCCTTTGAATTGGGTTACATTGTAGGAGCTACTACAAGAATTGGTATAATATTTGTCCCAAAATTGTTAGGCTTTTGATTCAATTTTAATTTGTTAATTGAATCCGGAGCCCCATTCATAAAGTCATCTCTACAAAAAGGGGCAAGTGTCAAAACCCATGGTGGCTTTTGGGCCAATTCAACTACTGCTAGAATTGGTTTTCTCATCTTCCATTGTCATATGTGTTATCGTTTTGGTGTTGCAAAAAATCACATAAGCAAATCATGAATTCAAGGTTTACCAAATACTTTACTAAAATTGATGAACAATTTTATCATGGATTATCCCGAATTCAATTCACCTTACAACAAAGGTTCATATTAAAGAAGAATCAACCAAATCCAAAAACAAAAAACAAAAAAGGTTATATGAATATGATCACAACTACTTGAACACATGCTATTGCCTTTTCTTCCTTAATAGATTCTTTAGACATTGAATTAAAACCAATTTCATCTTTAACATCTTCTTCACTAAAATCTTTATCAAGCTTCATAGATTTCAACGACCTTTTCAACTTAGCATCAAAATTGTCACTATAAGTGAATGATTTAGGTGCTCCGATTTCCAAGCACTTGCTATGTTGAAGTGTTGAAACTATTGGCGGCACTAGTTTTCGTTTCGGCAAGGTTGCAACAAAAACATCTATGAATGGCCTCTCTCTACAAGAAAATAAACACAAACAAGAATTGCTAAATGTAAGTAATGCACATGAAAGAATGAAATTTAAAATTTTAATTTTAGCTTAGGAAGTGTTGAATGTTTTGGAAATTCAAGAGATGTGTGTTTTTCAAATGCAAAAGCGAAGGTCACAAGCTCTTTGAAAACATTAAAGTTCAACTTTGGAGGTGTGAGGGAATCAATTTGTAAAACCATTCAAAATTTGTGATGAAAGTAGATGAAACGAAAAAATTCATTTTGAACCCTAAATTGCAAGGTCACAATTTTCTAGCAAAAAGGTGATAAAAGTTGACAACGTTTTACAAGAATGATGTGAGCAACTAATGACCTAAAATGAGGGAAACAAAGAACCTCAAAGAAACATGATGAATAAGTGTAGGAAACAAGAAGGGACATCAAAATGTGTGGGTGATGAATAGGAATAGGTTAATGTTGTGAATCAAAGTTATTTCTAGGAGCTTGAAGGTAAATGAAAATTGTGTTGTTATAGAAAGTAAAGGGCATGAAACTACACTTACTTCCACCCTAAACTGAGAAGATTGTCAAACTTCTTTTCATTCTCCATGATAGTGCATTGCTTAAGTGTTTCATAATCTTCACTAAAAGTGTTATTGTTGTTAGGTACCTACATTGCATTCAACATGACATCCCATTCAAGATAACCTTCAATTATAGAATACAACTCGTTCCTTATATGTTATTTTTCATTGTGATAATAAGTAGTTTGTTATTTCACAAAACTTTGCTCAAACATTTTCTCACAACTAGCTTTCAAGAAATTGAGACGGAAAATTTGTGTGCATTATACTAGACTTTTGTGTTGTTTTTGTGGTTATTCTAAACTATAGTGCACCATGTGTGAACTATAATGTTTTCACATGTGATAAAATCAATTAATGCCACCTCATACTCATGTGGATACTTGAGATACCAACTTCACTAGGTATGACTAATATTAGCCATGTCATGTCATGTGATACCACATGACATGGCATACCACATGACATGGAATGATTAATATTAGTCATATAATACATGTGTCTTGCTTAGTCAAAATTTGTATTTATTGAATATTGCATTATTACTTTACTATTGTAAAAAATCATGCAAACATATAGGTTACAATGAAATAAATTTGGTCTCCAAAATAAGTGAGGGATATGTATATGTAATAATTGGGCAAGGAAAATAAAGATGTTGTAATGAAGGTAACAATTAAAATTGCATATAATGCATGCTACATTAATGTGAAGCCATAATTACATTACTACAAAATGTAAGTGCAGTTCACTAGTTTCCATTCACTAGAACAATGAATTCACTACTTTTCAAGTAATTCTCGTTTAATATAACCACTGAATTCATTCAAAATCTAGTGAAATCATTTAGCCTACAAGGACACATTTTGCTGTAGTGTAAGGACAACTTAACAAATCATGTTTTGGAAGGCATGGTTTAATAATGTAACATGTCAATTTATGACATGTATTTAGTACATAATATTTCCAATAATCCTCATAATAAAATAAATAACATACATAAAATAAAAGGGAAATTGATAAGTAATAATAAAATGGATATTCTTATAATGCATTGAATTTGTATCTATTGTTTTGTAGTGCCAATTTTTTTCTATTGAAATTAAATTTTAAATAAATATATATCAAATTTTTTTCTATTAATATTTTTACATCACTATTACAAAATGTGAGTGCAATTCACTAATCCTCGTTCATTAGACTAGTGAAATCATTGTTTCCCCACTAATCCTTATTCACTATAACCAATGAATTCATTCAAAATCCAATGAAATCACTTAGCGTACAAGGACACCTTTTGTTGTAGTGCATTGATATGTGTAATCCCATTTCATGTTATGTTTACATGAAATTAGTTGTTTAGTCTAAATGTGTCATCAAGTTTATTAATAAATTCAAACACTACTAGAAAACGTGTGGACAAACCACTATAGCCAACCACCGAATTCAACTTTGGGTGGTTTTCACATTTCACAAACCACTCATGATTTTGTTGAGTTGGCAAATCCCACTAGAAATTCACCAAAGTGGTCACGCAATGGGAGGCAATGGTGGTTTACAAATTTTCTGCCCTAAATGCCTTTGGACATTTGAAAATTTTCCATTCCACTTTTTCAAAACACTTGGGTGGTTTTTTTTAGTGGCCATTCCAAGCATTGTCCAAAAGGTTAACCCCCTTACAAGGTAGGTGGGTAGTTAGTTACCTAGGGAATATAATTAAATTATACCTAGGTTAAGGTAATCAATTTATATTTAGGTTAGATATAATAGGATATGTACTTAAAGTATGTCTATTATAACCTATAGCAAGGTTAGGTATATCATATTTCATACATATAGGGTAAGTATATAATAGCCTATGTACTAAGGTTAAATACTAGTATATGATTTTTTATGTACCTACATAGGTATATAATTATTTATATTTACGTTAAGGTAGGTTATGCCTATTTAATTACACACATTTAGCCTAAATATAGCCTAACTTATACACAATTTGTCTATATATACATACTTAGGCTTTATAGATTTAATTTATATGTACATAACATCTACATACCTAGGCATACATATAATCTAAATTACTTAAATACCTTATTTTACCTTGCTTATACCTTACATATACCACTATGTCAAAACTTAACATTTATATTAAGACAAATATGGCTACTAACCATTTTCTAGTTATACAATCATATAATGCTTTTGTGCTTAGTTGTATTCTTGTAACCCCAAATATGACTACATGATTAAAAGTTTTCATGGATAGGACTATATGACTAAAAATCTTCTTCATGAACACAACATAATTATTTAATAATATACAATTTGAAACATTAAAAACTTGTGAATTAAAAAGGAAAAGAACTAGAAGGTAGACATATGTATATACTTAATAAGCATATTATAAGTTTGTAGATGGTCAAACACATAATTAGTGCATAAATAAATGATTAATACTTTATAGTTTTTAGAAAACTTGCCTTAAAGTCATTAATTATTTAATGTGAATTTATGGATTGTGGTTTTAAGAAAATTTGGGGGAATTTTTTTTCGAAAAGATTCCCAAAAAATGGAAAAAAAATGCTAAAGTTTTTGAAACCATAAAAAAATTAAAAAAATTGATGCCTAAAATATAATTAAAACATTCAAGTTGGGACTCTTACACAAATTTTTAGAAAAAAATGAATATCTTCTTTTTATTTTTTGACATTAAATAATGAAATATATTCTTATTAACGATATCCAAATATTTTTTTAAAAAATCCACATGCCTCAAAATGGCATTGTTTTTCATGTTTCCATGTGATGGGTAACAATAATATAAAGTTTGATCTTAATTCATTTATCAAAGTATTTGGTCATAAAAATTGTAATTTTTTAGTAATTTATAATAAATCACATTTAATGAACTGAAAAGAACATAAAAAATAAAACTAAAACTTACTACTCAAAAGAACATTTTATAATAATTATGAAACTAAAAAACATGTGTGTAAATTAGAATATTATGAAATTTAAATAATTTTTATAACATTAATTTTTTTAAAAAAATGTTATATGTTTCATAAATAACATTTTTTAAAAAATAGTTTTTATAACTAAAAATATATATAACATAACATTTATACAATTTTTATTGATTCGTTATATTTTTGAAAGGTGAGGAAAAATACACACATACACACACATATATATACCCAAAAGACCATATTGATTTTAGATATGTTTATTTACAAAACATTTTATGAAAAAAAAGCAAAAACAAATTTTCAAGATATCATCAGTGTTCAAAGGTATGAAATAATGAAGATTCAAATGCATTTTCAATCAAATTACTTGACATTTTGGGTTAAATTTTTTCATAGATATGTACATTTTGGATAAATCTTTAAGAATGAAATTTATTTATTATCTTTTGGACAAAGTATGAAATATATAATAATGGTCAAAATTGGGTATTTTTGCATGGGATAAAGGATGGTGTGAGATAATGTTTGTAAATTTATCACATATCCTTTGTCAACAAGTTGAATTTTGTAAACTATATAATTAGATGATAAAGTAATAGTCTACACACAAAACATGCATTTAAATATGCTCAAATTGCAAATACTATTTGTGATGAGCCAATAAAAAAGGTTTGTGACCAAAAACTAAATAGGATGTTATTTACCTACCTACTTAGGCCTACCTACCTACTTACCTAGGTGGCCTAAATCTAGGCTTAGTTTAGTAGCCTAGCTTTAGGTTTTAGCTTAATTGTTCAGGTTTAAAGTTTAAAGTTCTTAAACCTAATGAGGTACCTAGCTTTAAGCCTAACTTAGGTTTAACCTAGATCATTTAGGTTCTAGCCACATGGCATAACCTAAGTGGTTAATGTTTAAATACTACATGGCCTGATTTGGGTGGCTAATGTCTAAATGTCACGTGGCAAAATTTGTGTTGCGACCCGAGTTTTGGGTTTGTGACCAAAGCAAGGGCATGGAAAGGTACAAGCTAGGAGTGCAACCCAAGAATCACATGGACATTCGCAAAGTTATGGCCAAAAGAAGGGTTGGGAGTTAAAGTGTCAATTTGATTCCAGACCACTAAAAGTCAAAAATCGATTTGATTTAATTATGTGTAAGTGGCGTTTGACATATCATTAGAAAGTTTTTAACAAAGGTTATAACTTTATTTTAAACCTCACTTCAATCAAAAGTTTGCACAAGAAATTATGGACTTTCAAAGTGACAAAAATTTCAATTTCGGAACTCTTGATTTGGGAGTCTTGGAACAAAATGACATTTGGGTGCAAACCCCATGGCTAGTCCCAAAAAAATATTATAATGGGGGGAAGGCTTTCCCAAGTTTGGGTTGTAGTGAATTTTATGAATCTATGTATGCTCGTGATTTGCTCGTGCACCAAAAGTGTTCCAATTTTACACTAACCAACTTGTTGTTTGATTTATGCAGGCCCATGTGAATAATTGACTCGCTTGTCACTTGTTTTAATCCTCATCTTGGAGCTTCAACATGCCCTTCTTACCTTTGAAATGTTACGAACTAAGGAGTGTACCCCAACTCCTTCCATTATTCATTTATGGACTCACATTTGAGTCTTTCAAGGAGTTTGGGGGTGCACCAACTTGGATGGCTGATGTTTAAATGCCATGTGGCATTACTTGGGTGGCCAATGTTTAAATGACACGTGGCCTAATTTGGGTGGTCAATGTTTAAATGCCACATGGCATTGGACCAATCAAAAATCATGTTTGACCAATCAATCAAGGTTTGACCCTAATGACCACCACATGAAAGCACCCATAAAACCATTAATTATACATTCGTTGCCCGAGCACCATTAAATTTTTTTTGAACCAAACCGCCCAATCGCCAATTTAGTGGTTTTTTTATCCCATTGGGGACCAACCACTACCATAAACCACTAAGCCTACTAAAAACCCATTATAATGGTACCACTACAAAATGAGTGGTTTGGACAATGGTCTAACCACATGTTTTCTAATAGTGAAACATCAACTATTAGTTCATGTGTTTCACATGTAAATTATTCATATGTGACTTAAATTGTAACAAATTTCACATGACTTTTAAAAATAATTTAAAATTGCCAGTCTAGTTTATTTTTTCATGAATTTCTTACACATTGTTCTTATTCAAGGATTTTGTATTCGTTCAAATTAATAGGTTGCAAATTTGTTACAAGTAATTTGAGTTATAAGTGGTGGGGACATACATGATTTAAATATTATATGCATGATGTTGAAGGGAAATCATGATTTAAATTGATGTGTTGGGGTTTTTGGTAGGAGTACTACACCAAAGCTTTGAAACGGCGGGTGCCATACATGACCCTCAATAATTATATGAAGTTAAAGAACAGGAGGCAACCAAGCAAGGCCTAAGGAGTTATGAGTGTCCATGTAATTGTTGCCATGGTGCAAGGCAACAACAAAGGATAACCATCAAAAAACATTTATGGCAAAATGGTCGAGATCCCTATTTTCGATGGCTTATTGTGGTATGTATTTTTTTGGTTGCTTGTGTGTTGGGGCTCAAGTTAAATGTACAAGAGATCAATTCGTTGGCAAATGAAGGCTTCTAAGTGAATATTCAATTGAGTGAAGGTTGGGTTTGTGAAAGCTCATTGTGGCAATGAATGAAATTACACAAACGCAAGATGTGATTTTTGGTTATCATTAGGCACTAATAGACACAAATATTGAATGTAATGATAATTTGCAAGATGTGATTTTTGGTTATCATTAGGCATTAATAGAGGCAAATAATGAATATATTGATTCCACTATAAATCCCACCATAAGCAACAAATTATGTGTCCAAGTTGATCTACCTACTCTTGATTGACAAGTGGAAGTCCATAGAATGGTTACAAAGGCTTTTGTAACTATTGATGCAATACAACAAGCATTTGAAAACCACACCCCACCTAAAGGTCCACGGTTGGAAACCAATACTCCAAATGCGGGTGCTTCACAAAATGAAGCTATGCTAGAATTGTTGTTTACCAAAACCACAACTTTTTTGTACAAGGGGTCTTCCAGAAGCATGTTATTAGCCACATTGCTTTTATTGAATTTGAATATAGTCCATGGTGTGGTTCATAGATTCATGGATCAATTATTTTCATTATTGAAAAATGAATTATTGCCAAAGAATAACAAGATGCCAACCACAAGTTATAAAACACTAAAAGAAAAACATGGATTTTCGACTAATCATTGTGATTAAATTTTAGTCACAAGAGACATTTTGCAACTAAAATCCCTTTAGTCACCTAAGACAAGTCGCATGTGATAAATTAGTCGCAAATGACAAAGGGTATTGTATGAAAGAAAAAGTCAACAAATACATTTCATCCTTTGATTCTATTGTATACATATTGTCACATGCAACTAAGATGTAACTATTTTGGTCACAATTAAGGGCAAATGATGTGTTGCCACATGTTTTAATATTTGATTATTTAAGATATTATTATTATTATTTTGAAATAATCTAAGACGTTCAATTCAAATACTTGGATGATCTTATATTATGACACATGGCCTAATGTAAGTATGCCACGTGGCATAAAAATAATTCAATAAAACTATTAATATTAAGTTGGTAGGTACATAAACAAGTGCTTATAAACATAGGCTACATACCAACCTACTTACTTAGGTAATAAAATAGGTAGGTAGGTTCTACCTTCCTAGGTTACATACCTATTCATATAGGTAGGTACATAGGTTGACCTAAGTGGGTAGGTCAAATTAAATACCTACCTAGTTAGATAGACAAGTAGGTTGGGAAGGTAAGTACTTTAAAAATGTGATTTTTTTTTTTTTTTTGGGGTTGAGCCTTTTGATTAGCTCATCCCATGTGCACAAATTTCTTAATGTGAAATTGGATGACCACACCCCCTTGTTTATATGGTGTTCAAAATAAGAACAAAAAACAAACAATATGGGATAAGTTTTGAAGTTGTAACTTCCTCACAAACTAACTTGAAATTTCAAAACTTTCTTCATGTCTTATTTTCTTAGTTTTTAGATTTTTCAATTCAACTATTAGATAATTAGATAATCATTTAATTAATAATGATTAAATTTACATATATTTAAATTATAAATTATACACTACAAATATTCATTATTCATTATTAATTACTTAAATAAACAATAACTTCTTAATATTTAACAAACTAGCTATCTAGTTACTCACAAGTTATAAATACATAACTTATAAATAATTTAAATATTTAAAACTATTTTATTACTTTTTAGAATCTGATGGCATTATGTATAATATAATTAATGTAAAAACTAATTTAATGACTATAATTTAAAAATTAGCTATTTTATATATTTATGTTAAAGTTATAAGTAATGAACCAACAATTATTATTAGAAAGTAAATTCTTACATGAATTTTAAAAATATATATTATTCAATTAATTACATTACTTATTGTATAATTACATTTATTTTTAAAAACTTTATTGTAGCTCAAGTAATTTTTTTTTCTTGGTAATTATTAACTATAAATACAATAATTTGTTAAACATAAAATTAATTTTCATAATTACTGTAAAATTACTATATAAATTTATCATTGATGATTAATCACAGAATTTTTAATAATATATGATAATATATAATAATGTATAGTAATTCGTGAAATTAAAATCAGTAAAATAAAATTTCCAAATTTTACATTCAGGTTGAAGTTATAAATTACAGAGTGTGAATAATTATGTTTAATTAGAAAATAATTAAGCACAAACTAATTAATTTTTATATGAACTAATTGCAATGATTTTAAAGTAATGTCACATTAATTTAGTTAATTAATTTCTTCTAATATAAGAATATAAATTAGAAAATATACAAATCTATGTTATAACAATTATGATTATGTGTAACTTAGATTTAATAAACATAATTATTTATAAAAGTGATTTATTATGGATAGCACTAGTAAGAAAAACTTGTAAAATTCAATTATTTATTTTTTGAATTAAAAAATAAATTTAAGATTCCAAAATAGTAATTCAGAATTCAAATATCACATTTCAAGTTCAAAAAACATATTTAAAATCAAAATGTTGATTTTTAGACTCAATAATTTTTTTGAATTGAATACTAATTTAGAATTCAAATATCAATTTTTAGATTCATTATATGAACAATATACATTATATATATAGAAAATTTTAGTACATACATTAAAATACACCCCTATGTCATTGTAGAATACCTTTAGGATGCAATTAATTTTGTGACTATTACGACTAATGGGACATATCAACCTATTAATGGAGGAAAATGAATGTGAAATCAATCGAACCAAAATAGTTGAAATTTGGTCTTGTAGTTGCAATAATTCCCATATCTAGATGCAAATGACTACAAGTTGCATGTAGTTGCAAAGGGAGTGGTTACATTTTGGCTGATTTCTAGTACTGAAACTTGTATGTTCATCAAATCCCTTAGTTTGACATATGAATCAATACATGTTTGCACAAACGGATGTGTGCTTTTTCAAAAGGGCTTAAAAACTACAATTATTTGTCCCAAATGTAACAATAATAAATACATGGAGGGATCGAAATATATTCCACAAAAAGTGCTTTGACATTTTCCTTTGATGTCGCAGCTAATACATATGTACGTATGTAAATCACTTATAGAATTGATGACATGGCACAAAAATGGTGCAAATGTAGATGGCTTGATAAGAAGTCTGGCATATTTTACTACTTGGAAACACATTTATACCACCTGGCCAAATTTTGTTGATAATCCCTACAACATAAGATTAGGGCTGGCATTGGATGAGGTGAATCCCTTTGGGGACCTTAGTATTCGCCACTCTACATGGTCTATGGTTTTGCTCAAATTAATCTACCACCATGGCTGGTGACAAAGAGATATCTTTTCATGTTATCATTGATCATCCCTAGGAAGTAGTCATGCACATTCAATAATGTAGATGTGTATTTGCAACCTCTAATTAATGAGCTCCAAATATTGTGGAAGGTTGTTGATGCATTTGATGCATACCTGAGGTCAAGGTTCAATTTTAAAACCATGTGTATGTGGAGCATACATGACTTTCCAATGTATGGGTTGTTTGCAAGTGTAGTAAATTTTGCAACTATTTTTTTAAATAGATACATTTGGATAACTTTTACAACTAATCTACAACTTATGATTTGTTCATCTAGCAAAAGGATGATTTATAACAATGTTATCATCTTAGATGGGTGTATGGCCCATTAGTCACAAAAGTAACCAAAAATTAGTAGCACTTATAAATTTAATATGGTTTATTATACATACATTAATGATACATCTACATGATAATACATGAAGGTGTTTGTATGTTCATGTGTGGTGTATTAAAGGTATTTAAATGGTATATTTGATTTGTATTCTTCAAACCTTTATTGTCATTTGAGCATGTATTCCAAGTCTAACCATTCTTAAAAACTTGTTAAAATTATCTTATGGATTTATGGGTTTAGGGTTTTATGTTTGGTATATTATGGTTGGATGTTAAAATACCATAGTTACAAATGGGTTCAGACTGATGTTTAGTTCAAAGCCATTTTATTTTTAACATAAATTTTTAGTTCTTGCAACATTGTGCCACTATGCAATTTTGGTGTGCCAATGTGTAATTTGGGACTATAACAACATATGCCCAAAATTTTGATAATTTGTTGTTCAAGTTACATTTGCTAATATACAACATCCACATTATGATTCACATTTTGCTCCAATGTAATTGTCTACAAACCCTTCCCCCTAGATAAATAATTGTTTAATGCAATAAAAAGGTTGATAAATTGGCAAATTGTTATTAACCCTTTCATTTCAACACTATTCAAGTACACATGTATAATGCAACCAAAGTACTCAACATTTTGATGCAAATTAATGCAAATAAGAGAATGTATCAAATATTGTATCATCACCATTGACTTTGAATCTCTGCATACATCATTATCATTAGTTTTAATGCCATAACACATATGCCCATAGGTCAATAAGGGGCAAGAAAATCCAAATAAACATCTTTGTCTCCCTTTCACAAAGGCAGGTTTCAATAACCCAAGGCAAGTTCAATAGGTTTAGGGTTGCACATGAAGTTTAGTTGAAATTTCCCTTGTAATAGATTGCAAGGGCAATTGTAACCAAAAGAGAGGGTCCGAATTCACACAGCACACTGACTGCCCACACGACCCCAGGCGTCCATGTCTTCCCGATCTTCTTCCTCACAGTTCAGACCTTTGATCATCCCTCAACACATTGACTGCCTACTGACACTCACATACGCACATTGTAAGACCAGAGATGTCTTTGTTTTGCTTCCACATAACGACAGAACATAATTCATAAGATGCATCTCCTGTCTTGCCCACTCACACAATTTCTAGCCAAAGAAAATATTTTCATTCTAAACTATGTACATTGCCTGAAAGCACAAGCTTGATTTCCATCAGATGCTCAGAAAACACCAGCTTCCTAGTGTTTGTCTGCTCTTTCTCTCTCTCTCTCTCTCTTTCATTCTTCTACAGCAGTCGCTTGGCCAGGTACTAGGCGCAGCGGAAAGTTCTAGTCTTGCACCAAGCTCTCCTGCAGCTAACCGAACATCACTTCACTCTGTCCTTCCTAGATCTTTTACTTCTGCCTCTTCATGCTCTCCTTCTTCCTACCATGTTCTACTCTCTTCTACTATGTTCAGATCTCTCCAAAATTATCCTCCTGATCTTTTTCCACGCCACCAAAACCTCCGTTGGCTTCCTCCTGAAGCTTTTTGAAAATCTTCCCACTCCATTCCATCCATCACCAACCGCTTGCCACCATTGCTTACTCCTCCTCATCAATTCGGCTCCATATCTTCCCATTATTTCTAGCCGCTAATTCCCATGAACCACTCAGCACACACCAACCGAGAGCCAACAATCCATGCAATTTCATGCAATAGTAATGGGGTGCCGCAATAAGATGACGGCTGAATCAACCAGCGTTTAGATTTGCACGACGACCTAATTTCACACTACATATGTAACCCCTCCCTTCTTAAATAGCTGAGTCCCTTAGCTTCATCTAGTCGGGGGGACATAAAAGATCAGGAGGTCTCGACGAGATCTTTCCCATTGGTGACCATCGGCATCTTGGATGATGCATAATCGACAGCCTTCCTCAAAATCGAGGTTCCCCTTTCCATTTGTATGTCCAATGAATTGGTAGGGGCCCTCCCAACTCGCAGTCAGCGCTCTTCTTTTCCCTGGCTTCTTCATCTTCACCATTGTCTGACCTGCAATCAAACCTTCAAACAAATGTTTACCTCTCCTAGCAGCATAGACTTTCTTTTGTTGCTTCTGAGCTTGCCCCACATTGAGTAGAACTTTGTCATGGATGCTCGCAATGAGCTCCACTTTCTGCAGAAACTGAACTGCAGCATTGTCCATATCAACACCATCGTCAGTTTCAGCAGTGAGGGCCTGCAAGTAGTTGTCTGCTCTCAAACGTGGTGTGCGACCAGTAAGGATCATGAACGGAGAGAATTTAGTACTCGTTTGGATTCCACATTGGTACCCAAACAGAACCTTGGCTAACTGCTCATCCCAACAATCCGTGTTGGCAGGAGTAGCAGTAAGCACGGTTATGCCATGTTTGATGGTCTTGATCATGCGCTTAGCCATCCCATTGCATTGAGGCCATTGGGGTGCAATGCGCTGGTGTTGGATTGCATAGTCCCTACACATCACGTCGAACTCTATAGCCCACTCCCCCCCATTGTCAATCAGTACGAATTTGGGAACCCCATACCTACAAATTATGCCATCCTCCAAAAACCTGGCTGCCGTCTTAGCTCCATGATCAGCAACCACCTTTGCTTCACACCAATTAGAATAGTGGTCGATGGCTACCAAAATATATTTGTTGCCTGACTTAGTTTCAGGCAATGGCCCTGCAGTGTCCAGTGCAACTCGATGAAACAAATCACACACGGGAATACTCTTCAATTGTTCATCTCCTGATCGGATGTTGCCTGAGCTCTTCACCAATTGGCACTGTTGGCACCCTTTGACCACTGTCTTAACATTTGTAGTTCGACTATGCCAAAAATACCTTCATTGAATCTCTGCCAACGTCCATTGTTCCCCGAAATGCCCCAGGTCTTCATGCATAGAGACACCCTCTCCTCGGGTTTGGGCACAAGCAATGCTTTGAAGAAAAGCTTTTGCTCCTTCCAGCAATAGTTGCTTGCCCTCTTCCTGATCCTATTGCTCTCTTCCAAGTCCATAGGATCTAACAGTACACCTTCCTTAAGCAGCGTTAGACACTCTATATCTTCCCAAATATCAACGCAATTCGACTTTACTCCATGATCTTCCTCGTCATCGAGACCCGTGGAACTCAATTCATGGTCCCCAAACTCAGACAGTTCCTGAGCTGCCAAAACTAAATCTAACTGCTGTTGCTTGTCAAAATACTGGGGTCTTTTCCTCTTCAGCACCACTCGCGCTTCCTCGTGCTGTACAGGTGCATCGCCCATTGGCATTGCTTCTTCACCTGGGATAGATTCTTTAGACAGGTCGTCTTTTGATGCGACGTCAAGCATAAACAGCTGATGGTCGCTGACACATTTCCGGTGGTTGATACCAAAGCAACAGGCACTATGCTCTGTCAATCTTCTATCCTTTCTCTTAACACCCATCCATTCTGTTTCTTCACCTGTCAGAGCACAGAGAAGCTCTCCTCCTTTTTTAGGTGCCTCAGCTTGAGCACTTGCAATGTCTTGGATTTCTTCACCGAAATCCTCGTCATCAGCAACTGATCCAACTGGGTTCCTACTCAGGGCATCAGCATTCGTGTGTCTGAGTCCTGGTCGGTGTACTATCTTGAAACTAAAGTCTTGCAACATGCCAACCCATCTGCCTCTTCGACCATGTGCATCGGATACAGTTGCTAACCACTCTAGGGGTTTGTGATCTGTACGCAGGATGAAGTGTTTCATGTGCAAGTATTGTCTGAAGTGCATCACATCCTAGATCAAAGCGTAGCATTCCCCTTCCATCGGATGGAATCTCCTCTGTGCCTCAGTAAGGCTCTTGCTGGCATATGCCACCATTCTTTCGAACTTCCCTTCTTTCTGTGACAGTATGGCTCCCACGCCCTTGGGCGACCAATCCACATCCAGCCAGAAGGTTCGCTTAAAATCTGGTCGTGTGAGTACAGGCGCGTCCACCAGAGCTGCCTTCAATGCCTGGTATACCTGTTCACAGTCCACATCCCATATAAATGCAACGTCCTTCCTTGTCAATTCAAATAAAAGACCTGCCAATTTCGAATAGCCTCTAACATACTTTCGATAATACCCTGTCAGACCTAAGAAGGATCTGATGCTCGTGACATCTTTCGATGTTGGGAAATGTAACACCGCTTTAATCTTTCCAGGATCGGGTCGGATACCTTCCTTGCTCACCACATGACCCAGAAAGGTAATAGTTTTAGCAGCAAAGCAACACTTGCTGGGGTTGAGCTTTAGATTCACTTCCCTGAGCTTGTAGAGCACTGCATCCAAATGCTGAATGTGCTCCTCCCAAGTCTCACTGTGCACATTGAGGTCGTCAACGAACACCTTCAAAAGCGTGCTCCCCAAGTCCTTAAAGACCTCTGACATAGTTCGAGTGAATGTACTCGTTGCATTCTTGAGTTCGAATGGCATAACGGTCCAATCGTACAATCCAGTCTTGGTGATCAAAGTTGTATTCTTCATATCTTCTGGGGCCATTCGAATTTGCCAAAAACCCGTTTGCAGGTCTAGAGTAGTAAACCATGTCGATTTGCCCAGTTGATCAATCACATCCTCGACGAGTGGCATTGGAAACATGTCTCGACGCGTTTGAGCGTTGAGAGGTCGATAGTCCCCACAGAAACACCTGCTCCCATCTTTCTTTACTGGCAACGTCACTCAATAGGCATATTCAGAGTTACTAGGTTTCATCTTACCCAAATCTACCAGTGCATTGATCTGTCTTTTGGCTTCAGTTTCCTCCCAGTAAGACAGTCGACCAGGAGATGCCTTGCAAGGTGGAAATCCTTGCGTGTTGATACTATGCTCACCAATGGTGCAGCAGCCCAGTTCACCCTTGTTCCAAGCAAAGACGTCTTAGTACCTCTCCAGGATTTCCTGGAGTTGTTGTTGCCCATGCTCACCTAAATCGTTGTCGATCTTGATCCGTTCACAGATCTCCTTCCACCTAATTCCCACTTCAAGATGGCTGTGCGATGCAAATTTCCTAGTGGGCTTGTAATCAGAATCGTCATTTTCTACATGGACGGTTTGGAGTAGCATCGAAATTGCAGAGTCATGTCCGGGACTGTGTTGCTGCAACAACATTGGCACAGGTACATCATGTGTAGATTCATGCACAGACGGTGTGCTCTTCTTTGCATCAAACGCCCACCTAATCTAGTCGGCATAATCATCCCCATCCGCAATTTCTTCTGTCATGATCCCATCAGCCTACTCCTGCAACATTAGTCGCAGCATTTCCTGTGGTCCTTCTGAGCTCACCAATTCCTCAAACTCAGCATCCACAAACTCATCTTCTGAATCGATCTGTTCCAGTCGATTAGATTCCGAGTCATGATATTCACCATTGTCACTTTCATCATCAGAATCCGAGACAGACACGTCATCTCCTTCATCGACTATCTCTCTGATCAGGCAACACGTCACTTTCTTGGTCGGTATGTGCGTCCTTCCAAGTGGTCGACGTCTCTTGCACCATTGTACCCGCACTCATCCTCTGCAGCAAATTTACCACTGTTAGTGGCCACACTTCTACATTGGTTCCAGGCCCATGCCTTACCTAGATCAAACCTCATTCCACATCAACCACTGTTCCAATCTTCATAAGAAAGTCCAGACCAAGTAGCACGTCGTATCCATTCGTTGCTACTACCATGAAAGTCATGGCACACTGTAAACCTCCGATTTTAACTTGAATTTCCTCAACCCGGCCCAATGCCCGAGTGATCACTTCCGACGTTGTCTTGTAACTCTCATTTCCTATCACAAGATGCATTATATGACGCGCTCCCAAGTCACGGGGTGAAACCCACTTGAAGGTTTCACAAAGTCAAGTTGCGGAAAGTTGAGACTTAGAGGCACGCTCCCGGCTTCCAACTCTAGAAAGGGGTAGAGGGTCGAGTTGGGAGCCCAGGGATTAGACTAGGAAGAAGATTTAGTAGATCAAGCATGAATCTGCATCAAAACAAACCACCCACGTGGTTA
>Ga0209208_10002935_pt1 | contig 24529 bp, 18 predicted proteins | sample S1TSphfallax_3_FD_187694 | JGI IMG/M metagenome (GOLD analysis project Ga0209208, IMG submission 187694) | Host-associated microbial communities from peat moss isolated from Minnesota, USA - S1T2_Fd - Sphagnum fallax MG (SPAdes) (version 2) | ecosystem: Host-associated > Plants > Peat moss >...
GGCGTCTTAGTGGCCATATTAAGCCAAAAAACTGGTTAGATTTGAACTCAGGGACCCTGATTTAGCCTAAGCATGGGTGCTGTGTAATGTTTAGAAATAATTTAAATGGATTTTGGGAATTTTATATTGTACTAAAGTGACTCCCAGTTCACCCAAGGCAGGAGAACCTCGTTATTTCTTCAAGCACCAAAAAATATTTCTAGTGTACCTGCAGGGCATATTATCAGGTGGAATTTTTCCTCCACAAAAGAGCCTGGCTCCTATTTTGTTTTCTCAACATAGATTATCAGGTTGCAATAGGGGGAGGTACCTTCAACTAAAAGAGCCCTTCTTGGTAGGTGTAAGAGGCCTCTTGTAAGTTTACAGTGTCTCCTCTCCTTGGGGAGGCATAGTTCACAAATATAAGAGGTGCCTCCAAATACATGAAGAAAATTCTCTGTGCTTTGAGATATCGGAAGGTGGGGTCTAAAAGCAGGGTAATATGGCAGAAGCCAAAGTTATTGCCCTCCAGTTTGGGCATGCCTTTGTGATTTTTCAGCAAGCTCCCACAGTTAGAAGGCCTCATCTCTTCCACACATTGCAGTTAATGCACCTTTGTCGTTAGTCGATTTGTGGTAGATGACATCTTTTCAATTTATTATTTTATTAATGTATTAGTGATGTCTGGATTGTTGTGTTCTTTCGTGACATGTGTTCTCATGCTTTTATTTGTCTTGTACTTCTCATGGATGGGCCTCCATCCATCATTTTTATATGTACAGGTGCAATTTTTGGAAGTTAGGATTATAGATGAGTGCGAATCTTTGATGGCACAAACATATTAGCAAACCATTGAATTGTTCAAGTAAACAAATTAGAGATTTCTATGAAAAAGCAGCGAACTTATCACCCTATGTGATGATCATGGTGGTTTCTTTTCGTTGTTTTGGGCCTTCCAGCACTTCTGTACTAGGTCTTGAATGGGGGAAAAGTTCAGATCTGGTTAACTGTGACAATATCCACTGAATTGTCTGCCCAAATGCTGGAAGTTACAAAATTAAATGTTCATAAGTCATCAAGAACTATTAAGCAAGGATGATGGTGAGGTTATGTATTCTCATGTACTCATAAAAACAATTTTTCAGCCAAAAGGTGCAAAAGCCACACAAATAGGATAAAGCCCTAGGGTGGGAGCCTCGGACAAAGCAGTAGTCAAGTCCTGCCCCTCTTTTCTGGTAATGACCTCACCTCGGGTAAAACCTAGGAAAAAGCATTGGGCAAACATTACAATTAATGAAGGCTTCTTTTTACACTAGAGATTGAAAGCCCAAACAATCAAAATTCAAAATCTTTGATTTCACGAAAAGATAAATTAGGGTAGAATGGAGCCTAGCCTTTGGGCATGTTGAGGAGTTTGTGCATGATGCCAAGGCTCTCGTCATTCTTGTTTTAGCTTTAGCATTATCAAAGATTGTTTCTGCATTACAAGTCTTGCATCTTTTGGATTCGGATTCCTTTACTCAAACTCCTTGATGGATTTTTAGACAAACACATATGTGAAGTTCTTCTTGGATTCTTTAAGTCAACTTTCTTCTACGTGTCTCATTGTCAAGAAGCAATTTGTTAAGCATGATTTTTGAACATTTTCGAAATTCTTTTGACCTCAAGAATTCAATTAGTGGTTCCATTCAACTTCATCAATTGAGTTCCCATGTGGTTGTTGGCCACATCCCATAGTTTGTGACCTGCATTCTTGGTGACTTTAAACTTTGGCCAAGCCTTCAAGTAGTATCCGGTCGATTACAATGGGCTAAATGTTTTATCAACTCATGAGTAAAGCTTAATGTCTTCAGTTTTGTAATGTGTTTTCTTTTCACCTATCATCGCATCAATTTATTGTGATAGTTAAGGGTAGTTGTGAACCTAATCCATGGTATTTGAATCAATTTGGATGTCCAATTGATTCAAATTGGGTGGTGCTTCAAATGGATGTAGCAAACACCTTCAACACCATCTCATGTAAGGCCATGTTCCAAAAACTTCAAGTGCCAAGAGGCCAATTGTTTCAACTTTTCCCCTTTATTCATTTTTTATGCCTTTTATTTTCTTTGTTTTTTAATCATCACTTTTCTTTAGGAGATTTGTTTGTCATCCTTTTGTCTGTCAACATGTGTCAAATTGACCTATTTGTCAAGCCTTTTTTTTCACTTGCTCATTTTCATGTTTTGCATTATTATTCAAGCATTTTTCCTTCATGTCTTTTTTTTTATAGCTTGGTTGACGACACCCACATCTTTGACCTTGCTTATATTGTTCCCTTTTTATCTTTATCATTTTATTTCCCAATTGGTCTTTGTTGGATTGGTCATTTTAACCTTGCAAGTGCTCAATTTGGGTCCCTTTTGGTTTGCCTCTTAGGTTCACCTTCCTAACTAATCTATGTTGCATAATCGATGACATTAGGATCTTGGGCCTCCTTTTTGGCTTCGATTATTTTTCCTCATCTTTTTCGTAAGAGGTTTTGGGTGAGGATGTTCACCATGTTGATGCATTATCAAGGTTAGGGGATGTTGTGGTAACATTTGGGATCCTATTGGTTCCATTACTTCCCCTTTTTTTCAAGTTTTCATGCGAACCAACATTTTTTTTCAATCTTGTTGGGATTTTTTGAAAGGTTTATGAGCTTGAATTCTTTGGAGTGCCTTTAAGTTCCCCTAGTTTGTTGGCAAGTTTGTTTTTTCATTTTTAGTGGAGGGTTAGGCTTCATTTTTGCAAAGGGCATTGCTCCAAGGGTCTATTTAGGAAGTTGGCCTCTAATTGCCCCTATCATAGCCTTTAAGTTCTTGTTAGACTCTCGCCCATTCTTATTAAGGTGATAGGAACAAGCAATTTAGATTAACTACCCTTCCATTCCCATTTGAGGTTGGCATAGGAACTTTTTCCTTTAGTGGTGGTAGTGTACGTACCACCATTTGAACAATTAATAAAAAGAGGAGCAAATCAACTTGAGGAGAATATTTCCAAAGGATCACATGACTATTTTTTTTCTAGCATCACCTTTGATTTGCCTTTTGATTTGCATTAGGTGCATTTGAAGTACTTTGTAAAGTTAGGTGTGGGTGCATGGTTGTCTATTCACCCAATGATTCTTTTTTCTAATTGGCTTCACATGTTTTCTCCATTTTGTTGTGCATTTGGTTGGGCCCCCCATCTCTTAATCCTTGGTTTGTCACATTGCATTTGTGGCTTTAGACCTTATAGACATCCACCTTCTTCATTGCCCCCATCATGAGGAGAGGAAAAACTTACCACACAATGTTGTTAATGTTGTTTGGGATGTTTTTGCATCTATTTTGATTTCAAGTTTTACATGAATAAACTCACATTTTTTCGTTGCCTAGCCTTTAGTCTTCGCGTTAGTAAATTGACATTGTGGTTTTAATGGATGGTGTTTAGACTTTGGTTGACATGATCATCATTGACCTCATTTGAATAAATTTGGTTTCACGAACAATTATATTTTGTGAGGTTGATGCAAGAGCCATGGCTCATGTTAAAAATGGCCTTTATCACAATCAATACCTAATGGACATGTTTTTCCTTTTAACCATAGAGGTCTTTGGATGTTTGCATTAGTAGGACAATTTTTTTCATTGATGTACTAACATGATGTAAAACACAAAAGGCACTAGAGGCCTTCTTCTTTCAATTTTGTGTTCATTTTACAAGTAGAGGTTGTCATTGGCATTATAGTGTACAGAAATGATCTCTATTTTGAAGTGTGTTGTTATTGTAGGTGAGAATTCTTCTAGGCTAGGCATTCTTTTAGGTGTTCTTCCCTTCTTTTTATTTAATATGCTTCCCTCAACTAGGGGAGATTCAGGTAACTGAATTCCCGTTCCCTTAATAGTCCACCTTCTTTGGAGGGCTTTTCATTTGCCTAGACTTGGTTCCTTTTATCTTGTACCTTCCTTTTTTTTTTTTTTTTCTTCTCCCCCCCCCCCCCCCCAAAAGTTTTTTTTGGATGTTTTGTTTTATTGATGATTCACAAGTTTTCATCAATTAGGGTACAAATTCACTATTACATAACATTGAAAACTTAAGGGACCAAGGAAATGTGAATAAATGAAAAATGGACATTAAATATATTTTGAATAACGTTTCATGGTGTAATTTGAATTTGCACCATGCTTATGATCTAAAAAAACCATGATTGGTCTAAATTTTAATATGTTAAGATACATATTTTACAAAACATTTCACAACTAAGGCTCACACATAAATGATTTCTGAATTTCCATTGGACCTTTGGAAATGTTTTGAAGGCTCTCCACATTTTCATGGTGATTGTCCCTGACCATAGTGTGAAGGGGGCCTAAACACAAAAGGAGGGTTATTACACTGATTTCTTAAAAGTAGAAGGGGGATTCCACGTAGGCATATATATTTGCCTCTCACTCTCAAGGAGTACACATAAAATTCATCCTCTTGATATTCATTGAATCCACTAGGATATTGTTTAAAATGCTTCTTGTGACTCAATATGCTCACTTCAATATGCAAAAAATTGACCTAAGGTACTCAATTTGGGCTCCACATTGCTTTGCACTACCAATGACAATTATTAAATCATTTTTTGTGAACATAATAATTTTGTTGTAATCAATTTTTTCTTTTCAAAAGATAAAATTTTATAAAATCATTATATGTCATTTTGTTTAATTGTATTTTGTTTCATTTTTGTCAACAAAAATCTAATTCATTAAATAAATTCACAACAAGACACAATCAAACAAAAACATTAAAAAGGTGCAAAACAACCAACAAGAAATGACTCTAAAATGAAATTTGATCTATGATGAATTATAATCTAAATAGCTCTGAAATCCCATCCTACATCAACCGGTTCCAATGAAACATTGTCACCGGAATTATGAATACCTTAATTGTAAAGGTGACATGACACAACCAGACCTAAAGGCTCATTGTAAAGGACCAGGGTAGCCTGCTTCCACTTACATTCTACTAGATCAAACATTTGTCCCTCCTCTTTCTCTTCTTGAAGCCCTAGGCCGCCTCCTCCTCCCCTCACCCCCCGTGTTAATTGTTCAATGGCTTTATATGTAAGAAATTGAAAAGGTTGCCATTTTTTGAAAGGAAAAAATCACATGTGTCATATTTAGACAATAAGTTCCCATAGGTCATCAGAACAAGGCAGGATTCTAAAAGAATCTACTTTATTCTCTTAACTCTGGCCAAATTTGGCTCATTCCTTTTGTGGAGGATTGGAAATCCACCTACTTGACAAAATTGGCAAAAAAGACCTTGGTTATGGAACAACCTTGGGGGCCGGGGGGGGAGAAGAGGACATTGTATAATTTAAGTTGAGGTCCCACAATGTAAGATACTATTATCTTTTTACATTTTGAATAGTTTATCACCATCTATAATGCAAAAAACTATGATTAGCTTGAGTAAGTTTATTGACTAAGTTTATGAAAATCATCATTTTTGAGAAACATTCAATATCTCATCAGATAAGCATTGATCTAAGCTTACGCTCTTTTTGCTCACTTTGCTCTTTTTGTTGCTTCAAGCATCCAACTAATAGATATGCATTACTTATATATCGTAATATTGGAATGGATTTGACAACAAATTGTTGAATAATTAATTCAAATTCAAATCTTAACTTGGGCAATTAATTTTTTAATTCTGAAATTTTGGGCAAGTAATGTTTACATAAAATAACAAACATGATTTTCTTGTTTTTGTGGACAATCTAAGTGTGTCTAGACTGTCACATTCTTAAAATTCAAGGATTGGTAGGTCTGAAGTTTAAACCCAACATTCGAATACTTCAAAATTTAATTTTATAATTATTAGAAAATTTCGATACAAGTAATAAATAAAATTTCAAAAATTCGACAAAATTTTAAAAAATAAAATTATGCTGAAGCTGTTGGTGTATCACTGCATTATGGGTGACCAAATTTCCACTTGATCTTTTTCTGCTTGAACAAGCAAGCATTTACAAAAGGGCCTTTCCATACAGATCATGTCATAAACTAATTTTTGCGTTTTCTTACTATTGTTTTAAATCCACCTTTGTTGGGCTTTTCTCAAGGTGATACCGAGAGTCACCTCCATTGAAATCTTAAGGCCTTATGGGATTTCGTACACATTTCGAAAATTAATCAAGCAATTCAGTGAATTTCAAAGTGATTTTGTTTATCATTATGCTTTTGTGATGTTGATTGGTTTAATCATATTTATTACCATAATAAGTATGTGAGATTTTATTTCTTTTTGGGTAGATAATCAATTGTATTTTATTTATGAGTTTTTTATTTATTCATTTCGAAAGAAACATTAACACAAACTAAGGGCCCATACTTCCTTGTATAATATCACATAACTCTAAGGGACACAATAATAAGCCAGTGTTACGCCCCTTTTTTTATGATGTGCAGCTTTTGCAACAATTGATTGAAGATAGGCTAGAAGCAAAGTGAAAGGACTTCTTGAATTGCCTACCAGACTTGAAAAAATGTCATTTTTTCTCATTTTCCTCCGACACTGGATATTTTCCATCAGACTGTCATGGATCCGTGTCACCTGAGCACAACACGAGTTTGCTGCAATCAGAAAACTCGATAAATACGTGATTAATCTGGTACTTATTATGGCTGTCGGTACTTGAGATATGACTTCAGTTACTACCTAGCTGAAGCCAATCAAGCAAAGCAAGAAAGCTAAAACCTTGGAAGTTGGGTTCTTTTTTGGCCCTTTACACTTTTTCCTTCTTGTAGGTAGGTAGGTAGGTAGGGTTTCCATTGCCCCAAAAAAATAAAAAATAAAGATAGGTAGATCTTCATCAGCTTCATCATATTGTTTGCTCACCTACTTGAACCGTGTATAGAAAAATCTGGCGATTTTTTCCTTAATGTTGGTTAATTTATGGCTTTTGAAAATCTCAAAAAACACGTGATTTTAGCACTTTTAGTTTTTAATATAGCTTTCTGGCTATATATATATATATAGCCAGCGGAGAAAAAGAAGCCTCGTCCCTGTGCTTTGTCCGCCCTTTGCGTTGTGAGATAGCGAGGACAGTGCATTAAAGACTCAGAAGCTCATGGGGTGAAGAAGAGTAGGCGGACCGCGAGTCCAGCTTAAGGACGCCCATGGCCCGGTGCGTGCCGGCGGGGCGGGGGTGAAGGGGTTTACACCAAGAAGAAGAAGAAGTTGCAGGGAGTGTGGTAGGGGATCTCGAGACGTTAATGTCTGTTTCGTTTCTTCAGACTCATCTCTTTCTGTCATCTACCAACTTCTTCATGTGTCTGCAGCAAAAAAGATTCTAGTCTCTGATGGATTGGGCAGCTTTGTGGAACGTGTTTGCGTTCGAGTCCCATTTTTTTCTAGAGGCGGGCAAGCTCAAAATGGGTTCCAATCGTTTTCTCTTCCTCCAAATCGGGAGCACTGATTCATCTTGTGTCGTTCTTGCTGATTAAGGCCACAAGTCTCCCGTAGTCTGAGCCGCCGTAGCAGGAGTGCTACCAGGTGAGGAGCAAGCGTGTGGAGACGGAGAGAGAAAGGGGCTTTAAGGGAGGAGCTTAGGAAAGAGTTCAGTGATAGAGGGTTATTGGGTAGTGGAAGAGGGAGTCAGGGGATTGTTCTGAACAAGCTGTAGGGGAAAGCATGTAGTGTACCCTTGTTGCAGACCAGTGGTAGTTTACTCAGAACGCATACAAGAGATCTCGTCCCAGATCAGCGCACTTGAACAAGTCATAGTCTTGCGAACGATTATGATATTTTGTCTAGTGTAACTATTTGCAAGGGTAAAGACTTACTTGTGACCGGAGAAAATGCCAGACCATCTGCATCACTGCACGGAGTTCCCATGTCCCATATGCAATCCCGCCAATCCCGCCAAACCTGCCAAAGGGATTTGGCCAGGTTATAGTTACAGAAAGAATCAAATGTTGTATGTCGCGGAGATTCGCCCTCCAGAATGGCGCGGCAAGCAGAAGATCGGACTAGGTTCCTACAGAACGCAAATAGGTGCGGCGATGGCCTTCGATGTCGGAATTCACTACACGAACAAGAACGCGGGTTTCAACATCTTGTCTCGTGCTCCTCGTGTGCCGCCCTTGACCTCCGGACTGTCTTTCGGGGACGGCAACGACATAAACGCTATCAGGGAATTCGTGCAAAAGCAGACCAAGGAATTTGTGGAAAAGAACGAGCGTCTCCTGCCGGGCTTGCCCTCCGGACTATCTTTCCAAAACAGCAATGATGCAGAGAACATCAGGACATTTGTGCGACGGGAGGCCAGGAAATTTGTGGACGTGGATGAGCATCATGTGGAAACAGCACCACCCCCGACTTCCGGACCTGTGGAGGCGGCAGATCTAGGGTTTCAAGGAACTGAAGCATTAAGGGCAGCAGGTCCATCATCATCATCATCTGACGATCTTGCATTGAATCCCTATATGGCTAGGGTTGCTAAGGACAAATTACTGGACAACCAAGCTGACCAAATCTTTTGGGAATTGCTTCTGATGCCAGCACCCCTGAATCCTGTGGAGGTCAAAAATCAAGGGTCTCAAGATGTCAAATTGACACTACCAGCTGCTTTACTGCCAGAGAACCTGCCACCATCTTCCAATGATCAGTTGGTGAACTTATTTCCAGATCCCAGCACTTTTTCTCTCTGGGATCCGCTCCCCGATGAAGGTCAGAGTTGTTTCGCATGCATTTGTAAACCCTATCTATATATATATATATATATATCAGCACACCAATTGCTCACCCCCACAGGATATTGAAGGTTTTTTGGTGGGTTGGAATGCACATATGAACTTAGGATCAGGGCTTATTACCCACTTATGACTTTGGAGGTTCTATGCCCACTTTTGATTTTACATAGCTTCTAGTTGCATAGCTTCTAGTTGTTCTTTGTTTGTTCCTTGCTGTCCTTTCCTTTAAAGTTCTGCTCTTCCTTTTCTGTTGGTCTGTTTTTTGTCTTGTCCTTGTGTTGTGGTCTGTTGCTAGCCAGTAGTATGGCTGAGTCTTCCCTTTGCTTCCGGATTTGCAGCAGGAACTCTGTTTGCAGGTTGGTGTTTTTTCCTGTTTTTTGTTTGTTTTTGTCTTTCCTTGTTTGGAGTTTTCTGTGGCTTCTTGACGAAGTGTTAAACCTTGCTGTGGGTTTTTTCTTCATCGTGAGAATAGAGATTTCTCTATTCTTATGAAAGATACTTATTACCCACTCATATCATGCAGATTGTCAGAAGTGTATGAGAGCATGGTTTCTGAATTGCTGCTATAGGTGAAGGTAAGAATGCAGAATTCATGTAATGGTTTGCCCTGAATTTTTTGTTGGATCACTATATGCTTATCTACACTAGCCATTGGGAGCTTGATGAAGTCAGTGTGTAGCTGTAATGGCAGCTCATCACTGCTGTTTGTGATGAAGGTGATGATGATCTCACATGTTGTGAGCAACTCTCATAAGGTTATGGTGGCACTCATTGTCATGTTTCTTTTCAAATTGCTGTTGTGGAGATTGTTCTACAATTTCATGGCTATATGTTCCAGTTGTTTTAGCAGATCTTCTGCATCCAAGTAGTCACCAGTAGTGGCTTAAGGATATGAACTCAGGGTGCAGAGCCCAACTATGACCTTTTATGTAGGCCTCTCAATGCCTTTGGCTTAGATGCTTGCTTCCTTGTGTAAGGACAAGCTAGAATGAAATGAAGCTTACCCATGCAAGCTTGTTGGAGCTTGACTGAGGATACTATTGATTTTTTTATGTCTCTTGCATGCTGGCTAATATCATGCCTGAGTCTTCTTGTTGGTTCCAAAAATGAGACAGACACTCTGGATGCAGGTTTTGTATAACAGTTTGCCCAAAAACATGGGTGGATCATTATATACTTATCTACACCAACCATGGGAGGCTGATGAAGTCATTGGGTAGTCATGGCAGCTCATCACTGCTATTTGTGATGAAGGTGATGGTCTGACACCATGTGAGCAACTCTCATAAGGTTATGACTGCACTCATTTTCATGTTTCCTTCAAATTTTTGTTGTGGAGATTTCTCTGTAATTTCATGGATTTGCAATAGGTCAAGCTTTGGAGACCTGGGTCTTGATCATGGTAGGAATCTCCCAGTTGTTGTGCAGTATTGGGTACAAGTCTTAGTGAGTGCTAGTTTGGGAATGTTATGTGATACATACATGCACAATGTCTCCAGACTGGGAACTGTAAAGCAAGATGTGTCTACTGTGAACTATCTGCTTGTTGCTTTGGAAAATTTTATGTGGGATTCTGGACTGTGACAGGCATGTGAGCTACTTCTGAGCAAGACCAGCCCATATTTTCAGGCATCAGATGCATTGGACACAGCCTTACCTTAAGTCCTTGAAGGGTCTTCTTTCTGTACAAAGCCACAAATTAATGACAAGCATTTCTGGACACATGTTGCAACTTGTGTTGTACTGTTGCAAGAGCTGCAGAATAGTAGTGACATAACTGTGTCTAGTTGCAACATCAATCAAACATTGTTGAACAAGTATGCTGGTGAACTTAGTAAAGGAGTAACAGAGGTTTGTGTCCCGACAGAAATCTACAGTCAACACTATCACTGAAGGTGCAGCAGAACCTTTAAGATTTAGATCTTACAAGTTTCTGGTTTGATGGTTCATAGAATTGAGTACGTCCTAGTGCTGCTCCATATGGTTGCTGAGAGAAGATTGGGCTAGGCTCCACAAGTTTCTCTTAAAGAAATGTGCTTACTTGAGGGTTTCCCTAGTAGGCAGTGCTGGATTTTGAACTCTGAACACTAGCAACATTGTGCTTGTTTTAAATCTGTTCTTTCAAAAGCTGTGCTGGCTAGAGACAAAGTTTAGTCAGAACTCATCATCCTGGGCAATTCGCACATTAGGAACACTGATGTGGGGGCATGTTTGAACTTCATTGGTGTCCTGCACTTCTTTTGCCAGTGACAGTAACATCTCATCAATAGATGATGCATGGAAGATGCTGCTTTCTCTGAGACACGCATGTAATACCTGCTTACCTTACTAGATGGTTTGTTTGTGAAACCCTTTTGATGAACCTCACTCACCAGGTGGCATGGCTGTTAGTAGCCCTTGCAAGGAGGCCACACCTGTATTGGGATGAACAGAAACATCTGTTTGTTCACACAAGTGTTGAATTGCACTGTGCTTAGATTTGGCAATTGCTGTTGGGCTAAAATTTGTGTTATTTAGGCTATGAGAGTTTCCTCACAAGCTTTGGCAAATGCTGGGCAAAAGCATTTGTATGAAACTCCTCCCAGTGAGTGGAGAATGTACAAGGAATGCCAAGGGTGGAGGCCCCTATTTTGAAGCCACTGACTGACTGATTGAGAGTGATTCTCTAGTGTTGAGGAGCCATGACCATGAGAAGAATGTTTAATCAAGCTTCATAAGATTATGAATGTTCGATCAAGCTATCATCATAATGTGCTAGGTGTTGTCCACACACCACATATGACAATAGTGCAAAAGTCAAGGTGTGTGATACCACCTTGGCCCCCGTAGAATTGTTCCATTGAAGATGCATGTTGTTGACAATTGTTATAGTTGTAAATGTATATCTGGATTTTTGGGCCCCAGATTCAGATTTGGGCACAAAAGGGTTGTTCTGGATCAAGATGGTTATGAAGCAGAACTTCGTTCTGACAAATGATGATGAACAAGAGGCCAGGAATTGTAATCGCAAACCATGGCACAGGCTTCAGCTGCAATACTGTCAAGAATGTTAACAGTCTGATGGGGAATTTTGAATTTCTCATGACCTCTAAATTTCTACTGATAGGCTTACCACAATCTTTCTACTCTCAATTGTCACTTTTCCAACATGCAGTGTCCTTGAAACCTTTCTTTCTTTTTTGGAGTTTCAATGTCAGGATATTTCCAAGTCCTCTTTCCAAGTGCAGTCCGACCCCATTGACACTTAAGAGATGGCAATTGGGTAGCAATCGTTTTGTTTGTGCTGAAATCTGTGCAAAATCGATTGTGATAGTTCCCTGTTAGACCCCAAAAAGAGAACGTTTTCTCAGAAGAGTGCCTGCTTCCCTTCAGATACTTTCCATCTTCCTCCATCTTCATGGGTAGATTAATTTTCTGCTGAGAAAATGTCCTCTTAATCATGTTAAGCATAAGGAATTACAGATTTGAACTTAACAGCTTAGACAATGGAAATCAATTGTGTTGGGTTTTAGGCCTGTCACTGGCCACAATCAAATGTGCAGTTTTTGTGTAGGCAAATGTGTAGGCAAATGCACAAGCAGTTTTTGAACATATGGGCAGAGAAAGAGTGCAGCATCAGAAATTTTATGCATCATCAAGAGCAAGATGGACCAGAGATTCTTTTGAGGCATTCCCTTGGTTCACATTCACTGTAGGTCCTAGGGCCACTTTAGATGAGGATCCAAGGTCCGGGGTCCAATGAAATAGGGCAGTCCTATTGGATGAGAGCCATAAATTGAACCCATGGCCTTTAATGAGAGTCCAAGACCAAAAAGTGACAAATTAAGGCTAAACCAGCATGGCACCACTTTTGAGGGAAAATCAATTGGTTCAGACTGAAAAAAAGAGCTAAAAAGGAGAGCTTGATTTGAACCAAGATGCAAGCTACATTCCAAGGCAGTGTCTGACTCAAGGATTCAATTTGCTTCAAAGGAGTTCAAATTGGTTCCTAGGAATTTGGAGCCTGGACCCCCATCTAAAGTGGGCCTTAGTTTTGCCAGTGCCTGACTGATGCTGGGATGGAGCATGTGTTGGAACCTTCTGGGATATTAAAGTCCAGCACACTTCTCTATTTAACCCACTTGTTACATTCAAGTGTGACGAGAAGCCGTGGTCACATGTTGACTCCTTGAGGAAACCCAGCCAAGCAGAAAATAAATAACCACTGACTCCAGACAAAAAGCACCTTTGTAAATCTCCTGAAATCAGTCTTCAAAGTAATGTCTTAGCAATTGAAATTGGACATCTGAACTTCTACATTTGGAGTACAGAAAAAAAATGGGATACAGAATTATGCTCCCAACAATAGAGTAGAGCTTGCAGTTTTTTGACTACTTGAGCGGGATGAAACGAGAAGAGTGTGTAGCTCCAATACCAGGCCGACCATGCTTCACAGGCTTGTAGGAGATGGAAAACTCAGCCAAGTAGTGGCCAATCATCTCTGGCTGCATGCAATCACAAGCCCCAAAAATATAGTTAGTTAGCACGAGAGCCAAAAACACAGCCATTAGAAAAGCAAGTGCAAAGTATGTAACTGGAACAGAGAGCTTCTTGCAGTACCAGGAGTACTTCATGTATTTCACAACTACAAAATATTCGGATTAAAAACAGGAGAAAGAGTCTACAGCTTCTTGAATTGCTGAATGAAACTTCAGGTATTATTCACAATTCCCATAAAGAACCAGTAGAATTTTTCTAGTGTATGTTGAGGGCAACTTACCCTCAGTAAAATCTCTGCCCCTCAACAGAGGATGTCACCTTAGGTGGAAGGTTCTCATTTTATGTGTCAGGTCCTTCTTTCCACCGGATAAGGACCTTGAAGGGGTTGGCTCTAGGGATTCAGGTTCAGGAATTCAGGTTCCTCATTTTACAGGAAGGTTCTTTATATATACCAGGTAAGGACATTGAACAGGCCAGCTCTGGGAATTCAGGTCCTGCACTCAGCAGTCCCACCTTGCACTGGGCCCTCATTCCCAGGAAGGCCCCATTCTCAGTCTGTCCCCTTCACAGAAAGCATCCACTCATTCTAAATAAAGAGGTACTATATCTCTGCCAACAACAAAAATACTCCTAAAAACCAGTTCCACCTGGGGCAGGTGGGATGGATGTGTCATGTATAATAGTTCTTTGAGTCTTGCAGCCAAAGCTTCAGAAAAAAACTGAAAATATATCATGCCAGAAACCTCAGTGGGCATACCTTGATCTCAACCTGGTTGAAGGTCTTGCCATTGTACACTCCAATCACACTTCCAATCATCTCCGGAACAATGATCATGTTGCGCAGATGTGTCCTTACTGGCTCTGGCTTCTCACCTGCAGGAGCCTCCCGCTTCTGCAAAAAGGTTGAAAGAATATATAACCTATAATCAAGACTCTTAGTAAAATTCTGGACTCAGCATTTATACAAATCTAATTCTACTTTGGAAGGTAAAGATATTAAGCTCCAAATCTGATGATACAGAAGGGCACCTACTGCTTTGCGTAACTTCTTGATCAAGGCCATCGGCTTGCGCTTCAAACCCCTCTGAAACCTATTACCAAAATACAAAAAAGATGAATACAAAAAATCAGGCAGACCAAATAGGTAGTCCCGCTCACTTATGAACTTTTCTCTTTATTCCGCAGCTCTTTTCAGCGGACAGAGAAAGATTTGTACAATAGCTCCGACGCCAACAGTGAGCGATTCTACACAAATTGCAAAATCGGAATTCATTTGATGAGGACAAGAAAATTCCTGCAAGCGTAATGATGGCGCATACCTGCGACGAGCACGGGCATGGAAGAGTTCGACGAGCTCATCTGAGCTCATATCGAGGAGTGCATCGAGGTCGACTCCCCGGAAAGTGAACTTCTTGAATGTTCTCTTCTTCGGCTGCACAGTCCCGACTTCTGCATCTATATCCGCCTGCGAACCAAAAAACAAATACACACACATACACACACAACAAAAAATAAAATCTTTCAGGATACATTTCTGTTCCAATGCAAGCTGTTAAAACTTGCCACAAAACCAAATCTCGCAAACAACCCAGTCCGCACAAAACAAGAGGGGCTCCTACCATGACAAGAACCAAACCAAGCCCTAAAAAAAACCCCACTCCAGACATGAACAAGAAGCGCTACAAAGTCATGTGCATAAACCCAGGTACGTAAGATGCGTACCATGTTGATGTGCTTGCTCGAACGCAAGGACAGAAGAGAACGGAACAGTCGGAGACGGCGGAAAAGCAATTACTAACAGTGCGAACGAGAAAGAAGAAGCTCTAAACCCAATTCCTCGATTCCTAAACCCTAATTCTTATCCACGTCTCTAGTATCAACTTAGGTCTGGGAAAGTTTCGTTTTAGGTCTGGTTCCGTACCTGCCCGGCGTGCTGAACCTGGATGGATAGCAAAAGCGTGGATGATTTTGTGTATATGTAGGTACATATATGGGAGCTTTTGGATGAGGGACGTATGACTGCAGCCTGGCTGTGCAACCGACAGCCGAGGATTTGAGCTTGCTGCAGTCTTGGGTGTACCTTCACCTTTTTGAGTGAGGCGTCTTAGTGGTCATATGAAGCCCAAAAACTGTTAGATTCGAACTCAGAGACCCGCAAGGGACATTTATATTTTTTGGAAATAACTTGGCTTTGCATTGCTTCACACTATCGGGGACAATATTGACACAAGGTCAAAATATCAATATTATTTTAATTAACATTTTTTTTTTTTAAAAAGTTGCCAAATGTTGAGAGTCCACCATGACTACATAGAAAATTTATTTTTATTCAATAAAAAATCATATAAAAGTGTTTTTACATAATTGTGATAGAAAAATTTGGATTGTCAAATATGTTATTATCTCAATAGATTGTTAGTAATCATTGACTTTGTTTTAAAATGTGCATAAAATTATTTTAGTTTATATATTCATATTATATATACAATTTAGTGACAATGATAAAACATCATTTTGCATGTGAAATGTCTTGTAAACACTTTTTATTTTTTTTTAATTTAAATTAATTTTTTTTATGACAAACAAATTGTCAAATGTGAATTTTAAAGATAATATTATTTGCAAGTATACTTTTGAACCATTATTTGATCAATTTTTTTTATTATTGAATTTTCAATTTTTTTAATCTTTTGCTTCATTTTGTTTAAATAATTTGTGTGAATTTTAAATGCTTATTTTTTTCTCATTTAAAAATAAATAAATGTTCATATCATCTAAAGCATATTTAATAAAAGTATAAATGGGTTGATAGCATATGGCTTTTGTTATACAGTATTGATGTGGTGTATAAAATCTAATCAAATTATCAAAATACATTTCAAAATATTTTTTTAAATCAAAAGTAATTGAGACAGGAAGAACATGGAGTTCAATATTACATTTTTCTTTTATTAGTTCATTATGTTTTTACTATTTTATTTCACATAATACATACATAATGAAGTGAACATGACTTTGTGTAACACTTTAAGTGAGTGCAAACCACAATAAAGAAAAAGAAAATATGTCCATGCCCAAACATAGAAAACTCATGACAAAAAATATTCCATCATAAATCAAAATTTTATTATCTTTAATTTTATGATCAACTTTCATTCTTGTAATTTTGAATTTCAATAATACACAATAAACAATACTACATAGTTAAATTTAACGTTACCACTTGTTGGAGTTATGAACATTATGAAAATTAATCAATATCAAACCCACTAAGGAATGTTCGGATATAGAGTGTGATTAAAATACATCAAGACAAACCTTTTTTTTCATGTGAAATTTCACACTATTGTAAAAAGAAACTTTTTTCACAAAATTCCTTGTTTTTTGAAAAAACAATTGTTAAAAAAATAGTCATTTTGGGTCAATGTAATTAGATTTTTATTCTTGGCTATTATAAGTAGTTAGGCTATAAAAGGGTTTTTATTTCAGTTTCTAGGAAAAGGTTGTCATTTATTACAAATCATTCTTGGGATGATTGCTAGGGTAGAGAGGCTGATCATAATACATTTAAGATACGATTTCTCGTTGTTTTTGTAGGAGGGCCCAATTGTTTATGGTCTCCAAAGATCAAATGGAGCCTTCCTCTTTGTGCATTTATCAAATTAAAAATCAGTAGAAATGAACTAGAGATGAAAAAGTTATGGCCCCCTAAAGTAGGGGTGGGGGGTCATTTTTATAGAAAATTCCTAATCAAACAGTTCATAGCCTATTTCTGAACCCTTCAAAAAATTCTTAAATATTATTCTATTGCCTTTAAAGTTACAAGATGATTTGTAGACCTTAAAATGGCAATTTTAGAGTAGTTTAAATTGTTCAATTTGAAAAAAATAATGAAAAGTTTATGCACTAATGAAGTGGGAAGGGTCAAAATTTTAAAAAATGAAAAAAACAAAAACGTATTTTCTTTATTGCTTTTTTTTGGTTGTTCCTTTGGCTTTGCATTTCCAAGATGCTTTGTAAACCTTCAAAAGGTGCTCCTATAACTTTTTAAATCATTCAAAATGGAAAAGAATTAAGAAAGATCTGAGAAAGTGTTTGATGATGGGCTAGTTTACCCTAGCAACATTACAACACAAAATTGAAAATTAAAACATTGACCAAAATATGTTCCATTTCGTATGAAACAAAATGTTGGAATTTAGGACATTTAGGACGATTTGCAATCATGATGTGTACGTTAAAAACTTTACTTGTAACTTTAATGTGTTATTTGATATGCCATTAAACTTAAAAGTGCAATTGTTGGATGAAAAGATGAAACACAAATGCATTTGAAGTTAATCATGCACTCTTAAATAAGAACATGCACAAAGGAATTTTAAGATTTTCAAAACCTTAGGGTGATACATAATGATAATCAGTTAAAAGTCATGCGATTTATGGTTAACATGCAATTTATTTAACTAAAATATCAAATATTTGAGTATTGTAAATTCAAAATCAAAACCAAAATCTGAACATATTTTTAAAACAAATTATAGTTAAAAAAACATTGTTGTGATTAATTTGCATGGTTTTTTTATCTCATTAAATTGTGTTTGTTTTATGACAACATTTTCATCTTTTATCCTTTTCTACAATGTCAATAACAATTTTAAGGGTTTCCATAAGTTGAAAGAGTATTTAAAATTCATATAATAACAAATTAATAATTTTTATGTTTAAGTTTATTAGAATTTCTCATCAAAAATATCATTTAGAATGAAGACAATATTGGGCATTTGCCCATATAATTAATAATCTTCAAAATTAAATTTTAGTGAGTGAATCCTCAAAAACATTAATGAAAAAATCACAAATTCAATCCACCACAAATACATAAAAAGATTGTTTTTATTCAATAGAAGATTCATGCCAAGGTCTAAGTTCCACATATTTATGATAGGAAAATTTGGATTGTAAAACATGCCATTTTTTCAATAGATCATTAGTAACCATTGATTTCATCACAAGACATGCACAAAGTTATTTTATTACATTTATTTATACCATGTATGTGATCTTTGTAATTATCATAAAATGCCATGGCATTTTGTGTGTATAACAATTTGTAAACATTCATAAATATTTATTCAATTTTGTTGAAGATTGATTTTACAAGACAACAAAATGTTAGATGTGGATTTTTTTTAAATAAAATTATTTGCAAATATATATTTTCAATCATTAGTTCATCACTTTTCTTTTATATTAAATTGCACCTTCAAGTTGTTTTATTTTTGGCTTCATTTTATTTAAATAATTTGACAAATATGTAAGTTTTAAGTGATGAAAATTTTAAAACATAAAATCCATGTCACTTAAAACATGTTCAATTTAAGGTCCAACCATGTTATTAAAAGCCACATGTGCCCCTTTAGACCAAAACTTTTTTTTTTTTTTAATTAAAAAGTTTAATAGGTCATTTTTTTTAAATAAATTATTTTAATACTATTATGTTAAAGTGTATATTAAAAAATATCCCTAAAAATTTCATTAAAAAATACTTTCAAATTGTGCTTTTAATGTCAAAACCATTTTTCAATTGCTTTTATGCAACTTTTAAGTAGTGGTTACAAAAGGTTAAAAGTCCTTATAAAATATTTTTCACTCATTAATTGATTCTGAATTTTTATGATATGTACATTATGTATTCAAAATAACATTTCATAAAAGCTTATTTTGTTTATTATTATTACTTTTTTTTACAATCCAAAGTTCAAAAAATAAAACAATGGTTACAACTACTAATGGTACATGTTAGTATGACTACACCCTCTAAAGGTATAAATGATTTGCTCGTCATTGAATAAGTGACTAATGGCCAAAAACACTCGACATTCACTAAGCCACATTGCCTTTTTTTAAAGGTCTCAAATGATATTTTAAACCTCATTTGTTTCTTTTTTATCTTGAGGTCTACACTTTGGGCTAGGCTAGTTTAACCACTTGTAGGATTAAAAGGTCTAAACATTGGCTTTGCCCATTTGGAAAAGACTAGGTGTGCATTTGTGCAAAATTTTGGGGATAAAATTTTGGCTCATCCCTAAACCAATGTGAAGATGTTAGGTGGTGATTGGATGTTATGTTTGGATGGATGTAAAGTTTCTAGTTTGGTTGGATGTAACCTTGAGGACATGGAAGCCAAGTCACCAGTCCTTATTTGAGATTTTAGGCCCATCCTTATTTGAAACCTATAACAAGATTTCTGGACTTGGATTTATCGCTACTAAAATTTGATTTTTTTCTTCTTCATCTTGGCTTGGCCTTGGTTCTTCATGTTGTGTGCAAGTCCTCCATCAGGTCTCAATATGAAGTTTCGAAATTCTATCCCCATTCTATCAACCATTTAAAATCTCCCACCTTAAACACAAACCTTTTCATGCTTTACTTAGGCTCTAAGTTGGGTTTCGATTTAAATTTTTGAAATGTCATCCCCATTTTATTAACCACCCAAAATCTGCCACAAACTTTGAATAAATATCCCCAAACACCAATTCCAAATCTTTACAAACATGTGTTGAGCTTATTATTGTAGTACATGTGTCTTAAAAAAAATTCCTTTGTTTTTTCCAATTCTACCATTTAAAAAAATACCTAGCCAATTTTTGGCTAAAGGTCAAAACTATGATTTTAAGGCAAAAATTTTAAATAAGGCTAATTATTTTTTAAATGAAAAGAAAAGGAAAAAAACAAATGTGTGACTATCATTAAAAGGAATTCTATAATTTGAAACCAGGAAATCAATGATCAGATGTCCTAAACGATTACATAATTCTTTATAATTACAAGATATTATTTCAAATCCTATGTCAAAAAGTTATAGTCATATATTAATGGTGCATTTTGATTATTAGATGATGATGTGGTAATAGGAGGATGACATCATTTTTTCATTGCAAATTTGCATCCATATAACATCCATTATTAATGACAAATTGATGTGGATATCCAAGATATGATTTGAAAATGTGCTTAAAATAAAGTCATTTCAAATATGACTAAAGAATAATTATCAAAATGACATGGACAAAATGATTTGTCATTACAAAAACAATGTGGTCATACAAATAGTTTACAATGATTCAAAAATGGCTATTAATAACTTAATATGAATATAAACATACACAATAAACTACAACACATAAAGAACTGATTTTAAATAATATCATACATATAGGTATTATAAAACTTCTATTACATTTTAAAGAAATATACTTGATATATAATCCATTTTAAATATTCAATACATTGAAATAACTTTCAATTATAAAAGTATGACCTAATATAAACATTTTAAAATATTTTAATTAAAAAAAAATAGAAATGTAAGAAGTGGGAGATATAATTTACTTGTACATTAAATTTGATCATAAATTTAAATAAATATTCATATGATATAAGTATAAAATAAATAAATATGTTTTACATGTGTAAAAATATACTATTACAAAATTATATTGGATTTTCTGTGTGAAATTGAATAAAATTATAAGTTCAGAAATTAATCAATATATTATTATTATTTTAATAATAATAATAATAATAATAATAATAATATATTATTAATATTAAATTTATACTTCATATTTAATATTACTAATATAATTTATATATATATATATAAAATTGATTTATGATCCTTTAATAAATATTTTATGTGGATATATTATATAATTCATATGACTAAATTAAAAGTCATTAGTAAAATTATGATATATTGGAAGCAAATTCTATAATATAAATTCCTAAACCAAATGAAGGTTTAAGATATGAAAAATACATTTTATTTATTCATGTATTAGCCATAAAGGTTTTTTCATTTACAAATCATGTTTTTGAATTTAATTTTTCCAAAGTATGGTCATTGAAATGTTATTCAATAACAAAATTCATATATATTTTTTTTTGAATTGAATTTACATTTTTAAAACATAAATTATGTAGTTATGTACATTGTTGAAAAAAATTTATGAGTACATTTTTTTTTCATTCAAACAAATTATCAATAATATATGAGTTATGAAATTTGAAGTTTTTTGTAATGTTTAAATGAAGTATGGTCGAAATAGATTAAACATTAGATTATTTACAAAACAAATGGAGTGGCATGGTGGGAAATAAGTTGAACTCCATCCTTGGGGTCCAAATATCAAATTTCACATATGGCATGCATTGTGATCAACATTGGAATATCGACCAAATATTTCATACCTACTTAGATTACCTAAGTTAGGTTGTTATTTAGGTGAACCTAAATAGATAAATCAGGTGGTTTAATTACCCATTTAAATTAGGTTTTAAACCTAGCTTAGGTGCTGACACGTGTCAACAATTGATATGGTGAAAAATAATGAGATTAAAAATAATTGAAATAATATATTATAATATATTATAAATTTATAATAATATATATTGTAAATTTTTAAAATAATGTTCCCCAAGTTTTCTTGTCCAATTTATAATAATAGAAAAAAATTAAATAATGACTAAACTATCACTAATGATTTCATGTATGTCTTTTATGATTGGAATACTAGTTATAAACTTAGTCATATATTTGAAATTTTTTATTAGTTTATTTTTCTAATAGATATTAAAAATAATTAATTAAACCACGTTTAGATTTAACCACTTCCTATATTGTCATTGTAAAAATGTTACATCTCATTTAAGTCGCCATAAATCTTTAGTCATTATTTAATGTAACAAGAAAAATCTTATCAATTTTCCACCCCAACACATTGTCACTATTGTTTGATTTGATTATAGTTCAACTACATTTGGCCATCCTAAGTTTACAAGTAGTTTGTTGCATTAATTAATAGTCAATATTGTTCATAATTGTTATGTTCACTATATCATTCATTTATGAGTATAATTTGCACCCTATTTAATTTTTTAATAATTTCAAATTATTGACATGGAAATTAAAGTAGCTTTTAACTTTATTTACACAATGGATTATAACGGGTTAATGATTTTTTTGACATTTCTTCAACCATCACATGGTACATGAGTTGAATCATCAACTTTTAACATGTTGAAACCATTATTTAGGAGTTGCATTTTACACTTACCATTATTTAATAAAACACATGTAAATTTTTTTAACCCCACATTTATATTTAAATGAATTAGTGATTTCACATTTCTTCAATTATCAACATGTGTCCATGAATTGAACCATTCACTTTTAATTCCTATGTTAAAAGCATTATTCACAAATTACATTTTTCATTTATTATAATATTAAAAAAGCATGTAACTTAATATTTTGTAATTATATTTGAATGGGTTAGTAACTATGTTTTGAAATGTTCGTGCATGCAAAATATAAGATGCATGTAAACCTCTAAATTACAATTTTTCATATAATAAATTATTATATATTTATGTAAATTAAAATGTATGTTTTTCCCCTAATTTGTTTAAAGCATCATGGACAAGCTTATTATTGCAAATGTTCATGATGCCACACCAAAAAAATCCCAAAAACAAATCCCTAATTTTATTTTATTTTTTCTTTTAGTGTATGAAAAAAATCCATGTTAAAAAAAATGATTAAAATTCATAATTTCTAGACTTATAAGAATAAGAATAATCAGTATTTTATACTTATTATTTCTATTTTAAATACGATTTATCAATTATTTTAATCTTATTTTATTACAGGTTTATATTTAAATATTTAGAGATGAATTTAAATTTTTCATTTAAAAAAATTTGAATGAATGCAATATAGACAATGTTAATAATAATGACATCAATTATTTTTTTTATTTTTTCAATTTTATAATCTTCTTCAAGATCATCCACAAAAATATTTGACCATGTTTTGGCTATAAGCCATATATGGAGGTATAAATTTGTTAAAATATTTTTTTATTCTGGCTACAAGTCTTAAGACCCATTATAGAATTATAATATTAAAAAAAGGAATTTTTTTAAAAATTTAAATTTAGATTTCTAAAAAATATTTAAAAATATTTGTTGATGTTTATGGCTTTTCTTATGTTTACAAATGGTGGAATTTACCACCCAAAAAAATTCAATTACATCATTAATATTTATTTTTAATTTTCATAAAAGTTAGATTAGGTTTATAGTGATTTCAAAGATTAAATTTAAAAGTTTTCAAATAAATTTGATGTTGGAATTGTTTATGTGTGTAATCTTGGAATTATTAGAATTACTTTTTAAATTATTAGAATTCCTTTTAAACTTTTACTCATTCAGAGTTATTTTATTTTTTTTCAAATTTGTGATCACTACTTTTTGGCATTTTTTTTGTTGTTTACATTTTTCCTTGAATTTGCACTATTTTTTCATTTTTTTCCCAACAAGAATTGCCAAGTTAGGAAAATTTGAAACAAAAAAAACATGTTGGTTGTGGGGGGGTGGGGAGGGGGAAGGGGCCTAATTCAACTATTTAAACCCAAAATTTCACCAAATTTTTTCATTTACTTTTTAAAAGGAAAAAAAATGTAAATTATATTTTTACATCATTAATAAAATAAAATCGTACGTTGTGATTTTTTTTCAAAGTTTTGTAATTAATCATTTGTATTAGTGTATGATTCATTTTGTTAAATAAACGTGGTCTTCATAATTAAAAATGGGTATATTGACTATTTAATTAATGTTTCTTCTTGTGGCTAATTTTTGCCAATTTCAAGGGGCAATAACATTAAGATTAGATTTGGTCAAATTTAAAATAATAATATATTGTCAAATTTTTACAATAAAATATAATAAGTAACCATAATATTAAAGGATTTAAACAAGTTTCCAACAACACAACTCTAATCTTCCTTTTGGTTTGTTTTTTTTATGCCCAACAATTGCCCTTGTTTTTCAATCATCTTTGTCCCAAAGGGAGTTGTTTATTTTCCTTTCATCTATGGGCACACATTAGGGTGATTCGTTTATCAGGCCTCTTTTTGATCTTGTTCATTTTTGTGCCTTATGAACTTCTTTTGTTATTTTTCCTTCATTTTTCTTCCTTTCGTTAGCTAATGACATTCACATCTTCAACCTTATTTCCTTCATCCCCCTTGTTTTTTGCTATTTTGATTCCCAATTGACTTCAACGGGTCTAGCTACCTAACTTTGTAAATGCTATGTCCCCTTCCAATTTGCCCCCCAATTCCCCCCCCCCTCATGGTTTTTGCTATGATTTGGCTATGCTTTCAATGACATTAAAATTTTAAGGGTCCCTTTTGGCTTTGTGTTGTTTTCCTTTTCCTTTTTGCCGAATGTTTTAGATGCGA
>Ga0209208_10002936_pt1 | contig 24525 bp, 24 predicted proteins | sample S1TSphfallax_3_FD_187694 | JGI IMG/M metagenome (GOLD analysis project Ga0209208, IMG submission 187694) | Host-associated microbial communities from peat moss isolated from Minnesota, USA - S1T2_Fd - Sphagnum fallax MG (SPAdes) (version 2) | ecosystem: Host-associated > Plants > Peat moss >...
GCGGGCCGAGCCATTGCGGCCTTTCAATCTGGCGACGACGCGGCCGCACGGCTACAGTTTCAGGACTTCTTCGAGCGCTTCCCCAACGTTCCCTGGTCGCATTTCGTCTACGGTTACCTGCTCTTTGCCACGGATTCCGCTGGGGCGCTGCGCGAATGGCGGCGTGAGGTGCAGATCGCGCCGGACAACCCAACCGCCAACTCGACGCTGGCCTGGGCGCTGCTGCTGGCCGATCAACCGGCGGAGGCGCTGCCCTTTGCCCAGAAAGCGGAGTCCTTGGAACCCGAGAAAGCGATCTCCCAGACGATCCTCGGGCGCGCGCTGGCGGAGACGGGAGACCTGGACGCGGGCTTCACGCACTTGAACGAGGCTCTGCGCCTCGACCCCGGCAGCCTGGAGGCGCATTTCGCCCTGGCCAAGGCCGACGCGCTCGCCGGGCGCACTCTGGACGCCGCGCGGGAGCGATCGTATTGCCTGCAAGCCGAAAGCAATGGGGGAAACGCCAATGGCACCCCATGACACCGATCGCCGTATTGCCCTGCTGAGTGCGCGCCTGCCGGTTTGGCTGGCAGTTTGCTTGCTAGTCTGGCTGCTCGCCTTGCTGTGGCGTCCAGCCCCCGTGACCGCCCAAGCCGCGGTTCCCGCTCAAGCCGCCGCGAAAAAGAAACACTCCCACGCCGGCATCGCGCAATCTTGCGTCGCCTGCCACGCGGCGCAGGCCGCCGAGCAGCCCTTTACGCCGATGGGCAGCTCGCTGGAGCTGCCGGATTCGAATCCAGTCACGCTCCGGCATCCCCACCTGACCATGCGCCGCGGAGCTTATACCTACAGTGTGGATACGGTGGCGGGAGCCACCACCTTCAGCGTCACCGACGGCCAGCGGACGATCGCCTTGCCGGTGCTCTGGGCCATGGGCGCGCAGGCGCAGACCTGGATGGTCGAGTACGATGGCCGCCTCTACGAAACCATGGTCAGCTACTATCCCTCGATCGACGGATTGGATGTGACCACGGCCGACGATGTCCTCCAGCCAACCACGCTCGAAGCGGCGATCGGCCGCGCCGAGACCGAGGCGCAGACCAAGAGCTGCTTCGGATGCCACGCCACCCACGCCGTCAACGGCGATGAGCTCACGCTCAGCGCCATGCAGCCCGGCGTCGCCTGCGACCACTGCCACACCGGTACACTCGCGCACATTTCCGCCATCCAGCAGGGCAGGTCCGCCGGGAGCGCGGCGGCATCGACGCCGCCTAGCCTGAGCAAGCTCAATACCGAGCAGATGTCCACCTTTTGCGGCCAATGCCATCGCACCTGGGAGATGGTGACGCGCGGGGGAACTCGGGGCACGCCCAATGTCCGCTTCCAGGCCTACCGCCTCGCCAACAGCCGCTGCTACGACGGCACGGACTCCCGCATCGGCTGCATCGCCTGCCACGATCCGCATCGCAACCTGGTGAGCAACCGGAGCGAGCCGGCCTTCTACGACGCTAAATGCCTGGCCTGTCATGGCGCATCCGCTCGCACCGTCGCCGACCCGAAAGAGGAGCAGCCGAAGCGCTGTCCTGTGGCCAACAGCGGCTGCGTCTCCTGCCACATGCCCAAGACCAAAGTCCTCAACGGACCCTCCGAGTTCACCGATCACGAGATTCGCGTCGTCCATGCCGGCGACCCCTACCCAAACTGAGGTTTTCAGTCGAAATTCGCCGGAAGCGGAGCGCAATCCCACGCAAAAAGCGTTCGGAACCAGATTCGATACCGGTTATCCACGATTTTCTTCGTGCGACGGTTGTTCCGGCGCGGATATCCACGGATAATCGCGGCATAATCGCCTCAGTCCTCACCGGGACCGAGGTCAACCGAGCAAACCCGGTCTGGCCCGGCTCGGCCCAGGGAGTGGACACCGAAACGTGACCCGCTATAGCCGCCAGGATGTATTGAGAATTCTTCAGATCAGCGCCCGCCAATTGCTTGGATGGGAGCGCGCCGGACTGATTCCCACGCAGCGCGACTACGGTTTTCCGGAATTGGCGCAACTGCGCACATTGCGCGCCTTGCGGCACATGCGCATGAAGCCGCGGTCGATTCGCGCCTCCGTCGAGGCCATGCAGGCGGTTTCGGGCATCGCCAATCCGCTGCTCGAGGCCGCGGTGGTTCGCACCGGCACCCGGCTGGCCTTTCGCCACTCGGGAACCATGGTCGATCCCATCCGCCGCCAGCTTCTGCTCGATTTCGACTCCGCCGGCGACCCAGGCGCGCGCTCGGTAACCGTGGCCATGCTGCCGGCGGCGCGCACCGCCAGCACCCGCGATCCGGAATTGCAAACCCTCTTTCTGGCCGCCGTGAAAGCCGAAGAGCAAGGGCGAAAAACCGTGGCCATGGAGAACTATTCGCTGATCCTGGCCATCGAGCCACAGTACACGGCGGCTCTCATCAACCTGGGTACGCTCCATTACCACCAGAAGCAGTACCACCGCGCCGAAGAACTCTACCGCCGCGCCACACTCTCCGATACTTCCTACGTGCTGGCGTTCTTCGACCTGGGCAACGTGCTCGACGAACTGGAGCGGCCGGATGAATCGATCGCCGCCTATCGCCGGGCGATCGCGCTGGCTCCCGGCTACGCCGACGCCCACTACAATCTGGCTCTGGCCTACGAACGCAAAGGCGAGCGCCGCCGCGCCCTCACCCACTGGCAGGTCTATATTCGCCTCGACAAGAGCGGCCCCTGGGCCGACCACGCGCGCGGCCAGATTCGCAAACTGCTCAGCCGCGAGAAGCTGGCCATCGCCCACCGCTCCCCGATGGTTCGTCCTCGTCCCGGCCGCACCGCTTCGCCGCTCTCGCTGGTCGCGCCAAAACCCGCATTGGCGTAGTTCCGGTACTCTGGTAGCGGCAGCCCGGAGATCCGGCAACCGAAATCATGACCCAAACATCGCAACTCAGCCATTTCGACGAAAGCGGCCGCGCCCGCATGGTGGACGTGAGCGCAAAGACAGCGTCTCGCCGCGAGGCAACGGCCTCGGCCTTCGTCGAGCTTTCGCAGGAAGTCCTCGCCGCGCTGCCCTCCAACCCCAAAGGCAACCCGCTTGAAGTGGCGCGCTATGCCGGAATTCAAGCCGCCAAGCAGACCTCCAGCCTCATTCCCATGTGCCATCCGCTGCCGCTCAGCTTTGTGGATGTCGCTGCGGAAATTGTCGCGGACGGCGTCCGTCTCACCGCGAAAGTAGCCACCACCGGCCCTACCGGTGTAGAAATGGAAGCTCTGACCGCAGTTTCGGTCGCGGCGCTGACGATCTACGACATGACCAAGGCGCTGGACAAGTCGATCCTCATCCGCAACATCCAGCTTGAATCCAAATCCGGCGGCAAGAGCGGCGATTACCATCGCGTAAGCTGAGTCTAGACGCTATCCCATCCTAACCTGAGGTGTTGAAAGATGCGCGTTCCCCTTGTTTCGCTTGCTTTTGCCCTTCTCGCGACCGCCCTTCCCGCTCTCGCCCAGACCCAGGTCGCCCTCACCCCGCCCATGGGCTGGAACAGTTGGAACTACTTCGCCGGCAAGGTCAGCGACAAGGACATTCGCGCCGCCGCCGATCAACTCGTCTCGACCGGCATGAAAGACGCCGGCTACGTCTACGTCAACATCGACGACACCTGGGAGGGCGAGCGCGACGCGAACGGCGTCATCCACCCGAACTCCAAGTTTCCAGACATGAAGGCGCTCGCCGATTATGTGCATGCCAAGGGGTTGAAGATCGGCATCTACTCCTCGCCGGGACCCAAGACCTGCGCCGGCTACGAAGCCTCCTACGGCCACGAAGAGCAGGATGCGGAAACCTACGCCGCCTGGGGCTTCGACTACCTCAAGTACGACCTGTGCAGCTATATCGACGACGTAATGGTGAAGCAGGCTCCGCACGACCACGCGGCGCAGATGCGGCTCATGGTCGCCAGCTACGACAAGATGGGCAAGGCGCTCCAGGCCGCCGGCAAGAAGACCGGGCGGCCCATCGTCCTCTCCCTCTGCCAGTACGGCTGGGATGCGGTGTGGGAGTGGGCGCCCGAGCTGGGCGGCAACCTCTGGCGCACCACCGGCGACATTGAGCCGAATTGGGATCGCATCTACTCGATCGCCAGCCAGCAGTCGGGACTTGAAAGTTACTCGGGGCCCGGCCACTGGAACGATCCGGATATGCTCGAAGTCGGCAACGGCAAGCTTAGCCTGGCGGAGAACCGCACCCACTTCACCTGGTGGGCTATGCTGGCCGCGCCGCTTTTAGCCGGCAACGACCTGCCCAACATGAAGCCGGAAATCAAGGCCATCCTGACCAACAAAGACGTCATCGCCATCGACCAGGACCCGCTCGGCAAGCAGGGGCAACACGCCTACTCCGACGGCGAAGTCGAGGTCTGGACCCGCGAATTGCAGGGCGGCGCGATGGCCATCGCCGTCGTCAACGTCGGCAGCGACCGCTATGCGACCCATCCGTTCCATCTGAATCTTGCCAGGATTGGACTTGCCGGGGAGCAAACGGGCAAGGATCTTTGGGCCGGCGAAGAGATCAAACTGACCCAAGGGATGCCGCTGGAGCTGCCGTCACACGATGTGCTGCTGGTGCGCATCGACAAGCCGGCGCTTTCGCACAGTATGTAGCGCGAATCCGCCTGCGCTTCCTTACCTGGCAAAGCTCAGGACCGAACCGCCAGATGCACCGCAAACCAGCCATTCGCATCGCTCCAGCGCCGCTCCGGCTCAAAACCGGCGGCGCGGAGCAGGCTCTCCGCCTCGCCGTCCCGATATTTGTGGCTGTTTTCGGTGTGAATCGTCTCGCCCCGCGCAAAGTCGAATTCCTGCCCCAGCCCGGCGATCCGCACCGTCTGCGCGAGCTCGCTTTCGAGGTGCATCTCAATCCGTGATCGTTCGCGGTTCCAGCGAATCCGATGCCTAAACGCCTCCAGGTCGAAATCTGCCCCTAATTCGCGATTCAGCCGCGCCAGCAGGTTGTTGTTGAATTGCGCCGTCACGCCCTCGCGATCGTCGTAAGCGGCAATCAGCTCCCGCTCAGTTTTCCCATCCGTGGACCCCGTGCTCGAGGGCGCCAGATCGACCCCGAGCAGCAGCCCGTCGCCCGGCTCAAGGGCATCGCGCAGGCCGCGCAACACAAGCAACGCGTCTTCCGGATCGAAGTTGCCGATGCTCGAACCGATGAACAGCGCCAGCCTGCGCTCACCGTCCTCGCAGCGGTCGAGATAAAGTCCGCGCGTGTAGTCGGCCACCAGCGGTTCCACCTCGACCTGCGGCAGCTCAAGCTCCAGCCGCCCCCGCGCCGCGTCCAGAGCGGAGCCCGAGACATCCACCGGCTGGTAGCGGACACTCCCTCGATACGCGACCGCCGCCGCCAGCAACAGGCGCGTCTTGTCGGCCGAGCCGGCGCCCAGCTCCAGTACGCGCAGCCGGTCGCCACCGGCAGCCGCGGCGATCACCTCGTCCCCGCAACCCTCGAAGATGCCGCGCTCGATCCGGGTGAGGTAATACTCCGGCAGTTGCGTGATCCGATCGAAGAGAACCGACCCGGCCTCATCGTAAAAAAGCCACGGAGGCAGTCGTTTGGGAGTTCTGCTTAGCCCCGCGCGCACCACATCGATGAGAGACTCTGCTAACTCGGGATGCGTTTGAAACGCAGGAATTTCCGTCGCGACTGTGGCCATGGGAGTCTTCGATGCCTTTCGAGGGTTACGAGGATGCCAGACGGATGCCGGAAAACTGCCAGCGCGTCTCGGGAGGGAAGAAATTGCGATAGGTGGCCCGGATATGGCCCTCCGGCGTGACGCACGACCCGCCCCGCAGCACCATCTGGCCGCTCATGAATTTGCCGTTGTATTCGCCCAGCGACCCCGGCAGCGGTCGAAAGCCGGGGTAGCCGAGATAAGCGCTCGAAGTCCACTCCCAGCAGTCGCCAAACAACTGCTGGATTTCGCTCCCGCTTTCGCGCGCCGGCGCGGTTCGCAAATGGCCAGCCTCCAGCAGATTTCCCTCGATCGGCTCGCAGGAAGCAACCGTCTCCCACTCCGCTTCCGTCGGCAGCCGCAAGCCCTTCCAGCGCGCATACGCGTCGGCCTCAAACAGGCTCACATGCGCCACCGGGCAGGCCGCAGCCTCGTCCAGACTGCGTTTGCCGCGCAGCGTACCGATCGTCCAATCGCCATCGCTGCGCCGCCAATAAAGCGGAGCCTCCCAGCGCTGCTCCTGCGCCGTCTGCCATCCCGCGGAAAGCCAAAGCTCAGGCCGCCGGTATCCTCCGTCGGCCATGAACTCGGCATATTCGCCGCAGGTGACCAGACGCGACGCGATGCGGAACGGCTCCAGCCAAACGCGATGCCGGGGGCGTTCGTTGTCGAATCCGAAACCGTCCCCCTTCGCCTGTCCGATCTCCGCAAGGCCGCCTTCAAACTCGATCAGCCGCAGCGGCGCGGCCGCCTGGCCGCCCCAGTCAGGATCGCCGGAACTGGCCAGATACGCTGGCTGCAGCGGGTTGGTGTAGAGCGCGTGCTGGATGTCGGTGAGCAGCAGTTCCTGGTGCTGCTCCTCGTGGTGCAACCCCAGCTCGATCCGCCGCAGCGCTTCCTCTGGCGCGTCGCGCTCCAGCAGCCTGTCGATGGCCGCATCCACATGGGCGCGGTAGGCGAAAACCTCATCCAGACCGGGGCGGGAAAACGAGGAGCGCAGGCGTTTGTCGGGAAATTCGGCGAAGGTCTGATAGTAACTGTTGAAAAGCCAGGGAAAATCGGAATTGTAAACGCGGTATCCGGGGAGAAACTCGCTCAATACAAACGATTCGAAGAACCAGGCCGTATGCGCCAGGTGCCACTTGGCCGGGGAAGCCTCCGGACACGACTGCACCATCATATCTTCCGGCGTGAGCGGTCTACCGAGGTCGATGCTCCGCTGCCGCACCAGCCGGAAACGATCGCGAAGACCGGCCGAACCCGAAATGGCTAGAGATTCCATCGCCCCGCCTCCTAACCTGCCAAGAGTCTACTCGACCGATGCCTGCGGAAAGTGTAGCTTTTGAGGCAGTTCCAACGTCTACATCGCATGAGATGTAGGGAGGATTGCGATGCGAGTCAAATTTTTTTCCCGGCGGATTTCGGCACTCACCGGAGCCCTTGCGATCGTCCTCTTCGCGGGAGCGGTTGTGGATTCCGCTGCGATGGCCCAGCCAGCGGGCGCCGGCCAGAATTCGGGGCGGCGCGAGCGCGGCATGGGCGGCTTTCCCGGAGGGGGGCGTGGCATCCTGGGTTCGGTGACTGAAGTCGCCACCGACCATTACACCCTCAAAGCCGACAATGGCGACATCTACACGGTTCACTTCAGCGTAAATACCCGCATCCTGAAGCAGCAGCCCGGACAAGCCGGCCAGGGCCGGAGCCGGCGGGAGACTTTTTCAGCCGCTGGCGATGGGGAAGAAGGCGCGGAACGCGCCCAGCCCCAGTCCATCAAGCCCTCCGACATCAAAGTGGGCGACGTGATCACCGCCGCCGGCGAAGTGGACGCGGCGGCTAAGTCCATCGGCGCCGTTTTCATCCTGCAAATCGACCCCGAACGAGCGAAACAGATGCGCGAAATGCAGGCCAACTACGGCAAGACGTGGCTGGCCGGCCGCATCACTTCCATCAAAGACACCACCATTGCCATCGAAGGCATGATCGACCACGCGCCCCACGCGATCCTTGTGGATGAAAACACCTCATTCAAGCAGCGGCGAGACGCCATCACCCTCGCGGACATCGAGCCTGGCGAGCAGCTTCGCGCCGAGGGGGCGGTCAAGGGCGGCGTCTTCGTCGCAACCACCGTCACCGTCATGCGTCCGCAGAACCGGGACGAGGGCGCGCCCGGCGCCGCTGGCCCGACCGGGACAGGACTTGGCGGGACAGGACTTGCGGGTTCCGCGCCAAAACCCCAATAGCCGCGCGAATTCCGAATCGACGGATCCAAACCGGCTTACTCGGTGGCCAGCCTCATATTCGATTCGGCCCAAACCAACGCTTCCGCATAGATGCTGGACAGACACGCCTGGTTTAGACCGGCCTCCTCCGCCATTCGGTCGCAACACTCCCACTGGCCCAATTCGTTGCACTCAAGCCAGCCGAGCATCGTGCGCTCGGCGTTGCGCTCTCCCAACAGAGCCGAATGCACTTCGGCGCGCAACGGCAAAGCATTCGCGACGCTCTCCATGGGGACACTCATCATGGCCGGCAACAGGCTGAACATCCCCAGCAGATACTGCTCGGTCGCATCTTGGCCGGTCTGTCTGGCCGCCAGTTCGCAAAATCGCCCCCGCAGAAAGGCCATGCGGAGCAGCTCCGACGGGCGATTGCCGCGCAGTTCGGCGGTCGTCGCCAGCATTGCCACCCGGCGAAACATCTCGTCCCCGATCATCACCAGCGCGCCTTGAATCGAGGTCACCGTCTGCCGTGTCGCGTAAATGGGAGAGTTGGCAATGCGCAGCAACCGGTAGGCCAACGACGGCTGTCGCTTCACCAACTCGCTGATTCTCGGCACATCCAGCGGATTCTTCAGAACCGCCCTCAGTATTTCGAGGTGGACCAGGCGATTGGCGGGAAACTCCCGGTTTTCCATCGTTTCCGGCCGGCAGAAGTAAAACCCCTGAAACAGCGTGAAACCTTCCCGGCGCGCCTGGCTGAATTCTTCTTGCGTCTCCACCCGCTCCAAGACAAGCCGCGTGGGCCGGGAACCGACCCGCTCTCGCAATTTCGCCCGCTGCCGAGCGGTGGTGGACGGCAGCTCCACTTTGATGTAGTCGGCGATCTCGAACAGCGGCCGCCAGGACTCTTGCCATTGGAAATCGTCCAGAGCGATGCGGTAGCCTTTGGCCTTCAGATCGCGGCACACCCGCACCAGCTCCGCATCCGGCTTGAGCGACTCGAGCAACTCCAGCACCGTTTGCTCGGGAGGCAGGACTTGCACCAGCCTGTCCACGATCGCCTCCCGCGTGCAGTTCACAAACATCGGCAGACCGCCAGTCAGCCGTTCGATTCCGAAGACAATCGTGTTGTCCAGCACCGTTCGGGTCGCCGCGTTCCCGTCTCCGTCGAAGGCAACGGAGTCCGCGGCGCGGCGAAACAGCAGTTCATAGCCGTGAACGCGGCCCTGCGCGTCGAGGATCGGTTGCCTCGCCACATAACGCAGGCTTTCGGGAATCGCCGGCGTGGCAATTGCCGCATTACCCTCATCGCCAGAAACTGCCAGTATCCGGGAAATTGCCGTCGCCATGGCCGAAACGCTCCAGTCTGGTCTATCGGCCAATATTTCGATTTCATCAAAGAGTCTGTCGATCATCCGCCCATGAACATGCCGCCGTTCACGTCCAGCACCGCCCCGGTCACATACCCGGCGCCCTCCGACGCCAGGTAAACCACCGCATGGGCGATATCGGCGTCCGTACCGGCGCGCCCCAGCGGAATCGCCGCCATCATCGCCGCCGTCTGCTCGGCGGTGAGCACGGCGGTCATCGGCGTCTCGATATATCCCGGCGCCACGGCATTCACCGTTACGCCGCGCGCGGCCACCTCGCGCGCCAGCGAGCGCGTCATGCCGATCATCCCCGCCTTGCTCGCCGCATAGTTCACCTGGCCCGCCTGGCCGGCGCGCCCCACCACGCTCGCAATGTTGATAATCCGCCCCCAGCGGTTCTTGAGCATCGCCCGCAGCACCGCCTGCGTCAGCAAGAAAGCGCCAGTCAGGTTCGTCGCCAGCACCTCGTCCCAGTCGGCGCGCTTCATCCGCAACACCAGATCGTCGCGCGTGATACCCGCGTTGTTGACCAGAATCTCCACCTTGCCGAAACGCTCCAGAATGGCCTTCGCCCCAGCCCGGATCGACTCCTCGCTGGCCACATCCAAGGCAAATGCCGCCGCCTTGCCGCCCGCCGCCTCAATCTCCGCGGCGACTTCGGCCAGCTTGCTCTCATTCCGCGCCGCCAGCGCCACCATGGCGCCGGCGCCCGCCAGGGCCAGCGCAGACGCCCGGCCAATCCCTTGCGAAGCGCCCGTCACCAGCGCAATTCGCCCTTCCAATCCGTTCATAAGTCCTCGTTTGCGGTCTTGTCGCGTCTGGACGCGCTTCCCTGCCGATTATAAGTGCCGCGACGGCGCGCAATACCTCGTACTACTGCGCCGCGGCCACGGCCGGCCCGGTCGCCAGAACCGGAGCCTGCACCGGCTCCGCCGCCCATACGTACACCGCAAGCCGCCGCGAATAATGGAGCAAGGGCTTGGTATCCGGCAGCTCGAGGCCGATATGCGCCGCAAGATCGTTCAGGGAAATCTCCGCCTCCGCCTCTTCGAGAGGCCACGGAACGTGATGAATATCGGCCCGCATCAGCCGGCCCAGCGAATCCCGAGAGAAAAGGCAGTAGCGCTCGGTTAAAAAATACTCGACGGTTCCCGGCCGGCTCTGGACCAGCTTGGCGCTCGGCCCCAGCCCCCGATAGCGCGCCGCAAACCGCACCGGCTTGCCGGTAAGCAGCCGCCGGCTGAAGAAAGAGAATTCGCGCTCCCCTCCGGTGCCAACCTTGAGCGGCTTGATGCTCATCTGGGCCCAGTAGTACGGCAGATGAAAAAAGCCCCGCGCCACCATCACCGCGAGGAGATTGCCAGCCTCCAGAGAAAAAAAATAAACGCCCGGCGTGCCGGTAAGGGTATCCCGCACATAGGTGCGCAGGTTCAGTTCGGGGAATTGCCGCGCGCCGGGGATGGCCGGCAGCCCGCGCAACTGAATCTTGTCCATCCAGAACGGCACCACGCCGATCCACGCCGACCCTTGAAAGACATCGGCCTCCAGCCCGTCCGGCAACAGTGCTTCGATCTCCGCAATTCGCATCGGCCAGTGCGCAAACAGCAAATCGTTCCAGCACTGCGTCATGGCCCAGGGGGCCTGCGGCAAAGGCCACGGCCGGTGCGTCGCCTTGTCGAGAACTTCGCGCATGGGGTCAGGATTCCCTCTGGCGGATCGCATCCGCCTCGCGATTCCAACTTCCGAAGATTCGATGGTCGATTCCGATCCCGGAAATTTTCCTACTCCTGTCATCGTAGCTCAGTTCGGCCGGGGCGAGCTCGGCGTTTCCCGTTGGAGAGAAAGTCCGGCTCGCTTCCCCACGCCATCCCGCGCAACCGAGGCGGCAAGGTGCCCAATGCCGTATTCTGAACGCCAGTGAACGCAATGCCCAGCATCCCTCCCGACTCGTCCAGCAGCCTTCCCTCGCGTGAAACCGACGTCTTCGCCGTCCACGGCGCCGACCCGGAAGTGCTGGCCTACGCCATGGCCAAGTATTCGCGCTCGTCGCTCTCCATGCGCCAGTCACTCCAGGAGATCGGCTCGCAACGCGCCGAACAATTCCTCAACACCTTTTATTTCCAGTACGGCCATCGCTCCATCGCCGATCTGGCCCATGTAGCCTTCGCCATCGAACGCCTTTCCCTGCTGGCTGCCATCGTTTTGGTCGACGAACAGCGCTGGGATGGCCAGGAACGATCGACGCGGTACCAGAATTTCCTCAAGTCCGGCTGGTATTTGCCCGACTTCGGCCAGGATGCGGAAGCGAAACAGCTATATTCCGCCACCGTCGCAGGCCTTTTCGATGCCTACGCCACCACCTCGACCGCGGTCTTCGACGCCCTGAAGGCCCGCGTCGCCTGCCCGCCGGAGATGAAGCCCGACGCCTACGAGCGGACCCTCAAGGCCCGCGCCTTCGACGTGGCCCGTTACCTGCTCCCGCTGGCCACCAACACCTCGCTGGGCCAGATCGTCAACGCCCGGACACTGGAGACGCAGGTTTCTCGGCTGCTCTCGCACCCCGCGGCTGAGATTCGCGAGCTGGGCGAAAAGCTCAAGCAAGCCGCCACCGGACCGGCCTGGAACCTGCAGGCCGAAGCCAACGCCGCGCTCCAGGCGGAGATCGCAGCTCTCAGCCCCGACCTCGCCTTCCGATCAGGGCCGCTGCTCACCCGCCCAGTCCACGCCGCGCCGACGCTGGTCAAGTACGCCCAGCCCAACGGCTACCAGATGGATTCGAAGAAGGAGCTGACCCTGGCCGCGGCCGAACTGCTCGGGCCTTTGCCCATCGCCCCGGCTCCGCTCGTCGATTTGGTCGAGCGCACGGAATCGCTCGAAGTGGAGCTGGCCGCGACGCTGCTCTACTCCGTCAGCCATCACAGCTACCGGCAAATTCGTGACGAGGTGGCCGCCATGCCGGAACAGCGAGTGGCCGAGATTGTCGAGCTGGGACTGCGCCACCGCGGCCGCCACGACGAGCTCCCGCGCGCCTTCCACGCCGGAGCCGCGCTCCGCTTCGATATCCTCATGGACATTGGCGGCTTCCGCGACATGCACCGCCATCGCCGCTGCACCCAGATCGTCCAGGACTTCACCTCGCTGCACGGCTATGAAACGCCGGAGTCCGGCGACGCCGCGGGACTTGCCGAAGCCGGCATTCTGGCCGAATATCGCGTCTCTGTGGAAGCCGCCCTAGCCGCCAGCCGCCGGATCGCACGGAGCGGCACTCCGGAAGCCGCGCAGTCGGCGCTCTATCTCCTCCCGCTGGCCACGCGCATCCGCAGCCTCTTCAAGATGGACTTCGCCGAAGCCGTCTATATCTCGGAGTTGCGCTCCGCCCCGGCGGGCCACTTCAGTTACCGGAAAGTAGCATGGGAAATGTATCTCGCCGTCCGCCGCCGACATCCCTCTCTGGCAGGCTGCTTTCGAATAAGCGACTTCAACGAGCCTATCGATATCTTCCAGCGATAAGTCGCAAAGAAAAAGGGCGCGGTCCCCCGTGAGAGAGCCGCGCCTCGAAAGTTTCAGTTCCGGGGAGGGAGAACTTACTGCAAGGGGACCACGGAAAGCAGCGAGCTATTGACATGGATGCGATTCAAGCCGCTGTACTCGATGAAACCCAGCTTGCGGAAGCGATTCATGAAGAAGCTCACCCGCGACCGGGTTGTGCCTACCATATCGGCAAGCGTCGCCTGACTGATCTTCGGCAGCGGAGCCAGCGGCATATCTTCGCGCCCCGTTTGCGAGAGCAGCAGCAGCGTACGCGCCAGACGCTTCTCGCTGGAGTTGAACAACTGGTCGACGAGGTCCGCCTGAATGCGCGTATTGCGCGTGAGCAGATACTTGATGAAGACGCGGGACATGGCCGCTTGCTCGCTCAGGGTGCGCACCATCTCCTGGCGTCGAATGCGCAACATGGTGCATGCCGTGAGCGCTTTCGACGAGCATGTCCGGGTGGGTTGATCGGATGTAATGCACTCTTCGCCGACAAAGTTGCCGGCTCCGAGAATGGCGATCGTCGCTTCCTTGCCGGCGGGAGAAACGACGGTCAGCTTGACCTTGCCTTTGTGGATGTAGAAGACCGTATCGCCCGGTTCTCCTTGCGAATAAATCCCCTCGTTCTTTCTGACCTGGAGGATCGTCTTGCCGAATCCTCCTTTCGTCAGATATTCATGGGGATCGAATGCTTCATTGGTAACAGCCATAACCACAACCTTTCCGGGGGAATCCAAGGATTTCTAAAACCGAGCATTTCGGCGCTCGTGAACAATTGGACGGCGCGACTTTCCAACGGGTTGTATGCTCAAGTAACAACTTCGAAGATAGTGCGAAAGCCGCTGAATACAGTGAGGATGAAGCGGAAGCGAGCCCGGCCGGAAGCTCGGACGAGATAGAAGGCGAAAAATTGCCGATACGGAGTAAGTAATCGTGTGTCGAGGATATATTGGCCGCCACCCTTTACGATGCCCGATCTTACGCAAGGGTTGTCTGCCGTCCCGAACGGAGGCGGCGACGCCGTCCGGGCGGATTTTGGAGTCTCAAGGCGCGACCCCCATCCCGCCCCCTCTCGATGCGATAATTTGGAGTTGAGTCCTCTTATGTTTGTGATCCTCTGGCAATTCGACATCGCAGAAGAGAAAATCCCCGGTTTCGAGGCGGCGTACGGCTCAGCGGGAGCCTGGTCGGCGCTCTTTGCCCGCTCTCCCGAATATCTCGGCACCGAACTGCTCAAGGACGCCTACGTCCCCGGCCGCTACGTCACCATCGATCGCTGGCGCAGCGAGGAAGCCTTCCGCGCCTTCCGCGCCCAGCACGACCAAGATTACGAAGCGCTCGACCGCGCCTCCGACTCGCTTACTGGCGCCGAAACGCGCATCGGCGCATTCGTGGTTTGAAAGGCAAAGCTGGCTGCCAATCCTGTAAGCTGGTAATTATCCGACCCGAGCGCAGGTACACATGCCCACCGTCACTGAACCGCAGTCTTCCCCAGCAGCTCTCGACTATCCCGGACTCGACCGTGCCTCGGTCCTGCATCCCTCCACCAGCGTCCGCGACTTCGCCACCGGCAAAGCGCCGTCCACGGTGGTCCACACCGCCAGCGGCGTCCGCGTCCGCTTGAGCGAGGGCGGAGACGAACGCGAGCTCATCGACGCCTTTGCCGGCCTCTATTGCGTCAATATCGGATACGGTCGTACCGAAGTCGCCGAAGCCATCGCCCGCCAGGCCCACCAGTTGGCGTATTTTCACACCTACGCCGGCCACTCGACCGAAGAGTTGATCCGCCTCAGCGACCGCCTCGTCCGCATGGCCCCCACCTGCGACGGCAAGCCGATGCGGCGCGTCTTTTATGGGGTTTCCGGCTCGGACGCCAACGAAACCAACGCCAAGCTGGTCTGGTACTACCACAATCTCATCGGCAAACCGCGCAAGAAGCGCATCATCGCCCGCGAACGCGCCTACCACGGCAATACCGTCATGGCCGGCTCCATGACCGGGCTGGATTTCTATCACAACTTCATGGATCTGCCCAGTCCAGCCCTGCCCGTTTCGGCCATACTTCGCACCGGCGCGCCGCATTTCTACTGGGGCGCGCATGCCGGCGAGACGGAAGAACAATTCACCGCTCGCCGCGCCGCCGAACTCGAAGCCCTCATCCTGCGCGAAGACCCCGAAACGATCGGCGCCTTCATCGGCGAACCGGCGCTCGGCACCGGCGGACTGGTCCCTCCGCCAGCCGGCTACTGGCCGGCAATCCAGGCCGTCCTGCGCAAATACGACATTTTGCTCATCGCCGACGAAGTCATCACCGGCTTCGGACGCACCGGCCGCTTGTTCGGATCGCAACTCTACGATATCCAGCCTGATCTCATCACCATCGCCAAAGGCCTCACCTCGGCCTACGCGCCGCTCAGCGGCGTTCTCGTCGGCGACCGCGTCTACCAGGCCATGGAAGCCGGCTCAGCCCAGGCCGGAGTCTTCCCCCACGGCTACACCTACACCGGCCATCCCATCGGCGTGGCCGCGGCCAACGCCAACCTGGACATCCTGGAGCGCGAAAACCTCACCCAAAACGCCGCGGAAGTCGGCGCGTACATGCTCGCCGCCCTGCACAACGCCTTCGACGGCCTGCCCATTGCCGGCGAAGTCCGCGGCGTCGGCCTGATGCTGGCCGTCGAGTTCGCCGCCGACCCCATCGCAAAGCGCCGCCTCGACCCCGCGCTCAAAGTCGCCTACCGCATCTCCGCCCGCGCCCGCGAAAAGGGCCTCATCACCCGCGCCATGCCCCAAAGCGAAGCCCTCGGCTTTGCCCCGCCGCTGGTGCTCACCCGCCCCGACGCGGACCGGATCGTCGCCATTGCCGCCGCCGCGACCCGCGAGGTGCTGGACGAGCTGGCCCGCGAAGGCGCACTCGACTAGCCGACGCAACGCCGGTTCAGCCCCATCGGCCCGGAGAGCATCGCCTCCAGCCGCTCCAGATCGACCGCGAAGCCGGTGATTGAATCCTCCGGCTCCCAGGAGCCGAAGGTCAGGCCGAAGTGTTCGATTCCGACGCTTTGCGCCATCGTCAGGAAGAACTCTCCCGGCATCGCCTGCGGGTAGAGCACCAGAACTTTGGCGCGGGTGCTGAAGACCATCCCGCCAAGCGCCCCGCCATGCGGCCCCACAATGGCCTCCGCCCGCTGAAACATCTCCACCTGTTCGCGCATAGTCAGCTTCTCCGGCTTCACTTCCTGAAAGCCGTATTGCCGCAGCAGCGCCTGCACCTCGGCGTCGTTGCCAACGCTGCGCCGGCTGCCGGCTGGGCGCGACAGATAAAGCCGCAGATCCGGCTTACTCACGGCTTCAGGCAAACCCAGCCCGGTTGCGATCCGCTTGCGAATCTCCGCGTAGTACCCCTCCGGCAGATACCCGTGGCATCGGCCCGAAAGATACGAGGGCAGCACAAACCGGTCCGTCCCAATCCACCGCCGCGCCGGAACCCAATCCACGCGGAAGTTGGAAGGAAGCATCAGCGCCAGCGTCTCGCGCTGGAAACCGCCCAGATCGTCGGTCATCAGCAGAGTCAGCGGCTCGCCGTCCATGTATCTTTCGAGCGTGAGCAGTTGCGGCAGGCAATCGGCCATCCAATGCCAAAAGCTGTAGGCGTCGATGCGTTGGATGCTCGAAACCGGACCGGCGACGCGCGCCACCCGCCGGGGACGAAAACTGCGGTACGCCGGACTAAGCTCAAAGCGATGCGGCAACAGATAGGAATCGCCAAAAACCTCGAACGACTCATTGGCGACCAGCCCCAGATGCGGATAGAAAAAGGCCGGCGCCACCTCGCACACGAACACTTCCTCAAGAGGCAGCAATCCGGACTTCAAATATTTCACCGATTCCAGAAAGGCCGGGTCGTTCTTCGGCGCAATATCCACTGTCCGCGCCGCATGAAACATGGTGTAGTTGCCGACTTCCTTGCCAATCCTCTCCCGCGCCCAAACCGTGCGTTCGATCCGAAGCCGTTCCAGCCCAAAGCGGTCCAGTGGCCGCAGCAGATGCTTCGACGCCAGCCGCACCGCCCGTCGCGCGGCCCAATCGACCTTTGCGCCCAACCCTTTCGGAATGACGGTCAATCCCGCCGCGTACGGCTGCTGCATAAAAGCTCCCTTTTGCCGGACTGAACTGCCAACCTGGACACTCGTACCGGGCCGCCGCAACGGTTTTGCATCCATACCCGGCTTCTCAAGTATCATCTTCCCAGATGCTGCGGCCCAGGTAGTGCGGCCCAGGTAGTGCGGCCCAGGCAGTGCGGCCCAGGCAGTGCGGCCCAGGCAGTGCGGCCCAGATGATGCCATCGTAATCGCCACCCTCGGAGCGCCGCCATGCCCCATTCGAACCACAACGACCTCCTGCTGGTCATCGACGCGCAGCGCGACTTCTGCCCCGGCGGCCAGTTGGCGATAGCCGAAGGAGACGCCGTAGTTCCCGCCATCAACCGGCTCTCCGCCAGCTTTGAACACATCGCTCTCACCCAGGACTGGCACCCCGCCGATCACACTTCGTTTGCGTCGCAGCATCCCGGCAAGCAGCCATTCCAACAAATCGAGCTGACCTACGGTCCGCAAACGCTCTGGCCAGATCACTGCGTCCAGAACACACCCGGCGCGGAGTTCCATCCCGGTCTGTCGCCGGAAGTCTTCGCTCGCGCCGAGCTGATCCTGCGCAAAGGCTTTCGCAGCGCGATCGACTCGTATTCCGCCTTCGTCGAGAACGACAAACAAACCTCCACTGGCCTGGCCGGGTACTTGCGCGAGCGCGGTTTCAGGCGCATCTTCCTCGCCGGCCTCGCCTACGACTACTGTGTCCGCTTCTCGGCGATCGACGCGGTGCGCGCAGGCTTTGAGGCCTGGGTGATTTCCGACGCCTGCCGCTCCGTAAACCCAGCCACTGCCGGCCCAGCCAGTTCGGAAGAGGCCGCTACGCGCGCCTTCGAAGAGTCCGGTGTGCGGCGGATCAACGTCGCGGAATTGCTCGGCGTCCGCGGCGAGTGATTTTTTCCCAACGCGGGTCTAACATAGCAGCAGGTATCCCGAAGCTAGGCCTGGCAGTCCTGGCCTCGTAGTCTTGGCCTCGCCTAAAATCGGGAAATTCGGCCGGGGGCAAGTCCCGGCCGGCAACACGGAGAAATCGAATGCCCCTCATGAAGACGTCCAATCCAGCTCTCAGCGCCAAAACCTTCGATGGCCTTCCCCGCACCCAGTTCGGCGGCGGATTCACCGGCCTCAGCAGCCGCATGACCCTCAACGGCACCGTGAACAAGACCGGAATCCTGCTGATCTGCACCATGGTCACGGCCGGCTACGCCTGGCTCCAGTTCCTGCAATCCCATGAAATCGAAACCGTCATGCCCTGGCTGCTCACCGGCATGATCGGCGGCTTCATCTGCGCCATGGTCACCATCTTCAAGAAAGAGTGGTCGCCGGTCACCGCGCCGCTCTACGCGCTGCTCGAAGGCCTCGTGCTCGGCAGCATCAGCGCCGTTTTTGAACTGCGCTACCCCGGCATCGCCATCCAGGCCATCGGCCTTACCTTCGGCGTCTTGTTTGCCATGCTCTTCCTCTACCGCTCCGGGCTCATCAAAGTCACAGACAAGTTCCGCATGGGCGTCTTCGCGGCCACCGGCGGCATAGCCCTCTTCTACTTCGTCGAAATCATCCTCAGCTTCTTCCACATTAACTTCATGGGCGCCTACGGCGTAAACGGTTCCGGCCTCATCGGCATCGGATTCAGCCTGCTGGTAGTCGGCATCGCCGCCCTCAACCTGGTACTCGACTTCGATTTCATTGAGAAGGGCGTGCAATACGGCGCGCCCAAGTACATGGAGTGGTACGGGGCTTTCGGCATCATGGTCACCCTGATCTGGCTCTACATGGAAATCCTCAACCTCCTGGCCAAACTCAACCGCCGCAACTGATCGGGAGCCGCTTCGCAGATCACTCATCCTGAAGAAAGTTCCGAGCCCAAACGCCGATCCGGCGCTTGGGCTCTTTCTCTGCGCCCGCCTTGATCCACAACCGGCATTTGTCGCCTTCAGTAGCCGGATTTCCGTAGTGCAACTCGCCAAGCTGTGCAACTGCGGCACAAGAATCTGCGACCAGCCGCGGAAATGCCCTCTCATTGGACAAAAGCAGTTGCCCGGTGGCCAGAGCGGATTGGATCAGGTGGAAATCCTTCGCGAGCGCAGCGCGATGCGCGTCGATTCCGTGGCAAGAACAAGCTGGATCGAGAAATTCCGAGAATTGCTCGCCTTCCTCGTCCAGAATCCGGTCTTTCAGCGTCATTCTGGCGAGCCAACTCCTTGCATGGGAATTGGCGTGCTTTTCCCATTCATGTCTGAGCTTACGATTGAACACAGCAACGTGCTTTTCTTCCCAAACCGCCTGAAGGCATTGGTGTGAGTGATCGCCCGGACCCGCGATCTGCGGATTGAAGCGTTTGTCGTCGCTGGCGCCGCGCCCGACATTGGCGTCGATGACAATCTGCTTGCGATTCTTCAGGCTCATTTCTTCGCCGCGAAGAGATTGCCTTCAACGGCACTCAGGTAGTCGTTATCTGAACTCAGCTCCACATCGCTGAAGTCCTCCGGCCAGTCGCCCACGCGCCCCGCCGCGTCCGGCTCCTTCGAAGTCACTTTAGAAATACCCGTCGTTTTGTCCCGCTCAAACCAGTGCAGCATCACTTTGTCGTTGGCGATGGCCCCTTTCGCAACTTCGGTCAGGATTCCGCGCAGAAGAAGCGAGCTATGTGTTTCGATGACGACGCGTACGCCGCGATTGGCAGCCTTCACCAACAAAAGCGCGACACGGATTTGAGCTTTCGGATGAAGATGCAATTCGGGGTGCTCAATGTAGACCAGTTGATCTCGCTCCGCTTGTATCAGCGCAACCAGTACGGGCAAAACCGCCGAAACGGCCAGACCGACGTCTGCGACGTTTACGTAATCGTCGATCCCCGATTCCGCCGTCCTCGGAACTCTGACCTCAACCTCAGATTCGCTCGGTCTTTCTGTCGCTACATTGGTGGCCAGCTCAAGAATGTCCAATGACTCAACTAATTCGAAGATACTCTTCGATCCCACTTCCCGCCTCCAGGAATCGATCAAGCTTGGAATGTAACTCTCGAAGTGCCCCTCGAAAATGTTCCCCCCGAAATGCTGTTGCTTCGGAACTGAGAGCAGGTCCCGCTTCCGTTGCGGGTCTCCTCTAAACCCGGGAACATACAGCAAAGCGCGAACCCGATGGTTAAGAATAGAAATTTCTTCATGCTCCCGGAATTCGTCGGGATCAGAAGGGTCCGAGTCGCTATAGCTTTGAAATCCCAGAGAATACCTTTTCTTCTCCACGCGCAAATGAAAGGGGACTGCGTCTCCCTTTAAGACCTTCCATGGATAGAACTCGGTCCTCAGCTCGTGCTCGGTCGTGTTTCTGGTGAGCCACTTTGGCTCTATTTCAGCGCGCCGGGACCCTCGCACCGCAAGAACATCAAATTGGCCGCTTTCGTCTATTCCGAATCTCAATCCGGCCATCGAGTTGATTCCAATTCCGAATTCGAGGTCCAGTACCTGGGTCGCTCCATTGCTATGCCCGGAACGAGACAGAAACTGCTTCGTCTCCGTATATCGCGTATAGGGCCCTGTCAGCAAGAAAGGACCGGCCGGGACTACATCGCTGTCAAGCGTCTGCTTCATCAGTAAGAGCGGCTGCATCAAGCTCGACTTCCCAGAGCTATTCGCCCCAGCCAGAATCGTCAGCGACCGAATCTCCACATCCGTGCGGTTGGCCAGCGACTTGAACCCGGTTACGGAAATTCGGGTAATGCCCGGACCGTAAGGCCGGCCATTCGATAGGCGATTTGACATTGACAAGTAGCCTCGCTGGCTAGAATCTTAGCATTGAGATATTTCACGCGGCGGCAACCGTACCGGCGCGTTTCCAGCATTTCCAGACTTTCGCTTTTTCTTCTAGTCTTCCGTCCCCTCTTCCTGCTACAATCCGATTCGATAAGCGCACGCTCATAAGCCGTTTCTTAGCCTCGCTGCACAGGCCGGGACGATCAAGAGCCGCGCCACAGGAGAACCCATGGGATACGCGGAAGACCGTTCCAGAGCTGTAGAAAGCGCACTTTCACAGATTGAAAAGCAGTTCGGCAAAGGCTCCATCATGCGCCTCGGAGCCAAGGACGCGATCGTTCCCATCTCCGTCATCTCCACCGGCTCCATCAGCTTCGACGCGGCGCTCGGCGTGGGCGGCGTTCCGCGCGGCCGGGTCATCGAAATCTTCGGACCGGAGTCCTCGGGCAAGACCACCATCACCCTTCAGATCATCGCCGAGGCGCAAAAAGCCGGCGGACTGGCCGCATTTGTGGACGCCGAGCACGCGCTCGACCCCGTCTACGCCCGCAAGCTCGGCGTGGACACCGACAATCTGCTCATCTCCCAGCCCGACTACGGCGAGCAGGCCCTCGAAATCACCGAAGCGCTGGTGCGCTCCGGCGCCATCGACGTGCTGGTCGTCGACTCCGTCGCCGCCCTCGTCCCCAAAGCCGAGCTCGACGGCGAAATGGGCGACTCCCACGTCGGCCTCCAGGCCCGTCTCATGTCCCAGGCGCTGCGCAAACTCACCGGAACCGTCTCGAAATCCCGCACAAGCCTCATCTTCATCAACCAGATCCGCGAAAAGATCGGCGTCATGTTCGGCAATCCGGAAACCACCACCGGCGGCCGCGCGCTCAAGTTCTACTCCTCGGTCCGCATCGACATTCGCCGCATCGCCGCCGTCAAGGAAGGCGACGTGGTCACCGGCTCCCGCACCAAGGTCAAGATCGTCAAGAACAAGGTCGCCGCGCCCTTCCGCGAGGCCGAGTTCGACATTCTCTACGGCGAAGGCATCTCCCGCGAGGGCGACGTCCTCGACATCGCCGTGCTCCACAACATCGTCGAAAAATCCGGCGCCTGGTACAGCTACGACGGCGAGCGCATTGGACAGGGCCGCGAAAACGTCCGCACCTTCCTCAAGGATCACCCCGACGTCTACGCCAAACTCGATGCTCAAGTCCGCCAGAAGCTCGGCATCGGCGCAGCCAGCAAGGCCCTCCCGCCGGCCGAAATCCCAGCCGTCCCCGCCGACGGTCCTATCGCAGCCCAGCAAGCCGTGCGGCCAAAGCGCTAGGCTTGGAACGGGCCAGCGAAAGGCAAATTCGCTCCACGGTCGGTCTGTCCCACCCCCAAAACATGCTTTCTCTCTTGTCTTATTTATGCTATGCTCGCTCCCCTAGGAGGACAGAGAGCAATGCGAAGGAAATTTTGGAGACTCGCCGAGTATTTTGCTCAATCCACACGGAAAAAAATCCTACTTGGGATTTCGGAGATCGCATCGATAGCCGGCGTTCCGCTGGAAAAATCAGCCTGGACCTATTCAGCCTACTGGGCGAATGATCGCACTCACTCCATTGCCCACGCGTGGCTCGAGAATGGATACCGCGAGGTTGCGGTCGACCTTGAAGCTGGAACCGTCTCATTTGAGAAGGGGGAAGCATGACTCTCAGTCAATCGGTACTGGACTATGTGCAATCACGCCTCGTTGCGCCGGCCAGGACCAGCGGCAAGCTCGAAATTGCTGTCACTGCCGGTCAGGTTCACCGCGACTTGCAATGGACTAGCCGCGTTCCCGCCGTCTGCGCCGCGCTCAACTCAAGGAAACTTCAGCGAGCAGCCGGGATTGAGCTGATAGAAAAATCCGGTCCGCCCTCCGGCCAAAGTACCACCATGACGTTTCGCTATCGGATCGTGGAACAAGCTCCGGCGTCGGCGGAGTCATCGAAGGGGCCGAGTAACCGCCCGAGCCTGCTTGACTTGTACGGAATCTGCAAGGAGATGTATGCCGAGGCAGGGGGCGGCGAGGCCTTTATCCGGGCCCAACGTGAAAACTTCGGCACGCTCGTTCCGGAGGTAGATTCAGTACCCCACGCCGAGTCTTCGCAATGAGCCGCATCTATTGGGACACCATGCTCTTCGTATATATCCTCGAAGGTCACGCCGAGTTTGGTCAGCCGTCAAGGGAGGCATACGAGTCCATTGCGCGCAATGGACATTCCCTTTGTACGAGCGTTTTCACGGTCGGCGAATTGCTCGTCAAGCCAAAGGCAGTCAACGACATCCCAGTCTACAGCGCTATCCGCTCGTTTATGCGCGGGGGCACCGTCGAGTTGATCCCCTTCAATATTGAAACCGCCGAACAATACAGCCTTGCGCGAGCACTGGCGAGTATCAAGGCCGCGGATGCGATCCATGTAGCCTCCGCAATGCGCGCTCGGGTCGACTTTTTTATGACCAATGACGCTGAACTGCGGAAGAAACGCCATCCGAGCTTTCCACCGATGGTCGGGCTTGACGGCAAGATACTTTGACCTCTGCCTACGCCGGCTCCCGAAACACACTGCTAGAATGCAGTGGTCGCAACCGAAAAGGCCGATGCACTCATGGGCGTAAAAGCCATCTATCCCGGCACCTTCGATCCGCCCACCAACGGGCATCTGGACCTGATCGCGCGCGGTGCCAAGCTCTTTGAACACCTAACCGTTGCCATCCTCAACAATCCAGTCAAGAACCCCTTGTTTACGGTCGAAGAGCGTGTCGAAATGCTCATGGAATCCACCAAATCGCAGGGAAACGTATCCGTGGCGACGTTTGAAGGGCTGATGGTCGATTTCGCCCGCCAAAACGGGGCTTCGGCCGTGTTGCGCGGCATTCGCGCCATCACCGACTACGAGTACGAGTTCCAAATGGCCCTGATGAACCGGCGTCTGGCCCCGGAGATCGAAACCGTCTTTCTGCAGCCGGCCGGCCGCTACTCCTTCGTCAGTTCCCGGCTGGTCAAGGAAGTGGTCAGCTTCGGCGGCAAAGTCGACGGCCTGGTGCCCGCCAACGTCGCCAAGCGCCTCATCGGCCGAATGCGGAAACCCTAGCGGCGGCTTCCGTATCCAACGGCAACTGCGCAAGCCGGTCCGGCAACCTCGGGTCAATCGGTCCCGCCGCTCTGAGAACGTTATCATTTCCCTTTCCAACCCTCCCCGCCGGGCGGTATAGTTTGATTCTTGCGAAATCCAGCTCAAACGGAGTGATGTACATGCTTTCCCAAATCAAGCTCTTCCAAATGGAAAACCTTCCGCTGCTCCCGCAGGCCGGCCGGAATCCAACTCCGCGCATCTCGATCCTCCCGGCAATCGCCCTTCTCGCCGGAATCGTTCTCGCCGCGGCGTCGCCAGTTCAGGCGCAGGTAAAGACCAAAGTGGACGTGGACACCAGCAAGCCCAAGGCCATGATCTTCGCCACTTCGATCGGCATCGCTCCCGACCGCTGGGACGCAAAGGCCTGGGATGCGACCACCGTGCCGCTGCTGCAGGACTCCGGCGTGACCCTGCTCAAGTTCCCCGGCAACGGCGGCACCGCCGGCCTCTACCGCTGGACTACGAATACCATCGTCAATCCCTATCCCGACGACAAAGTCGCCGACTTCCCCAAAGAGCGGCAGTTCCCCGCCGTCGCGCCGGTCATCGACAAGCTGGGCACGGCCTTGGTCACCATCGACTACGGCAGCAACATGGATGGCAGCGGCGGCGGCGAGCCGGCC
>Ga0209208_10002937_pt1 | contig 24525 bp, 11 predicted proteins | sample S1TSphfallax_3_FD_187694 | JGI IMG/M metagenome (GOLD analysis project Ga0209208, IMG submission 187694) | Host-associated microbial communities from peat moss isolated from Minnesota, USA - S1T2_Fd - Sphagnum fallax MG (SPAdes) (version 2) | ecosystem: Host-associated > Plants > Peat moss >...
TTTTTTTTTTTTTTTTTTTTAATTTCGGGCAAATTGAACTAGTGTTGTTGATGACAATGGGTTTTTCTTTCCTCTCCCAAGGTGCCACAACTTCCCTCCAACCTATTTGTAAGCACCATGAACAACAATCAAGGCCAAAGTTTTTCCATTTTTTTAAAAAGTGGCACAACTTTCGTCAAATCTAACTAGTGTAGTTAATAATGATGGATTCTGAATACTTTAGATATCTTTAAACTACCTAATGTCATTAATGACAATGGGTTTTTATTTATTTATCTTCCAATCATGGATAAATTTCATCCAATGATTTATTTATTCAACTCAACTCATCAATAAAGTTCATCCATGTGAAATCATTCATCTATGGATAGATTCATCCATGTAGGTGGATTAAAATCATATTAAACTATAAAAAGCTACAAGCTCAAAGCTCCAAGCTTAAGTTTTACACTCATGCACAAGCCATCTTCTGGACTTAACATCTTTTAACATCCTCTTTCCTAGAATGCTAAAATATAAGAAAACAAGACCTCACCTTTTTCCCTTCAATATAAATCAGGGTTGAACTCCAACTTGCTTATTTACCCACAATATAGCTAAAATTATTATTTACTAAAACTTCTAACCACATTTATTACTCTAATTGGCACCACTTTTGATGTGAGACATCTAATGACACCCCCCAACCTCCTTAATATGTAACAACCAATGGGGATAAAATTCTTGTTTGAGGACCCACTAGAAACACCTTCATGCTTATGAGAATGTTTATTTCCTACTACTCTTCATTGTACTAGGTGTAAATAATGTGGAAGCTTGGAATATTACCATGGGGAGCAAGTTATTATCCCCAAATAACCTAATCCAATCTCCCTCTTAACAACATTTATTATGTGTTATTAACACCCCCCTCCCTCCCCCATAATCCCTCAAGTTTGATGACAACTTGTGCATATGCCACTTTTCTAGTGAAAGGTTGAACTTTTCCCTGATCTTTAATGGAGATATAAACCTACTTTCATCCTTGAACCAAATGGCAGCAATTGAATCCCACCCTTGCACACAAATTTCAGCTTCTTGTTTCTTGGGAAAACCTTTTTCACATGGATGGACCACAATGTTCCACCAAAAGTTTGATGCCAATATTTCTTCTACAATTCTTAGATTACACACTTAGACTCCTTTCACCATCATAGCCCAAGCTCTCCTTACCATGTTCCAAATAGAGGAGCCAAAGGTTCTCTTGTGATCCTTCTACAAGCACATACAAGGGTAGGGGGCCATTTGTAGTGCTTGTGCCACTTATACCTTTTTAAATGATGCCTAAGTAGACATTGTAAGTTGGAAGCTCCTAGTTTGAAAGCATGCAACACCATTTTGTAAATAAAACATACGTGGTTTCCACATGGTCAACTAATCCCAACCTTCATGACATGTTATTTTCATACCACTAATATCAAGCCACTTGGCAATGACAATTATGGGTCAATCTAGCCCATAAAAAATTCATCAACATTCGAGTAATTTTGTGGATCCCTTTTTTAGTCCCTACCCATACATTAACAAATAACCATAAAGTAGATAAGAAGACCATTCACCACTACCTATCTCCCAACTATAAAAAGCTTGGTTGAAGACCAATATTTGAGTTTTTTTCAATCATTTCCAACAAAAAAGTTTTATGCATTTGCAAAGGTCAAGGAAAACCCAAAGGGGGTCCTAAAAAGTTTGTTGATGTCTTTTAATGGAGCCCATGTATACTTAAATGACCGTTTCCATTCAAGTATAGTTGTTTTTTTCCCCCCGATCTAGAAAGCGTAGACATGGTATAATTACTCCTTCATTATGGTCCTATTGACAAACTCCACTAGGATGCCCAATTTGTTCATGCAATTGAACAAAAAGTTCCAATCAACCTTGCCATACACCTTATAGAAATCCAATTTGACAAAAAATCAATGGTTGTTTAGATTTCTTTGCCCACATAATTGTTTTGTGGGTGAGAAAAATGTTGTTCAAGATGAAACAAAAGGGGAGGAATGTTGATTGATCATGACCAACCACCTCCATTATCACCACTTGGAGCTTCATCTATAATGTTTTTGTGTAAATTTTGTATGCAACATTTAACAAAGTGATGAGTTGCCAATTTGATAAAGATTTCCCCCCCCCTTTGAGTAGTAAGGTGATTAGCTAGGTTAGGTGACTCCAACTAAAAATTTCCCCTTTAGGATGGACTATTGTACCATTGGTACATACTACTTCCCAATGATTCCCCACATGCATACAAAGAGTTAAATTATAACCTCATTTGGTCCAAGTGCTTGACCTTTTATTGATGCTTCTAATGTGTAAAAAAAGTTCCACCACTGTGATGGGCCAAGTTAACATCATCCTCATGTACTCCAATATTTTGTCTTGCAAATTATCCAATAATAAGTTCCTAGCCTCTACTAAGTATTGTCCTTTCTCCTCTTTAGCATATAATTGAACATCCCTACAACAATTTACCAAATATCCTTTACCATATCCTTGAGAGGATATTACCTCCCCATCACTATTATCTAGTTCCATGATTAATGGTCGTGGTGGTTATTTTCCGATAGCAATGAAGAACTTCCAAGTAACAACATGACCTTTCTCAAGCCATTTCATTTGTTTTTCAACCTCCATTCTTTTCTTTTTTTTTCTTCAAACACTTTCAGTTCATCAAGGGCCACACCCATTGGCTCTTTAGTTACTTCATTTCCTAGATCAAGCTATAGATTAAAATTGTGTGACCTCCCAACATTCTCTAGTTTTCTTTTTTGCACACCTATACTCCTTGGCTTTTCAAATACATAAGAGTTTATAAAAATTGACTATCTTGCACAATTTGGAAAAAAAAGGGTAGATACCTTTGTTTCCTTCCACAACTTGGTCATAGTAGAGATGGGATTTGGATCATTTAAGTAACTATACAAAAAGCACCTCCACGAGACTTAAGGGATCTTCATAAGTAAATTGTAACAAAAAATGATTAGACAATGGTCAACATGCTACAATACTAAAGGATGGGACTATTTTGTGGATTATCTTCCATTTTAGGGGTGTAAATTCTATCTAAACTTGCCAATACTCTAATACCATCTTTCCTTGAGTTATTCCAAGTAAATCTAAATTTTCCACTAAAATCGAAGTAATTTTGAATGTCAAAATGAGTTTTTAACTATTCCCAAGCTAGCTTTTCAAATTTAAAAATTATTTGACCACAAGCTAAGATTTGTTATTCCTTGATTCAACCATGTTCCAATCTCCTACAAAATCCATCTATAATCTTGGGGGAATTTTTGGATCAACTCAACCCACAAAAAAGTATGTTCCTATTAGGCACGTGAACATTCACTACACTTAGGGTCTCCTTGTAACAATCCTTTCAATTTTATCCATTTCATTTTGTTGTTCATCAGCTTCCTTTTTTTTGCTATAACACCAACAAGTCTTTTGACGACTAATGTGTAAACCCCACCTTTGCCAATTTTGGAATTTGTTTTAATATAACAAAATATGCTTCTATATACCAATCATGTGCACCCTTTCACAATTGGGCACTTAAACTTTTGATTTTTCCCGTTTAGAGTTTATGCTTTTGAAGGAGCAAAATATCAAGATTAAGGAATTGTTATTTGTAATAGAACCAGAGGTTTCAATATTGTTATTGGGTCATTCAACCCATGGACATTATGCATCATTATTCATAATTACATTTTCAATGAAAGAAATAGATTCTTTTGACATTGTCTTAAGTCTTTTTTTTTTTTAAATTGTGGATTTTCCCCCAATTGGGTAGGGATGAGGCCTTTTCTAATTATTGTCATTCTCCTTTTCATTACTTCTAGTGTCCGCCTTAACTTGGTGGAACAAACCATTTTTTGTTTTGTTTGTTAGATACCATTTCCTCATATTCATTTGAAATATTCATGGAGGTAAAAGCCCCCCTTAGCCCTTCCTTGATACCTTTTAGCTCAATATTCCATACTAGATTTTGGGTGTCAGCTTATAAAGGTTGCTTTGACTAGGCCTCCCTTTCATCAACTACTTTGGATTGGTCTTGTGTTACTATCTTCTTAATTTTTATATTGTGAAGAAGTGGTTACTTGTCAACCTCAAAAAACATGAAATTATGGTACATTACCCCCATCAACCACTTGCTGTCCTAAGGGATTAGTAGTGCACCTTGCGCTATTAAGTTCATTAGAAGTATTGTTCCTTTATTGGATGTACATTCCAAACATTATTCCATTGCCATGTATGTTTTTCTAAGTTGGTAATGAATGAACTACCAACAAGATTAAAAGCTAATTTTTTTCCTATAATCCTCCTAGAGCTTGAGGATGGAGGTTTGTCAATAGATTTTAGCATCTCTAATTTTTCAACCTACAATTCCTACTTTGCCAATCTTTTGGCATTGATGATCTTACAAGGTGACCACACCATGGCCCCTTCTTTTTTAAATTGGTCATTCCCTTTGTGTGAAACATTGAACTCATATTGCTCCCATTGCCATGGTGGGATACCCTTCACTAACTATGATGGAGTTCATTGATTGGCTACTATAATTGTCTCATTGCTTGTCACCTCCAATATGGAGGTATCTCGAACCACCATATTGACATTTGCCACTACAACAACCTTGAGCTTATCAACTAGCTATTCTTCATCATGCCCACCAAATTTTTTATTAGCAATTGTAGAAATTCCATAAAAAATTGGCATAAGAACCAACATAGGTTGAGGAACGACCCTTTTTGCCTTTTTTATCTTATGCATTACTTCTATAAACCCTTCATTATCCATTATGCATGTGACATTATCTTGATATTTCTACGTCTTATAGTTGATGATCACTTGTGGGATGCCTACTAGAATTTTGAACCTTTAGAAATTCGAACTTGACCTTTTCCATTGTCACCATGACTTTTACGCACAATTGACAATCCATTTCCCCCATATGAATTGATTATCATTAATGTCTATGCTCCCTTTTTCATTAGCTTCCTTTTAACTTTCGTAAAAGACAAACAATGTAAGGATGTGTTGAATTGAATTGAAGCAAAACCTATAATGGATTAAAAGGAAAACGTAATCCACCCAAATGGTGGCAAACACACATCTTATTTCATTCATCACAACCACTAATGGGCATATTCATAATCAAGGTACTTTAAAGGACAATCTAATGAAAAAAGGACTACAAATGACTATTTTGGATTTTTATTACATTTACTATTTCATGATTATAAGGGATTAGTATATGACTATAACTATAATAATGTCATGTTAATCTATTAAAAAAAATTAATAATAAATTGAATATAATATATATGTCCTTTTGAGTCCTTTTAAATAATTGTAATCCTTGTTTTAATTACAATTTTCATCATAAAGGAATCAAAAGGAATGTATTAAAAAATGCAATTGATTTCAATTTTCTTTCATGGATAAATAATGCATACATCTATGTTTGGAAATTTTCATATAATGCATCTGATTAAATAATATATAACATAAGAATTTTGAAAGCTACATAATCCATTCAAAAAAGGCAATAAGAAGTTTAATGATTTTTTTTTTGTTTGGTTGATTTTTTTGTATTCACTAGACTTAGAATTTGTGGCCCCAAGTGTTGGCAAAATGTGAAGGAAATTTTCATGCAAGAAAACATGTTAAGTTGTTTATATAAGCTTATATACTCATTTTCTGCATTTCTGGTTTTTTACCAAAATATTTATGCATAATTACATACACATGTGAAAAATCACCAAAACCATGAAAATTATCATAATTTGAATTATCAATATCTCTCATTTAAATTTATTCCATTTAAATTCTATATTTGGAAGATAGCAAAAACAAAGTTCTTCAATCATGCGGTCAAAAAGTGGTGCCCTAATTGTGAATATGCCCTAATGTCTCAACTCCTCCATCCTTCATTATTTTTTAGCGCAACACAATAACATTGTTCAATTGCATGAATGGATTCCTTATCAAAGCCTAGCATGGTACCTAGCCCAAAGGTAATATCCCAACCCACATTGCAAAATTCTATTAGGAACTTGCACAAAATAACCCACGTTGGGATCTCCATTCCCTTTGGGCTATCCGGATTGAAACCTAGAATCCAACCTTGGAAAATACACATGCCCCAATTTGACATAAATGATGTAAACATTAAAACCTTTTTTATTGTAGTTGGTCCATCAATTTTGAGCATGAAAAAACCCCTCCCAAGTAAACAATTAATCAAACACCATTTTACCTCCCCCCCACTCTTTGGTTTAGGTACATGATCCATGCATTGAAAGCAAGGTAAGAAGGTTTATCCTCAACAAAGCATGTGATGACTGCATGATTCTACAAATAGTCCATTTCTACTTTGATTACATCTTGGTTAACTTAAATAGTCCATTTATTTTCTTTCAAAACAAATCCCACATAACTACGTGAAAAACATGGTGGCAACACCTCCTTAGGCATTGCTTTGGTGATGTTAAGTGGTCACTTTCACATTTAGTAGTTAGGATTTTTTTCATGCCCTTCTCAATTGGAGCTTCCACTTTTGTTAACATAGGATTGACTATGTTCTTGTCTTTGTTGAAGCATATGCAGTTAGCAAAGGACCTCCCTTCAAAAGATGGATAGGCCATATGCAATGCCATGACCCCCATTAACACCTTGTTAATCTTAGCGCAAGCTTGCCACTCATTTCTAACAACAAAATTCTTAATAAAAGTCTTAATTTACTATAAAATATATATGATGTTGTAAATCCTAGCTAGGGTAGAAGATTATATTGCATGCCTGCTATAGATTATAGACAACCCCCCCACTCAGCTTCTTTTTTTAAATGGAAATTCATTGTAAAATAAAGAAAGCCACACACCCACAACATGGAGCCAAGCTCATCACTAAAGCAGGACAAAAGGCATATAATTACATAGCAAATCCCCTTGGGGGTGTCTAGTAGCACCAAAAGATTTTCCTATTTTCCCTATAACATTTGAAGTGTTTAAGACCCCATAACTAGTCAAACCCGTGAGGGATTCCCACATCAACAAGGACCTTGTCTATATTTTTCAAAAACAAATCTCCATGTTAATCTACCATAATCCAATTAAAGTTAGCCAAATAGTATATTCCACTTTGTTTTTAAACAAGTCAAGGCTATTGAAAACTATATCATTTTGTTGGATCTAAATCATCCAAATGGTGATTCCTCTTAATAACATGAAGAGATGGTTAAATGGCTTGAATTGTTGAGCCAACTTCTTACTAAAGAGGCATTGAAAGGCTTGCAACTTTCTCCAAGGATTGTCTTTTGAAGGTTTAATGGCTAGCCTATACATAACGTTTATGACCCAATGCCACACGTCTTGTGTTTAAGGACAATCATAAAATCTATGATATTTTGTTTCTTGAACACATGAAGGACAAAATGGACAATCAAATCCAAAGTAGGGTTGATCTTGGCTTTCCAATGGTTAATAGTTATAGCCTTGTGCCATAAGGACCACAAGAATGCAATTTAAAAAAAAACTCTATCTCCATGCCAAAGTTCAAGCCATTCCAATTTGTATATTGAAGGGTGCAAGTGACCTTGCCATTTCACTTAAATAGGTATTTTGAGAGTTATAAATGGGTTGAGGTATTCACACCCTTTTTCTAATGTGTAATTCAAGATGAAGGGGTTACCATTAGACCATTCCCAATGTTTAAGGTTAACCTTTGAAGCTCATGATCTATCTAGTTATTAACCTAGGTGTTAGTTTTTACCTTCTATTTAAAAATTAGTTAATTGGAGAGGTAACCCAGTACGTCATTTTATAGGTAGTAAATTTAATTATTATCTTCTTTTGGGAGGTGACAATCATTAATTAATTAGTTTTTAGGGAGGGTAGCTAGATAATAAACTAGCTAAATCTCTAGAAGAAAGTATTTTGTTAAATATGTGCGTAAAAGGTAAGGACCAAAATAAGGGAAGTTTAAGGGTTCAACTATTTTGGAAGGATTTTTAGATAAGGGTGACCTTTGAAATGGAAGGAAAGGGATTTAGGGGTAAGGTAGCCTTTGACCTTCAAACTCTTGAGGGGATTAATTTTTCTTCTTCTCAATAATTTATCTTTTTCTCTTTTGCTTCAATACTTTCTTGATTTTTTTCTTTTTGCCTCCTTCCTTTCCTTCAATTTGTTTTCTTTTTCTTCCCTTTTTTTCTTTCTCATACTTTTATGATGGATAATAGTTTTTTTTTATGTTATGGTGTAAGAAAAGAGAAGGGACCAAAATCCCTAGTGCACTTGGGGGGGAAACCTATGAAAGAAATATTTTAAAACATTTTTCTTTTCCTTCCCCTACTCTCTAAAGTGTTTTTATACGATTTATTTTGATTTTTTGGTATGGAGATAGTTTGTAATAGAAGGTTAAAAGGGGTTGGGGCATATGGTAAGCAATAGTAGATTTAACAATCTCTCCATATAAAGGAGTATTTTGGATTTGTTCTACCACTAAAAAGGTTACACGATGTATTACCTTGGCGATATGTTACAAGGCATAATTATCTTCCCCGTGGAACTACCATTCTCTCAATGTGTTCTTCTTATTGTTGCATAACTTGTTATATTTCAAATGATAGTGTTAAGATTAAGGAAGATCGTTAGGTTGGGAAGGTAGGTTTACCATCCAAGGAGTATAGTTATTCCTTTTACCTTCATATGAATATTGTTATGATACAATATGAGTGGTTGTAATACAATTGGTAAGTAAACTAGCCTTACTATTTTAACTTTATTTTTTCTTGGAATTATCATTACATTGGAGGTAATATATAGGAACTAGTTAGGCCTCTCTAAATGAATAATGATAGAACAAGTTGTTAAAAACCCTTTTTAGTCATGGAAAATATTCACACATTTTTGAGTGATCTTTTAACCACCCTTGGTTGTTCAAACTCCAATGCTTGAAGGATATGAATTTGGCACCTTCAACTCAACACGAACAATATGGGTTACCAAGGGAATATGAAAGAAAGGTGAAAAAAGATCAAATGCATGAAAAACTAGATTAAAATGTAAGGCTTTTTGTCCCCAAAAAGGTTGAGCCATGATGGGCAATCAATTAATAATTTATTTGGCAATAGGGGTGTTAGTTACTCAACATGTGTGAATGAAAGCAAATTACCCCACTCGAACTTGTATTCATGAAGGAGTTCAAATCTATGTTGAACTAATCCCAAACAATGAAGTTGAACAACTTTTTTGTTCCAAATTGATGAAAATGTGTACAACCTTTTGCATTGAAGTTTTGCGACTCTAGTTTGTGAAAACTTTGATGGTGCAGTTCGAAAAGAATCAACCCATCATGCATAAGCATGCTAAAGTAGGTAAAATAAATAAATTCTTGAATATACAAATAATAATACAAGTGAACTTTGAAGGTTAAAAAGTAGGACACATTCTTTGAAAAAAAAAAAAAAAAATTTCCCCCTATATCTAGAATGACATGATTTTTTTTTAAAAGCTTAAACTATTGCATTTTTTTTCAGCCTACTTTCAAACATTTTTTTGATTTTGTCTTGTTATCCCATTTTGCACAAAGTAAACATAAAATAGAATAATGACCTTTCATTTTTTTAATTCATTCCTATGGCTCCTTCAAAGAATGTTTAAAACATGTTTTACCATGTTACAAACACAAAATGCATTTGTAGTTTATATATAAAATCAGGTTTTTAGTGCTTTAGACCTACATAAGGAAAAACTATTTTTAAACGGTTTAAACTTGTTATAATTGAAATATTCAAGTTCCAAAAAATGTGTATCTATATGCATGATGGCTTAAACATTAATAACACATCATTTGAATAGTTTGATTTGGAAAAAATATCAAATATAAATAATAATATAAATTGAGGATGACCATATATGGTTTATTTAATATGGTAAATGCATCAAAAAAATTATAGCATTGGAAAAAGGCTTAAAATGAAAAAAATGATTTTTTTTCCCATTTTTATTTTTTTTTGGGAGCAAGGATCATTGATTGGCCTACTTTAGCATGCTTGTGCCCCACCATATATTATGGTACACAATGTTATCTTAACACTATAGGGGAAAAGGCTTGGTAAACATGTGTAATTGTTTCCATGCAATGATAATATGATTCCAAATCCATGTTTATTACACCCACAAAAAGGTTCTAATGCCAACTTCGTCATTTGGTTTGGTTGAATAGAATTTAATTAATGATTATAAAAAGAATTTGGAAGTTCGAAACTCTAGGTTCCATAACATTAATCACCCACTTTGAAAATAATGTTAACTTATGTTTTTATGAGTCTTTGAAACCAAACCCATGCCATAACATTTATTCACATAACTATATCCTAAACTAGGAAACCATTGTGTGAACTACATGTTCAATGTGATTCTAAAGATAATTATGAAATAACTTATATATTTTTGTGATAGTCCTAGATCTTGCCCATACTAAAATGAAGTACCATAGGGATGATAATATAAGACATGGTCAACCAAAACAACCAATAAGAGATAATTTGGAATTACACCAAAATGTAAGTTTCTTACTTACTTTATTATACAAAAAGTTATTTATATCAAGAACTTCAAGATTCAATCCAAAAGGCATTCTTAATAATTTAAACATTTCACCTTCCTTAACCCACTACCATTGGAATTCTTCAAGTCATTTGGGTTTTGTTGGATTTGGACCTTACCAATAGGCAACATTCTTTTGCCAATTGATGATAAGACTAGAAGCTTCTCCAAAACTTTTAATTGTTTCCACTAAAGGTAGTGATGGATTGTCTATCACATCTAAAGGTAAAAGAAGTATCATTTGTGTATTGCAAGATGATTTGACTATAATGTCTTTGATTTTTCTTTAATAAAACTCATGCTTGATGGTTTTATTTAAGGTTTCACCAACAATGGCGAACAAATAAAGGAGTTCAAGTTTTTTAAAGATGTAGCAAAAATCTTATCAAATCATCACCCTTTTGTACATTTTTTATTTATTAATATTCTTTCACTATCAACATGGACACAAAATGAATGATAATTATGTTTTTAGATATAAGGTGGTTTAATTTCATACTTCAAATTTTGACAAATTTTTGTTCATTAATGTGTATGGAGTCAAAATATAAGGTAAAATTAAAGACTACGTTCATGATTACTTCTATTTCATTTTGGAAGGTACACCTTAAAGAATTGAACCCAAGGTGCTAATGGGCACCCTTGTCTAAACCTTTAAATGATAGGAAAAACAAATGAGATACTACCATTGATATGGAAAAAAAACTTAGGTGTTTATGAATAAAAATTCAATAACAATAGAATTTGTTTTTAGAAATCCTGATCAATTAAGACACTTGGCAAAAAAAAGTTAAGGATACTTAATCATAAGCTTTTGAAAAGTCTGGCCTAAGAAAAACCACGTCTTGCTTGGATTTCCTTACCCATTTTAAAGTTTCATGAAGAACAAAAAAGTTGGTAAAGATATTTTTTCATGAAAGAAATATGAACTGATCTTGGTTTATGATCTCTCCAAAAATAGGCTAAAAATGCTTTTGAAGTGCCTTTACATCGATCTTGTGAACAACATTTAGCAATGTTATTAGACACTAATTTGATAGGTTTTCCTTTAATCCATTTTTATGAAATAGAGTAATAAGACTTGAGATGTAACCCTTAGTGGAAAACATCCATTATTGACATCATGAGTGATCATTGTTAATGTTCATGCCTCTGAGTGACCAAAAATGTTTGTACAATTCAGTTATGATACCATTAAGTCTAGGGCACTAACCTAGGGCCATGTCTATGAAATTCATATGAAGTTCATATTAAAAAACAAGTTGTAACAAATCTTCCTTCATGGTTAATGTTTTTTTCTTTGGTAGGTTATTGAAAATCATTTCTATTGCAACTACGAAAGTGGAAGATTCCATTGGAGCTTGATATAAATCTTGATAATAATGCATAAATGTTTGTTTTGAAACCAAGTGGTCATGTTGGTGTCACGAACATGAAAAACTACAAGAACAAAAAGTAAACCAAGGACACAACAACGAAAACAAATGACAAGAAATGCAAGCCTAAATCTAATTCAAGATTGAAAACATTAAAATGCAAAACAAGAACACGATATATGTTAGAAGATGATTCAATTAGAACTTTATTATGATAATGTATGAAAACAAAGGTTATAACAAGAAATCGTATCCAAAATTGGTGTTGAACAAACTAGAGGTAGTGGGAGGTTCTACCCCTATTTATACTTCATTGGGGACTTAGCTTAAGAAAACTTCCATGGAGGTTTCCATGTGTACACCGACCAAGAAAGATTTTTGAGAAGTTTCCTAACCAATAGTCAACTAAAAGTCAATTAAAACTTAACTAAGGGTTAACTTAAATTATACCCCATTGGGGACCTAATTCAAAGAATCCTCTATGTGAAGTTATATCCCATTGAGGATTTAGCTTTAAAAAACTTCCATAGAAGTTTCCATGTGTGCACCAACCAAGGAAGCTTCTTGAAAAACTTTATAATAGTGAACTAGGAGTTAACTAATAGTTAACAATGATGCAAGCAACTATGTTCGTGCAAGTGATGATGCAAGTGACAAGTGATGGTTTCTGAAGCACATTAAAAAAAACCTTGGATGTTGTTATTTGATTACATTGAAAAGCTTTTTAGAACATTGATTTGCAATTCCTTTCCATTGCACCCTAGCCTTTAGTCATTGACCATTTGCCTTAATGTTTTCAATTTTGTTGTAATTTGAACCTAAGACTATCACCTTCTTGTTGGCATTTGATATTTTGTGGGGAAGTTTATACTTGAATTTGGATTAGTTCATTGTTTCTCCTAACTTTTAATTCTAACCTCTAGTATTTAACAAATTTTTCCTTGCAAAAACTTTTGTAATGTTTTGTGCTCTTATTTTCAATTTTGTGAAAACTTTCATTGAAATCGGAAGGTTAATCCAAATATGATGAATGTGTGAATCAACTTCATCAAACTATATAATTCATCTTCCAAAATACTTGTGTTGTTGATGTAAGTTAAATTAGACAAATAATAATACAAGTAGATGGTGTGAACCCACATCATTTCCTTTTATGGAATAAGAGATGATCTTGCAAGGATTGTTGGTCAACGATGGATGGATAATAGTGATGTAGAACCTATCGAAATGGGCAATAATTCTTTCATTATCCATTTGAAGGTTGTCCAAGGAAAATTTGAACCTTCCTTACACAAGAAATAATCTTCCATTTGGAGAATTTGCTTAAGTTGAAACCAATGCAATTTTTCTATTTCACTAATTAGTTACTTGCAAATGTTAAATTTATTTGATGATGATTTACCATATTGAAATCATCACCTATAATCCACATGTAGTCACGAGGAAGTTTAGTTAAGATGTTGTTCCATAATTAATGACGAACTTTTGCATCATTGTGGTTGTGTATGTTTATAAGTATCCCAATGTCCCACTAGCTAGGGAGATATGTGAAATTAAATCATATTGCCCACACTACTAGAATTATTGGTTTTTCAAAACGGTCCAAGTTGACTAATTGGTTTTCCTTGACTAATGAACATGTACATTTTGATTAGAGGCTAGGGGTTTGAATGACATGTGTATTTTTTAACCAATCAACTTGGTTGAAATGACCTATTTGACTATTTGTTAACTTGGACATTTAGTCAAATTGAACAAAAAAACTTGATCACCCAATGACATTTAGTCAATTGGAACATTTAGTCAAGTTGGACATAAACAAATGACACCTTTGGTCAAAATGGCTAATGGGGTTTAAGTCAAATAAAACTTTTGGTCAAAATGGCCAATTGGATTTAAGTCAAATAAAACATTTAGTCAAAATGGCCAATGTTATTATAGTCAAATGGCGCATCCTACCTACCTATCTACCATATTCTATAACCTTTTTACCTACCTATCAACCTATTGACCTACCTACTACAACCTACCTACCGACCTATCGACCTATTTACCTACTTACAACCTATCAACCTACCTACTACAACCTACCAACCTTCGTACTTACCTACCTTTGTATTTTCTTTTACCTATTACAATTTACTAACCTACGTACCTACCTACCTACCCACTGACCTACTTACCTACCTATTACAACCTACTCACTTACACACCCACCCACCCACCCACCTATTAATTATTACCTACCTATTTACCTAGCTACCCACCCACCTACCTCCGTACCTATTTTACCCACCAGCCACCTTCCTATTGGCTTGCCCACCCACCCATGGTACTTATTAATTACTTACCTAGCTACCCACCCACCCACCTCCCCACCTACCTACCTACTTATTTATTTACTTACCTACCCACCTGCCCGCCCACCTACCTCCTACAATATACCTACTTGTGTACTTCATAGTCTTGTAATGATGTGTTGAAATAAACATGTGAGATAAAAAACTTAACAAAAGTTGAACACCTTTTGATGGTGTGGTCCATTAGTTAAAAATTTGGTTTATCATTGGGGAGGTCAATTCTTAATACTTGTAATCTATGTATATGCTTAGGGGTTAAGGTAGGTAGCTAAGCTAAGTTAAGTCAGTTAAGTAGGTTATACTAGGTTATGTTAACTTAAGTAGGCTAAGCTAGGGTAGGCTACCACCTACATACATACATTTTTACAACCTACCTACCCGCCTGTTTGCCTACAAATTATTTTTTATAATACTATTAAAATAAATTATTTAAATCATTTGACCAATCAAATGGTCGAATATTCATTAGTCAAACTGAATACTAGACCTTAAACCCTATCCAAATACCCTTATCCTTAAGGGAAAAAAAGATTATGTTGCCTTAAGGTCCAAAGTGCCCTAAAAAAAATATTTCCCTTGGGGAGCAAGTTCTTGAATGTTTAACAAGCAAGTGCAAAGGATAAACTTTGTTAAAATAAAAGTTTTTGAATTGTGAATGTTTAAATGATTTTGTGTTTTCAATTTGAAGCTATGAATTAAAAGTTACGATGAGAAGAAAAATTAGGTATCAAATTTTCCAAATCCCTTTTCTCCTTTGGGGAAAGGAAGATTTAGTCACCACAAGGAGAAAGGGCGTTGGAAATTTGACCCTTGATTCATGTTTTCACCATAAATATTTGTTCATAATTTCAAAACAAAATTGCAAGATTATTTTAGACATTTATGTTTCAAGATCTTTCCAATTGTACAAATAAATTTTGATTTGGACACAATTTACCCCTATATACTTTTGTCAAACATTCATGAACTTATTCCCCAAAGCAAGTTGTTCTTCGAGGGATATTGCTCCTTGAGGCAACTTAGTCTCTTTCTCTCTAAGGGAGAAGGTAATTTACTCCCCTTTTCCTCATGAGGAGAAATGGAATTTGAAAGTTGGATTCCCAACTTTTTTTTATCATAAATTTAAGTTCATAGACCCAAATTGAAAATGCAAGCCATTTTAAACATATGCACTTCAAGGGCTTTTTAATGATACAAATAATGTTTGATTTGGATAAAATTTACCCCCTATACTTTCTTATTAAACATTCTAAAATTGTTTACCGAGGGACATTGCTTTTTAAGGTAACTTAGTCCTATTCTCCTTGGGGGAGAAGGCAATTTAATCCTCTTCTCCCTTGGGGAGAAAGAGATTTGGAAATTTTAACTCCCAACTCTTATTTTCATCATAACTTTTAATGCATAATTTCAAATTAAGAATACAAAACCATTTAATATATTTACATTTTGAGAGTTTTCCAATGGTATAAAGATGTTTGATTTAGACAAAGTTTACCCCTTGTATTTTCTTGTGAAACATTCAGGAATTAGGCACTTTGGAACAACTTATACCTTTTTTCTTCAAAGAAGTCCTCCATTGGAAAGTCCTTATCTTCCTAGGGCATCTAGCTTGAAGAAATTGCCCATAATTTATTTATTTTATTCATTTCATTTAAGGCAACATCCCCCCCCCTTTTCAGAACATATTTATGTGTCAAACATACTATTTTTCCATGTAGGCAATTGATCCCCCATGTTATATAACAACTATGTTACAACCCACAAAATTTAACCACTAGATCAAAAAAAATCCTTCACTATTAGGAAATGCATCCTAGTTCACTTTAGGTTTCACTAGATTTTGAGTGAATTTAGACATTTTTATCTAGTGAAATTGTTTAACCCCCTAGTGAACAGGGACCAGTTGCTATAAACAATGATTTGTTTCACTAATACCTAGTGAAACAAGGTTACTTTCAAATGAAATATAAATTTACCAAACCATTCACTTGTTAGTTAATTAGCTAACTAACATGAAAATCAATTAAATTTTAATTATTTAATATATAATATTATTGATAATTTCATGATTTTAAAAGCTTATTATTTATTGACATGTGTCATTACCTACGCTAGGTTAAAATCCTAACCTAGGTAGGTAGGCCACATAATCAACCTAGGCACTTATTATAGGAGTTTGATAAGAGAATATTTGGTTAATATACCATTGTTGACCACACACAACACCACCCATGAGGTTTGATCCTTGACCCTTGGAATGAAGGCAAACACCCTTACCATCAAGCCACCCCATTTGTTGTGATAATATGTTAGATTACATTCTATTTATCAAATACTTCATTTTAAACATTACAAAAACATAAACTTTGAAAATTCATATTTCATTGAGATTTTATTCAAATGAAATGATTCGAATTTACTTTTAAAAAATTTCAATAATGTACATAATTACATTTATTTCCTTTTGAAAGTTTTAAATCATTTGAACAAAAAATAAATGAATATCATTATTCAATAACATTTCAATGACCATTTTTTGGGGAATTTTTAAAAAAATAAATGGATAATGTTTTTGTTAATATAATAATACTACTTATGTTAAGCCACTTTTAATTATTATATGACTATCTTTCATTAATTAAAATTATTTCACCCTACATTATTTATAACTATTTATGGCTATTTTCAATGATTTTTGGTTATTTTTTGTTATTTCACCCTAGGCTACTTTTGGTTATTTTAAGTTGTTTTTGACTATTTTAGCTTATTTCACCTTAGGCTATTTTCAACTATTGTAAGTTTTTTTTGGCTATTTTATGTTATTGTAAATTATTTCAGTTTAAACTACTTGTAGTTATTATAAGTTTTTTGACTATTGAATGTTATTCCACCTTATGTTATTATTGGCAATTATAGGTTATTATAGTTATTTCACCTTAGGTTATTTTCAGCTATTGTAAGTTTTTTTTGGCTATTTTATGTTATTTTTGGCTATTGTAAACTATTTCAGTTTAAACTGCTTACAACTTATAAGTTATTTTTGGCTATTTAAGGTTATTTCACCTTATGTTATTATTGGCAATTATAGGTTATTTCACCTTAAGTTATTTTTGTCTATTATAAATTATTTCACCTTACATTATTTTTGGCAATCCTAAGCAATTCTAATATATGGTTATTGGTTGTTCTTTTATTAGTGCTATTAATGGTTATTAATGGCTATTGGTACCTATTCTATTTGTGGCTATTGTTGTTTTTTAATGGTTATTCTATTAATAATTATTGGTGGCTATCAGTGGTTATTATATTGGTGGCTATTGGTGGTTATTCTATTAATGACTATTGGTGGTTATTTTATTAATGACTATTGGTGGTTATTCTATTATTGGCTATTGGTGGTTATTCTATTATTAACTATTGGTGGTTATTTTATTAATGGCTATTGATGGTTATTCTATTATTGGCTATTGGTGGCTATTTTATTATTAGCTATTGGTGGCTATTTTATTATTAGCTATTGGTGGCTATTTTATTATTAGTTATTGGTGGCTATTCTATTGGTGGATATTGGTGCTTATAATGGTTATTATATTAATGACTATCGATGGCTATTTTATTGATGGATATTGGTGATTATTAATTAGTAATATATTAGTGGCTATTGATGGCTATTCGTGGTTATTATATTAATGTCTATTCGTGGCTATTATATTAATGTTTATTAATGATTATTTCATTATAAGCCATTGGTGTTTATTTTATTGGTGGTTATTGATGGTTATTTTATTAATGGTTATTTTATTATAAGTTATTGTTGGTTATTATATGTTATATTACAACTATTGGTGATTATTGTATTATAAATTGTTGTTTGATGTTCTATGTTATAATATCATAGGTTATTGGTAATTATTATATTGTAGGGTATTTAAAATTATTTTTCATAGGTTATTATTTTTTATTTTAAGTTATTATACCTAAGATAAATTAATTTATGATAACATAAAGTAGAATGACCTTGAATAGCTTAAAATAAGATATATTAATTTAAAATAAAATAACCTAAGGTAGAACCTAAAGTTAGTTAAATAATTTAATTTAGAATAACTTAAAAGTTTATAATAAATTAATTAAAATACCTTAAGGTAAAATAACATAGAATAATTTAGGGTATACATAAAATATAAGTTAGAATAACTAAAGTAGCTTAAAATAATATAAGGTATATCATAAAGTAGCATAGATAAAATATTTAAAAAAACATAGAAATAAACCTATTTACTATAGTAAATTGTAATAGTGAATTATGTTAATTAATAATGAAACATGATGTCTACATAGTGATATTATAGTGAAATAACTTTCACCAGGGTGAAATCAATAGAGTGCAATGAAATTATTTCACTTTTAAGGTCCCATAGTGATTTAAGGTAGTAAATTGCACCCCACTTTGGTAGTACTGCTTGGAATTATCATGTAAGGAAGATAATTAAAGTGTTAATCATAGTTTGGGTATAGTTGCTAAACATTGTTTTGAAATTATGTCAAAACTAATGTCACATTTAATTTGTTGTTCATGTTTAATGTTTGTCCTCAAGTTGAGGGTTTGGGTGAAAGGGGGCAAAACAATGTTCGCCTATTTTAAAATTGATTTTTTAATATTTAGGAACCACAACTATAGACCCAACTTGACAAGCCATTGGTACCCCTAGGTCAAGTTTAGTGGTAGAGGGCCAATGAGACTTTCACTTGCAATAAAGTTGTGGGTTTGAAGGTCCCAAGGTCCCAAATAACTTTTTCACGTTTCAACTTCTAATTTATATGTCTAGAAAAAACATGTGATGTATTTAAGATTTGCAATTGCCAATTTTTTTTATTAAAACTAACCACATTAAAAATGAATATCAAATGGATACACTTAAAAATGGCAAGTTAAAGTTTTAAACATCTTTTCCTGTTTCTTTTAGGTCTAAGGTAGTGATCATCATGTAAGGATATCAAATTCAATAACATAGTATGATACAATTTGAATAGTCAAAAAACACATTTTGAATTTGTTATTACTAAAGGCTTCAACTTTTGTTTATTTTGAATCATTGTTGAAGTGTTTTTTAGCAATATTGTGTTGTAAGCCCAATTACTTGTAGGTGTAATTTACAAAATTTACCAATGAGACTTTAATTTGAGCTACTAAACTCCTATTTTTTTTATTAAAAAAACAAAAAAAGATTCAAATAAAAATCCAATAGTTTTCTTACATTGTGCATTATCCATCCTTTGGTTCAATACCCTCTTTTGCAAAAATTACAATATACATTTTTGCAATGTTTTTGTAATGTAATGTTTGAAGATCGAATGAAAACATGGTTAAGTGATTCACTTTTGAACTTTTGAAAGTCCATTTTAACATTAGTTAAAATCTCTACATTTTGATAGTTAACAACTTATGCATCTAATGGATATTTCCTTGTGTTTCCATTTTAAAAATGGGTAACCCCAAGTGTGTAGACGGCTAAACATATACTTGGTTCAAAAATATTAATATAAAAATATGAAAATTTCAATGAAAAATTAACTAATAAAAAATTATTATGCAATATTAAATTTTATTATCATATATTTTTTCTATAGGGATAGTTTCAATGCATCTTATTTTTAAACACATTATTTGATGTTGTCTTACTTTTTATTAAAAAAAAATTGAGCCTATTGTGGCATACTTTTTGAGTCCACATGTAAATTTTAGACTTTGTGACTAGGCGAGTTTCATTAGCTAAAAAGTCCACAATGAGTATTTGTTTTAAAAAATTCATACATAATTGTTAATATGAATCCTAATAAAGTTTATTGCAACATGTAAAACAAAAAAATTGACAATGTTAATGTGGAATATGACTTTGCATTTTAAGTTCATTTAAAATCTAGAAAAACTACAATTGTGATATTCCAAATTATCATGCCAATTATGCTTTCACTCGATTGTAAGACTTTTCTTAAAATGACATAGTCAAATTTACTATTTATAAATGTAAGGTGTTCAATTCAAAAATAATTTGATCAATTCAATCATACAATTCATAGACTTTACCTTTTGAAGCTACCTTAATATGATTCAAATTTTAAACAAATTGTCTTTACAACAAGTTCATACAATGTGTTATTTTCAAGAAATACTTCATTTTTTCATGTGAAAAAGATTTGTTCAATCTTTAGCATGGTGAAGGGAATTGTGATCTTATGATCACAAAATTTCAAAGGACAAGTTTGAATATACAAGCAAAATTGAAAATAAGTGCATTGTTTGTTGTATTTAGCTTGTTATAATATTAAAAAATTATTAGATGAAATTGTAATGAAAAATTTGTGAAGTTGAAATCATGAAAGTGGAAAAGTTCCAAACATTGAATGTCACCTAGGTAATATGATACATGCAATTTGTTGTCTAAATGTAATTGGGTGCAATTTTTGTGAATGTTTTAATGTTCAAGTTGCAGATATGAAAGAAAAACCTAAAAAACATTAAAGTGGAATTAGGACTTGAAACTTATAAAATAAGTTTTTACATTTTGGATTAAAAGAGTTATGTTAAGGCTTGAACCATTAAATCCTTGTTGAAACTAATAAAGATGCTTCATGATTGAAAATAAATGATCCAAAAATAGGTTGAATCAAGTGGTCAACAAAGAGGAAAACCATCAAAACTATCATTGAATTTTGGCATCTCTTAAGGTGGATGGCCTACCCTAATGTTGAATCAAGTTTTCACAATTTTCACAATTTATCAACATTAGTTATTATCTCACATTGAAATGTGAATTGAGTTTATTCAATCTAATTCAAAATCCTATGCAAAAAAACATTTTCAAAATGTTTTAATAGTTTTTTTTCTAATGATACAAATCTTCATTCAAATTGGTCAACAATTACCACTATTAGTTGGGGAACATGAATCAAGTGCTGAAATTCCAACAATGTTTTTTGATTATTTGAAAAAGGCCAACATCTTATAAAATAATTAAATTGGAATGTATTCTTCCTTTGAATTATCCTATAGTAATGTAAGGGTTATTTGTTAATGGTCAAGGTGTTTAGATGGGACACCATAAATTTGTTGATTCCATGTACCAAATTGATGTAATGGTCAAATCTTGCCTAAATTACATTCAATGAAATGTAAAGTAGTTCAAATAATATACAAACACAAAGTGGTTTTATGTTGTTAAATAATTTAATAATTATTGTGTTAAATAATGTCCATTTTACAAAGGGCTCCTTGAATTGCATAAATCCAAGTTGTTGACATTCAAAAAAAATTCGGGATTAAAAATTACTAATCACATTGAAGAAATACATTATTGTTTTTTTTTGAATTTTCAAATAATAGTTTGATTTTTTTCATATGTTTAATTAATTCAAGTGAGTTATGCAATGACCTTTGTGTGATGGAAAACCCCAACCATGTCATTTGGTTTATGTGAATTTGTTTATGTTGTGAATTATGTCTACAAAGTTCTATTCAATTGGCTTAAAGGAGAAATGGTGGTCCAATTGTCACATATGACAAAAAAAAATAGTCATTTTTTTAATATGCAAGGTGTTTTTAAGGTTTTACACATATTTCCATTTTAAAGCCTAAGATGTTTATGCTATAGATGATTATTACTATCACAAACCATGTGGTTATAGTACAAATAATTATACAACAAAAAAAATTGTTGTTGTTTTTGTGAGCCTTTTCAATAGTGGTGTCATTCATTCCAATGTTTTGTATGTATGCTTGTTTTGCAAATGAATGCACAATACAATGGGTTGTTTGAGATTGGTTCTAAGACTGAGAACATGCATTTTCAACTTACATCTTAAATGACAAAAGGTAGGCATTGATTTCTTAAATAATGATTTTATTAAAAAGCAAATCTTGGCATATTATCATAGAATTACTCCTCCATTTGAAACAAAAAAGGGGTCAATTTGTTATCAAGAATGCATTTGACCTAAATATTGAAAAAAACCAAAAAGAGTTGTTATCCAAATATCGCTTGCATGGATATTCATCACTTAATGTTTTCACTTGTTGTCTCATAGATATTTTTCTTTGATTTGAAAATGAATTTAATGAACATAATTTGATATGGACCATGAAATTAAAATGCAGTTGGGTGAAACCATCCCTAGGTGATACCACTAGAAACCACATCACCAAAATCCAAAGAAAGGTGGACCTACTTTAATTTAATTTAATTTATTAAATTAAAAATATATAAATGATCCTTTTTATTGTTGACTTGCATCACATGGGCTTTGTGTTCCCCACCTATTTACACATTATGAAAAAAATGTAAATACTTACATAAGTTACACAAGTAAGAAATCTATGTTCCTAAAATATTTTTAACATGCGTTTAAAAAATTCTTGGCCCCTAATCATTAAATGTCAAGTTGCACCATTTTATTTTTATTTATTTATTTTTATCAACTATAGTGATTAGGGTATGGCCCCAAATTTTCATTAAGTACCTTAAATGATAAAATAAACTTGCACATGATCAACATATAATAATTATGTCTATAAACTTTCCTCTTGCATCAAAATTTGATTTTAATAAAATTCATTAGATATTTGTTATTTACCTTCCTTATCAATTCAACTTATAGAAATTCAAACATTAAATTTCCCATGAGGAACCTTTCATGGGAGTTCATGTTGTTGTTGACATTTTTATTAATTTTGTATTTGGAAGCACCATGTTCATGGTATGTGTTAAGCCCATAATTGCTATGACCATATTCATATTTGGTATCATTGATGGCATTGTATTTCCATTTAAAGTGGTCCTAATGCTTTTCCGACATGCATTTTTGATTATACGATATTTTCTTCTAAAACCAAGTTGGTTTAATGAAATTAATTTTTGAACATATTGTCATTCAATTGCCTTTCTATATCATCTCAACATGTTTTTACCGCAAATGGGTTGTTACATTCTACATTTCGTTTCATTTGTAGTTCAAGATTCTCCACCTCTTGCATTTCGGACTCCTATGTTCACTAATTTTGGTATGTGAAGCAACTATAATGAGTCGTTTGAATTTTTTTCACTAGGACACACATTTGGTTGATAGTTGTAATTTCATTCATAGCTTCAACGAAAGCTCCCAAATGTGGAAAAGTGATGTGACAACATTTGATGACTTTCGGCATTTCTTAAAATGCACAATCCTCATCAATTCTTAGTGGATCCTTCAGAGTTTGTGGTCCACATGAATTGTAATCAATGTCCTCATTACTTAATCTATATTTGAGATGATGGGCTCCTTTAAGTCAAGGCTAGTGAGTTTATAAACATTGTGCGAATCATTCATAAAGTTGCAAATGTTAATGGATTGAATACCCACATCTTTCCCACAGATTCCAAAATTGTGTCATGGATGTTATTGTTAAAAATCCAAGGTAGACGCAAGGCAGTCATGTTGTTTTTCAGGTTCATCAACTATGGATTTTGACTATGCCTAGCTCTAGATGGGTAATTGAAGAACTACTTGAATTCTTCAAATTTTGATCCACATTTGTCCTTACATGTACAATTACTTTCAATATGTTGAGAGAAATTGTATAGTCATGACACTAGCCTAAATCTTTTTCCACTTATCACTATTATTTTGAATTGGTCTCATAGGTCAATTTTTCCAAGCAAGGCAATGTGCTAATTCTCACTGACCTTGATGAAGGTAATTATTTCCCATGCTTCTAATTCAATTGCCTGGATTTTGTTGATTGAACTTCATGCATGTTGAATCTGAACTAGTTGAAAAATTCTTTTCCATTTCTTGGACAACCTTCATCAATGGTGATTTGTAAATTTGAATTGGAGCAAATACTAAAAGTTGATTATGTTGCCTTGCAAGTTGAAGCTTACATGAAGATCACATGGAATTTCAAGAACATATGTAGATTGAGAACACAAGCATACCTATTGAGTGAGTGAGATGCTTAACTTCATCATCAGGTTGATGATCACTGCAATTGTCAAAGTCTAAAATCATTGTACTTCAAAATAGATCCAGCACGTATGGTAGAATAGGGCTTTGAAGTTGTAGATTGGACATGAACACATGCTTTGCATTACTGTTGATAGACTA
>Ga0209208_10002938_pt1 | contig 24518 bp, 20 predicted proteins | sample S1TSphfallax_3_FD_187694 | JGI IMG/M metagenome (GOLD analysis project Ga0209208, IMG submission 187694) | Host-associated microbial communities from peat moss isolated from Minnesota, USA - S1T2_Fd - Sphagnum fallax MG (SPAdes) (version 2) | ecosystem: Host-associated > Plants > Peat moss >...
CCCCCTGTGCAGTAGAGCTTCCTCCAGAGATTGAGAACTTCATCAACCTCCAGAGACTGGTGAGGAATTCCCTTCACTTTCAACGCCTCCAGCGACATGAAGATTTAGTTTCTGACTCTGGATGTCTATCTTGAAAGATGCTGGCGGAGAACTCGTTGCAAAGGCTTCCTTCAACATTGGGCAGGCTTCACTCACTTAAAGTGCTTGTTCTTGATTCCAACCAACTTAGCATACTGCCAGATGAGGGTAACTATCTCCAAAAACCTTTACTGATACTGTCATTGAAATTTCTTGACTGAAAGAAGAAGTTTCTCTAAGTAAATCCTGCTAAGAATTCCAGCTCTGTGAAACTGGGAAAGCACTTGAAATAGTGTAGCAGTTGTTGTTGAGCTCTGTATTGTACGCTGCTGTTGTCCTGTGTGTACAGAAGTAGTGTCATGAGTTTTTGGTTCAAGAGTGTTTTGTCTAGTTGACATTTGGTGTGACTCATTGGCTGAGTTGTTCTTTTGATATTGCACTATCTTTGAGATGCAGGTGTCTGACAAGGGTTGTATGAACATCTGTGCAGTTGGGCTTCTAGTGCGGCTTGAGCGGATGTCAGTATCTCGCAACACTTTGAAGTCCCTGCCAACCTCCTTGGGCAGCATCCGCAGTGTAAGTCACTCATTGCTGAAGGTGATTGTCTGTCTTTACACAAGTGATACTGATAGCTCAAGAAAGTATTTGCAGTCATCATTTGCAAGTTGTGACATCTTTTTCAAAGGGGGATGCAGCTAGTGCGGTTGGATGTAAGTGAAAACAAGCTTGAAGCACTTCCTGGATCACTTGGGAGTTGTTTCTCTTTGGAAGAACTTGTTGCAAATGGTATATTTTCTCATCTCACTTTTCTAACTCAGATTATACATCATCTAAGTCTGCATGATTGTGATTGTGAAGTCATATTCACCAGTCATAATTTCATAGATTCTGCACCCTCCACTCTCCATTTGTTGTTGTAGCAATTATCAGCTGACGAACATCTTTTTCATGTGGATGCTTACAGATAATATGCTACAGGAGCTACCATCATCATTTGGTAGTCTAGGCAACTTAAAGACACTGGTTCTGAACAACAATCCAAAACTTAAACAGGTATTACAGCAAACACTGCATGTGACTTTGGATTCCAGAGGGAGAAGGACCCACATTTGATACTCACATAGAAATTGGCAACAGATGAGTTCTGCATTTGATGTATTCTCGCATGTATGGTCTTTCAGTAGCACTTCATTTGTTGTGTAAGAGCAGAAGACAACTCAGTATGCTCCAAATTGTAGTGCTAATTTAGTGTTGGGGGGGAGGGTTTGTTGTTGTTGGAACTCAGCTGCCACCGCTCCTGCTAAGAGATTGCAAGGCGTTGCAAAGCCTGTCATTACATGGTACCTTGATTAACGCTGATCGTCTGTACCAGGTAAACAACCAGAACCGTGCTTCTCATACAAGGGCAACAACTTTTCGTCTTCTTTGATTTTCCAGAATGATTTCATGGTGGGGGTCTTGTCATTTTATGAAGCCCTTTCTAGCTTGTTGGTTCTTTCCTTCTTCCAGGCTCTTCTCTCTTTCTGAAAATCTGGAGGGTGTTGGGTACTGCTACAAACTATCAGATGGAGGGTTTTGAAGGATTTGAAGGAAGGCGGAAGAGAAAGCATGACAAGCAAATAGACTCCAATGTGATGATAGACTCAAGAGGTTTTGATGAGGGTGTTGATCTTCATATTATGACTCCTAGCTAATTCTCATCCTCAGGGAGTAGTAGTACCATGACTTTGTCCTTTGATCCATGTTGCAACTGTGTTTAGTCAAATCCATACTGATTGAATCATACAGAGTGCAGTGCAACACCAATCCCACTTATTGTCAAGAGTATAAGCCCTCAACCAGTTCAATGTTGCCTGCTTGCTTTTGGGGTAGAGGCTACTAAGCAGCAAATTGGCAGGAGTTTCTGCCCCCCAAGATTTCACTGCAAGGTGCAGAGCCTGAAAACTGTGTTCATAATTATACCAGGTTTTCAAAAAAAAAACATTCTGAGCTTGCTGGGAGGGTTTTGCACTCTTACCTATTCTCTATCTTGTGGTTTGCAAGGCATTGTTGATATTGCAAGCAAGCCGGTAATATCAACATGGTTGCAGATAATGCCAGTTAACAACCACTTTGTTGTGCATGCACTGTGCCATCATGTGTACAAAATTGAGAACTTTGACACCACATTCTGCTGGCTTCCTTCTCTCACTACAACATTTTTTAACCGTGTCCTGTTCTGTGCTTCATCTAAGCATTGCCTCACCTGAAACAAGTATCAAAACAATCATGCCTCAGTTAAATTGATCACCTGAAGAAGAAACTTCCATCTGAGGTGCTGCTGTGCCTTGTGAACAGATGTTCCTACAACCTTTTTTGTTCATACAACCTTTTTCTGTGTGGGAGCCTGTTCACGTCTTTTAGTGAGAGTGGATATAGCAAAAATAGTTTATTTGGTTGGCTATGGTTCTTTTTACTGGATGTTTAGCATCCTATCAAATTATTGATGTCAAGTTATTTTTAAAACTTTAGATATTTGTGTTTCATTCATTTAATTATGAGATACTTGAGTTAAGGTTCGTTAATTATCTCAATAGCATATGATGTTCACCGTCTTTAGTTGCAGGTAACATTTACATGGGATGATGACCTTGTGGATGCCCTACTGGGGAAATAAGATCTGCACGTTGTTCACCTCCTATTATGACTAGGTTATAGCTTGAGTGTGGATCATAAAATTCGTATACCTAAGTTGTGGCTTGAGAATGGATCGTAAAGCTATAACAACTCTCATGTGATCGTTGTAGATGTGTGTTTTCTTAATCTTTATTCTCTCATTGATCTGCTGTCTATTTTCAACAGTTTCTTCGTCAATATGAATTTTTACAATGCCAAGTACCGCCTCTTATGCGCGCTTTGAAAAAAATGTCCTCGGTTTCCATTGCGCTATTGACGCAAAGACGATCCTTTGACGGACGACGTCGTTCCTTCCGATTTTTCGCTTGAGGAGAAACCGCGAGAGATTACAGGATCGAGCAACGGGAACTGAGCGAACCAACAGAAGACACATAGGTATTCTTCGCAACTCCAATGCTTTTTGCTGGAAAGAATTCAGAGAAATCGTGCATTGGCAGTTCGACAGTTTGATGTAGTGAAGGTCGAGAAGATGTCGCGGAAAATCAAGCCATGGATGCGCAGATATCGATGTGTTTCTGGCTTATTATGTCGATTTTTGAGGTCGACATTGTTGAGAATTTGCTGCGAGGGAGGGAGAGGAAAGTTACGTTAAGCTCCAAGAAATGGCGTTGGAGAAGAAAATCGAGGCTGCAGAATCCGTCGATGTAGGAGGAAAGCATTAGGTGAGGATAATGCCGAACGATGATGGAATGACGCTATGTTTGCTGTGCAGAAAAGGAAGTCGCAGATCCGAAACACTATATTGCGGGAAGAGAAGAGGAGTATACAAGAAGCAGAAACATGCTCCTGATGGTAGGCAACACAAACAATCATGAATATCTCTCTTACTTACTTTCAATGTGAGAAAGAGAATCCCTAAGCATGTAAACGGGATTGACAGACATGGAGATGATGGATTGCAGGTATAAGAGGTATCAGACGTCCTTGAAGGTTTACAGAATGGCTGGCACCAGCATCATCTCAATCTACCCCCAACTGTGCAACATGTGATCCTGGAGGTTTGCTTGTAGCAGGTGTGTAAGATCTCTCTTACTTGCAATGTTAGAAAGAGAATCCCTAAGCATGCAAAAGTGATTGACAAACATGGAATATGATGGTTTGCAGGTAAAGTGGTATCAGACAAACTTGAAGGTTTACAGAATGACATGCACCAGCATCATCTCAATGCGCCCCCAACTGTGGAACATGCAATCCTGGAGGTTTGCTTGTAGCAGGTGTGTTTTCTCCTCCATAAGAAGAATTGGTTACTGCTGACTGATGGCATCAACAAAGACATGCATGTTTTCAACATTTTCCACTATAGCTGAAGTTACATGCATCTATTGTTCAGCTTGAGCATGAAGCAGATTGCTGTGTATTATTTCCTTTTGGATTTCTCTTGAGGAAATGGCAACTGTTGGAGAACTGTGAAGCATGATGTCAACCTTTTTCAAAAAAATTCAGTTGCTAGTATCTCATGTGGAATTGGAATGGAATTTGGTGGGTATAATTTTGTTCAAGGGTTTTGCTGTGCATCTGGAAGAATAAATGCCAGCAAAGTGCAGTCAGGGTAAGTGTGTAGTGTTGAAATCGCACAAACTCTGCTTTCAAAAGAATGCTCTACATGCAGCAGTAGGATCACTCCAGAAATCTGAATCTATCAGACCTGTTGGATCTCAGTCCTTGCATTTTACTAGAAATTCAATCACAAAAGACAATGGAGTCAGTGTTGAAAACTGAAGATTGTGAGCAGTAGGATGGTATGAACAATTTCTAAGGAATTTGAAGCCACAAGACAATGATGCTCCTTTGGCTACATATCTCTCAGTTGTTGAGAGGAGATGCAATGACCTAATTTGTTGCTGGTTTTTGCTGCAGCTTTTCTCCAAGGAAGTTAAGTTTGATGAATATGAGTAGTTCCAAACCTCTCTTGTTACAAAAGATGACCACTCTGAAAAGAAGTGTTGAGAAGTCCCAAGGATTTTCCAACAGTTCTCCTGAAGACCTGGATAGTGAAGAGAGAGATCCATTGAAGAAACATGATTGTTTATCAAGTTTTTATACAACAGAGGTCCCACAGCAAATGGATCAGATGACTAAAGTTGGACAGATTGAAGTTCCAAAACATGTTCAGCGTCGAGAACTGGTATTGAATACTGCAGTGGCATTTGGACTTGGTTTTGCATGTCAATGCTGTCAAGAGGCTATAGCTGAAGAATGGAGTTATGGAGGTCCAAGTGGACCTACAGAATGGGCAGGAATGTGTGCAACTGGCATCCAACAGTCACCTGTTGACATTGCAGTCAACAAAGTGAGAGGAGGGGAAGCTCTTGGAGAGATTGTATTCAAGTATAAATCTAGCTCTCCCACTTTTCAGAACACTGGTCATGGCACCATGCAGGTAACTATTATTCTTGTTATCTGCTCTTATTCATCTATGTAGATGTTCATTTGTACGATTCTTAGCACCTAGAAGCAGTTCAGCTGGTTGTGGAGTTGGATTTGTTGTGGTGCTCAGATTCTTTGATATCATTTGGTGGAAGTACAAACAGCATGGAAAACTACTTGAGAGGTAATAGATAGGACTCACCATGAGGTCTTTGTCACATTTTGCATGGCATTCTTAGGTGATAGTTTGTGAAGATTCAAGAGGCAGTGTCATGACTGCAAGAGGTTGAACTCAGTTATCTTGAATGTGGCAGGTGAACTTCTCAAAGGGGGAGAATAGGCTGTGTATCAATAGGAGGGAGCTGGAGCTTGTGCAGTTCCACTTTCATACTCCTTCAGAGCATGCTTTTGATGGCCTACGGTACCCCATGGAGGCACACTTGGTACACTGTAGGGCACCTTCCCTACTCTGACGATTCCTATTTGCAGACATTTGCTCAACCTACCATTTGTAAAGATTCATATTAATTTCAGCTGGCTAAATTAACACCGGGAAATAAGGCAAACCAGGGAGGAAATTATCTTCTATTCCTTGCAATGTGGAAAATCCAATAACCATCTCTAAGCTTCCACTGACGCAGATGATTTATCCAGCAGATCTCTTGCAATCGTGGGGTAAGCACACCTCACATTCTTTCTTTCAATCTGCCAAACAGGTAAGAAACTGTATGTCCTCCACCCTAAGGTTGACCTCAGTTTAGGTTATACCAACATGGCAAATCTTTTGAGCATAAGGATAGTAGTGTTGCGACTGACAAGAATCGCAGTAGTAGTAGAAATACTGTTAATCACCTGAATTGTGATGAGAATAGATTAGTAATTGATGAAATGCAATATTTCTGGTGGAAGATGCTGCTTTCTAGAATGACACATTTCTTGAACCGTTTCTAAAGATGGAACATCTCAGTGTATGTTGCAGAATTATGCTGCTTGATACACATGATGCATTTCCAAACAAGGCTCTAGCAGCAGCACTCCGATATTCACCCTTGGAACATGGCAAAGTTTTGTGAGATCTTCTTCCCTTACCACTCTCTTCCTAACCCCACTTCTATGACTGAGATCCCTGTTCTGGAAAGTACATATTTTGTACATATTTGCAAACAAAAATACCCAATTTGAAATGAACTCGATAGGCTGTGAACAGACATGCCTTCAGGCTACTTATTGCCAGCCACACATCTTATAATGTTTAACCACTCTTCCAATTCAGTCATTGATGACAATTTGTACTTTTTTGATCTGCATCATTGTACAATCTGGTCAATTGGTGCATACACTAGCAAAGGTCCAAGCCATCATGGCTTGCAATGATGCCATTTTATGAGGAATTTGTGATTGTGTTGCAGAAATTGAACTAAGAATGTAAGCAATTTGGTTGAAATCTGGAAGGGGCCCTGATATAACTAGTTGTCACTTGCAGGACTGTGCCAAATGTGCAGCTTTCTGCTGCATTTCTCCTACCTCCAAGAAGAAAAAGCGTGATTTTCCTCACCTGTTCAGATTTTGATCTGCACTTATCCTTTTTCCTTCCATCATTACAGTCTGCATCTGTATAATGTAACCTTCTCCTGCTTTCTTCTGTATCAATTACCTAGACATAATGCTAAATTCTTGGACTTCTCTTGCAATTGTTTCTCTGCAGGATGGCAGGAGAGGATACATGCATTACACGGGATCTCTCACCACACCTCCATGCTCTGAAACTGTTGACTGGTTCCTCCTTGGTGAGTGAATCATGACACTTGAAACATGATTAACTGAGAGACACAAGAATGAGGTAGTCTAAGGACACATGCAGGAGATTGCTCTAGCAGTTTTCACTTGGTCTTGCAAGTTGTTGGGGTCATTTCTTCCATGAAGTATTCAACTCAAAACTCATCTTGATAGCATGTGATTTGATTCTTTGGATTCACAGAGATGCCATTGAGAGTGCCTACATCCCAAATCATGGAATTCATGAAGTATGTGGGTGATGAGCACACCTTAGCCTTCAATTCGGTAAAGTTCCTCTCCGTCTTATGTTGTGTTTTTGCTTGGTTTTTAAATTTTCATTCAAGCCACATATGTAGCATTTGTGATCTAATAGCAAGCTTGATTGATATAATGAACGTCACTTTTGTAAAAAAATTCAGCAGTTTGTTACCAACTAGTAGTTATCATTACAACATAGGTTCCTAAGAAGGAAACCGAGGCAAAAAGGTTGGGAGTGTAGCTAGTCATAATTTAATCTTTTGCATTATGGTCTTTGCTGCATAACAGAGACCACTTCAACCATTGGGAAGTCGAGACATTTTCAGAGGGCCTTGATCCCTCAGTTGCAAAATTGAAATTTTGGTTCTGTATGTTGAACTTCATTTAGAATGGGACTCAAATGATTTGTGGATTTTTTTAAATGAAAAATTCACATCTAGTATGTTGATGCAAATAGTATCTATTTGTAATAAATTCATGGCTTGATTGATGGCTTAAAAGGCTTTCTAATGTCCACATTTCAAGTTGTATCCATATTTTGCTTATATGGATATATATCCAACCATTCCATTGTGCTCCAAGCAAACGTTTCATGGAGTTTGTGATATTGTAATCTTGAAACTAGTTTCCTAATTCTTGATTTCTCATTGACAAGATGAAAAGTGGAATTTTCTATTTCTGAAAAGATGGTCGTAGTCTGAATCATGAGCAAAAAAGGACAAGGAAATGCTATTGAAACATAATTTTAATTATCCATCCTAGTAGAATGTAGTTCTTTATTGAACTATAATGGTTGTTTTATTTATGAAAAGACCTCTCCAAAAAATGAGGATCTTATCATTGAGCATAAAGAGAACGTCTTTCATCTGAGGTTATTAGTTGTGGAGGAAGAGTCACCAATATATTTGACATTATGGGGACTAGGATTTATTTTTTCAATTTTGGGAAGTAGGTGGCCTGGCCATCATCCAAAAGAGGACTTAACCAAATTTTACTAGAGGTTAAAAAGGCAAGTAGAAAATGCTTAGGAATCTTACTAGGGACAAGCGATAAGCTAGGGCCTATTGTTTAAACCTAGTGAATCAAAAAAACATTTCTTAGAAACCTAGCAAATTTGGTGGATTTTTTCCAAAACAATCTTTTGGGTCCTTTGGAAGCCCTTTTTTCACCAAGTGGCAAAATTTTGCCCAAAAAAAACATTGATGGGGATGTGCCATTATACTTAAGTTATTTATTCAATTTAAAGAAAGACCATGAGAAGATGAAAACATGGGACCTTTGTTCATAAATCCACACATGGTTTTGAATAAGATTTAAAAAAAAAAACACATTCATTTTGGTTTGATTGTAGTAGGGATATGAAAATAGAATGGGATACCTTAATGGGATTTCGTGTGCCAAAAATGCAGTCTCTAGGAGTGAAAGTCAAATGGTTATACATGAATGACAATCTCCAAACATTAAAATGCTCCTTTGATTTTTGTTGTCCATTTTTTAATGGGAAATGTTCCAAATTTTGACTAGCTTGAGAAAGAAAAAGTTGTTTCTTCAAGGGTGTATTGTCATGAACATATATGTAAAACACATGTCATGTTTTTTACAAGTGCAATCTGGCTCCTCTAATACACCTTCAACCACTTCAATAAACAATTGTCTTATCAATGCCCATAACAAAGAATGAATGTCTGCACTTGGATCACCGATTCCATCTTTAGGCACCAACCCTTAAGCTTCCCAATATGCAATCAACTCCAATATTGACACTAGATGATCTTTAAGATATGTTGCAAAATTAAAAAAACAATCCTTCAAGTGTGGCTCCAAGTCATCATAACTAAGCTTGAGAACTTCAAAAAGATGCACATCCACATTCTTATTAATGTTGCGTAACTGTTCTAATCTTTGGTGTTGAAGTTTCCATTGTTCCACATCAATTTCCTCGAACATTGTTCCACCTATCACCTTAAGAACCAATGGGAGACCTTTGCACTTGTAAACCACCAAACGGGCCACCTGCTCCAATCCATGGGGCACACTACAATTTGTTGCACCAAATGCATGCCAACAAAAGAGGTTCCAACTATCCTCCTTTGAAAAATGGGGCACATGGAACACTTGAGCACCCGGTCTATGCAATACTTCTTTGCTTCTAGAAGTCAACAAGGTGAAGCTTTTGGTCCCTTAGCTAAATCAAGCCAATCATTTTTTTCTTGATGCCAAACTTCATTGAAAACAAAAAAAACACCCTTCTATTGATAAACACATTATAAATTTCATGTTTATAATCCTCATCATTAGATTGAACAAAATTTAACAAACCCAATTTCTTAGACAAGGTTTGGTATAATGATTTTCTATGGGGAGTTTTCCCCACCGTAAACCAAATGAAAGAGGAGCTTTGGATAGTGTTATTGGATCTCCATGCTATGATAGGGTTTTTGAGCAAGAAGGGTCTTTCCAACCCCTCCCATGCCCCAAACTCCAACATAGTGAGGACTTGGGGTCACTTCCCTTTGTTGCAACTCCTTGCTCACAACATCCAACCCAACAATAGATTGAGCTACGTCATGGTGCCCTATTGTGGTTGAATTATCAACAATTCTTGGCACCATGGTAACATGAATTTCATCAATTTGTTTTATTTGTGCCAAAGACTATAATCAACATAGCTAAGCTTGACAGCTCTAAAATCCCTCACACACATTCTCTAATGTCTATAATGGACTTGGTTATTTGATACTTGTGCATTAAAAAAACCATTTAAGCTTTGACTTTCCACATTTAGTTACAATTTTACTTGCTCCTTCCAAGGTTTTTTCACAATCTTGTAACTAGTTTGGCATTGAATTTTGATTAGTCACAAAAATACGGGAAAATCCATGCACACCAAGTTCAAGCTACAAAACTTCAATAGCTTTATTCATGTGGGTTTTAAGCTTCATAACAAGGTGTTTGAGAGTGGCACAATATCTTTTACAATGAATGACCTTTTCAAGCCTACTTATCACTTCATCGAACACCTTTCCGGTGCTATACCCAACAACACCCCCACTAGGATCCATGATGCTTTAAGTTATCAATGTTCACCTTCTTTTAACAAATGTCCAAGTTGTCAAATTTGTAGTATCAAACCCTAAACCCACTACATATATAAGGAATCCTCCAACATGTGTTTACAACAAAAAGTTTGTAATGTTTAGTTGTTTTAATTGGTTTGAGGGGAGAAATTCATAACCATTGTCCCCTTAAAAGTAAATTAGGCCCCATATATACAGTGTTACACACATGTATTATATATCAATTTTTTTTTTAATGAATCATAGGAACTATGGTGGCCTTAACAAAAAAATTGCATGGAACAACTTATGATCCTTGCAATCACATTCAATAGTCATAAGCACACCTACTTGCATGAATAAAATCTTCACTTAAACTTACTCCTTTTGACCCATTATAAAATAAGAATTAAAAAAATCTAAAATTATGGGACTTTGGTTATAAATCGAACATTTATGAACAAGCTTCTTTCTAAGTATTGAAGGCATGGAAATGTTTCAACAACTACACCCATAAGCCACCGCATAACACACATAGACAAAGATGAGGGCAATATAAAACACAAAAGCAAAGAACAATTTGTCACTTGCATGAAACCCATGAAAAGTGGTAAGAACAAGGATAAGGTTGATAGCCATAAGCAAATGGGTTTGCATGAATAAAATATTCACTTAAACTTACTCCACATCTTGACCTTGCATCACCAACACTCAATTGGAAAAAAATTGTTTGTAAACAAGCTCCACCCAAGCCATTAGGGAAATGTTTGAACAACTACACCCACAAGTAATAACCACATAGCAACAAACACAAAAAAAAAATCACAATGATCATTGATGCACATAAGACATAGAAGCTAGGAACAATACATCACCTAATAAGGTTGGTAGCCTCTTCAAACAAACCTTGTGAAGAGTGTGATAGTAACAAGGAGAAAACCAAAAAGAAATGTCATCAAAGATGCCCTTCAATGGGAGGTCAAGCACATGGAATCTTTTTGTCCTTGAAGGAAACATAAAAAAGATCTCAACTCAAGAAACAAGCATCACACATGCGAAGTAAAATGGATAGATTGAAGACATATCAAGCAATATCACCCTAGAAATAGCCTTGCCAGAGAGTTCCCAGTTTATCGCACACATTTGAAGGATGACTATCACAAGGAACAAGACAGAGAGAAAACAACCAAAAGGATGAGCATTCACCATCCAGAATTTCAAAGCAGGCAAGAGATCACAAAAAATTCGAATGCTTGCACCCAACCAGAAGCTTCCTATTGCTGCTACGTTTGTCTGTCCACCTAGAATTTACAAAGACAAACTATTGGAAACACTTGCACCACCACAAAACACAAGCTCAGATAAGGTATCAATCACCATGCTTGGATGGTGCTGAATCTGATCATAAACAAAGTTCAAAGAAACCAAAATTTGCCTCACAAGTTGTCAAATGGTACTGCTCTCTTGTTCACACTTTTAGTAAAATAATGCGGAGTGCCTGATTGCATTATTTTACTCAAGTGTGAATGAGAGAGCAATATCATTTGACAACTTGTGAGGCAAATTTTGGATTTTAGTCTATGTCAACTTCTACACCATCAAAGCATTCTGATAGAGGCAATTTCTGTGCTTGTATTTATTATGGTGGTCTAGTGTGTCCCACTGTGCTTGTGTGTATGGTAGTCCAGTGTGTCCCACAGTTAGATTTTGTAAATTCTAGACAGACATCTCAGTAGCAATCTTATGGTCAGGTCCCAAAATTAGAATGTTGGTTATTGTTGATCTATCTGGTTATATAATTGAAATTGTCACATTATGTGTGTCTAAACTTGAATAATCAATATTCTTGTGCATGTTCAATTATGTAACATGCAGTGGCAAGGAACAAAATCAGTTTGTATGGTCCATTAGCCATTCTCCTGCCCAAATTAAAGAAATGGGTGATTTATTCATTATGCTTTAGCCCCTAGCCATTTTATTTCTTCTAAGTGGTGGCAGAAGTTTTTAGTAACATCTCTTGAGCATGGTCCGTACTAGACTAGACTCTCACATAGAGATGACTCAATTGCATGATCTAAGCTTTATTCTCATCTCAAGAAAGTACCAATCTGCATAAAACATTATTGTACAACACAAAAAGAAATGAAGGATTGCAAATACTCTCAAGTGCAATCAAGAATTGTCACACTCCAAAGATATTCGGGTAGTTCTATTTGCTGGACTCAAAGTGAAATACACTTGCAAAAGCAAGCAAAACTATGCTGACTGCAACTGGGATCACAATCATAGCCAGTGCTTGATTGATGTTCGGCACTGCGATAGTGGGCACAGCAAGGCTGCCATATTTGATAACAAATGCACACCCAACGGAACCAACAAAAAGCTTCCCCAAGTACTGCAGGTCTTCCTGCACAAGGAAAAGGACAAATTATCTAAGAAGAGTGCAATCAGTCATGCATAGACATGCACTTACAAAGCTTGTGAAAAGGAGGACATTGATCTGCAATTGATGATCAATAAACAAATTTTGCAATGATAACAATAGCCACAACATAGCGAATAGATTAGAAGATGTCAGCCACATGCATACTTTTAGTAAAGCAAGTATGCAGGAGGAAGAACATGCTGCAAAGTTGACACAGATGTTTCCAAACTTAATCAAAATAAACATGTGTCAAGACAACTAAATATGCACCTCAGACTGTAGAAATTTACATTCTTTCCTGCCACTCATTAGAAGGAAAAGTGTTGCACCACAATGGCCAGAAAGCTGCTTATTGAAAGATTGGGAGAGGAAGTTGCACAATCTTGGATGCCTTCACTTCACAGTCCCTTGAAATTTCTGAATATTTGTCATCTGCTCTAATGCAAACCAAACAAAAAGACATGTTGAGTCTGGTAGACCTGTTAAGGCTTACAAGGAAGTAAACTTTATCAGTGCAACCTAATGTACTGAGCATGCCTTGTAGACAATTTCATGTCTATCAGATTGCAAACAAAGTTCCACAAGAACACATTTAAGGTGACTGTTATTAAGTAACCTATTTGTTATGATGTTAGATTTGGTTGTGTCCTAATGGGAGCTAAGTGTATAAAACATGCCTGAAATTTTGGACAAAAAATTATATGAAATTTGCATCCTGGGCTTCTGTCGCATTGCCATACAATATTCTCAACTGATAGTACATGCAGATGCACAAAGCTATTGGACTTTCGGTCACATGAATGTGAACAACAACTGGATGTACCTAAATTATGAACCTGAGGTGAACCCATCAGATCCCACAAGAACTCTAAACTCAAGCACCTCAGCCTGGAAAGTGTCCTTGGGATGGGGTCACCAAGTGAGACCCTTGGCACTGCAACCATATAGAGGCCCATACTGACAGCATAGGACCAAGGCTCTCAGTCACACCAATCAGCATCAGAGTTTAATTTTGAATCCCACTGGTGAACTTGCATGCAAATGCTTGCTGAATGGCACATCTGTTTTAAGTCTTTTCAGGCAACATCATCTTGATGATGTGACATGAAGAAGCAGTTGCCAAGAAATACAATGGGAATCGGACTCTCACATCAGTGTTGCTTTTAGACAAGTGCTCCTTATTGTCCCCTAGGCAGCCTATTCATGGTGTTATCCAGTGCTTCAAAAGCATTCTACACCCGTAATAGTTCATGTTTAACCATTGCAAGTGCTTAAGGAAAACAGTGTTGAAGGAAAATTTGAGGGAGCTTTCCAAGACCAAAGACAAGTTGCAGAGGCCCCAATCTCCCTCAATTTCCAGTTGGTTCTGAGTTTTGTAACATGCAGAGAGCGGCCAAGAAAAGCTACTGGTCATACCAAGACCTGCTGCAATGAGATTCTCCGCATCTTCACAAAAGGAAATGAAGACACCCGCAACATCGCAACAACCCACAGCCACTTGCAACAAGAACAAAGAGCTATAAAGCCATGGCCAGACGTGATGCTCACCACAGGAGAACAACAACAATGATAAAGAAAACGCTTACAGAAGCAAGAAGCTCTCGTTTCTCTCCTTCTTTGCCATCTCCTTCAATAGACGAAGCTCTCGACGACGACATGCCTTCTCTCATCCTCCTCCTGGATCCTCCTCTCCTGGATGGCCATAGCCGCAACAAGTGTGGATTAGAATTCCCCGAAAACTCCCCACAATTCTGCCGACTGCTGTTAATCGCAAAGAAAAAACTCCTACACGTAGAGCCTCCAGGCATGAAACCCAAAGAATTGCAATGCCGGAAGCAAGGAGCTGAGAGCAAAGGCAACGCCATCGCCATGGCCATCACAACGTGATGTCACTGCGTAAGAAGAGATGGCAGGGTTTACCCTAAAACCTGAACCCACGTCCTATCCGGTTCTCGCCTGCCAAGAGTGGTCGAGAGGCCAAAGCCACGTGGCTGCCACCTCACAGATTGGCCGTTTATGGTAAGGTGGCCGTTTATGGTTCAATGTTTTGGAAGGGCATAAAAGGCCACTAGGTGTGTACCGAGTCTTCAACTATGCAGCTCAGGGTATCCTACCACTTGATGTTTGGACACCAAACAATTCAAAAAAGGTATAGCCAAAAAAAGAAGAAAAGTTATTGATATTTGGCAAAACTTTCAAAAATTCATTTATTATCCCAACCAATGGGTTCCTAGTATAAATACAAAAGGTGTATTTTTTGTTTGGTAACGCTCGAGGACAAGTGCATTACAAGAATAAGGGGAACACATGAAGTAATACTCAAGCATAGGACTCGCATTCTAGCAATGACCTTGTCCAAGGGCATTACCTGACATAAAGAAACTATTAAAAAATTTCTTTACAAAACTTATAGTCATAATACACTAAGACAAAACAAGATTATACAATAGATATTCAAATTCAAAATTGAAAATAACCTTCAAACTTGCTTTATGTATTCTTGATTGATTACAATAGGAAAGTTGCATGTTTTTATTTGTTGATTACAAACTCTTGAATCATGTTTTGCAATTGAATTGTAGATTATAAAAAGCTTGCATCAATGTGAAACACTAAAAATGTCAAAATGGATCCATGAATTTCTAAATCAAATTTCAATGCTTAGAAACTTGCCTGTAAACCAATAAATGAAACATGCAACTAGATTTTCACTACCAACATATAACATAAGAAATCTTTAACGACCAATGATGTCGCAACCCCACTTTGGGCTCAGTGTGAGGATGAAACTCACACTCCCAAAAGTGGGAACTTGGAGTCCTCTAGGACTCCCAAAAATTCAGAGCTTGATTGCAGGGGTCAAAACACCTCGCATTGGGGTGTTCTTTATACCATTGAAAAGATCTTGAATTGTAGATGTCCAAAATGGCCTCCCATGAGCCATTTGGACATCTGCAGCCCAAGTTATGGTCAAAAGAAGGGTCGGGAGTCAAACTGATAGTTTGACTCCCGACCACTAAAAGTTGGGAATCGACCGAGCCCGGCGTCTGCAGGGGTATGCAACATGGCGTTGGAAAGCTCTCAAAGAGAGCTACAAGATTTCTTCAGACCTCATCCCAATTGGAGGTTTGAGCAAGAAGTTATGGATGCCCAAAGTCCCGGGAGTCCAACCCGGGACAGTTTCGGGACTCCTCCTTGGGAGTCCCGGGAAAAAGTGCCATTCGGATGTAGCCCCCGTGGGGAGCTGCAAAGAATACTATATGGGGGAAGGTGGTGGCTTCCCCCGAGTCCGGGCTGTGGTGAGTCAAGTGAGTCCAAGTGCTCGTGGCTTGTCCCAACACCCAAGGGTGTTCCCGAATGTGAACTAACCCTTTTGTGGTTGGTTTTGGATGCATATTCGTGTGAGATTATAATTGTCCCTCTTCCTAGTCTAATCTCGGGACTTCTAGCACGCCCCTCTTACCCCCTTTAGTGTTGGAAGTCGGGAGCGGGCCCTAAGTTCCAACTTTTCGCAATTCAACATACCTAGACCCTCAAGTGGGTCTAGCAAGGAACTTAGGAGTGCGTCAAATGAGCACCATAAGTACCATGTCAATGTATTCCTGATTCAACATTCCAAGCGAAATCTTCATATATATATATATATATATTAACTTATCTTGTCAATGTCCTCCTATACCTGCCAAATAAAATGTATAGCAAAACATTTGCAAAACTACAACAACAATGCAATGTAAAACATTTCACAAAACATATTGAAAGAAATTATAATGGGGCATTACATCGTTGAAATTACTTCATGGTTTTCTACTCACCAAAATAGGATCAACTCAAAGTTTCAAACCTAAACTTGTTTACAAGATTTAAATTCTTGGAGTTTAGTTTATTAATGTCCTTCCAATCCAAATGTTCCAGCACATTGCTTTTTCAAGTGTAAAGATTTGCACCAAAAAAACAACTACTAACTTCCATAAACACAACACACATTTTATGTGGACGATCCAACAACGGATTTGCAAGCAGCAAATAAAGAGGAATGAAAAGGCACATTTTGTGTAGATGATTTGACAATGTTTCCACAAGCAATTAACTAAAAGGAATGAGAATGCAAAAAAACAAAATTTATGAGAAAATGAACGGGCACAATTTTGTCATTACATTTTAAAATGAACAAGGACGATTAAGCCATGTTACAACTTAAAGAAATTTTAAATTGAATGATGCAAATCAATCCAAATCAATGATTACAAATAAAAGTGAATGGATGCAATTGAAATTAGATGAAAGTCGTTGGAGGGAACAAATATGTTTTCATCCCCGACCCAATGAATCACTTCATAGCCAATCCAACCCTACCCTACCCTAGATATAGGCCTATATATTGTATCATAGATATAACAATTACGATTATCTAGTTCTTTAATCCAATGGTTGCAAATGTGTCACCAACCATAAACAATTGATGGTGCATAATGCATTGACTTTAACATATGATCTAGATCCTACTGATCAATGATGTACCCCTGGGATTCTCCCAACCAAGATCCTACAATGCAAATATCACTAACTTTAAAACATGTAATGACCTAGAATGGATGGTTGAAATCCATCAGCATCAACAGCTAAAATTTTGCCATTTTTCATAAATGAAAAATGGTTGGATGAAGGTGCCATTTATCATCCAAAATGGGATGAAATAAATTGTAAATAACTACATAGTTGTAATTTAACTTGATTGGATGGTTAGGATTTTCTCAATCTAACATCCAATGGTCAATTTGTGAGACCTAATTTTGACAATGTTGATTATTAGATCTCGCTGACTAGAAGGGGTATGATGGAAATGCCATTGACATATAATCTATGGTCGAGATTTGATCAAGCTAATTATAAAACAACCTATCAACAAGTGACCCAACGACTATTGTTTATGTATGATCATGATTTAGGTTTCTCCTCCATCAATGGTTGAGATGCAAATCATCTTGGACATCAAATATGTGTCAAGATACCTATATAAACCAACATTTGATTAGGCTCTTCTTCTTTTTGTGCCGCATTGTCGGCTATCGTTTTCAATTGATTTTTGATTTTTCTTGGCCTTGTTAAAAGCATCCAATTTTGTGAAGCTTTGCATTTTGTTTTGTGTTGTGGTGAAGGCGTTCTTCCAATAAAGGATGTGCTTATTTTTGTGGCGTGGAAAGGGCTCTATTTTGCAAAGCTATGTGGATTTTTTTTTGGTGTTGAAAGTGGTTTTCTTGCAAACTATGCCATTGTTTTTGTCATGGTGAAGTTTGTTGTCTCTTACAAATTTTGTGGATTTTTTTTGTTGTCGTGAGTGCATCATGGAAATATGTTGATTTCATTGTCACTCTCCTTCTCTATTATAGTTGTTGTATTTTTTTTCCATATCCACTATATTTTTTTCTTTGCTTTCTCTTCCTTTGTTAATATGTTTTTTTATTCTTTGCCACTTTGCATTGTCATCAATCCATTGTTGATTGGTTTTTTTTCAACGCGAGTTTGGATATTCACATGGTTGGCGAATCTTTATTTTTTATTTCCATGCGGTTAATGGCAATGGTGTCTTCAAATCACTTCTGTACATCTCAAAATAAACTATGAAACATACTATTACGTCATTAGTTCGTGTTGTAGTAACAAGATCATAGTCTTTGGAGTTAACCAACCAATTGCCAATTTGTGTGATTTTTGTTTTATTTTCCTTGAAAGTTTTCTAGTCTTAGAATTAAAATTGTCTATGTTCTATCCTTTGTCCATTTACCTTTTGCTTTCGAGATATTTATTTATTTTTGTTTTTTTATCCTTGGCTTGTGTTTTTCATGTTTTGTAATCAATGATCCTATGATTTTGATTAGTTGCTATTGTAGTTGGGTTTGTTGGATTTTGTAAATTGTTTGTTTGTTTCTAATGCAAATCAAGTTGTTGTTGATGATGATGTAGAGGAGCCGAATAATCCTTGTGGATAGGAAATTCTTTCTAAAAACATTTATGAAATATAGGAAGGTTTATTCAAGTTACTTGTTAAAGAGGATTACCTTGATTCTTGTACTTATGGAAAGGATGATGATAAAGAATTGAATCTTGATATCGATGGTGATGATGATGAAACGATCAACCATTGTTTAAAGGATTTCAATCCTCAAGAGTTGTAGAATGTGATGGCTAGTGGACGTCAATGCAATATTCACTCCGAAATTTGGGCAGCTAATGCATTTGATGCATGGCAAAAACTATAAGAAGTTGGATAACTCATTGTCGATTATGGAATTACATGCTTCTAAACCTAAGCTACTTGTCAATTACCTTTCAAAGTTTTTATTGCAAGTAGTGAAAAAAGATAGGGAGTTTTATCCCCCTACTAAGTTCTCTTCCTACTCCTATATTTATTTCATTTTGTTGGTTTTTTAATTTGAATAAGGTGTTTTTTTTAATTGATGGTGCTATTTTTGTGGTTGTTTGCAACATAACTAGTCAATTTTAAGGACTTGGTAGAGTGATATGACCAAGAGAGGTTGCACAAAATGTAAAGATTATTAAGTCAAGTCTAAAATTCAACATGTATGCATTAATGGTGCCTTTGAAAAAGTGAAATTGGTTGTGAATGAAGCCATTAACAAACCTATGGTTGTTGGCCTTAGGAGAGGTACACACAATTAAATGTTTTTTTTTTTTTGGTGTGGGATAAGAAGCTTATGATAAGTTAAAAGAAGTGGCAATTAATTTCACCTCAAGGTGTCAACCTTCAATTTGACTATTACTACACATGGAATTTTGTTATCCATGGATTCCAAGAGTCAAAGAGGGTCGACAATATGGACTTATTCTTGCACGAGGACGAATTTGGTCCATTGTTGAGGTAATGTGTTTTATATTCAAATAAGGATATTTTATTTTGGGTGTTGATATTTTTATTTTTTTCTTGTGAGATGTTTAGATTTTTTCAGTTATATATATATGTATTTGGTAGGTACTAACAAGGCTAGTAAAAAAACTAGAAGTTGGTGTTGATCATTGTGATGTGGAACACCATAAGCCAACAATTAACTAAAAAATTACAAACATAATCAAGATGTATAAACTTATGATTAATCATCAGCCTCCATTTGATGATGTGTCTTTACTTCTTCCATTTTTTCTAATGCCCAAGGTCAAAGGCTTTAAGGTTACAAAACATACTTGATTCATGAAAACACATGTAGGTAGGAACACTCTTGGGAAACTGAACACGAACTTCACAAATGATATCCCAACCATAAAAGGTAAATGAATTGCTAATAAGACTGGGCAAGGCATTGTGATTTCAAGAATGGCAAAATTCAATACCAGTAGAATATGGTCCAATGAAAATTTTAACCCATCACAATGCCAAAAGCTATGGGTTTTTTTTATTTGATGCTTTTTCTTTTAAAAAACAATTATTGTTCTTTTGTTCCTTTTTATTCCTATGTTTATTTTATTTTATTTATTTATTTATGTATGTACTTAATGTGTTGTATTTCCAAGTTCCTTTGGTTTTTTGTCTTTGTTGTGCAAGGGTTACAATAAAATATTTTGTTTAATTTTTTTAAAAATTAAATATATATACATATACATTGCACATCCCTTATTTGTTCTAAAAATATTTTTTTTTTTGTAAATGTTTACATCACAATCTTTTAGTTGTGCAAAATATCAACATATATGGTATTTAAATGAATGAAGTTTATGGGTCAATCTCTTTCCCAAGACTGTGTTCACAAAATGTGACTTTGTTACTTGACATGTCATGAAAGGCAACTTGAATTGCATATGTTATTTCATTTGATGAAACTAAAGCATTGAAATAATGTCATTGGCATTTTGTGACTCCTCCATCAACATGTCATTTATTGTTCAAAATTCTTGCAATATTGGCAAGCCAACATCCAACCCAACCAAAGAAGAAGCTTGATGAATGGATTCATTTATCCCTTTAATCACATTCAAAACTTCCTTGGCTAATTGATGCCTCTACCAAATGTAGTAATATTTTGGGGTTGTCCAATGCACTTGTTCAACATTAACTTTGCATGAGTCAAGGTTTTCTCAAGGTCATCTAACCATGTGTTTAATAAAAAGCTTATCTTGATCTGTACAATGAAACACTAGGGCTTGGCCTAGAAAACATTGTAGTTGCAACAATTGAACATTTCAACTACAACAATACTTGTAGTTGATGGCAATTTTTATAGATTTCAATGCATGATTCAACAACATTCGTGTCACTATTGTAACAATACGAAGATTGGACCTTGGCTCTACCATGATTGGACCTCTCTTTCACCTTCACGGCACTTAATAAAATTTCGAACTTCACATGCCCCAATAGTGCCTTACCTTTTGTTTGACATGTTTGAGTTCATTCAAACAATAATGCCACCAGACTTGACAAATGAAGATATTATGCCATTTCCTTTGCAATCTCACATTTACAAGCCCCTCCTTTTGGGACATATGCACTTTTCGAGACACATAATTGGTGATTGCTAGGTGGGAGGACTCCAAACAAAACTTGTCTAGTCCATATAAGCAAGTAGACCAACTTGTATAACCAGAGCACCCATTTCTCTCTACACCCAGCAACTTGAATCCCCTCAGAAAATTCATCACATCAAAGATGCCTCTATGAATCTCCTGTTTAACTCATTGCCTCTAATTTTCTACACCCATTTATTTATTACTCCTGAGGGATGAATCTTCAGAAGTAAATCAAAGAAACAATTATCCTGACAAACTTTGGATGCTCACCTGATCCAAACTTAATTTGAACACCCAATCAGCACACAGCACAATTCCAACTTCTCTTCAACTCCCCACTTTCAGAGCCTTGAACTTGATGTGAAGTAAAAGTATAAATCACATGACCAAAATCTATTGATGAACTTTCCATCACTGTTGGGCTATTGAGAATTCACTCAGAGCATATGCTGGTAGATTGTAAGTAGACTTGATCTGGTACACAAAACTGAACTAGTTTTCACAACACCACAACTAAAGAAGGATCATAGCTCTTGTCCTGGCGTCCCATCTAAACATTTGCGGACCAGAAAGCTACAGATCTTAGAGGATATAACTTCAGACCAAAGATGTAACTGGAACTGCCTCACTTCTCTAGTACGAACTCTACAAGCTGGGTCGCTTTGTTCAAGGAACGATCAAATTGATTTTCCCTATATTTGTGATGCAGTCTCCCTTCCACTCCATCTCAGGTCAGTTTTTTGGAACAAATCTACTGATCCACTAGCTTAGAGCATCTCCAGTAGTGCTCAGTATATGACCCTGCACAAATATTTCTCACATCCAAGTTCAGTTTTTTTTTTTTCAAAGCCACCGATAAAACTAAAACTGGGACTGCAATTATGTGGGAGACTACTAATAGCAAACTACCTACACCAATCCTTAGGGTTGGCCAGTTAGAAATAGGGATCAGCATTTAAATCGTAGTTATTACACTCTTCTCTCGCAGTTGTTATGGTCTGCTGTGCCATTTACCAACCTCAGGAAACTGTGCAAACATGCTCAGCCAAAACCATTTTGCTGAGCCAAACCGGTATGTTTCACTTTCTTCATCCAATTTTAATTTCCAGGGTCACACACTGAGCAAAGGTGGAGTCGCTCTTAGTTTCAATATGTGTTTCCTTTGGTTGGGTCTGTTCTAAAACTCATCAATTATGGCAGCTAGACATCCAGACTGGTTGCACATGGAGCTTTATGCTAGCAAATGTTGGAACAATAGTGTTTGAAATATAGCCATGTGTTCTGTGGCTTTGAACTTCATGAACTTGTCAAAAGAATGAGCTTTAAAGAGAAAATCTGCAAGTTGGCATGTGTACCCCACTCATATAGCTTAAATAGATCCAACACCAAAAAACTGTGTTTGTCAAATGGAGCTTCTTGCAATTAATTTGTAGATACTTTCACACCAAATTTAGCAATGTATATTGGGGTTGAAAAAGTTTTGCTTGGTCCTTCAGGTTGTTAAGTGACTTATGAAAATTTCCAAATTCTTTTTCAAAGCTTTTCATTGATCCTCTCATATTGGCCAACAAGCTTGAATATAGGACTGACTGTATAAGTAAAGATCACAAACAAAAAGGATTGATACTCAGAGTACTTTTGTATAGTTGTCCATATAGACTACCTTTGGAAAGGTTTTTCTCATCTCGTAATGAATTTTCTTTCAACCAATTTTTATTTATTTGGGTCCATGTCTTTCACATTCAATTATATTCCAATGTTTCATTGTAGTTACATTTTTTCTGGGAATTTGTTTATCTTCAAATACACAAAATGGGGCTTAGATTGCCTACATTTGGTAGATTTGACTACCTGCAGAGGTAGTTAAGATTTAAGACTTGCAAGTTGTAGGCTCTGAAACAGGGGTAAGTGACACCCCTATTCAAAATTTGCACTCAATCCTGTTTTTTCTACCACCTAATTTATCCCTCTTGCCTCAATCATTTTATTTGCTAAATTGGCAAGTCATTTTCTCCATTAGATTATGGTAGAAATTTCACGATCTGCAGGTCCTCCAGGACCTTAAATTTTCCTACCAGTAATTGATAGACGAACACAGCCATTTATTGATTTTTATAAAAAATATTCTTGCCCAGTAGTTACCAGCACTACTACAAAATACAAAATGTGTGTGTGCGTGCTGTTCACTAGTCTCTGTTCATTAGACTAGGGAATTCACTACTTTTTGACTAATCCCATTCACTATAACCAGAGAATTCACTTAGAATCCAGTGAAATCATTTGACGTACAAGAACACTTTTTGTTGCATGCAGCCTCACTTACCATTTGGTGACCACAAACCAGGCATACAAGGTTTGGACAAGCTTCTAAATGACATTTACCACTCATCGGGACACCCTGAACTTTTGGTGATCATTTCAGTAAGGCCTCAAATTCTTTTGAGGCCTTTACAAAGGAATTAGAGATGGCCACACTAGCAGCAACAACAAAAACTGCAACAACTGCACACATTATTCCAACTCGAGGCCCATAAATCACCCATGAACTGAAGCTTATGGCAATAAGGCCCAATAGTGTGTCTAACAGTACCAGAATTGCAGGGATGCCAATCAATGGCCCAATTTTGCACACCCAGACCCAAGCAAGATGACTTGGGTTGCCAAGCAAATAGCCTAGAAAAAGGGAAGTGATTACCAACCCGAGGAAGTCTAACAGCAGAGCTAATGTCCACAGTCCTCCATATACTTCTAATTGCCAACCAGATATATTTGGGACATTGCTTACAAATGGTTGGATTGCAATTCCAGCTAGAAGCGTCTCCTGCAAAACAACAGAATTTTCGGAGTGAGATATTGGGTTTCACTTGCTTGTCAACAGATTTAATGCCACTTTACAATTCCACACTTTTGCCTTTCTTCCAGTCAATATTTTCTGAGAAAGACGAATCATGACATGCAACTGCAGCAACTCTTCTGATTTTTGAGGATGAACTCACCGCAATAATGAAAGTGCTCCAGAGAGTCAGAAATCCTTCTTGTATTGCGTAACCAGCTGCTTCTTTGTCTTTGAAGTAGGATGGCCATTCTTTCAGCTGGATGAGTGGGCCCTCAAATATCCTGGAGAGTCCCTTGAATCTTTGCCAAACTGGGTTTCTCTTCATGTCTTCCAACTGTTTATTCTCTATTGTTGAAAGTGTTGATCTCTTTTTGTACCCGGTTGTATGTGTATTATTTGCTGTACACCACACACAAACAGAAGACACAGCCCTCCAATCTCTGAGAAGTTACAAAATCTGTACCTACTCCCCAGGGCCAAATTGCATGTCTAGTATACCAATATTTGACTCTTACCTGACTCACAT